>Ga0138256_10001073_pt1 | contig 29293 bp, 17 predicted proteins | sample KNB2016incub_MG_FD_105486 | JGI IMG/M metagenome (GOLD analysis project Ga0138256, IMG submission 105486) | Active sludge microbial communities from wastewater in Klosterneuburg, Austria - KNB2014incub_MG | ecosystem: Engineered > WWTP > Activated sludge > Unclassified | place: Austria... | reverse complement strand
GCGCAGACGCTGGAAGACAGCGTGCTGTCGGTCATCGAGCGCGAAATGAACGGCGCGCCGGGCCTGATCTACATGGAGTCGGTGGCGCAGGCCGACGGCAGCGGCAATATCACGCTCAGCTTCCAGGCCGGCACCAACGCCGACCTGGCGCAGGTGGAGGTGCAGAACCGCCTGGCGCGTGCCACGCCACGCCTGCCGGCGGCGGTGACGCAGCAGGGCGTGCGCGTGGACAAGGCGCGCAGCAATTTCCTGCTCTTCACCATCCTCTCGTCCAGCAACCCCGACATCGACCCCATCGCTTTGGGCGACTTCGCGGCACGCAACGTGCTGCCCGAACTGCAGCGCGTGCCGGGCGTGGGCCAGGCGCAGCTGTTCGGCACCGAGCGGGCCATGCGCATCTGGATCGACCCCGCCAAGCTGCTGGGCTACCAGCTGTCCACGTCCGACGTGGTGGCGGCGATCCGGGCGCAGAACGCGCAGGTCTCGGCCGGCGCCATCGGCGACCTGCCGAACGTGGCCGGGCAGGGCATCTTTGCCACGGTGGTGGTGCGCGGCCAGCTCAGCACGGTGGAGCAGTTCGGCCGCATCGCGCTGCGCGCCAACCCCGACGGCTCCACCGTGCGCCTGGCCGACGTGGCGCGCATCGAGCTCGGGGCGCAGGCCTACGCCACCTCGGCGCGACTGAACGGCAAGCCGTCCACCGGCATCGGCGTGCAGCTGTCGCCCACCGGCAATGCGCTGGCCACGGCTGGCGCCGTGCGCGCCAAGATGGACGAGCTGCAGCGCTTCTTCCCGCCGGGCGTCAGCTATGCCATCCCCTACGACAGTTCGCGCTTCGTCAAGATCTCCATCACGCAGGTGGCGGTGACGCTGGTCGAGGCGGTGGTGCTGGTGTTCCTGGTGATGTACCTGTTCCTGCAGAACTTCCGCTACACCGTCATCCCCACCATCGTGGTGCCGGTGGCGCTGCTGGGCACTTTCGCGGTGCTGCTGGCGCTGGGCTTCTCGATCAACGTGCTCACCATGTTCGGCATGGTGCTGGTGATCGGCATCGTGGTCGACGACGCCATCGTGGTGGTCGAGAACGTCGAGCGCATCATGAGCGAGGAAGGCCTGCCGCCGCGCGAGGCCACGCGCAAGGCCATGGGCCAGATCCAGGGCGCCATCATCGGCATCACGGTGGTGCTGATCGCGGTCTTCGTGCCGCTGGCCTTCTTTGCCGGTTCGGTGGGCAATATCTACCGCCAGTTCGCCGCCGTGATGGTGGCGTCGATCGGCTTTTCGGCCTTCATGGCGCTGTCGCTCACGCCGGCGCTTTGCGCCACGCTGCTGCAGCCGGTGCCCGCCGGGCACCATGTGGAAAAGCGCGGCTTCTTCGGCTGGTTCAATCGCTTTTTCAAGCGCCGCACGCAGCACTACGAGAGCGTGCTCTCGGGCATGGTGCGCAAGACCGGCCGCTACCTCGTCATCTACGGCGTCATCGTCGGCGTGGTGGGCTGGGTCTACCTGCGCCTGCCGACCTCGTTCCTGCCGGCCGAGGACCAGGGCAACCTGATCGTCAACGTGCAGCTGCCGCCGGGTGCCACGCAGGAACGCACGCGCGCGGTGATGGAGCAGGTGGAAGGCTTCATGCTCCAGCAGCCCGAGGTGCAGAGCATGGTGGGCGTTCTGGGCTTCAGCTTCTCGGGCCTGGGCCAGAACGCCGCGCTGGCCTTCGTGACGCTGAAGGACTGGGAGCAGCGCCCGAACCCCGAGAATTCGGCACAGGCACTGGCCGGCCGGGCCTTCGGTGCCCTGATGGGCATCCGCGATGCCTTCATCTTTCCGCTGAGCCCGCCGCCGATCCCCGAACTTGGAACCGCCTCGGGCTTCAACTTCCGCCTGCAGGACCGCGGCGGCCAGGGCCACGAGGCCCTGGTGGCCGCGCGCAACCAGTTGCTGGGCCTGGCCGCGCAGAGCAAGGTGCTCACGCAGGTGCGGCCCGACGGTCTGGAAGACGCGCCGCAGTTGCAGGTGGACATCGACCGCGACAAGGCCGCCGCCCTGGGCGTGGGCTTCGACAGCATCAATGCCACGCTGTCGGTGGCGCTGGGTTCGGCCTACGTCAACGACTTTCCCAGCAGCGGGCGCCTGCAGCGCGTGGTGGTGCAGGCCGACGCCCCGGCGCGCATGCAGCCCGAAGACGTGCTGCGGCTGCACGCCACCAACAACCAGGGCCAGCAGGTGCCGCTGTCGGCCTTCGCCGGCACACGCTGGGTCAACGGCGCCATGCAGACCGTGCGCTACAACGGCTATCCGGCCATGCGCATCGGCGGCAGTGCCGCCCCCGGCTTCAGCACCGGCGACGCGATGGCCGAGATGGAACGCCTGGCGGCACAGCTGCCGGCCGGTTTCGGTTACGAGTGGACGGGTCTTTCGCGCGAGGAGAAGATCGCCGGCAACCAGGCGCTGATCCTGTACGGCTTCGCCATCCTGGCCGTCTTCCTGTGCCTGGCCGCGTTGTACGAGAGCTGGGCCATTCCACTGGCGGTGATCCTGGTGGTGCCGCTGGGGGTTTTCGGTGTGGTGCTGGCGACGCTGTTGCGCGGCTATGCCAACGACGTGTATTTCCAGGTCGGCCTCGTCACCATCATCGGCCTGTCGGCGAAGAATGCGATCCTGATCATCGAGTTCGCCAAGGACCTGCAGGCGCAGGGCAAGAGCGCCATGGAAGCGGCGCTGGAAGCGGCGCACCTGCGCTTCCGGCCCATCGTGATGACCTCGCTGGCCTTCATCCTGGGAGTGACGCCGCTGTTCCTGGCCAGCGGCGCCGGTTCGGCCAGCCAGCGCGCCATCGGCACCGGCGTGGTGGGCGGCATGATCAGCGCGGTGACGCTGTCGGTGCTGTTCGTGCCGGTCTTCTTCGTCGTCGTGCGGCGCTTCTTCAAGGGCAGCGAGCGCCAGCGCCGCAGGTATGCGCACGAGACGGACAACAGCAATCTTCACGTGCCCATGGAGGACCGCTGACATGAAGCGCTCCCTGTCCCGACTCCAACCCCTGCGGCGGGTTGCTGCGCTGGTCCTGGCGTCGCTGCTGGCGGCCTGCAGCCTGACGCCCGACCACGTGCGACCGGCACCGCCTGTCGCGCCGGCCTGGGTCGATGCCGGCAGCGCCACGGGCACGACCGCGGCCGACCTAGACTGGGCCGACTTCCTGACCGACGAGCGCATCCGCGCACTGGTGCGGCTGGCGCTGCAGAACAACCGCGACCTGCGCATCGCGGTGCTGAATGTCGAGCAGGTGCGGGCCTTGTACGGCGTGCAGCGTGCCGACCGGCTGCCCAGCGTGGGCGTCGGCGCCGCGGCGGCGCGGGCGGCCAACGGCAACGGCGACGCCTATACCGTGGGCTTCGCCGTCAGCGCCTTCGAGCTCGACCTCTTCGGTCGCGTCAAGGCCTTGTCGAACGCGGCGCTGGCGCGTTACCTGGCCAGCGACGAAGGCCGGCGCGCGGCCCAGATGACGCTGATCGCGGCGGTGGCCAATGCGGAACTGACGCTGCGCGCCGACGACGAGCAGCTGCAGGTGACGCGCAGCACGCTGGCTTCGCGCGAAGAGGTGCTGCGGTTGGTGCGCGTGCGCTTCGAAGGCGGCGTGGCCGCCGAGCCCGAACTGCGCGCCGCGGAATCACTGCTGGCCGGTGCACGGGCCACTCTGGCCGCCCTGCAGCGCCAGCGCCAGCAGGACCTGAATGCCCTGGTGCTGCTGCTGGGCCAGCCGCTGCCGGCGGACTTGCCGCCGGCGCCGCCGCTGAACGCCTTCACGCTGGCCGAACTGCCGGTGGGGCTGCCCTCCGAGGTGCTGCTGCAACGCCCCGACATCCGCGCCGCCGAACAGCAACTGATGGCGGCGAATGCCAATATCGGCGCCGCACGCGCCGCCTTCTTCCCGCGCATCACGCTCACCGCCAGTGCGGGCACGGCCAGTACGCAGTTGTCGGGCCTGTTCGAGAACACCGCCTGGGCCTTCACCGGCAACCTGCTGCAGCCGCTGTTCGACGCCGGGCGCAACCAGGCGAACCTGGACGCCGCACGCGCGGCACACGGCATTGCCGTGGCGCAGTACGAGAAGGCGATCCAGGTCGCCTTTCGCGAAGTGGCCGATGCACTGGCCGGGCGCGCCACGCTGGGCCAACAACTGGCGGCGCAGCAGGCACAGGTGGCGGCCGAGGCGCGCCGGGTCGAGCTGGCCGAATTGCTGTTGCGCGGCGGCGCCGCCACCTTGCTGGACAGCCTGGACGCCGAACGGGTGCTGCTGGTGGCACGCCAGCAGGCGGTGCTGTTGAACCTGGCGCGCCTGCAGAACGAGGTGCTGCTGTACCGCGTGCTCGGCGGCGGCGCCGGAATGATGGCGGTGGCGGCCGCCGAGTAGCCGCCCGGCGCCGCGCGGCAGCGGCCAGCCGTGTGTTGCACCCGACGGCGCACCGCCGTGCCGGCTGCCGCGGCACGCGCCTTGCGGCCCGGGCCGATCCAGCGAGCCGGATGGCTGCGTCGGACGCAGCGCTTGCAAGCGTTTTCTTGGGCCTGCGTATAGTTCGTGGCCAGGAGGGCCACGGCCATGCAGGTTGCAGTCATCGGAGTCGGTCACGTCGGCGCCAGCGTCGCGGTGGCCTTGCTGCAGACGGGGGCGGCGCGCGAGTTGCTGCTGCACGACCACGACCATGCGCGCGCCGAGGGCGAGGCCATGGACCTGGCGCACGGCGTGCCCTACTACCCGAGGGCGCGTGTGCGCGCCGTGACGCTGGACGAGGCCGTGTGCGCCGACGTGGTGGTCTTCGCCGCCGGGCGCAACGGCCGGCCCGGCGAGACGCGGCTGCAATTGCTGGCCGACAACGTTCGCGTGGCCAGCGAGATCGGCCGCCGGCTGGCCGGCGGCGCGGCCTTGGTGGTGGTGGTGTCCAACCCGGTGGACGTGCTGACGCGCGTCATGCAGCAGGCCTCGGGCCTGCCGACGGCCCGCGTGCTGGGCACCGGCACCATGCTCGACACGGCGCGGCTGCGCGAGCGGCGGGGCCAGCATCTGGGGGTGGACGCCCGTTCTGTGCATGCGCAGGTGCTGGGCGAGCATGGCGACTCGGAATTCGTGCAGTGGTCGGCGGCCCAGGTCGGCGGCCGGCCGCTGCGCCTGTGGCCCGGCTGGACGACCGCCGACGAAGCCCGCCTGGGCAGCGAGGTGCGGCGCGCGGCCTACGAGATCATCCAGCGCAAGGGCGTGACCAACCACGCCATCGGGCTGGTGACGGCCGACCTGGTACGCGCTGTCGTTCGCGATGAGCACCGCGTGCTCACCGTGTCGCGGCTGCAGGACGGCGACCCGGCCCTGGCCGACGTGGCGCTGTCGCTGCCCGCGGTGGTGAGCCGGGCCGGCGCCGGCATGGTCATCACCCCCACGCTCGACGAGGCTGAACTCGCGGCGCTGCAGCACTCGGCCGGCGTGCTGCGCCAGGCCTGGTCCGGCGTCGCGTCGCCGGCCTGAGGGCGGGAAAGACACAAGAGGCGCAAAGGGCGCGAAAGGCGCCAAAGAGGCAACAGGCGCGTTCGGTCAATTCACTGGCAGCGACAGTTCGAGCTGGCCGACCCGGCAGCTGCCCACCTGAACGCGAACGGTGCCGCTGCCCTGCACCAGCAGCGTCACGAAGCGTTCGTGGCCGTTGCCTCGCGTCCACGGCGCAAACGTGCTCGGGCCGCCGTGCAGGCCGCTGCCCCAGCCGTCGAGGTGGCCGATCTCCACGATCCGCTGTGCCGGTGCAATCAGCGTCACGCCTTCGCCGGTGGCCGTCAGCCGCAGCGGCTCCGCGTGCGGCAGCGACTTCGCCGAGGGCAGTCCGTGGGTCGCCAGGTAACCCCGGTTGACGATGCGCAGTTCGATGCGCGTGTGTCCTTCCTCGCGTTCCTGGCGTACGACCTGGACCTCGACGCGGGGCACCAGCGAGGCCACGCGCAGGAAGGCCGCGCTCTGTGCCTGGCAGGTTTCGGCCAGGCGCTCGTAGGGCGGATTCCAGATGCCCACGCGCGGGTCGAAGCCGCCCACCTCCACCTCGCCGATCTGCGGATGCCTCACCTTCTTCCACGGCTTGAAGATGCGGCCGCCGTTGTGCCGGCGGTCGAATTCGGCCAGCGCACGCATGTCCTGGCGCGTGAATTTCGAATAGTGGTCGACGAAGGGCTTCTTGCGTTCGATGCCGAGATGCTTGAACAGGTCCCACAGTTCCACCACGTAGGCCAGCGCGCCGCGCTGGTGGTAGGCGTAGTCCGAGAGATCGCCGTGCAGCGGCTTGTCGGGCTCGTACAGGAATTCGTGGAAGCCGCTCACGCAGGCGTAGCCGGTGTGCTCGGCCGTCCAGGCCTCGACCTGCTCGAAGATGGCCAGATCGCCGCGGTCCATCTTGGCGTCGGGCTTGTCGCCCAGCGGTCGGATGAGCACGCCGCCGAAGGTGTGCAGGTTCAGCCACACCATGATGTTCGGGTGGGCCGTGGCGAAGTCGAGCACGGCGCGCGTTTCCGGCGCGCTGCCCGGGTAGTGGCCGGCGCCGGCCTGCTGCGGTTCGGCCGCCCACTGGTAGGGGAAATTGCGGTTGAAGTCGTACTGGTTGTCGGAGAGGAAGTAGGGCGCCGGGACCGTGCGGCCGTCGAAGTTGGCGATCTGGCCTTCGGGGTAGAGCTTGTAGTAGGGGCCGGGGTCCTCGGGCTGGCGCGCCACCATCACCGGCGGGTCCAGCGGCGCGCCGTCGTCGCCGCGCAACTCGACGAGTTCACCGTCCGGGTCGGCCTGGCGCATGGCGCCGGCGAGGCCGTCGCCGTCGATGTCTGCGCTTTGCCAGTGCGCATGGCCGCGGTGCGTGCGATCGTCGACCGGGCTGGAACGCACATAGCGGCCGCGTTTGAGCACCTGTTCGGCGCCGTCGGGCGAGAGGCGCGGCACCACATAGAAGAGTGTGTCCTTCAGCACTTCGGCCATGTGCGCCGGGAAGGGCTTGCCGCCCACCTCGAGTGCGCCGCCATGCAATGCGATGAGATCCTCGGCGATGGCCAAAGCCACGCTGGAGCCGCAGACCTCGGACGCGTGCATGTTGCCGTCGATCCAGACCGCCGGCCGTGCGCGGTCGGGGTCGCGGCCGATGGTCAGCAAGGGAATGTCGCGGCCCTCGGCACTGCGGCCGATGGAGCCCAGGCGGGCGATATCCGGATGCTGCCGGGCCCACGCGGCGAGCTGGTCGGCGATTTCGGTGTGGTCGAGGTACTTCTGTCTGAACATGCGCGGGCCTTGGCTGGGGGCAGCGGCGCCGCCCTGGAGGCCGCGATTCTGAACCACCGTGCAGGGAATGAGGCCTCGCGCAGCGGAGTCACTGGCGCGCCGCGCACTCCCGGAAGGAGATCAGGCCGACACCTTCTCGAGCTTGAAGCCAGGACGATCGACTGCCCGTTGCCGTGCGCCTTTGCAGCACACACAATCGGTACATCGCGGATGCACCGCCGAGGAGCCGGGTCATGAAGCAGCACTGGGTCCCACGTTCGAGCCGGCCGGCGCGAGGCCCGGCGGCCGACCACCCGGCCACGCAACGCGCGGCCGCCACCGGCACCCATGCCACCTCGGCCGACGCGTTGCTCGGCAGCACCCGCCTGCTGGCGCAGCGCCAGGTGCTGCAGGCGCGCTTCGGCTTGCAGGCCGTGCAGCGCAGCTCGATCGAGGAACAGCCGCTGCAGGGTCGGGGCCTGGCGCGGCAATTGGCCAGCCTGGAGGAGGAAGAACCTTTGCAGGGTCATGGGCTGCTGCAGCGGGCAGCCCCGGAAGAGGAAGAGCTGCTCCAGGGTCAGGGACTCACGCTGCAGCGCCAGGGCCTGGAGGAAGAGGAGCCGTTGCAGGGCCGGGGCCTTCCCCCGGCGCTGGCCGCCGGCGTTCAGCGGCTTTCCGGTGCCGACATGTCCGACGTGCGCGTGCATGCCGGTTCACCGCAGCCGGCCCAGGTGGGCGCACTGGCCTATGCCCAGGGCAACGACATCCACCTGGCATCCGGCCAGGAAAGACACCTGCCGCACGAGGCCTGGCACGTGGCGCAACAGAAGGCCGGCCGCGTGCAGCCCACGGTCCAGGCTGCCGGCGTGCCGATCAACGACAGCCCCGCCCTGGAGGCCGAGGCCGACCGCATGGGGGCGCGGGCGCTCGAGGTCGGGCAACGCGTGGCCGCGCAGCGGTCGCGCCGGGCCTGAGGGCCCGGACCCCGGCGCATTCCAGCGTCCGTGTCGCCGCGCCGGCACGACCCGTCACCAGCGCTTCCTCTCGTCAGCCACCCGGGCCTGTCGTTGCATCCTCGGTTCCCGCCTCATGGCTTGGCCACCTTGCGCCTGAGCCTCAGCGCCAGCGCCATCGACCCGGCCAGTGCCAGGGCCAGAACCACGAACAGCGTCGTGTTGCTGCGCCGCAGGGCGTCCAGTGCCGGGTCGCAGGTCAGTATCACGCCGTACACGACGGCCGTCACCACGCCACCGGCGATGAGGCCGGCCACGTAGGTCCATCCCAGGCCGCGCACCTTGCAGTTCCAGATGAACAGGCTGATGGAGACGACACCGGTCAGCAGCAGCAGGTTCAGCGCCAGGCGCCACCAGACGCGGTTCGGACACACCCAGCCGCACAGTGCCTGCGCCGGCCGCTTCTGCGCCTGCCACCAGTCCGTGTCGTCGCGGAAGTTCGCCAGCACCAGCGCCTGCACCGCGTCGCTGGTGCCGCGTCCGGCCACCGGCACCGGCCACATGGCGGCGCCGCCGAAGCTCCACTCGTAATAGACGAGGTCGGCGTCGAACTGAAAGCGCGCATCGCTGCTCAGCAGCTGCGGCTCGTCGGCGACGGCGTAGGACATCATCGGAACCAGGCTCTTGAGCACGTCCTTGCGCTGGTGGCTCTGCAAGGCCGGGCTGAGGTCGAGGGCCGCGCGCAGGTCCTTCTTCATTTCGGTCGTGGGCTCGTTGAGCAGCACCAGCAACCGCGTCTTGATGATGCCCGGGCCGTTGACGGCGTCTCCCGGCGCGTCCGGTCCAGCCCGGCGCACCACGGTGATGGAGCCGGTGCGTTCCAGCAGGCGCCGCACCGAGTCCATCGTGCGCACCTGGCCGTCGGCCCCCAGCCGCGTGGCGGGGACCACGAGGTTGAGCGCGTACTCGCGATCGCTGCGCCGCATCTGGCTGACCAGGGCGGTGATGATCTCGCCCAGCAGGCGGTGCAACTCGTCGCTGTCCGGTGTCTCGTCGAAGATGTTGTCGAAGAACAGGGTCAGGCCGCTGTACAGATGCGTGGGCCGCGGCCACCCTGGCAGAGCCACCTGCTGCAGGGTGACCAGGCCGCCCGTGAGGGGCGTGTCCACCATCTGCATCAGGTCCTGCGCGAGACGGCGCACGGCGTCGTCGCGCAACGACCCGCTGCGTGCCAGCAACCCCTTCCAGTGTCGCCCGTACACCACCAGGTCGAGGCCGACGCCATGGCGAAGCGCCGCTCGCAGGCCGTCGGGGTGCATGTCGTTCCAGTGCGGCGAACGCGCGACGCTGCCATCCTCGCCCAGCACGGCGCCGAGATAGCCCAGGCGAGTGAAGGCGCTGAAGTCCACCTGCATCACCTGCCCGGCCACGGGTTGCCAGAAGGGCACGAAGCCATAGATGAAGTTCTCCTGCTGCAACTCCACGCAGCCGCAGCCTCCGCCGCCCCAGCGCAGCGGCGCGGCGGCGGCCAGTTCGTGCGTGCGTGCGGCCAGGCGCAGCAATTCGCGCCTTTGCTGCTCTGGCAGCACGGCTTCCAGCGTCTGTTCCGTCGTCAACATCTTGTCGTCGGCGTCCGTGACCGTGGATCCCGGCTTGGGCGCCATCGCGCCGGGCGGTGCGCCCGCGTCGGCGACCTTGGCACCGGCCGGGGCAGGGGCGCGCAGGCCCAGCGGTGACTCGCGGCCACAGGCACCGGGTTCCAGTGGCTGCCCGAGCGACTTGGCGCTGTCAACCGCCAGCTTCAGGCAGACCAGGCGCTGGCGCGAAGTCAGCGCCGCGTCGAAGGTTTCGCGCGTGGGGTACTCGACGTCGAGCATCGGCGCCAGCAGCGCCATCAGGTTGGTCTGCAAGAGGGTGCCGGCCGCCACGGCCTTGTCCGAGGGCGCCTGCCCGGGAAAGCCGTCGGGACCCATTTCCTCTTCCTTGGCCAGCGCCAGCGTTCTGGCTTCGGCCAGCGCCTTCAGGTCTTCGGCCGTGATCCTCCAGCCGTGGCCCTGCGGCGTTACCGACAGCGAGGGCAGCTCTTCGGTCTTCGACCTCGGCACCAGCACCGGCGGTGGCGGCGTCGGGGCGGCAGCGGTCGGTGGCGTCGCAGTGCGGGCGCGGCGCGGCTCCAGCACGCGCAACAGGAAGGTCTGGCGCAGCGGCGTGGACACGCCGGCGACGCCGACGATCGTGACCGTGAAGCGGTAGCGTCCCGCCTGCGTCGGCACCCCCTGCAGCAGTGCGTTGGTGGAGACCTCCAGGCCGGAGTTCGCGAGATCGCCAGCGACGTCGAAGACGGCCGCACCCGCGCCGTTGCGCACCAACGGCAGCGGCCCGTAGCGTGCCCCCACCCGCGCCACCGGCAGTTCGGCAGGCGTGAATTCGAGCGGCGGCGCCGCGGCGGCGGCGGCGGGTGTTGCTGGCGTCACCGCGGCCGCGCGGGTCTTGGGCGCAACGAGCGGCGTCGAAACCGGGGCGGCCACGGGTGCGGCGCCAGGCGCGGCAGATGCTGCGGGCACCGCGGCTGGGGCCGGCGATGGCGCCGCCCCTGGCAGCTGGAACTGCACTTCACCCGGCAGTTGCACTTGCACCGGTCCGCCCCCGACCGTGGGTAGCGGAACGGTCACCGTGACCGGCACCGGCAGCGCGACTGGCAGCGGCACCGGTTTCGAGTCCTGGCCCGGCCCTTGCGCCGGCATCTGGACCTCCACCTGCACCGGTGCCGACTTCTGCGCCGCGGCCGGCAGCAACAGGGTCAGCAGAAGCAGCAACAAGGCGCCGGCCGTGCGCCAGGCCCGAGCGGGGCGTGACGTGGCCGCTGCGTCCGCGTGTGCACGGTCGCAAGGACCCGGCCGCGAATGGGCCGGTTTGCCATCCGGTGTGTGAGGCGTGGGCAAGCTCATCTCCTAGACGGTGCGTCCCTCTTTGCGCAACTCGCGCGCCACGCCTTGGCGCAGGTCGAGCGCCGTGATGCGCGTGCGTCCGGCACGCAGCGCGGTGACGGCGCCATGGCGCACGACGTTGGCGATGGCGCCGCCCGAGAGTTCGTGCGCCTCGGCCAGCGCGGGCAGGTCGACGTCGACGTGCACGCGCTCGGGCCGCGAAAGCAGGCCGCGCCACAACTGCAGCCGCTGTTCGGCGTCGGGCATGGGAAAGTAGACGATGGACTGGAAGCGCCGCGCGAAGGCCTCGTCGATATTGCCCTTCAGGTTGCTGGCCAGGATCACGGTGCCGGGAAAGTCTTCCACCCGCTGCAGCAGGTACGACACCTCCTGGTTGGCGTAGCGGTCATTCGAACTGCTGGTGCTGGTGCGCTTGCCGAACAGCGCGTCGGCCTCGTCGAAGAACAGGATCCAGTGCCGGTGCTGCGCCTGGTCGAAGACGCCGGCCAGGTTCTTTTCCGTCTCGCCGATGTATTTCGACACCACCATCGACAGGTCGATGCGGTAGACGTCGGCGCCCACCGCCTGCCCCAGCAGCGTGGCGGTGAGCGTCTTTCCGGTGCCCGGCGGACCGTGGAACAGGCTGCGCCAGCCAGGCTTGACGGCCTGCTGCAGCCCCCAGTCGCGCAGCAGGGCGGCGCCGTGCTCGATCCAGGTCAGGATGGTCTGCACCTCGTCCTGCACCTCGGGGGCCAGCACCAGGTCGCTCCAGCCCAGGCCGGTGGTGATGCGCCGCGCCGGGAAACCCGGGCCGAAATCGGGCTTGTGCCGCTCGCCGGTGGTGGCACGGGCCACCAACTCGGGGCTGCAGACCAGCGCCGCGGCGAGTGCCGGTTCACCCGTTGCTTCGGTCTCGATGCGGATGAGGCCGCTGCGGCGCAGCACGGCGTCTTCGTCGAACAGGCGAAAGACGGCCAGCCGCCGCGCCAGGTCGTCGCCGGCCAGCACGAAGGCGGCGGTCTCGGCCGTGGGCAGGAAGCCGCCGTGGGTGCGCCCCTTGCAGCCGCCGAATTCGGTGAAGCCGCGGTCCAGGTTCTTGTTGCGCACGAAGAGCAGGTCCAGCGCCTGCGGCCGCAGGTGCGGCACCAGCGCCAGCATCAGCACCAGTCGCTCTTCGGTGCCCAGGGCAAGTTCGTTCACCAGCGAGGCGTAGCCGCGGTCGGCGCCGTGGCTCGGTCCGTTGCCGGCGGGCAAGGGCGGTGGTGGCGCCACGGCGCCGGCGCGGTCGGCGCCGGCTTCGCGGAAATACTGCGTCAGCCGGGCCTGCAGCACGCCCTCGAACCAGTCCAGCTCGCGCTCGAGCACGGCGCTGCCGACGGCCGATGGCAGCGCGGCGACTGGCGCGGGCACGCGCGCGGCAGCCGGCTTGCGCCTAGCGCCAGTCGACATGCAGAACCTCCTTCATCCAGGGCAGCTTGAGCGTGGCATAGCCCCAGGGCAAACGGTCCAGCAACATGTCGAAGGGGCGTGGCGCCACGCGCAGCCGCCAGGCGTCTTCGTCGCGCTGCAACCGGCCCTCGCGCTGCAGGAAGGTCTCGCGCAGGCCCTGCACCGAGGTGCCGCCGAGGGCGTTCCAGTGCGAGATCACGGCTTGCAGCATCTGTTGTCCTGCGTCCTGCTCTCGGGCCTGCAGCGCCACCTCGCGCGGCAAGGGCGTGGCCAGCGGCAGGCCGCACAGCAGCTTGTTCAGCACCAGCAGGTATTCCTCGCGGTCGCTGCGCTCGTCCACCAGCCATTGCAGCAGGTGCACGGCGCGCGCCGCGGCGTCGGCGTCGACGAAGGCGCGGCCATCGGTCAGGCCGAGCATCGAGAACAGCCGCGGCGCGTAGGCGCCCAGCAGCACGATCCCGGCGTTGTGGACCTGCACCGCCTGGCCCACCTGCAGCCCGGCCGGACACGTGGGCCCCGGCGGGCGGCTGGCCAGCGCCCGCGTCACCGGCACCTTGGCGGCTTCCCGGCCGACCGGTTCGGGACGGGCCCCGGGCCGGTCGCTCCGCGCCAGCCGCCGTTCGAATTCGCCCGGCAAGTGAGGCCGACCCTCGACGAAATAGTGCTGCAGCACCTGCCGCCACGAGGCGGCCTGGCTCGCCGCTGACCGGCCACGGTCATCTGCTGGCGACAACGCAGCCGCGCCAGCTACTGCGGCCATCACGGACCCGCAAGCGGCGGGTCGCAACCAGGCCAGCAGCAGGGGCCACAGCGCGGGCGGTGCGCGCCGCACCAGCTCGTCGGCAAAGGCCGGGTCCGAAAGGGCGGCTTCGAGCGAGGCTTTCAAGGCCGCGGGCCGTTGTGCCGGCAAGAGGCGCCCGGGGTTCTGTATCAGCCAGGTCCAGTCCGCCGTGGCACTGCTTGAAGACTCTGCAGCAGGTCGCAGGTCCGTGTCGGGCTGCTCCTGGCGCGGGCTGCGACGGTCCGATCGAAGTGTCTGAGGTGTGTTTGGGTGATCGGTGTCAGCGCTGGCGGAGACCACGGTGCACGCCTCGGGGCTCGCAGCTTCGAGGCCCAGCGCAGGCGCCGCGTGCGAACGAGCCACAGGCGGCGCATCGGCCCGCGGGTGTGGAACTCGCAGTGCCGAGCCTTCTCGCCGGTCGGGGACATTCGCCAGTGCGCGCGCGCGCCGCAGCACCAGGGCCACCGGATCGTCGTGCTCGCTCAGCCTGGAGCGCGGCGGCTGTCGCCGCGTCGACCCGGCTTGGCGCGTATCCACGGCCGCGGTCGACCCTGCGGCGGAAGACGTGGGCAACGGTGTGCCGTACCTCGCCGGGTGGGCCGACGCGGACGGCAATCCGGCGCCCGTGCCGGGCACGGTCTGCGGGCGCGATCGCCGCTGCTGCCGCTGCAGACTCTTCAAACGCGCGGCCAGCCCTGGCAGGTAAATGGGCAAGCGCAAGCCGTGACGCCGCGCCACGTGCCGCAACCAGGCGTCGACAAAGCCGGCGCGATCGAAGCCTGCACCTGGAGTTGCGTCCGCATCCACAGCCACAGCCAAACCTGGATCTGCAAAGGTGCGGCTGGCGGCCCAGCGCCCCCACCACAAGGTCCAGAAGGACGAAGTCGACCCGGCTCGAGCGTGCAGGCCTGTCGCGGACCAAAGCGGCCACATCGAATCTGCGGTCCAGGCCTTCAGCCAAGGCGCTTCGGCCGGTGCCACCTGTGCCGCCAGGTCCTGCAGTCGCGACGCGCCCAGGCTGCCCACCCACCGTTCACGCGCGCCCGCGGTGCGCAGACCCTGCGCCAGCCAGGCTGCGAGCCTGGCGCGGTCGGCGTTGTCCAGCCGAGGCTGAGCGTCGGCATGGCCCGCCAGCATGGCATGCTCCAGATCGGCAGCCAGGGCAAGCGCAGTCGTCGACGCTTCGGCAGACGGATTCGTGACCGTGGCCGGCCGCGACGGCCGGCCGGGCACGTGGTTCGCAATCGCCGGTGGCGTGCGCGCGGTCAATGCAGCGGCGCGTTGCGGCTGCTCCGGCGCTTGAAATGCCACCACGTTCAGGCCAAGCAGGGGCATGCGCCGGCCCGCTGGTCCGCTCCAGACGGCCGAAACGCTGGTCGCCTCGACGTTCAACAGGGCAGCCGCATGGCGCGCCAGGGCGTGTAACCCGGCCGGGTCGCTGGCGGTGGCGGGCGGATCCAGAAGCACGGCCGCCAATGCGGCCTCGCGGAGTCGAGTCCGCGTCAGGGTCCAGTCGCTGTGCGCGAGCTGCATCCACGCAGCGCCCAGCGGGCGGCGTCGCAACAGCGGCCCGTAGGTGCTGGCCACCGTGGGGGCCAGCAAGGCGAGCAGGCGTTGCCAGGTGTCGGTCGCCAGGCCGGCCGCCAACCAGCGCCGCGCGGCGGCGCTCTGTCCAACTTCGACGGCCCAGGCGGCCAACGCTGCGGGATCGCTGCGCAGGCCGTCGCGCAGGGCTGCGTCCAGCCCTTGCGACTGATGACCTTGCTCGAGGAGGCGCAAGCGGGCACGCAGCCGCAGCGCAGCCGCCGCAGGCTGCGCTTCAAGTGTGGTCTGAGGTGATGCGGAGGGGCTGACCGCTGGCGCCGCAACCGTCTCGCCGCGTGCCTTGTCGCCCGGCGACGGCGAAGGCTGCGAGGTCCTCGCCGCAGCGGCCTCGACGAGCCCCCGGGCGGTCATCCGCAGTGCGGCAAGCAGGGTCTGGGCGTCGCGCGCGCTTGCGGGCGCCTGCAGGGCCTCGTCCAGCACGGTCGTCCAAAGCCGCCGCGTCAGCGTGCCCGAGGCTACGGCCCCGCCGGCAGGGCCAGCGGGCCCCGCGCCTTCCGCCATGGCGTCCACCCAGCCGGCCAGGGGCCAATGGCCGGGCAGGCCCAGCGCCTGCGCCAGCCGTTCCAGTCCCGCGGGAGCCAGCTGTTCGGCCAGGCGCCGCGTCAGGCGTTGCTGCACCTCCGGCTCGGCCCGCCGCAGCTGCCGCGCCAGCGCCGGGGCGTCGCGCAGGACCACGCCCTGCGCCCAAGCCGAGAACGAGCGTCCCGCGGGCCAGGTCAGGTGCCACGGCAGGCAGCCGTGCTCCAGGTAGTGTTGCAGCGCGCCGAGGTCGGCCTGCCGCCGTGCCCCCGCGACGATGACGTTGCCGGCTGGCGCCTGCGGCGTCTCGCCGGTTGGCGGCAGCCACCGGGCCGTGGCCGGTATGGCCGGAGCGCCAGGCGCCGCCGATCCGCCTGGGGTCGTGTGCCGTGGCCGCATCGGGGTGACAGCACCCGCGGTCGCGGCGAGGTGCGTGGGGGCGCTGCCCGGGGCTGCTGCAGGCCGTGCCAGCAGCCGATCCCGCAGTTGCTCCAGCAGACGATCACGCAGCCGCCGTTCCCACTGGCCGCACAGATCCGGGCCGTGCACCGGCCCGAGGTCGATCTCCAGGCGGTCCAGGCGCCAGACCTCGGCCGCACCCGTCCATGCCGGGCCGTGGCGCCGCTCGCTGCGGCCGGCTGACGGGCCCGTGGGCCACGGCCCGGCCATGCGCGCGCGTGCCTCGCTGCTCACTTGATCGAAGACCGACTCGATGACGCGCAGCGCGGGCCCGCGCAGGAAGGCCTGCAACTGCTCCTGTTCGGCAAAGGCGCGCTCCTCGCTGGCCAACGCGACGTCGAATTCGAGGCTATCCACGAGGTGCATCTCAAGCCCCGGGGTGCTCAGAGCCGGGGCAGCTTCCGGCGGCCTGCGCGGCCAACGACTCCGCCAGCAGCCGGGCCAGCGCAGCGGCGCAGCGGTCCACCGCGTCGCGCAGGCCGAGATCACCCAGGGCACCGGCCCAAGCCACGCGCGCCTGCAGCCAGGCCTCGAAATCCTGTTCGAAGGCCGCCATCGCCGCCGGCTCCAGCCAGTGGCAATGCGTCATCAGGTGGGCGGGTGCGTTGAGCTGCACGGTTTCCCGCGCCAGCACTCGAAATGCCGGCTGATGGCAGCGCAAGGTCCAGGCCGGAAAGACCGCGCTCAGCTGCAGCGCATGGAACCCCACCGGCACGCCGGCATGCGCTTCGGCCTCGCCCAGCGGGCGCAGCAGCACATGCTCGACGACGTGCAGGCCCTGGCAGCCTGCGTCGAGCCGCAGCGCCAGCGCTCGCAGCGCCGCCGCCATGCGGCGCGGCAGCACAAGGAGGTCGGCCTCGTCAGGGTCGGGATCGGCATCGGTCGTGGCGCCGGCGGCGCCGTTGCCGGCCCTGAACGAACCCAGCTCCCAGTAGGCGGCGGACTCGTCGGGACCCAGCAGCAGGCGGACGCCTTGCGGGCTCGGCGCGACGAGGTAGCGGTCATGCCGCGTGGCGCAGCGCAGCAGCGCGCCGGGCAGCCGCCGTCGAGCGGCAATCGGCAGATGGTTGCGCAGTTCGCTCAACGGCACGGCCGCCGCGGCCGCAGCGTCCGCGGCGCGGTCCGGAGACGGCCCCAGGTGCAGAACCTGGGCCAGTGCCGGGCGCTGCAGCAGGTGCCGCGCAGCCGGCGCCGCGGCCGGTTCGCGCGCCTCGAAGGTCTTCAGGTCGACCAGTTCCCGCCGCTCCAGCCCGCTGGCCAGCGGCCTGGCGTGGATGGGCTCGTCGTCGTGGTCGAAGCCGAGCAGCAGGCTGACGCGGCGCTGCAGGGCCGAACTGTTGCCGGGCCGGTTCCAGCTCGGCCGCATCCAGTTGAAGCCGCTGGCCCGGTCGCGGTTCAGCAGCGGCTGGGCCCGGTGCGCGGCGTGCTGCTGCGGCGTGTCCGGTGATTCGGTCGGCGGCGCGATCTCGCGCAGGAAACGCAGCTTGTTGAGCAGCAGCTCGTGCTCGCGTTCCGGCGGCGCGAGGTGGTCGCAGAACTGGCGCAGCGAATGCTGCGGGTAGTTCTGGCCGTGCAGTGCCAGCAGCAGGTCGAGCAGCCGGCTGCGCCTTTCGGTGTGGTCGTCGAAGGGCTGGCAGACCTGGCGCTCGACGTCGGCGGGCGCGGCGTCGGCCAGCGCAGCCAGACCCGGCACGTCCTCCTCACCCCCCTCGGTCTGGCCCAGCACGTGCCAGTGGTAGCTGGGTTGCTCGCCCAGATCGGTGGCATACAGGTCGCGCAAATGGGCCACCTGGGCCGCACCGTGGGCGATGGCCTGGTCGAACAATGCCAGGTAGCCCTGGAGCTGGCGCGCACGCGCCCGTTCCTGCTCGCTGGCCGTCGCCGGCAGCCCGTATTCGCCCACGGCGTAGACGGCGGGCAGGTGGTTCTGCAACGGGAAGTGTCCCGGTGCGCCCTGGTGTCGACCTGCCGGCGGGACCGGCGCATCGTCCATTGCCGCCTGGCCATGGCGTCGCGCCAGCCGGCCGGCGCGCCGCTCGGCCAGACGGCGGCGCAGTTCGCGCGCCGACAAGTCCACCACGTTGCCCCGGCGCTTGACCGTGAGGTCTGCGAAGCGGCCCTCGTCGGCAGGGGGCTCCAGCACCAGCGTCCAGCCCGCGGCCAGGTCGCGCCAGGGCAACGAAGCCGTCTCGTGCCTGCCGTCCTGGGTGCGCAGCGCCAGCCAGGCGACATCCAGCACGCCCGGCGTGGCGCGCACGCGCGCGATCAGGTCGGTGATGAACAGCGTGGGCTCCAGCGCGCGCTGCAGCCGATGTGTCTGCGCAATGCCGCGCCGCGTCGTCGGACCCTCGTAGACGCGGTCCAGGGTCTGACCGCGCTCCAGGGCCTGCGTGACGCTGTCGAAGTCCACCGTAGACGCCAGGTAGGCGCTGCAGCTCTCCAGCAGTTCGGCCACGATCTCGGCCGGCTCGCGGCTGCCGCCGATCGAGATCTCGCCACACAGCCAGCAGCCGTGGCGGCGCATCAGCCGCACTTCGCCGACGTCCTCGCCCAGGTTGCGCTGCGCCGCGCAGGCCTGGCGCACCGCCTGCACCAACTCGTGCTCGCGGCCACCGGCATCGGCATCCAGCAGCAGGTGCAACACGCCTGCCGGCGGGTCGGTATCGGCACCTGCCGCGGTGGAGGCCTGCAAGGTGACACCATCCAGCGCCGGCAACTGGTCGAGCAGCGACCGTCGCAGGTCGGTGGCCGTGGTGGGCCGGCAGGGGAACGCCTGCTGCGGCAGCAGCATCCCGTGGCGCGCCCATGCGATGCGGTCGTGCTCGTCGCTGAGATGGTCCGCCACCGGGAAGGCGACGCGGTACGCCCCTTCGGTGAGCGCGAAGCAGGCAGCCTCCAGCAGCGTCACGCCGGGGTCGTGCAGGTTGTAGTCGGTCCAGCGCGTGCCCGCCAGCGCCTGCACACGGCGGATGCCGTCGGCGCGCAGCGCATCGAAGCTCGTCTCGGCCGCCACCTTGGGCAGGCGGGGCAGGGTCTGCGCCTTGGGCAGGGTCGCTGCAGCCATCATCGGCCGGCCAGGCCGGGGTCCTGGCCCTGGGTCTGGGGGTCGAACCACAGCTGGGTGATCCCGACCCGGATCTTCACGTCGCCGTCGTACCTGCAGCGCGTGCCGATGCACAGCTGGTATTCGGCCCCTTTGCCGCTGCTGCCTTCCCAGCGCAGGCGCAGTTGGTCGCAGCGGCGGCCGTAGTGCGCCGAGGTGGCGTTGATGCCAGGCGCGCCGCGCCAGAACAGCAGCCGGCTCCACCACGACGGCCGCGGGTTGAAGGCGTTCAGCGCCACGGCATGGAGCAGCGCGAAGCGCCCGCTGCCGGGCAGGCCGCTGACGCCGGCCATGATCTCGAAGGCGTGGCAGCCGGTGAGCTTGTCGATCAGCACGTGGGGCTCGCCGTCGGCCGGCAGGTCCTGCGTCACGTGGTGGTCGTAGCGGCCGACGCGGCCGCGGCTGGCCAGCGTGCCGGCCACGTCCAGCGTGTGCAGAGGTTCCGCGGTATTGATGCCCACGCGCGGCTCGACCTGCGCCGCGCGGCCGTCCGCGGGCGCGGACTGCCTGACGTCCAGCGTCATCACGGCCGGGGTCAGCAGCGACTCGTTGCCGCTGTCGCCGGCCGAGCGGTGGTCGATCTGCAGGCGGTCGTTCTCGGCTCCGAAGTGCATGGCCCAGCGCGGCTTGTCGGGGGCGTGATCGCGGTAGAAGCTCAGCAGCGCGGTCTTGCCGGCGGCCGACATGACCTGCATGCCGTACTCGGGCGTCTTGCGAAAGCCCTCGGACTGCATGTTGAGCATGGAGTCCACGAGGTCCCTGAAGTGGGCCTCCGTCGGCAGCTGGCCGGCGCTGAAATGCTTGTACAGCGTCTCGCGCGTCTGTTCAGGCATGGGTATGGCCGATGATGAAGTTGCTGCCGACGGCCAGGTGCGCGATGCCGGTCGCCTCGGGCCGTCGGCCTTCCTGGCCGTCGGTGAGACCGATCATGTGCCGGGCCATCGGCACGGCAATGCTCCAAGGCACGGCGGGGCGCACCTCGACCCGGTGCACGGTGTCGCGGACGCTGCCCCGCGCCAGCACGGCGACGGGCGCACGGGCGGTATCGGCCAGGCCGTACCGGCCGTCGTCGTTGCGCACGACGTGCAGCATCGACAAGCCGGTGACGAACTGCACGCAGTCCAGTTCGCGCAGCCGGGCCTCGATGTCCTCGGCGCGCACCGCCCAGCCGAAGCGCGCCTGCAGCCCGCCCGGGACCCAGGGGCACAGGAGGTCGAAGACGGCCTGTTCACAGCGCTGCAGCGAGGCACCTTCGGGCGCGCCACGCTGCAGCCGCACGGTGCAGCGCACCTGGACGCGCTCGTACGCCGCATTGCGCACCTCCAGGCGCGCGAAGGGTGAGCACAGTTCGCCGAGCAGCTCCTGCATGCGCTGCAGCTCGACCGCGTTCATGCGCGGGTACAAAGTCCCGGCGGTGCGGTCGAAACGCAGCGCCGAAGGCAGCACGGCCACCAGCACCTGACCGGGCACCAGGCCGGGCCACTGGCCGGCGCTGAAGCACTTGGCCTGGCCGACGTCGGGGAAGTTCTCCAGGATGAGCCGTTCGTAGTCCCAGGGCGTGCTGGCGCGCCGGCGGTGGTTCAGCCGCTCGCCCATGCGCACCTTGAGCTGCGCCGCGCTCTCGGCCATGCGCCCGCCGCCGGCGGGCCCTACCGGCTGCAGGGCGGCCAGCCCCGGCACCGGCACGGCCAGCGTCACGGTGCTTGCGGGCGGCAGCGGCCCGGCTGCGCCCCCGGGCGCGACCTCGCGCACCGCATGCAGGGCTTGTGCATGCACGCCATGCAGGCCGGCGAAACGCTCGAAGCCTTCGTCCACCCCGACCGCCAGCCAGTACAGGCCGGTGGGCATCACTTGGTGCCGGTCGTCGATGCCCGGCGGCAGATCCAGCACCACGATGCCGGAGGTCAGGAAGCCCGCCGTGCCGTCGGACAGCACCTGGCCCGCCGACAGGCTCACCCAGCGGTCGCCCATCAGCACCTGCCAGTGCGGCTGCGGCATCGGACCGGTGCGCGGCACGGCCGATTCGTCGTGCAGGTGGAACAGCAGTGTCAAGCGCGCCGGTGGCGTGGGCGCCTGCACGCCGATGAACAGGTTGCCGTCGTGCGCCACCGCGGGCAGCACGCGCAGCGCGCGGCGCTCGCTTTCCGGATGCACGCGCTGCAGGCCGAAAGGGTGCAGGTGGTAGACGCGGTCGCCGTCGGCCGACGCGGCGTCCGACGCTGCAGCGGGCGATCCGGCCACCGTGGCCGCACCCGACGCCGTGGCGCCACCGCCGACCGGCAGCACGCCCGTGACGTGGATCACGCTTTCGGCGCGATAGTCCACGGTCAGGCCTTCCAGCGTGGGCGTGTAGGGCGGGCGCGGCAGCGGCGCGTGGCGGCGCCGCCGTGCATTGCGCGACACCACCTCGGTCAGCACGCCGGCGTAGTCGCCATGGCCGAAGGCGCCCGGCGGCTGCGTGAGGCGCAGTTGCATCAGCGCGCGCCGGGCCCCGACATCGAAGGCCGGCGCCTCTTCCGGGATCGGCCCGTCGAGCGGCTGGTGGTGCTGGCGCAGCAAGGCGGCGTCGAAAGTGACGGTGCTGCGCGCGGCCAGCGGCTGCGCCGGCCCTTCGGCGGCGAACAGCGGCGTGCTCGCGGGGCCTTGCCACTGGCCGTCGCGCAGCACGGCCGGCGCGACACGGAAGCTGCGGTTGTCGGGCGCGTCGGGGTAGCCCGCATAGTGCGCGGCAAAGCCAGCGGCGTCCTGCGGCAGGCCGCTCCAGCGCAGGTTCAGCCGCAGCGCGCTCAAGGGCTTGCAGGCCAGCTCGCGTGCGCCCAGCACCAGGTAGCTGCCCTGGGCCGGCAGCGGGCCGAAGGGCTGGAACGGCTTGGCCGGGTCCAGCGGCCCCAGCTGGTTGTGCAGTGAAACCTGGCGCAGGCCATTGACCTGCACGGCCACCCCCACCGACAGCAACTGGGCCGATTCGAGCATCGAGTAGGGGAACAGGCCGCCGTAGGCGCGCAGCCGCAGGCGCAGGATCGGCAGCCGGGTCTGCCAGCCGCCGCCGTGCACCGCCCCATTGCAGCCCACCAGCGGCGGGTCGCCGGCACCCAGCCGCGCCACCAGGTCCAGGCCCACGCCACCGGCCGGCGAGGCCTGCGTGGAGCGCACGACGAAGGTCTCTGGAATTTCGCGCCAACCGTCGGGGGCCGTGTGGCTGACACCGAACAGCCCGGTGAACAGACGCGCGAAGACGAGGCGGCGATCGGGGATCTCCTCGCCGAGCAGCAGGTTCAGGGGATCACCCGGATCTTTTGCGGCCGCCATGCCGGGGATCGCGCCGCCCGACGGCCCGGGCCGCGCTTCGACCCCGTCGTGCGGCGCGGGAGCCAGGTCCAATGCCCGCAACGCGGCGGCCTTCAATGCTTCGCGGTCGGGCAGCAACCAGTCGCCATCCTGCACCGGGGCGCGGTCGGACCCCTGCGGCGACGCGCTCGTGCCGGTCGCGGGGTCCGCGCGGCCAGCGCCGGGTGCCAGCAGCCAGTGGATGAAGAGACGCCCTGCGGCGAAGCGGAAACCGTCGCCGGCGGAGTGCAGCGCGCGCTCGACCAGGAACGCGCGGTAGTAGTGCAGGTGCAGCGGTTCGGGCCGGGGATCCTGCGCCAGCAGGGCCTCGATGCGCGGCTGCGCGGTCCGCGCCAGTTCCTCCGCGCCGGCCAGACCGCGGTCGAGCGGGCGCCGTTCCAGCGCCGCATAGCTTTCGAACAATTCCTTCAGCAGGGCCAGACCGGCCGGCTGATGCGCCGCTCCGGTGGCTGCCAGCCGCGCATGCCGCGCCACCTGCTCCTGCAGCCGGACATCGGCCGTGGCCGCGTGTCCCAGCCGCAGGGTCATCGTCACCTGGCGCTCGCCCTCCAGCAGCAGCAATTGCCGACTGGCCACTGCCAAGCCGATGTCGGCGTCGGCGGCCGGTCCGGTCGCGGCCACTTCGTGACCACCGAACAGCGGCCACAGCGGCGGCAGGCCGCCTGCCACCGCCGCGGCCGCCGGCGTTGCGGGCGCCGCCTGCAGCAGGTGCTGCACGCGCGCCCGGCATACGTAGCCGAGTTCGTGCTCGGGCGAGATCAGCGGGTCGCGGTCCAGTCGCAGAGTGCACACGGCCGCCACCTGCGCGGCGCCGACGACCAGGTCGTCCTGCACCCGGAAGACGATGTCCTGGCCGTGCGAATCCTTGCCCGCGACGAGGGCAGTGCCGCGCGGCAGCACCGGGTCGGCCATCACGCTGGCGTCGCGTCGAGCCACCAGGTGCAGGGTCTCGGGCAGCGCCGGGTGCGGACGCATGCGCAACACCTCGTCGCAATAGAAGTCCAGCAGGCGGCCGGAAAAGCGGTTCAGCTGGCGCTGCACCGTGCCGCTCAGCGCCAGGAAGGCGACCAGCAGCGCGGCGGCGGCATCGTGCTGGCCGCTGTCGAGCGAGCGCGCCAGCTGTTCCTGCGCCACCTCGCGCAGCCGCGCCACCGTGGCCTGGAAGAGGGCATGCACGCTGCGCAGGTGATCGTGCACGGCGGTATCGCACCACGGCGGGGGCACCTGGCTGCGCGGCGGTGCTTGCAGGGCCGTGGCGTGCAACGGATGGTCCAGCGCGCTGCGCGCCGGCGCGATCGGAGCCGATGATGCAGGTGGCCGGGCCTGCTTCCAGAGCCGCGACAGCATCCGGGCGGCGTCGCGCAGTGGCAAACCGTCCTCACCCCGCCGATCACCCATGTCGGCCGCTCCCAGCACCCAGCCCAGCTCATCGCCCAGCCGGACCTCGACCAGTTCTTCCAGCAGTGCGCGCACGGTCTGCGCCGCCGGACCGGGGCAGCGCAGCAGCTGGCGGTGCCAGCGGTCGATCAGGCCGGCCAGACGCAGCACCTGGAACGCAAGCGTGGCGGGGGCGGCGGTGTCAGGATCGGGGCCATCGGCCAGGGCTGGCGCGTCGCCGCGCTCGCTGGCCATGCGGGCCAGCAGCAGCGCCTCGTCGCCGTCGAACAGCGCCGACCAGTGCGCTGCCGGCCGGTTGTCGGGGCCGGGCAGTTGCAGCCGCGTGGCGTGGCCCGCCAGCAAGGCCGCCCAGTCCGCCGGACTGCGCTGGTCGACGTCGAACCAGCCCGGGCTCAGCGCCGGTGGCGCTCGTTCGGCCTGACGGGTGCCTGGCAAGGTGGCGCCGGCGGCGGCCTGCAGTTCGGCCCGCAGGGCGGCGCGGCGCGCGGCGCGCTCGGCCGCGCGCGGGTCGGTGCGGCCCGATGCGGTCATGCGGGACGCACCTGCAGGGCCGTGCCCTGCTGGAAGTAGAACGGGAACACCACGTTGTGCCGCGTATTGGTGCTGCGCAGGGTGTAGCGCAGGCTGATGCGCAGTTCGCCGTGGAACAGCTCGCTGGTGTCGATGTCCACCGCATCCAGCGTCACACGCACCTCGTGGAACAGCACCGCCTGCTCGATGGCGTCGCGGATCTCGGCAATGGCGCTTTCGTCGATGTGGGCAAAGACCAGCCGCCGCAGCGCGCAGCCGTAGCCAGGCTGCATCACGCGCTCGCCGGGGCTGGTGGAGACGAGGATGCGCAGGCTCTCGCGCACGTCCTGCTCGCGCGAAACCATGACCGCGGCGCCCTGGGTGCTGCCGAAGGCCGGTGGGAAGGCCCATCCGGTGCCGAGGAAGGAGGCGTCTTCGGTCATCGTGTCGTTGCCTCGTCAGCCGCCGACGATCACGGTGGGGCAGCCCATCACCAGATTTCCGCCGTGCGCCGTGGTATCGCCGATGCGCGCCGCCGGCCGGCCACCGATCATCACCGTGGCCGAGCCCTTGACGATGGCGTCGGGCGGGCCCACACAGACGGCGTTGTCGCCGACCACGGCCGCCGGCAGCTTGCCGATCAGCACCGTGGGCACACAGGGGCCGATGACCGGCCCGCCCACGTGCGGGATGGGCGGCAGGCCGGGCGTCTGCATGGGACAGACGTGCATGTCGGTCAGGCGGGCGGCGGGGGGCATGGGCGGTGGCGGTTCGACGGTGGAGGTGCCTGCGTCGGCGCGGCTCAGTTGATCATCACCATGCTGCCCTTGACGGTGGTCATGCCGCTGGCCGAGAGCTCGGCGCTGGCGTTGCCCTTGGCGGTGAAGCCCACGTTGGCCGTGCACTGCACGTTCAGGCCCGCGGCCTTGAGGTCGGCCGCCGTCGACTTGAGGTTGACTTCGCCCACCGCCTCGACGCTGATCTTGCCCTTGGCCGTGATGGCGATGTCCTTCGGGCTGTCGAGCTTGATGCCGGCCTCCGACATCACAATCTCGTTGCCGGTCTGGTCCTTCAGCGTGATCTTCTTGTCCTTGTCGCTGAACACCAGGCTGTTGCCGGCCGGCGTGGTGATGGTGATGATCTTGTCCTCGTCGTCGAACTCCAGCTTGTGCTTGCAGCGCGTGAGCAGCGTCTTGAGCTTGTTGGTGGCCTCCAGCACGTGCGGCCCCGCGTGCTTCTGGCTGTACAGGCTGCCCAGCACCACCGGATGGGCGGGGTCGCCAGCCAGGTGACCGACCAGCACCTCGTCGCCGATCTCGGGCACGAACAGTGCGCCGAAGCCGTTGGACGCATAAGGCATCAGCAGCCGGGCCCAGATCGGCGTGGCCTCGGCCTCCAGCGCCGGCGTGCGCACCTGGATGCGGTGCCCCGCCTCGGGGTCGCCGTCGAGCTTGACGACGACGGCGATCTGCAACCCCTGCACGCCTGGCACCAGCGCCGCGGCGGGCGGTGCGGTGACGTCGGGCCGTGCCGACAGCCAGTCGGGCGCGAGGCCGAAATCGACCTCGGTGGTCCAGTTGCCGTCGGCCGCGTCGTGCTGCACGGCGCCGGCATAGACGGTGCCGTTGAAGCGCTCGCCCACGCCCGCCACTTCCAGCGTGCCGCCGGCCGCGGCCAGCGCGCTGCCCTGGAATTTCATGCGCCCGCGCACGCGCGCCAGGCCGGCCTTGAGCTGGCGCGCCTCGGCCCAGGCGGCGAGCACCTGCTGCGGCTGCGCCGCGCTGCTGCGCAGGTCGAAGCGGTTGACGGCGAAGACCTTGGCCAGCGCGGCCGCGTCCAGGTTGCCTTGCAGACCCAGCGACGGCGGCTGCGCCGAGGCCTTCAGCGCTGCCTGCGTGGCCGGGTCCCACGATACGGCGTCGACGCCGGACAACTGCGTGCGCGCGTCCATCTCGGCCTGGAATTCCATCAGGTCCTGCCCGTAGCTCAGCTTGAGCGCCGCGGCGGTCTGGGTGGCGGGCTTCCTGACGCTGACCTGGCCGTCGGTGACCACCACCACGCGGCCGTTGGCCTCGGCGCGGGCGAGCAGGAAGTCCCAGTCGCTGCTGTCGTGCTGCACCAGCAGCTTGTGCGTGACGGTGGTGGCCTCGACATCGGCGGTCAGGCCGTATTCGCCGATGAGTTCGCTGCACACGTCGCTGTCGGTCTTGTCGACGAAGACGCGATGGCGGCGGCCGATGGTCATGGCGGCCGCCTTGTCGCGGCATTCCACCTCCAGTTGCGCCAGGTTGTTGGCGCCGATGCGGATGCCGAAGCGCGCGACCTTGCCCTTGAAGACCTGCTCCTCGTCGTTGCCGTAGCCGAGGTGGATGCTCAGCTCGGTGCCGGGCTTGAGCAGGTTGCCGTCGGCGACCTCGAAGGTCTGCTGCGCGACGTCGCCGTCCTCGACGACGACGCGCGCCCAGGGGATGGAGTTGACGGCGCGCCGCACGCGCAGCGACAGCAGCTGCACCTGCGGCGGCAGCAGGCTGCCGTCGGCCTGCAGGCTGACGCGCAGCACGCCGTCGGCGTTGAGTTCGGGCGAGACCGGCATGCTTGCCCTGCAGCCTCAGGCCAGCGGCGGAAAGTGCAGCCGTGCGCCGGGCACCAGGCGGCGAAAGTGGCTCAGGCCGTTGAAGCGGGCCACGTCCAGGTAGTAGCGGCTGTCGCCGTAGATGCGCTGGCACAGCAGCGGCAGCGTGTCGCCCATGCGCACTTCCACGCTGTGGCTGAGGTCGGGCGACGATCGGTTGGACGCCAGCACCTCCTCGTTCTTGGACAGGAAGCGCACGAAGGCCAGCGTCACCTTGGCGCGCAGCGGGTCGCCGTTGGGGCGGAACAGCGTGTACTGCGTGGACATCGACTCCATGCGCCCGTAGAAGATGAAGCTGCCCCACAGCAGCCGCACGCGGCTGGGTTCGTGGCGCGGCCCGTCGTATTTGTAGACCACCTTCAACAGGTCGGCCAGGTGCTGGCGCACCGACTTGTTGGCGTCGGCCGGCGTGGCCGCCGGCACCACGCCGGTGCCGTCGAGGACCAGGTTGAACTTCACCTTCTCGGGCTGGATGGCGCTGAACTTCACGTCCGACCCGAGCTGACCGATGGTGGGCTCGGTGTTGTAGCTGATGGCGCGGTCGAGCGTGAATTCGGCCGGGTTGATCATGGCGCTGAACTCGTCGCTCTCCACCGTGGTCTGGCCCTGCGGGCTCAGGCTGCAGCGCGTCAGCGTCAGCCGAGTCTTCTGCGGGAAGTCGTCGTCGAGCAGCATGGCGTCGTGGCCTTCAGCGTTCTTCGCGGGCGCGCAACTGCTCGGCCAGCCAGGCCTTGCATTCGGCCAGCAGTTGCGCGCGCAGACGTTCCAGCTCGGGCCCGGCGGGTGCGCCGCCGCGGCCGGCCGCGTTGACGCCGGCCAGGTGCGGAACCTGCTCGTCCACCACCGAACGGATCAGCATCTGGCGCACCTCGATCGTCATGGCGCTCAGACCTCGCGCTTCGAATAGGCGTAGCTCAACTCGATCTTCTCCAGCGCCAGTTCGTTTTTGGTCGAATTGAAGGACTCCACCTCCCAGCGCACCGGGTAGGCATTGGCGAAGGACCAGGCGCGTAGCGGGGCGCCGTTGGCGTCGAGCAGGAACACGTGCAGCAGCTTGGGCACGATGGGCCGCACCAGGCCACCTTCCAGCACGTTGCGGCACCACGCCACGAGCTGCGAATCGAGCGCGGCCACACCGCGCTTGAGCGTCAGCCGCGGGTTCTTCATGGCCTTGGGCAACTGGTGCACGAAGCGGTTCTCGCCGCCTTCGGCCACCGGCTCGGTCTCCAGTTCCGGGGCGATGCCGCTGACTTCCTGGAACGAGCCGTCGACCGCCGGCGGCGTGGATCCGAAGCTGACCGTGAAGTGGAAGGCGACCGGCGGCGCCAGCGCTGCGTCAGCCGTTGGCAATCTCCAACCCCTCGTGTACGACCTCGATCGATTCCACCGCCACTTCGTTGCCGTCGGACTTGAGGTCGGTACCCGTGATCTTGCTCGGCCAGGCGTTGGTCAGCGTCCACACCATGGTCGGGTTGCCCTCCTCGTCGAGCAGGCTGATGGTCACCGGCTTGCGTTTGATGGTGTTCATCTTGATTTCCTTGAACCAGTCCCAGAACTTGTTGTCGCTCTTGAACACCCCCTTCTTCATGGTGACGTTGCCGTATTTCTTGATGCCGGGCATCTTCACCACCGAGAAGGTCTTGCTGTCGCCGGCGCGGTATTCGATCGGCTGCGACTCCACGTCCAGGCCGCTGACTTCCTGGAACGACATCACTTCGGAGTCCCACTTCACCTGGAAGTGGAACTTGGGCATCGGCCAGACATTGGCCGATTGGGTTGAACCGTCTTCTGCCATCACACACCTCCAATGAAACGATGGGGCCGCCGCCTCCGTGGCCGCGGCCGGTCAGGGGCCGAGGATCAGGATTTCTGCATCTGCTGCTGGAACGTGATCTCGATGAACTCGGCCGGGCGGCTGATGGCCACCAGCACCGTCACGCGCAGGATGCCTTCCAGGATGTCTTCGGGCGTCATCGTCTCGCCCAGGCCGACGTGCACGCTGAAGGCGTCTTCGGGCACTGCGCCGGCCAGGCCACCGCGCTTCCAGATGCCGGTCAGGAAGTTGGCGATCATTCCCTTCATCGTCACCCAGGTGCTGGCCACGTTGGGCTCGAACACCAGCGCCTTGGCGGCCAGGCGCACCGATTCCTCGAGCATGATCATGGTGCGGCGCACGTTGACATAGCGCCAGTCCAGGCTGTTGCCGTCCAGCGTGCGCGCGCCCCAGACCAGCGTGCCTTCGCCGATGAAGCTGCGGATGGCGTTGATCGAGCGGCCCTGCGGCGTGACGTTGAGGTCCTCCTGCTGCTCGTGCGAGATCGGCACCGCGGGCGCCACGG
>Ga0138256_10001072_pt1 | contig 29303 bp, 21 predicted proteins | sample KNB2016incub_MG_FD_105486 | JGI IMG/M metagenome (GOLD analysis project Ga0138256, IMG submission 105486) | Active sludge microbial communities from wastewater in Klosterneuburg, Austria - KNB2014incub_MG | ecosystem: Engineered > WWTP > Activated sludge > Unclassified | place: Austria... | reverse complement strand
CATCATGGCATGTCCTGTTCTGCTTTCGCGTGTTATCTCTTCCATGAATTCACCGTCGCGGAAATGACATGTGATCGGTGCTTGTTTTACATGTGAGACCTGATCGTCCATTTTGACTTTTGCCGCGATACGGGCCTCTCCCTGCGATTCTGCCTTGTTCATTACATGCAAAAGCGAGACAGAGGAATTGAGTCCGGCGGCTAGCATGTCCGCATATTGAATTCCTTTCAACGATGTTTCGGATAGATCGGTGGGACAGAGGATGTCTTTCATTGAAATGGGGGTGTGGATGAGATCGTCCAAGCGAATGTACGGAGCGAGGAATGGAACTTTGATCTTTAGTGGATATTCAGGGCCAAATTACCCGGAAATGGGTATCCTTGGATCAAGAGATTGTTGCGTAATGTAGGACGTGGTTCAAAACTCCTGAGCTGTTTTCTTGCTGCCCCATTGCATCGTTCCTACATTGTCGGCTTGCTTTGATCGTATGCCGAACTTTCTATCAGAACCAGCTACTACGACCTTGAACGTTGGTGAACTTCTTGAACGTCACTTCGGATATCGCAGCTTTCGGCCTCAGCAGAAGGAAGTCATCGATCATGTTCTCAAGGGGAACGATGCCATTGTTCTAATGCCGACAGGAGGCGGAAAGAGCATTTGTTTTCAACTTCCAGCTTTGGCGTTCGATGGGCTGACCGTGGTGATATCACCCTTGATCGCATTGATGAAGGATCAGGTACAGGCACTTCAAGGAAATGGAATTGCGGCAGCATATTTGAACAGCTCATTATCATACAATGGGGAGCAGGAAATAAACCGCGAATTGCGCAGCGGGGCAATGAAGTTGCTCTACGTTTCACCAGAACGTCTTTTCCAACAAGGCTTCTTGGAACGGCTGGAAGAATTGAATGTTAAGCTTTTCGCGGTCGATGAGGCCCATTGCATTAGTACATGGGGCCATCATTTTAGACCAGAGTACAAGCAGTTGCATGCACTGAAACAACGGTTCCCTGAAGTTCCTGTGATCGCGCTAACAGCAACTGCAGATAGAACTGTACGTGGTGACATTGGGCATTGCCTCGGCCTTAAAGCTCCGAAGACCTTCGTTAGCAGCTTTGATCGCCCCAACCTTTCACTCGCCGTGTTGCCAGGCCTGGATAGGTGGAAGGCGATAGAGCGGATCATGGCAAGGCATGTCGGGCATTGCGGGATCATCTATTGTAACAGTAGAGCAAGTACTGAAAAGATCGCAGCGAAGTTGCAGAAGATCGGGGTGAAGGCCGAGTTCTATCATGCGAAAATGGATGCAGAAGATCGGAGCCGTGTTCAAGATGATTTCATTCAAGGCAAAACGCATGTGATCTGTGCAACGATCGCTTTCGGTATGGGAATCGACAAGAGTGATGTACGGTTCGTGATCCATTATAACCTACCCGGTACCGTTGAGGGATATTACCAGGAGATCGGGAGAGCCGGGCGTGATGGTAAGCCAGCTGAAACGATCCTGTTCTACAGTTATGCCGATGTGCAGACACAGATGCACTTTGCCAACGAGATCGAGGAACAGCGCTACAAAGATGTCGTAGTTGCTAAACTGGAACGTATGAAGGAGTTCGCCGAGGCCCAAGTATGCCGACGGACGATCCTGCTCAGTTACTTCAGTGAAGACAGCGCAGAGGCTTGTGGAAATTGTGACGTCTGCCAGGATCCACCGAAGTACTTTGATGGGACCATACTAGCGCAGAAGGCGTTGAGTGCGGTGGTGCGCAGTGGACAGAAATTACCGATGTCCGTGTTGGTTGATGTGTTGAAAGGATCCCACAGCCATGAAGTAACCGAGAAAGGATGGGACAGGATCAAAACGTTCGGAGCAGGGAGTGATATAACCGCTTTTGCTTGGGTACAGTTCATTCAGCAATTCATGCACCTAGGTCTTATCGAAGTTGATTATCGTGATCATCATCACTTGATCATTACAACTCCAGGTGAAGCAGTCTTAAAAGGCGAGCGACCAGTGCGTTTGGTGAGTCCGGATACGGTGAAAGAGCGTCAGGAACGCACTAAGCGTACACGGCAAGTGGTTGCAGAACCAAGCCCCGCAAGCGCTGATCTACTAAGCGCATTGAAAGATCTTCGACGTACGCTGGCCAAGGCAATAGGTAAACCTGCTTACGTGGTATTCAGCGATGCTTCATTGATCGATATGGCTGAGAAAAGACCGACCAACCTGTACGAATTCCGATTGGTCAACGGTGTTGGCGATCACAAGGCCAGCCAGTTCGGTGAAGCATTCCTGAATGTGGTGAAAGAGAGGGTGGGGTAAAAGGTGATCTCCCGACCCAGTTTGTCCTCGAACGACCTACTGGTTCACAATTCCCCAGCGCGCAACTTCAACTCATGCACATCATGCAAGTCCTTCGCGCGGCCCGCTTTTAATTTGCTTTCGATCAAGTCAGATCTTCCGATGACCAAATACTTCGTGATCGGATGACCTAGGATCGTTGCCTCTATTCTGCGCGACCAAGCTTCCTCGAATGTGCAGCTCGGGTTGGATCGAGTGATCAATTCAACCTCCATCATAGGCGAGATCTTGATCGACATATTACGTTCCTGCGCCAACACATCGTTCGGGATCTTACCAACTTCGAAACCTATTGACTCTAAAGCCTTGAAAAGCTGTTCAAAATTCGCCGGTGTTGGCTCTATCCAAAAATCCAAGTCTGCTGAATGACGCTGATACCCGTGGAAATTCACGGCGCCGCCGTCGACCATCAACATGCGTACATGATGCGCGAAGGTCGCTTGTAGGAATAAAAGTATCTCTTGGTCAAATGGCCGCATTGCGCCTATGGATAACAAAATTGCGCTCATCTTTCTCAACTTGTTCAGCATCTGGACCGCTCGGGTCCGGGAGCTTGGAGTAAAAGCTGTTCAAGAACCAAATGAAGCGCTCATTCGGGGTCAATGCCATGAATTCACGCTGGCGGCGCTCATTGCTCTGCTCCTTTGTTTCGAAACGGATCCTTGGGTCTGAACTTTCCGAGGCCATTGGGTAAAGGTAGAACGAAGCGATCGAAGATCTTGTGTTCGATCACTATGATCCAAGCAAGGTTGGAGCGGTGAGAACGTATGGCTCACTTCTTCAACAAACGCTCCAATTGAAAAAGCCGACTTAATTCGGACTTGTTATTCCCGGAAAAGACGCTTGCAATGGCCGCGGCAGTTTCGAAGGTCAAGCGCTTCATGGTATCATCATAGCGTGTACCGTGCTCTTTATAGTCGTCCACGAAACGCTCCCATGCTTGGTCGGGACTTAATTCACTGTCATTCGCGAAGTCGAAGCTGATACTGATGTAGTGCCCGGCATCCGTCCCGAAAATGTCACGACTACCTTCCAGTGGGAGCCACTTTTCAGCGATCAGTTCCTTCAATCGATCCACTTCCACTTTGCGCACCGCGCCGTCACTGATGGCAACGCTATAAAATAGGTATCCAAGGCTTGTGTATATATCCTGATAGGTTGCAGTGCTTGTCATTGTCTGTGTTGTTTGTTTCGTTGTGATTTCGAAGAGCGTTCCTTTTCCCAAGTGTTCTTTAACGTGAACGCACATTGATGGTGTTCAGCAAGTCTACTTGGTTCCGTTCGTTTTCAACCTGACGATCGACAGGATTTCCGAGTTGCTCACCCAATACCTTTGGTGGTATTACGATAGACTGATCCAGCTGGATACTTTTCATGAAGCGAAGTGGTGTTTGGATGTCGGCCAGTGAGGCGGTTGGGTTAGTGCGTTCGGGTCAGCGTGTATTCATTCACGGTAGCGCTGCGACACCGGTTACCCTCCTTAGAGCATTGTTCCAACGCGCAGGTGAATTGAAGAATGTGGAATTGGTGAGTATCAGTACTCTGGGTGATATTGGAGCGGATGTTCCGGTTGTTGGTGAGAGCTTCTTTTTCAATTCGTTATTCGTTTCAGATAATATCCGATCGATCGTGAACAGTGCGTATGGCGATTACGTACCTGTCTTTCTCAGTGAGATCCCGCGCCTTTTTGAACAGGGCGTACTTCCGTTGGATGTTGCCATTCTCAATGTCTCCCCACCGGATCGTCATGGATTTTGTTCGTTGGGCGTATCGGTTGATGTGGCGCGTTCGGCCTCTCGCAATGCAAAAATGTTGATCGCACAGGTGAATCCGAACATGCCCAGGACTCACGGTGAGGGGAACATTCATGTTGATCGTTTTGCAGCCTTGGTCGAAGTGAACGACCCATTGCCGGAAGTGGATTATAGCGGTAGCATTGGCGACTGTGAAAAAGAGATCGCCAGGAATTGCGCGGAATTGATCGATAATGGATCGACCTTGCAAATGGGGATCGGCGCTATTCCTGATGCAATTCTCAACGCTCTGAAAGGGCACAAGGATCTTGGCGTACATACTGAGATGTGCTCCAACGGGATCATCGAACTTGTAGAAAGCGGCGTGATCAACAACCGGTTCAAGAAAAAACATCCCGGTAGGGTGGTCACAAGCTTTGCGATCGGTACAAGACGCTTATACGATCTGCTTCACGATAATCCGCAGTTCGCATTTCTGGATGCACAGTATGTGAATGACGGTAAAGTGATCCGTGAGAACCCCAAAGTGGTTGCGATCAACAGCGCGATCGAAATGGATATGACCGGTCAGGTATGTGCGGATAGCATTGGTACATACCAGTATTCTGGTGTTGGTGGCCAGCTTGATTTCATGCGTGGTGCTGCACTTTCGAAAGAAGGAAAACCCATCATTGCAATGGGATCGGTGACAAAAAAAGGTATTAGCAAGATAGTGCCGTTCTTGAAGGAGGGTGCTGGTGTTGTGACCACGCGTGCCCACATGCATTACGTGGTCACTGAATTCGGCGTGGCTTATCTGTACGGGAAGAATTTGCGCCAGCGTGCGGAAGCGTTGATCGCTGTTGCGCACCCGGACCATCGGGAGGCATTGGAACGGTCTGTCGTGGAGCGGTTCGGGACAAGGTTCCGCTGATGGTAAAGGATGTGAGATCCGACCGCCACTTGAATTGATCTTGCCATGCAATGGCTGATCGAATGACTTCCGTCAGTTCTCGAATGTGTTAAAGTAGCTACCTTTTTACTGCCTCCGACAATAGGCATTAAAGACAATTGAACATGGCAACGATCCTTCTTCCTACTGACTTCAGCGATGCGGCTTTGAACGCAGCAAAATTTGCTCTTGACCTCTTCGGAACCGAGGGCAATAAATTCATATTGGTGCATACCTACCTCATGCCTTCTTATGATAATGTGCTGCTACCCAGCATAGGGGATATTCCCGAGCGTGAAGCGATCAATCGAACGCGCAGAGTAGAACGAATACTCCGCAAATTCGCGAAGAATGTGAAATTGGGCCGTAAGGTTTCGAGAGTTTCGTTGGTGAGATTGCTCAATGAACTGGACGAAAGCAAAGGGGTGGATATGGTCGTGATGGGCACGCAAGGAGAAGGTAATTACGGAATGGTGGGTAAGAATGCGCGGTCGGTCGTATCAGATTGCACAGCTCCGGTGATCACCGTGCCGGCACAATGGAAGGCGGAACCTGTTGAACGCATCATGTTGGCCTATGACGGTAAGGAGCTTGATCGCTTTACGCTGAACCCTCTATTGGAACTGGTCGATCGCCGTAACGCAGAAATTGCCATCACCCATGTTCGTTATACCGTGCCAGGTCTGGAATTGCTGCCAGACCGAAAAAAATTGGAAGATGTTTTCACCGGTGTGAAGCATTCGTTTCTCACCGTGCAAGGGAATGATGTGATAAAGACCATAGATGAACTCGCCACGCAAGGTCGTATTCAAATGGTTGCTGTGGTACACCGCCAGATGGGGTTCTGGAAGAGGCTGTTCCATGGTAGCACTGCGAAGCGAATGACATTGCACACTTCGTTGCCCATGCTGGTTCTACCAGAGCGTCCTCGATAACTGTGACGAAGCACTGGGATCATACCGTGAAAATGGGTCCGGAAATGCCTTTACACTAAAACAAACCTCCACTGTCCAAGTTGGAACGAATAAGACAAATACGATCAATGCAACACATACTGATACCTACTGACTTTAGCGATAACTCCTTGAACGCAGCGCTTTACGCAATGGACCTCTTTGTTCAGAATGTTCACCTGTACACTGTGGTGAATTGTTACGATCTGCCAGCATATGGCGATAGTTCCATGGTCGATATCACTGAGCATTTAGCGCGTGCCTCCAGAGAGGGACTGGACGCATTTCAACTGAAACTATTGAATGTGCTTCCGAACAAGGACCTCAGGGTCGATTACGAAAGTGAACATGGACGTTTGGATCGTGTCGTCCAGAATTATGGTCGTAGGGCGAATATTCCGGAACTCGTTGTTATGGGTACCCAAGGCGCCACTGGAATGAAAGCCGTTCTGATGGGTACGAATACCGCCGATGTTATCAAACATTCAGGGTTGCCTGTTCTAGCAATACCAGAGGAAGCACGTTATACGGGTCTTAAGCGGATCGTTCTCGCTGATGATGGTGGCGAAGTGGACCCCAAGGTGTTGGATATTCTGATCCAGATCGTTATGCATACCAACGCTGAGTTGATCGTAACCCGTGTGGTGAACGAGAAAACCAAGGTTGATGATCCTGCTAAGGCCAATGGAATTATTGATGCATTGCACGATGTACCACACACCACGGTCCATCTCAGTGGTGTTGATGTCATGAATGAACTCAATGAAGAGGTCGTTCGGAGCAATGCCGACCTATTGGCGTTGGTGCATCGAGAACGCGGGGTCTTTGATCGTTTGTTCCGCAGGAGTATTGCATCCAAATTGGTCATGCATTCGCGAACTCCGATGCTTGTGTTGCAGAGCGGAACTTAAGAGCAGGTCAATTCCGCAGTATCCAGTACGCTTTATATCGACCAACACCTACTTCGCCTTCATCCTATTGTTGCGTGCGTCGTGCGTGAGTTCTGCTATCCCGAGCACTTCCATCAAAGGTGGTAAGTAGACACCGAACCGACCACGGTAGCCCTTCTTAAGGCCGTACCATCCTTTTATCGGATTCTTCGGCGAACGCCCCCAATCCTCTACGGTGTTCTCCTTCGTAGGTTTTTGTTCATCCGCACCACCAAGGTCCATCCAATCCCCGTGTTTCTTCAACATGGCATGCAGGTCGTCGATGCAACGGATATCATAATGCAGTACGGTTTTGCCTACCGTGCAGACAAGGATCTCAGTCCCCTCTTTTTCTTCGACATGCATGGTATAGGCCGAAGACCCCGGAGGAGTCTTCAAAGGCATGGGTTTTTCCTTGGTTCCGATCTTGTGCTTCATGGTCGGATCGACTTGGCTGTTATAGGCCCAAATTTACATGAATACGGATCTGATCGATTTGTCGAACCATTGAATTACGGACTGTGGTTTCCGGTACTTCATTGATTGCGATCGATCTCAACACTAACACCTTCATGCTGGTTTTGTTGCATGCTGTGGATGGCCAGGATCTTGAGCTCATTAGCGAATGAATGAGATCCAAAGGCCAGCAGAGGGTCGATCGGACTACCTATGGCCTAGCGCTAGGGACCTACCTCTCATTCCTTTATACATGGCATGGGTAACAAGTGCTGAAGGTGGGAGTAAGGTGAGATCCATCAACTTCGGCATCTGTACAATTGGTTCACCTGTATCGACGCCAACTGGCAAAACCATTTCTCAGCTCTTCGTTGCAGAATTGGTGGTTGCGTTACTCGAACCTTGATCTCTATATGTGCGGTAAGATCTCTTATCCGGATGACGTGGTCTTCGTTGGGACAGATACCCTCATTCGAATCTGAGCATTTCTAATCGCTGAGCAGAATTCATCGCAATGTCTCGCACACTATCGGCTCGAATAATTGCACATCACCATTGTCCCATCACGACCCGTTAGCCACACATGTCTTACCAGTCCGAAAGCCAATTGAGGTAAAGTCCATCCTGCACCTCATACCGTCCAATTTCCCGCACCGGATCATCTCGCCGGTGGATACGGTAGGTGATGTAATCCAGGAAACGATCCTCGAAAACGATGAGATCGTTCAGTTCGCCCCACGGCGTGATCAGAGTAAGCGTTGCTTTGAATTTGGTTGTACGTGCCGTGATCGCAGTAAGGTCCAACCACTGTAGACTATCCCCGAGCGCTTGCCCATGCCAGCAAAGCGGCGAGGGTGGATCGTAGATCTCCGTGGTTCCTTCGATGAGCGCCCACGCACTGTCTTGGAGTAGTGTATCACCGTTCAAGTGGTAGAAGCTGTAGCGTTGATCGCGTTGCCGATAGATGCTGAACGGACCTCCATCTTTTGGAGCTATGGTTTTGCTATGCTGCCAAACCGTGTCCGAGTGTTCGCTTTCGAAAGTCCAATTCAGTGAATCCAACTTCCAGATCCAATGATCACCGGATGTGGGGAGGTGTTCGCCTTGCCAGTCGGGCAGGTAGTGGTGATCAGTGGTGTATGTGCCCCATTGTGGAAGTGCATTGCGCAGATCCAGGGTTTGCGCGGAACATGAAACACCGAGCAGCATAACGCAGAGGAGGCTAACTAGTCGCATGGTCGCTTACCTGAAAATGATGCCCTGCGCACTCGCGGGGTCCGCGTGTGTAGTGAGTTAGACGAGGTTGGTGCCCAATAGTGTGCCTTTCCAGGGACCAGAACATGCGGGGGTAGGTGAAGCTCTCCATCGCGTACACAGGGGTGCCGTTCAGCGTGCCTTTATTGTTGCGGATCCAACACCAGTATCCGCCGAAGTCGGGCATTTCGGTACTGCTGAGACCAAGGCCCACTTGCTTCAGGACCAGATGGCCGCCTTGTTGAATGTGTACCCACCACTCCTCAGTGCCCTGCAAGTTCACATCATGAACGACCGGACCATTACCAATGTCCCGACCAATGATCTCCATGCGGCAATTCTCCTGCTGCGATTGGTCACTCATCGAAATGATGTTGAGCCTAGTTCCTTGAACACGGGCCCACCGAGGTCGTCCGTCTGCAAATAGCTGATGGTGGTGGCATCTTCCACCCACGTGAATATGCCCGGTAAGGGCACACTGAATATCTGGGCTGCGTGGCCTGTTGCTTCGGGTGCGGGATCATCGTCCTTCTTGCAACCGGTGGGCATGAGTGCGAGGACCGATGCGGAGAAGAGCAAGCTGTGCATGGAACGATCAGTATTTGATGAAGCGTGAAGTGTACACGCCATTCGATGTGCGGATGCGGGCCGCGTAGGTACCCGTGGCAAGTCCACGGAGATCGATCTCGTTGACGGATGATATGCGTTGCACGATAGTTCCCAAATTATTCATCAGGTCGATATTAATTACATATGAATTAGTTGGTAGGTTGAAGGAGATACGATCACCTGCCGGGTTCGGAAATCCAGTGATCCGGGTTAAAGGAGTTGCTTCCGCGATACCCACATCATTGTACAGAATTCCGTTCCGATAAACGCGTGCGCCGTAAAGTCCGCCCGAGGATGCTTGCCAGAACACCACCATGCCGCCATTCTTATCAGGTAGGTGTATTCGGTTGCCGAAGTTTGGATTGAAAGACGGAAGGCAGAACACCACCGACGCGGGCCAAGCAAGGGTTCCATCGTTCATGACGCGCATTGCCGAGTAGCCGTCCAGGTTACCATCTAAAGTGGCGATCACCGAACCACTATCTGAAAGCACCAACCCTGGATCGGGCGTATAAGAGTTGATCTGGATCGCGGGTACGCCATCTGCAGCCCACAGCTCCGAACCGGTCATCAGGTCGAATCTCTGGATATAGAGATCTTGACTTGCCGCCGGTGGGCGGTTGTCAGCCCAGGCTACGAAGAGTTCATTGTCGGTTGTAATGGTTACAGGTTTCTGTTGAACATGCACAGCCAGATCACAAGCCACTTGCACAGCAGGCGACCACAACGAATTACCCAGTGTATCCATGCGGTGCATGCGCAGGTCGCCGTTCACTTCCCACACCGCTGTTTGTGCGCCGGTATCGTCCATCCCGGTGGAAAATGCGTAGCTCAGGCCATCACCATCAGCCAGATCGATGTACGCCGGCCACACTGCTGAGCCGAGACTATCGAAGCGCTGGGTTTTCAAGCAGGTTCCCGCCCCGTTCGCGCAGCGTATGTTGAAGAGCAGGCCACCAACGCCATCGGGGTGGATAGTGAACGGGCCGAAATAATTGGAAGCAGTTGTCTGCCCGATCAAAGGGAATTGCACACTGCCATCCATGCGCACGCGCTGCATCTTGCAACCATATCCGCCTCCGCCGCAGGCCTCACAATACGCCACCAAATAGGCACAACTTTCACTCTCTACCACCTTTAAACTCCGGTAGTCGAGACCGGTGAGCAGTACTGAAGGCTCGGCCCAAAGTGCATTCGCATTCGCATCGAAACGCATGGCGCGCACGGAGTCGGCACCCACTGTGCCGCTACCGGTCAGGTACGATACGATCACTGATCCGTCGGGCATCAACAATGGCGCTAACTGATTGATGCTTTTGATCGGGTTGGTCAACAACATTTCGCCATCTGCGGTCCACAACGCATTGCCGTCACTATCGAAATGCTGACCATAGAGATCGCCCTTTGACGGATCGTTGCGCAGGTCACTCCAGAACGCGAAGTAGCCACTGTCCGCATCGGCGATGGCGGTTAAGTGTTGCGGTGCATTGGCCATGGTGCTTACCACCATGGGGTTGGCAGGATCGGTACTCCATTGTGCCGTTGTGTGCAACGTGGCCAATAATGCTAATGGAAGCAAGCATCTCATTTCGATCAAGGGTTAACGGTGAAATACTCCGTGGAAAGTGGCCCGCCGGTGCAGGTTTTGATCGTCATGGTGTAATTGCCCGGTGTAATGTTGAGCGGAGTTAGTACCCAGCTCACATGGTCGCTGTAGGTTGCTGGTAGTGGCAACGGTACAGTAACGGGACCCAACACCTGTGCGGAGTTGCATTGTTTCAAATTGTGACCACGCAGTTCGATGTTGATCACTGTTCCGTTTTGTTCCATATCAGCGATACTATAACAACAAACCGGTGTGTCGAAACTTGTTACGCGGGCCCTTGGCGAAATGACGATCGGTAAGGTCAAGGTGCCCGTGCGGCCGTCACTGTTCACGATCGTGATGTCGTGGTTCTCTATGATGGATTCATCTTCGTTATACCCGAATACATCCGGAGGTAGGCGTAAGGATGCCTCGCAATGATAGCCACTGTCAACAGCGGATGGTGTTTGAACGGTGCTGCCGGCTACCACGACCCCCAAGCCGTTGGTGGTAAAGCCAGATCCCGCGAACAGTATGGAATCTCCAACGCGGCATGGTTGCCCGAACACATTTTCGCTGATGTTGTCCACCATGTGGTAGACATGTACCATGCGCTTCCAATGGATGTAGGGGATGGTATCAATGGAATTCCCACTTTGGATGATCAGGCTCGTGAAGCCACCCGGCGTAATGTAGTCCTCTTCCATATTGGACGGTGGCTGTACAACGAGCACGGAGTCATTCACGCTTATGATAGTGAAGATCCCACCCCATGCGTCAACGATATTTTGAGCCGGGTCCGTATTGAACGGACCGCCGTGTAGCGTGATCACTTGGTCGGGATAGGGTTTCACCGGGTTCCAACTCGTCACCAACCCATTGGCGGAAATTGGAGTGCCATTCCCGTTCCCATTGCTGATCGGAGTTGGTGTGTTGTCGTTTTTCTTGCAGCCACCAAGAAGTGATAGTATACAGATGAGGGCGAGAAGAGTAGTGGTGATCGTGTATGTGTTTCGCATAGGAAATTGGATTATCGGTCCGAAGATGCACTGACGAACCTTCCGTTCAAAGTGGATCTGATCCAGCGGTCGAACCGCTTATCTAGCGGTCCGATCAGCCAGCCAAAACCTGCTTCACTTCAGCCAAACGACGCCGAGAAACTTCAACACGTTCCCCATTCTTCAACACTGCATCGTGCCCATCCACATGATCGATCACCGATCGGTTCACTAGGTCCGAACGGTTAAGTCGAAGGAACCCGTGTGGAACAAGCATCGCTTCAAAATCGCTCAACGTGCGAGCTTGCAGGAAGCGCTTTTCATTCTTCAGGATCACGTTCGTGTAGTTGCGATCTGCTATGCAGCGCAGTACTTCCGCTGGTTCAGCAAAGAAGGTGCGATCACCTTGGCTTAGCGTTAGTTTGAATTGCTTAACGTCCGGTTGAGCAATGTTGACAATGAACTGCTCTTGGACTTGTGTACGCACTGTAGCATCGCGATGGCGCGCGTGATAGCGCTCCAGGGCTGCTGCGAGTTCCTCCGGCTGCACTGGCTTGGGCAAATAGTCCAACGCACTGAAGCGAATGGCCTGAATTGCGAACTCCTGATGGCCTGTGGCGAAGATCACTTCAAAGTTCCAATGCTTCAGATCCCGCAACAGATCGAATCCGCTTCCACCTGCCATTTCAATATCCAGAAAGACCAGTTGCGGATCGTGTTGTGCGATCAACTTTTTGGCTTCTTCAATGTTCGATGCTTCGCCGATCACTTGTATATCCGCACACGCTTCTTCCAACAACGAACGCAGGTAGGTGCGCAATTGCGGTTCATCATCGACCAAAAGCGCCTTGATCATATGTGTGTGGTGAATGTTGAAGTGGTCTTTTCCGCGGGACCAATTTCCAACTGAAGGGTCACCTGCGTCCCACAAGGCTCACCCGTAACATTCGTTAAGACCTCGATCACATACGACCCGCGTTGGTCCAACCGGTGCGTGAGCAATTGCAAGCGTTCGTTGATCAGTTCGGTGCCCAACGAATGATGGTCGTCGCCAGTCGCTTTGGTCCCGTTCCTTCCAATACCGTTGTCCGTTATCGTGCAGTGCAGTTGCGTTCCACTTTGCTTGAAGTCGATAACAAGTTCTCGTACGCCGGACTTTTGAGCCAGACCGTGCCATAGCGCATTCTCTACGAAGGGTTGCACGAGCAACGCGGGGATGTCGGCTTCGTTCTTGATCAATACTGGATCCACATTCACTTCATAGTGCAGATCCGTTACGCGTAGTGCTTCCAACTTGATGTATTGCCGCAAGAAATCAGCTTCCTCTTCCACGGTGATACAGTCGCTAACACTGTGCTCCAACATCATACGTAACAAGCGTGCGAAACCTTGCAGATATGCCAAGGCTTCTACGGTCTGCCCAGCCTTCATCATGGCAATGGCGCTGCTCTGGCAATTGTAAATGAAGTGCGGGTTCAGTTGTGAGCGCAGTACTTTCAACTCCAAGAGCGAATTTATCCGTTCAACTTCATCGCGCTGTTTCGCGAGTTCGGTATTGAACGCTTCAACTTCTTTGGTATGTTTCTCGCGCAAACGATAGGTGCGCCAAAGCATGCCCAACACTAGCGTTAGCAATACGGCGAACGCTGCAATACCCAATGCCCGCGCCTTTAACCGACGTTCATTGGTGCGGCGTAATTCGTTCTCGGTCTTCAGTAGTTCGTTGTCCTGTTCGGCTTTTTCTGTTTCGAAAACGGTGCGCAAGCGCAATAGTTCGCGTTGAGATGCATCGCTCTGCAAACTGTCCTTCAAGGCCATGTGGCGCTGGTAGTGTTCCAATGCAATTTCACTCCTGCCTTGATCTACAGCCAGCTCTGCAAGACTTAGTTCGAATTCCATTACCAATTCTGTGCTACCTGTGGACTTTGCCAGCGTCATGCCTTCTCCATAGCTCTGTTCTGCATCAGTGTAGCGCTTCATTCCCTGTTGAGCAAGTCCGATCCGTTGAAGGATGTAGGCCTTGTCCGCTGGACTGTGCAGTGCTTCATAAACTTGAAGTGACTTCGTATAGTGGGTCAAAGCAGCGCCTGGTCGATCATCGATGAACAGATCGCCGGAATTCTCCTCCACCATACCAACACCGTATTGATCGTTGTTAGCTGCATACATCAAAGACGCTTGCTCGTACAATTCAAGGGCTTTAGAAGTGTTGCTCTCAGAGCGCCATATGTTGCCAATGGCCAACAAACAATTGGCTTCTTTGCTTTTTCGACCAAGCATGCGTTCCATTTGCATGGACCGTTCTATGTGATCACGGGCTCGATCGTACTCCTTCATTTTACTGTACGTTGTGCCGATGGAATATAGGCTGACGGCCATGATCGCCGTGTCCTGAGCATTCTCACTTTGCTTTAAAGCGTTCTGGAATTGTGTCAATGCCCCAACGCGGTTGCCCTGTTTATCGGCACACCAACCCATGTTTGAGAGTGTTACCGCGATGTAGGCAGGATTTCCTATGACGATGAAGAGATCGAGTGCGATCTTGAAATGTTCTTCTGCTTCCTTGAAGTTTCCTTGCGAAGTTTCCAGCCAGCCCAAGTTGTTGTGCGCATCGGCAAGAGCACGTGGTTGCCCGATGCGTTCAGCCAACGCAAGAGCTGCTTCACCGTAATAACGCGCACTGTCCGGGAAAGTCTGGATCAGATTGAAACAAAGTCGCGCCAATGCATCGGCACGAAGTGTGTCGTCCGTGGCATTGGCAAGATCGGACCGTACTTCGGGGATCAATCCAGCATCCTGTGCTTGTAGCGTTATGGAAGGGAATTGCAGAACAAGCACAAGTACGCGCAGCCATCTCCTTGTTGTTCTGCAATGCATGATTCAGCCCTGCTTTCGATCGGTGAAAGTTAGGGTGATCGTGTTGTTCGTTTGGAATGTTGCATGGAAACCACTCGATAGCACGTTCGACCGCTGGATCGGTATTCCTTGTACCCGCCGAGCTGAAAAATGAATTTTGGACCTGAAATACCTGGGAAATGTCGCAACAGAACACCATGAACAAGCTTTCCCGCATTGCGGAACTGATCCTCTTGGTGGCTGCGATCAGCCTTATGGTTCTCTTTCTAAGTTCCTGTCAATATGATCTGGCCTCTATGTTCCAGCACTCAACGTCGAACGGTTCCAACTTCAGTTAACCATATGAAGAACAAACGCTTCATGGAAAAGCACATTCTTACCATTTCTGGTCTTCTGCTGGTTGCGCATGCAATGCCCAGAACAGTTGGACAACAGTTCCCAGTGGAACAATCCAGCATCTGAACGCTATTCAATTGCCCATGATCGTAGGCATTCGTGGTACGCTCCCGACCGGTGGCACACAAACCACATGGATCCAGTTGAATTGTACTACCCCATAATACGATATGATCACCGGCGGATCGGGCTGCTTTTAATTGATCGCGATCAATCTCAACAATAACACCCTCATGCTGGTTTTATTGCATACTGCGGATCGCTCGCACATTGAAGTCCTTACGGAACGTCCTCCCGGTGGAGCCGGCCACCATTGAGTTCATGTAACTCTGTGAGGCTCTATGTGGTATAAATGTGTATCCGTCGACGACAATGAGTCGTTGGTCGACGGAAAGTAAGCCACCGATACCATGCGTTCCAGTCATTTGACTTTAGTTGAAAGGTTCTTCCATTGCCGCGCTGTGACCGCTATAACTGTGAATCGATCCGTGGGACAGTTGAGGAAGCTTCCATTGACCTTGCGCACGCTGGGTTCAGTACTCGTATTCATCACACTTAGCACTACAGCTCAGACCACGTATACATGGACGGGAGCGATCAGCACAGCATGGAACAATAATTTTAACTGGCTCCCCGCTACGGGATTCCCCAATGGAGCTGATACTGCCGTAGTACTGCTGACCGCGCTGAATCAGCCTTTATTGGATGCGAACCGGTCCGTGAACTGCCTTACTATCACTTCGGGAACGCTCAATTTGAATGCATTCACCCTTAACGTTACGGGTACGAGCAACTTCATCGGAGGAGCCGTGAACAATGGAACTCTTGCTCCTAACGTAGCTGCGGGCGCGATCACATTCGCGGGAACAACGTTTTCATGTGCGATCAATGGTACAACGGATATTGTCTATTTCAACGGTTCCGTCTTCAATGGTCCTGTTACCCTTACGAAGACCAATACCGGGAACAACTACAGCATTGGTGGCAATACGTTCAATGACTCGTTGACCTTGACCAATACGGCAGGCCGGCAATACATGTACTATACGTTGAATGACGTATACAACGGCAATGTGGTGCTCAATAGCTCGGGAACAAGCGGTGGTATCTGGCTCGGACAGAACACGGGATCCGGGACTTTGGCTTCCGGAATGACATTAAGTATCGGTGGCGGCGGTTTTAGTATTGGTTCGTTGGTGATCGGTAGATTGATCCAGCTTGGTGCCACACCACAGAGCATTATTACAACTGGGACATCAACGCTGCACGTAAGGGATGGATCCGTATTCAATGGAGCACTTACCGGAAGTGCGCCAGGTCTCTATATTCAGAACACCACGTTCAATGCGAATGCAACGTTCATTAAGACCGGAAATACGAATGAATACAGCTCCGGTGGTTGCGTGTTCAATGGAACCACGGAGTTCTCGAATTCCGGCATTGGATTCCTCGCTCTTAATAATACCGGTGTCGATACGTTCAACGGTGATGTGAAATTCAATAGTTCGGGATCCGGTGGATTCCGTTTCGGCTATAGCGGAGGATCATGGGATCAAGCATCGGGTTACACGATAATGATCGGTGCTGGTGGCTTTAGTGCAGGCGCTCTTGGTCTAGGACGTTTCACGCAGTTAGGGCCATCGAACATCACACTCGTAATGACGGGTACGTCCAGCTTCTTCTACAACCCAGGTACACTGTTCCTAGGCAATGTGGACGTCACCGCACCAACGGTCTTTCTCAACGGAGCAACTTTTTCCGGTAGTGCAAAATTCACCAAGACCGGTAGCAGCAACGATTACAGCACTGGGGGAAATGTGTTCAACGGTTCAATGGAATTTCTCAATTCGAGCAGTGCTCTCTTCTGTCCGCATTACACCGGTATCGATGTTTTCAACGGACCCTTACTCGTGAACAATACCGGTACAGGTAGTATTCGTTTCGGGTTGAGCGGTGGAACCAGCACATTGGCCACAGGCAATACCATCAATGTAGGTGCATCAGGATTCACATCCGGACAATTATACATCAACGGACTAACGCAGGTGGGAGCAACTCCACAGAATATAGCGTTCACCGGATCGGCCGGTATTTATTTTGGTTCTGGCACAACGTTCAACGGACCGCTTACGGTCGTTTCACCGTCGATCGGTCTCAATGGGTCAACGTTCAATGCGGATGTCAGCCTCACCAAGACAGGTTCGTTGAACGATGTTTGCACTGGAGGAAATACGTTCAACGGTACGCTCGATCTCACCAATACATCAACTGGTACGATCTATTTATACCATTACGCTAACGCTAGCTTCAACGGTAACATCCGTTTCGGAAGTACATCCACGGGACAGATCCTCCTCGGGCAGTTCAGCGGAACCGCAACGCTGGCCGCAGGTTATACCATTGCAGCAGGAGCGTCTGGTTTCGTGGCAGGGTTTCTCACCATTGGAAAATTGACTCAAGTAGGCGGTACAGCTCAGGATCTTATGCTTGGCACCAATGCAACTCTGACCTTTAACGCGGGTACTGTTCTTAACGGAAATGTAACAGCAACCACCGGTAGGCTTTACTTCAATGGCGCTACATTCAACGGTAAGCTCACTGCGATCAAGACCGGCCCGGGCAGTGATGAGAGCAACGGAGGGAATGTCTTCAACAACATCGTTGATATCACGAATGCGTCCAACGGAGCCATAATACTGTATCAAAACTTTGACGACTTGTTCAACAATGATGTCCTGTTGAGCAATACGTCCAGTGGGCAGATCCTGACCGGCCAATTAACGGGCACCGCCACCTTGGCAGCGACCCGGATAATTTCAGTTGGTGCTTCAGGGTTCGCGAGTGGGGCCTTGAGCATCGGGCGATTAACTCAAATAGGATCAACAGCGCAGAATTTCGTGCTTGGTAGCAGTGCATCGCTGACCTTCGGTGTGGGAAATACATTCAATGGAACGGTGTCCAGTACTTCCGGAAGGCTCTACCTGAACGGCACCACGTTCAATGATTCATTTACTGCCGTAAAAACCGGGTTCGGTAGCGATGCAAGTAACGGTGGAAATACATACAATGGACCCACCGAGATCACGCTTGCGTCAGCGGGGATCATGTACTTGTATCACTATTCGGATGATGCGTTCAACGACGACCTGCTTTTCAATAACACGTCCACCGGTCAGATCCTAATGGGACAGTTCACCGGTAATGCGGTGCTAGCGGCTGGTAGAGTGATCGAAGTTGGAGCCGGTGGGGTCACTAATGGAATGCTGAACATTGGTCGATTTACTCAGATCGGACCTACACCGCAGAACCTGGTGTTGGGCAATGGTGCCGCGTTGGCGTTCGGGACCGGAAGTGTGTTCAACGGTAATGTGATCTCCTCTTCCGGGTCATTGTTCTATCATGGTACAACGTTCAACGGTACCGTGAGATCCACCAAGAACGGTCCAGGGAATGACACCAGCCGAGGTGGTAATATTTTCAATGGACACACGGACATAACCATGACCGCAACTGGATCCATGAACCTCTATTCTACTGCGAATGATATCTACAATGCTGATCTGCGTTTAAGCAATACATCGGTTGGTCAGTTCCGGTTGGGTCTCTCTACGGGAACTGCAATATTGGCCGCAGGCTACACGATCGCTGTTGGTCCTTCGGGATTCACGCAGGGTCTACTTTCCATTGAGGAACTGACACAGATCGGTCCCACACCCCAAACACTTTCTTTGGGAAATGTGGCAACGCTGACATATGGTGCAGGAACAACCTTTAATGGAGATGTGACTTCAACTTCCGGCTCACTATTCTTTGCCGGTACCACCTTTAATGGCAGGTTAACAGCCACCAAAACCGGCATCTCCAATGACTCCAGTCCGGGTGGAAATACGTTCAATGGTCTAACAGTGATCACACAGACCGGAGCGGGTTTCATCAACATGCATTACACCGCGGATGATCAGTTCAACGCGGATATTCGACTGAACAATACGTCTACGGGCCAGTTCCGTTTCGGATTGAATACAGGGTTCGGGTTCCTGGCAGATGGACGGACCGTCGCCGTTGGTGTCACCGGGTTCAGCGCGGGTGCGCTTTCATTGGATCGATTCATTCAGTTGGGGCCGACACCGCAAGCGATAAACCTGGGCGCAAATGCAACGTTGACCTATGGGATCGCTTCGGTATTCAATGGCAACGTGGTCTCCAGTTCCGGTGGGCTACTGTTCAATGGCACAACGTTCAATGGCACAGTACAAGCCACCAAGACCGGTCCTTCGAACGATTCCAGTAGAGGCGGCAATACATTCAATGGGCTAACGGATATCCGTATGACCGGTGGTGGGTATTTGAACCTGTACTATCAAGTGAACGATACCTACAATGCCGATCTGCTCGTAAGTAATTCGTCCACCGGACAATTACGCATGGGCCTGAATACAGGTAGTGCGGTACTGGCCGCTGGACGTACTATTTCAGTAGGGCCACTGGGGTTCGTAAATGGATTGCTTTCAATTGAAAAATTCACCCAGTTAGGAGCTACACCCCAGAGCTTGACCTTGACCGGAGGAGCTATTCTTGTTTTTGGCGGAGGAGCCATCTTCAACGGAAATATGACATCCGTTTCGCCGGGTCTGCGCTTTACCGGAGCTCGGTTCAATGGTGACGCCTACTGCAGAAAGATCGGTCCATCGAATGATAGTGGTGTGGGAACCAACATGTTCAACGGCGCAACGCGGCTTACGAATGCAGGTACCGGAATTTTTTACCTGGGATATTCCGGCACGGAATTATTCAACGGCGATCTGGCGTTGGGTAGCACAAGCACTGGCGGTATCATTTTCGGACAAGCAAATGGAACTGCTACACTGGCAACCGGACGTACACTTTCCATCGATCCGACCGGGTTCACCAACGGGTCTCTTGCCTTGAGGAATTTCACACAGGTAGGCCCTAATTCACATACACTGGTATTGACGGGAAGTGCTGTACTACGATTCCAAACGGGTACTACGTTCAATGGACCACTTGATGCAACTTCACCGGATGTTTACCTGGACGGTTCCGTATTCAATAGCTATGTCCGGTTCGTAAAGAACGGGCCTGTTTATAACCCCAGCTATGGTGGCAATACCTACAATGCCAACATGGAATTCGTTGGTCAAGGTGGAACTGTTCTGTTGAGCAACTACGTTGCCGATACATACAATGGCGATGCACACTTCCAGCACAATGGAACTGCTGGTTTCAATCTTGGAAATATCTCCGGTAACAATTCCTACAAGGATGTATCCACACTGGGTTCCACATCTACGATCCTTTTCAGCGCTGGAGCAGGACGAACGCGCTTTCTAGGCAGCGTACCACAATACTTCCGGAACGAGATCGCGTATCCTCCTACGGTGAATTTGTTGGATGTTGCTACAACTTCGGGTGCAGAGGTCGTGTTAGTGGGTGGTAATGTCAATGTGGCGTTGGATCTGGCCTTTGTCAGTGGCGCGCTGCGAACGGCGGCAGCAACCTCGGCCGGGCCGGGATTATTGGTAATTGCAGACAACGTCACCATGAGCAACCCGCCGGATAACAACAGCCATGTGATCGGCTACCTACGTAAGGTCGGTGACGATGCATTTTCCTTCCCGGTGGGTGATGTAACGCGCTATGCGCCGATCTCAATTTCTGCTCTGGCGGGAACTAGCCATCATTTTACCGCGAAGTATGAGCCGCAGTCGTCACATCCCACATACAGCCACTTGCTAAGGGATCCATCGTTGAACCACTTGAGTTTGTGTGAGTATTGGATACTCGACCGCACAGCCGGTGCATCCAATCCGGTTGTCACGCTCTCTTGGGATACACCACGTAGTTGTGGGGTAACGGACCTTTCTGAACTCGCTGTAGCGCGTTGGAACGGGGCTTTGTGGAAGAACCATGGAAATGGAAGCACCACGGGCAACACAACTGCCGGTACGATCTCTTCGGCTGGTGCAGTGAGTCTATTTGCTACACCTTCACTTTTCACGTTGGCATCAACAGGCTTCGGGAATCCGCTGCCGGTTGAACTGGTAAGCTTTCATGCTCAATACGTCGAGGATGCGGTGCGTACGGAATGGACCACGGCATCTGAAATGAACAACGATCGCTTCGACGTGGAGCGCAGTGCGGATGCGTTCACCTTCGAACTAGCTGGATCCGTCTTCGGTGCAGGGAATAGCCAGGTAGCGTTGAACTATGAATTTTTCGACATGCACCCGTATTCCGGCACGAGCTATTACCGGTTGAAACAAGTAGACTTCGATGGCACGTTCACCTACAGTGATATCGTACCCGTCCATAACCCGAACGGATCCGATGCATCCATCACCGTATTCCCGAATCCTACGCAGGGCGAAACGATCGTATCCATACAAGGAACCTCAGAAGGAACCATCGAACTCAGCGTGATCAATGCTCAAGGCCAGCAGGTGCTGAATTACTCACGCACAGCAACGTCAACCGGATTTACGGTACCCGTATCGTTAGATGGTCTTCCATCCGGCATCTACGTTGTTCGTGTGCAAGAAGTAGGGCAGGATCCTGTGGAGGTTAAAGTGCTGAAGGAGTGATCGCTTCCTAGTAGTTCTTGGGGGACTTCCGCATCTGCGCAGTGTGAACTTTGTTCTAACGAAGAATGTTGTCTTTCTTGAGCGCTTCTATATTTTCCTAGTATTGCATTCATCAGGCTTCTCGATGAAGAATCGCACGCTTGCTCGTGAGTTTCTTTTTAGTCAGTTCAGCATGTAATAGTTTCACCTCTGCGCTTTGCTTATTGGCACGCTCAACAACGATCCAACATTTATAGGTTCATGACGACCGCAGAATACATCTCCGCGCTCAATACACAGTACCGCACCGGAATCGCTCGGGAGCACGCCTACAGAGGAGACTTACAACAGCTGCTGACAGCCTTGTGCCCAGGAATTTTGGTAACGAACGAACCCGCCAGGGTAGCATGTGGAGCACCTGACTACATCCTGACCCGCAAACAGATCCCCGTGGGCTACATCGAGGCCAAGGATATCGGAGCGGATCTGGACAGTAAGAACTACAAGGAGCAATTCAAACGATACAACGGCTCGCTGGACAATCTGGTGATCACAAACTACCTCGAGTTCCGTTTCTATCGCAATGGCGAACCCACTGCGAGCATTCGCATCGGTGATGTGGCCAGCGGTAAAGTAAAACCGCTTCCTGAAGAGTTCGACAAGTTCAACGCCCTCATTGCCGACTTCGCGGCATGGCAGGGCCAGACCATAACCAGTCCGAAGAAACTGGCGAGCATGATGGCGGGCAAAGCACGCTTGCTGGCCGATGTGATCGCCTCCGCTGTTGAAAGTGATGAACAAAGTCAGGCGAACACAGATCTCCGGGAGCAACTCGAAGCCTTCAAGGTCATCCTCATCCATGATATCACGCCGCGCAGTTTCGCCGACCTATATGCGCAGACCATCGCCTACGGAATGTTCGCTGCACGCTTGCATGACGCAACACCGGACAGCTTCAGCCGCGAAGAAGCTGCAAAACTGATCCCGCGGAGCAACCCCTTTCTGCGTAAACTTTTCAATAGCATTAGTGGCCCGGATCTCGATGACCGGATCGTGTGGATCGTAGATGCATTGGCGGACATCTTCCGTGCCACCGATATCGCCAAGTTGCTCACCAGCTTTGGCAAGGGTAGTGGCCGCGAAGATGCTTTCATGCATTTCTATGAAGACTTCCTAGCACAGTACGACCCAAAACTGCGGAAGAGCCGCGGCGTCTGGTACACACCGGATGCCGTGGTGCGCTTCATCGTGCGTGCAGTGGATGATATCCTTAAAGAGGAATTTGGGCTGGCAGCGGGGTTGGCGGATGCCAGTACGGTCCGCTTGAAGCGGAAGGTGTTTACCAAGGCTACAGCCGATATGCGCTCAAAAGTGAAGGAGGTCGAGGTTGAAGAGGTGGTTCATCGTGTTCAGGTTCTGGACCCCGCCACGGGCACCGGAACGTTCCTCGCCGAAGTGGTCCGTCAGGTACATGCAAAATTCGAAGGGCAGGAAGGCATGTGGCCGCAATATGTGGAACAGCACTTGATCCCGCGCCTCAACGGCTTTGAGTTGCTGATGGCGAGCTATGCCATGGCGCACCTGAAGCTGGACCTAGTGCTGCGCGATACTGGCTATGATATGGGTACGCCGCACGGTACGCCTAACCAGAAGCCTTCAAACAATGATCAACAACGTCTGCGAGTCTTTCTGACCAACAGCCTTGAGGAAGCACACAGGGATACCGTCACTCTCTGGACTAACTGGCTAAGCCAAGAGGCTAAGGAGGCCAATTCTGTGAAGCGCGATACGCCCGTGATGGTAGTACTGGGGAATCCACCGTACAGCGGCATAAGCACCAACAAGGGTGATTGGATCAGCGGACTGATCGAGGACTATAAGTACGTCGACGGGGAGCATTTCGGTGAACGTAAGCACTGGCTACAGGATGACTATGTAAAGTTCATCCGATTCGGTGAACACTTCATTGAGAAGACCGGCGAGGGTGTGCTGGCCTACGTCAACAACCACGGCTATTTGGACAATCCCACGTTCCGTGGGATGCGTTGGCACTTGCTGAAAACTTTCGACAAGATCTATGTGATCGACTTACACGGTAACAGCAAAAAGAAGGAAGTGTCTCCAGATGGCAGTAGGGATGAGAACGTGTTTGATATCCAACAGGGTGTAAGCATCAATCTTTTCATTCGATCTAAGGCATGGAAGAAAGGGATATTAGCAAAAGTGATGCACCTAAGTCTGTGGGGTACCCGCGAACACAAGAACAACCTCCTCGGAACGCAAAGCATACATTCGAACCAGTTCGAATGTATTACTCCTTCTAGTCCACAATACCTATTCGTACCAATGGACTACGCGGCAAAGCGTTTGTATGACCAAGGTATCGCCCTTGGTGATCTATTCCCGAACAATGTAACCGGCATCGTTTCCGCTAGGGATGGATTTGTAACTGACTTTGATGCAAGTAATCTGGTAGATCGAATCGCTTCGTTTGTTGATGAATCACAGACTGATGATGAAGTTCGTTTGAAGTTCTTTGGTTCTACTTCAGCAGGGAAGTATCTCGCCGGGGATTCGCGAGGCTGGAAACTACCTAAGGCAAGAAAGGCTATTCGTGGTCTTGACCATGGGACCTACGTAAGGCCGATGAGTTATCGTCCGTTTGACGAACGAGTGATGTATTACCATCCAGGAATGGTTGATTGGAGTCGAGAAAAGGTTATGCCACACTTCTTCAGAGGCACCAACATAAGTATTGCTTGGATTAGACCACAGAGCAGTGCTTATGAATTCTCATTGTTCACGACAAAACACATTACAGATCAGTGTTATGCGGGTAATAAATCGGCTGGCGCTGGCATTACCTATGCTGCGCCCTTGTACATCTATCCTGAAACAAACCAACAGACGAGCGCACTGAGCCATAGCGTGCAGCCCAACTTGGGTATCAAGTTGGTTGAGCAAATGGCAAATGGTATGGGCCTTAACTACACTTTCAATCCTGAAGAACTCTTCGCCCACGGTACGGGCAAAGCACTTCTGCCGTTGGATGTGCTGGACTATTGCTACACCGTGCTACACAGCCCGGCTTACCGTGCCAAGTACAAGGAGTTCTTGAAAAGTGACTTTCCACGTATTCCCTTTCCGAAGGATGCGAAAAAATTTCGCGCTTTGGTGCAACTCGGTGCCAAGCTGCGTAAGCTGCACTTGTTGGAAGACCCGATGGTGGAGCAGTTCATTACTAAGTTTCCCGCTGCTGGCGATAATACCGTCACACGAAAGATGAGCAAGAATAGCATTGGGTACGAGGCTACCAGCAAAGACCATGGCAAAGTATGGATCAACGACCAGCAATACTTTGCCGATGTGCCGCAAGTCGCTTGGAATTTTTATATCGGAGGTTACCAACCTGCACAGAAATGGTTGAAGGATCGTCGTGAACGCCAACTCACTTTCGACGACATCCGCCACTACCAGCGCATGATCGTAGCGCTAACAGAAACGGGCAAAGTGATGGAGGAGGTGGATAAAGTTAGGGTTATTGAGTGAGTAGAAGATGACCAACGTTAACGAAAAAAGCCCCTAAAAAAGGGGCTTTTTTGCGGTCCGGATGGGCCTTCCCTCAAGTCGGCCAAGGCCTCCTGTGGGATAAACTTCTCGCCCCATCCAGAAACGAAAAAACCCCCACTTTCGTGAGGGTCTTTTGCGGTCCGGACGTGCCTTCCCTCAAGTCGGCCAAGGCCTCCTGTGGGATAAACTTCTCGTCCCATCCGGAAACGAAAAAAACCCCACTTTCGTGAGGGTCTTTGCGGTCCGGACGTGCCTTCCCTCAAGTCGGCCAAGGCCTCCTGTGGGATAAACTTCTCGTCCCATCCGGAAACGAAAAAACCCCCACTTTCGTGAGGGTCTTTGCGGTCCGGACGGGACTATTTTTACCATATACGGCCTTTTTCGTTTCCACCGCTAAAACACCGATTTTCCCAATAAGTGCGGGGTGTTGATAGTGGATGGAAGAAAAGTAGAGTAGGGTGAGAGAAAGTAAAAAGGGTCAACAAAGGGTCAACAGACTATCTTCGCGGTATCCAATTCCTAACATGTTAACCCATGGCCACATTCCACTATTACCTGCGAGACGCGGAGACCGTTGACGTATCCACTGCCATACACCTACACATTCGATGGACGGGGCAACGCCTTGTGTATCCCACCGGGTGTAAAGTGATACCCAGGCATTGGAGTGCCGACAATGAACGGGTAACCGCCAAGGCACCTGCCTGCGAACATTGCATTCCACCGCCCAATGATCGGTCGTTGGATGATAACGGGAAACCATTTTTAATTGTGGCACACCGCGACATTAACGAAAGGTTGAAAGTGTTGAAGGCAACCGCCGTGAAGGTGCTGGACAACTTTGCGCGAGAAAAAGGTCGTTCACCTTCGCGTAATGAACTGCGGGACGAATTGAACCGATCTGATGGTAAGGCTACCGGGGAAATGCCTATGGATCTATTGTCATTTGTTCAGACGTTCATTGATAGCGCACAGGGTAGGGTCCATGTTGATGGATCGGGGCCTTTGCATTACACCACATTGAACCGCTACGAATTAACGTTCGACTTACTGACGGCATATTGCGCAAAACGGGCCAACCGCAAAACACCGCCGCCCGTTTTTTTTGCTGAGGTGGATGGTGCGTTCGTTGCTGGGTTTACCCAGTTCCTTACCAAAGGGGTGGACGGTAAAAAGTATGCGGCGAATACGGTAGTGAAGTATTCCCGGACTTTGCGGAAATTCCTACGCCTTGCCAAAGAACACCGGGAAGTTGGAAAAGAAGTGAACCCCGAAGTGTTCAGCAAAGACTACACGCTGAAGGAAGTGGATAGCGACCAGATCTACCTTAATACCGATGAACTTGCCGCGTTCTATCAACTTGACCTTTCCGCAAACCCGCGCCTTGATCGCGCCCGTGACTTGTTCATCGTGGGGGCATGGACGGGGCTACGGTTCGGGGACTTGTCCCGCATCCAACTGGAACACATCCATGATGTTACGGTAAAGAAAGAGGTGCTGCATTTGAAGAACGGCAAGGAAATCAAAGAGGTTATTGAGCGCAAAGAAAAACGCATTCGCGTTCGCACATCGAAAACCAGCACGGACGTTACGATACCGGTTCACCCATGCATTCCTGTGATCATGGCCAAGTATGGCGGGCGCGTGCCTTCGGGGATATCGAACCAAAAACAAAACGGCTACATCAAAGAGGCTGCTGCCATGGTGCCTGAACTGCAAGTGAAAACTATGGAAGGACGAACAACGGGCGGCGTCCGCCGGGAAGTAGCAAAGTGCAAATGGGAGCGGGTAACGACGCACACGGCCCGGCGGTCCTTCGCATCCAACTTCTACCGCGACGGTACCCCTGCCCGGACTATTATGGCAATTACAGGCCACCGCACCGAACAGGCATTCATGCGGTATATCCGCCTGAGCAATGAAGAACACGCGGACATTATGGCCAAGTCCAGTTTATTCTCCATGTCTGTAATGAAGGCGGTTTGATCCGTGGACCAATGACAGACATTGAACGTGTAGAACAGGAATGGGCCATGCCGGATCTTGCCGAAGTATCGCAATTGTCACCGCAAAATGCCTTTGATCTATTTGAAAGCTATTTGGAAGAAGCGTTGAATGGTGAGTTTTTTGAGAAGCTGTTCGTTCCTATGATCAATATCGAACGTGAAAAAGCTATTCTGGGCATGAACTCAAAGGGCCATGATCGTTTTCATACCAATACTCCTGAAGAGCACTATCAAATTCTTAATGGTATGCCAGTTGTTCTGCCACACAACCGCAGCAATGACTACCGGTTAATGTTCATCGAAACGACTTTACAGTTGAGGGTCAAGGATGAAATGCGTCGTTACCTATACTCACGAATTACACCACTTTTGCCAGCCATCCAGTCCTATGTTGAAAATCACATGAGCAACCCAATGACCTCGGCACGGTTGACCTCTTTCATTGTTAAGTTGAAGCCACAACATGCCTCCTACCAATATCCCTTTTTTTCCGGACCTCAAGAGAGCAAATTTGATAGCGCAAGAACTTACCTTCAGTCGGAATTTTATAGAGGCTTGGTGGCGATTGCTGACACCTATATAGCTTCAGACAAACCCAGCGCATCTGACTCTATACAATGGAAAGGACTGCCCGCCGAACTTTACGTGCTATTCGAGGAGCTTGTAGGTAAAGGCTGGATTGAAATTCCGACGACCAGGGGCAAGCGATCACGGGACAAACTTGCCCGCAGAGTTCATTCAGTATTTGTTTTTGCGAGCGGTACGAAGTTGGGTGTAGGTACCGCAGTGAATTATTTGAAGAAAGGGTCGAACGGTATAAATGAGCAACGACCAGAGCCGCGTGTACCATTCGAGTTGAAATGGAACCCAGACGTTGGCAAAGGCTACGATCCGGATAAGTCGGGGCAATAAGTCATATACGTACATGGGCGTATTTGACGCGCCTTTCCTCCTTTGGTCCTTTGTGGTGTCCTAAAGACATTCACAATGGATCAACAGATAGTTCTAACACCCGTTCCGCTCACTGACCTAGTGAGCGAAATTGTCCGCGCCTTACGTGCCGACTTGGATACAACCACCCCACAACCGGCTGAAGAGTTGCTTACGCGGACCGAAACCGCCAAGCAGCTACACGTTACCCTTCCTACGTTACGAGCATACACTCAACGCGGTTATGTGAAGGGCTACCGAATGGGTAACCGTGTTCTGTACAAACGGAACGAGGTCTTGGATGCATTGCAACAAATGCGCTCCGCGAAGGAGATTCAACAGTGAACCCATTAAACGCGGCAACGGAGGCCAAAGACCTCCGCTACCTATCCAATTGCCTAACATGGGACACATGATCGACGGAGTAAAGATAAAGCTCGGGGAACGTGATCAATATAGGTTGCGCACGCACCACCTTTTGCAATGGAAAGCAAACGGAGTTGACCGCAACGGTGAACAGCGTTTCATAGCTCGTTGGTCCGGCTTCACGTTCAAAGGGAATGAAACCCGATGCACACAGATACGTGGATCATTACACAAATACTACCATGGCGGTACCAATTGGCAGGACTTCACTTTTCCCCAATTTGTTGAGGCTGTAACGTCGTTCTGCTTTGCGCTGGGTATACATGACGCGAACCTCGACCTTTCCAACGTTGAGGTAGGCGTGAACTTTATTCCACCAATACCCACAGCAAACGTATTGCGTTCGATCGTGTTACATAAGGGTATCGCACCTGTAGGGATGCGGAAGGGGAATGGTATAGTGATCAAACACTTCGCTTACCTGTTTAAGATTTATGATAAGGCATTGCACATGGTACAGACCCAAAAAGTTTATGAAGGACCCACTGATCTCTTGCGGTTTGAACTCAAGGTTATTAGGATGCGCCAACTAGCACGATTCGGGGTGCGCACATTGGCCGACCTAATGGAACCCGGCAAATGGGATACGTTACAACAGTATGTAATCGGAAAGTTCAATGAATTGCTGATCGTGGAACCGGAAGTACATCCGGCGGGCCTTCGATCCGCAGAGGTTGAACTTTTAAGCAAGGCGAGCGACGTTTCTT
>Ga0138256_10001071_pt1 | contig 29310 bp, 26 predicted proteins | sample KNB2016incub_MG_FD_105486 | JGI IMG/M metagenome (GOLD analysis project Ga0138256, IMG submission 105486) | Active sludge microbial communities from wastewater in Klosterneuburg, Austria - KNB2014incub_MG | ecosystem: Engineered > WWTP > Activated sludge > Unclassified | place: Austria... | reverse complement strand
TGTCATCGAAAATGTTAGGAGCAATGGTGACAAGGCACTGCGTCAATATTCGCGCAAATTCGAAGGCGCAAATATTCGCAAATTTGCCGTTTCCCAACGCGAATTTGACATTGCCGAACGCCGGGTCCCGGCCGTCCTCAAAGACGCGATTGGGCTGGCCGCCGCCAATGTTGAGAAGTTTCACGCATCGCAGAGCGAGCCGGTAAAGGTCATTGAAACATCTCCCGGCGTCATGTGCTGGCGGCGGTCTGTCCCGATCGAACGCGTGGGGCTTTACATACCTGCCGGAACCGCACCGTTGTTCTCGACCGTCCTTATGCTCGGAATTCCGGCAAAACTTGCGGGATGCCGCGAGATAACGGTATGTTCGCCGTCGAACAAGTTGGGCGAGATTGACGACACCATACTATTCGCCGCAAAGCTTTGCGGTATATCAAAGGTCTTGAAGATCGGCGGTGCTCAGGCCATTGCCGCGCTTGCCTACGGGACCGAATCAGTCTCCCGGGTGGACAAGATCTTTGGCCCCGGGAACAGCTATGTAACCGCGGCAAAACAAGCGGTCTCAAAAAACGTTGCGATTGACATGCCCGCCGGCCCGTCTGAGGTTGCGGTATTGGCCGATGCCTCGTGCGTACCTGAATTCGTTGCCGCCGACCTGCTCTCACAGGCTGAACATGGAATCGACAGCCAGGTATTACTAGTAGCCACGAGTGAAAAGGTCATCGAGAAAACTCTTGCGCAGATACGGTCGCAAATCGGCGGCTTGCCCAGATCATCGATTGTCCGAAAATCGCTGGCGAATTCGCGTGCGATCCTCGTAGCCAACCTCGATGACGGCCTGGAACTGCTAAACCAGTACGCACCGGAACATCTCATCCTCGCTGCGGAAAACGCCGACGAGCTTGCCGGCAGGGTCATAAATGCGGGCTCCGTATTCATCGGAAATTACTCGTGTGAGAGTGCCGGGGACTACGCGTCGGGCACCAACCACACGCTTCCGACCGGAGGTTTTGCCCGGGCGTTCAGCGGTGTGTCACTCGACAGTTTTATGAAAAAGATTACCTTTCAAAAGCTAACACTTTCGGGTCTCCGCCACATCGGGCCGGCTATTGAATTAATGGCCGCGGCCGAAGGGCTCGACGCTCATAAGCGGGCGATTTCCGTGCGATTGGAGGCAACTGGTGACATTTAATCTCGACAAATTGGTGCGCGACAATATCAAGCGATTGGTGCCCTACTCGTCGGCCCGGCATGAGTTTGAAGGAAGGGCCCGCGTTTTCCTCGACGCAAATGAAAGCACTTTAGTATCGCGGTTCGGCACCGGGCTGAATCGCTATCCGGACCCACAACAAAAAGAGATAAAACGCCGCCTGGGCCGCATCCTCGAGATCGATGGCTCCCAGATTTTCGTCGGCAACGGCAGTGACGAAGCTATCGATCTGCTTTTTCGCGTATTCTGCCGACCGGGCCGCGATAACGTCGTCATATGCCCGCCCACGTACGGAGTGTACGAGGTTGCGGCGGATGTAAATGACATCGCGGTTCGCCGGGTAAATCTGACTGATTCTTTCGATCTCGACCTAAAGGCAATCCGAAGTGCCATCAATGATACCACCAAACTTATCTTCCTGTGTTCGCCAAACAACCCGACCGGAAATTTGGTAAATCGGGATGCCATCATAGATATCTTAGATTTTTTTGCTGGCATCGTTGTTGTCGATGAGGCCTATATTCATTTCGCAAACGAGCGGTCACTCGCATCCGAGATCGATTCGTTTCCAAATCTCGTCGTTCTGCAAACCTTTTCAAAGGCGTGGGGCCTGGCCGGATTGAGAGTCGGGTTTGCAATTGCCAATCGATCCATCACTGACCTCCTTTGCAAAACAAAGCCGCCATACAACGTCAGTAACCTAGCGCAGGAAATCGTTCTCGACGCTCTGCGGCATCCGGCATTGATGGAACACTGCGTCGAGCGCACTATTGCGGAGCGAAATTTTCTCGCTCAAGAGCTAACAAATTTCCCATTCGTGACGAAGGTTTTCCCGTCGGATGCCAATTTTCTGTTGGTAAGAATGACCGATGCCGCCAAGGTGCATGCGTTCCTACTCGGCGATGGCATCGTCGTGCGAAATCGCAGCGACGCTGTTGGCTGCGAAAGCTGTCTTCGCATCACTGTTGGAACGTCTGAGGAAAACAGGGCGCTGTTATACGCATTATCCAGATATGAAACGAGTCCTATTTATTGACCGCGACGGAACGCTGATAGTCGAACCCGAAGATTACCAGGTTGACAGCTTTGCAAAGCTAAGGCTGTTGCCCGGCGTCGTTACCAATCTCGGGCGAATAGCTGCGGAAACAGATTTTGAACTCGTGATGGTTACGAATCAGGACGGACTCGGAACCGCTGCCTTTCCTGAGGAGGATTTCCAACCGGTTCAGTCGTTTCTGATAGACCTGCTCGCCAGCGAAGGTGTGAAATTCTCAGAAGTGTGCGTGGACCGGAGTTTTGAGCACGAAAATCTGCCCACGAGGAAACCGGGAATAGGCATGCTAAGCCGTTTTATAACGGGCGATTATGACCTCGCGAATTCTTTTGTGATCGGTGACCGGGCAACCGACGTCCAGTTGGCTAAGAACCTTGGTGCGCAAGCAATCCTTTTAAAAAATGATAAGTTTGACATCACGACTACCGTAGGAAGCTTCGCCTTCACAGCCCGTAGCTGGTGCGAAATCTATAACTTTCTCAAAGCGCCGCCGCGCCAGTCCGCGTTCAAGCGAACCACAAATGAGACCGATGTTTTCGTGTCGCTCAATCTGGACGGCATCGGTGCTGCAGCGATCCAGACCGGAATAGCGTTTCTCGATCATATGCTCGAGCAGTTTGCGCGGCACGGCACGGTCGATCTTAGTATCACCGCGACTGGAGATTTGCATATCGACGAACATCATACTGTCGAGGATGTGGCAATTACTCTCGGCGAGGCCTTTTCGCTGGCTCTAGGAAACAAACGCGGAATAGAACGATATGGATTCACACTCCCGATGGACGATTGCCTGGCTCAGGTCGCAATAGATTTTGGCGGCCGGAACTGGATCGTTTGGGACGCAGATTTTAGACGAGAAAAGATCGGCGATATGCCGACAGAAATGTTCTTTCATTTCTTCAAAACATTTGCCGATCACGCAAAGTGCAATCTCAACATAAAGGCGGAAGGAACGAACGAACATCACAAGATCGAGGCGATCTTTAAGGCATTTGCAAAATCAGTGAGGCAGGCCGTAAAGCGGGATGGAGACTCCGGCATTCCAAGTACAAAAGGCATCGCCTGACATCGGAACAGAAACAAAATGAAAGCTGCAATAGTGAAATACAACGCCGGAAACGTCAGATCGGTGAGCAATGCCCTCAATCGGCTTGGCGTTGAAACGGTACTTACGGACGATCATTCGGTACTCTCAGCGGCCGACAGGGTTATTTTTCCCGGCGTCGGCGAAGCATCGTCGGCAATGAACTTTCTTAGAGAGCGGGGACTCGATCGAGCCATTCCGCGGCTTATGCAGCCAGTTCTGGGCATCTGCCTCGGCATGCAGCTGCTTTGTGAATACTCAGCAGAAAACAACACACAGTGTCTCGGCGTGCTGCCCCATAAAGTGCGACGCTTCTTTGCAAAAGGCAATAAAATACCGCACATGGGCTGGAACACGATCTATGGCCTCAACTCGCCCCTATTCACCGGCATGAGCGAATCCGAACATGTGTATTTTGTGCATAGCTATTACGTTGCGGATAGCAGCGCCGCTATCGCTAAAGCTGACTATGGCACAACATTCGCGGCCGCCCTCTCGCACAATAACTTTTACGCCGTTCAGTTTCATCCCGAGAAATCCGGCCCGGCCGGGGCACGGATTTTGGAGAATTTCTTGAAGTTGTAGTCAATATGATCGAAATAATTCCGGCAATCGACGTTATCGATGGACGGTGCGTCCGTCTCGAACAGGGTAATTTTTCTCGAAGGACCGTTTACGACGCCGACCCGGTTGAAACGGCACGCCAGTTGGAGGCGGCAGGCCTGAAACGCCTGCACCTGGTCGATCTGGACGGAGCAAGACACCGCCGCATCGCCAACCTGCGGGTCCTCAAAGAAATTGCGTCGGCTACCGGCCTAATGATTGATTTCAGCGGGGGAATCTCAACCGCCGATGACATTACCGCGGTTTTCGAAGCCGGAGCATCGATTGCGGCCATCGGCAGCCTAGCGGTCAAATCTCCCGATACTCTGCTTTTGTGGCTTGAGCAATTTGGGGCCGAACGCTTTCTGCTCGGTGCCGACGTTCGCGGCCAGTCTGTCGCAATCAATGGATGGCAAACCCTGACAGATGTGGAGATAACCGCATTTCTTTCGGAATACTTGGGCAAAGGAATTCATAGCGCCTTCGTAACCGATATTGCCAACGACGGACTCCTCAAAGGCCCCTCGATTGAACTATATCGATCGATCCTTAAATCGCTTCCATGCCTTAACCTGATCGCTAGCGGCGGCGTTGCCAGCCTGGGCGATATTCGCGAACTCGAGAGCATCGGCTGCCGTGGAGTGATCGTCGGGAAAGCAATCTACGAGGGGCACATAAAACTAACCGATCTGGCCGCGTTCTCGGTGGGCGAATTACCATAATGCTTGCAAAACGAATAATCCCTTGTCTCGATGTAAAAAATGGGCGCACGGTTAAAGGCACGAGTTTTATTAACCTTCGCGACGCCGGTGACCCGGTCGAACTGGCCCGCGAGTATTGTGCCCAAGGTGCCGACGAAATAGTTTTTCTCGACATTACGGCAACAAGCGAGAAGCGAAGGACATTCCACTCGGTGGTCACCGCCGTTGCCGCTGAGATTGATATTCCGTTCACCGTTGGCGGAGGCATCGGGACGGTTGAAGATATTGAAACACTTTTGCACGCCGGAGCTGACAAGGTCTCTATTAATTCGGCCGCTCTTCGCGACCCTGACATGCTCATTGATGCGGCACGACATTTTGGCTCCCAGTGCATAGTCCTGGCTATCGATGCGAAACGCATCAACGGACGATGGCAGGCATTCGAAAATGGCGGGCGAACAAACACGGGCCTGGACGCAATCGAATGGGCAAGGCAAGGCGTCGAGTTGGGTGCCGGTGAACTGCTGATTACATCGATTGATGCTGACGGAACAAAAGATGGCTTTGACCTGCCTCTATACCGGAAAATCGCAAGCGTGATATCAGTGCCTGTCATCGCTTCGGGCGGCGCCGGCTCAAAACAACATTTTCTCGACGTCTTCACCGAAGGAATCGCCGACGCGGCCCTGGCTGCGAGCATTTTTCATTTTAAGGAGATCGAATTGCCCGGCCTAAAGAAATGGCTCGGAAAACGCAATATTGCGATCCGGCCTTAAGTCAAATTGTATGGAAATCAAATTCACCAAATATTCCGACTCGTTAGTGCCGGCAATCGTTCAGGATGCAGTAACGCACAAAGTGCTGATGCTCGGATTCATGAACGCCGAGGCGTACGATACAACAATTGCTACGAAACGCGTTACGTTTTTTTCCCGATCGACGAATTGTTTATGGGTAAAAGGCGAAACTAGCGGTAACTTCCTCTCCGTAAACGAGATTCTTGCGGACTGCGATTCGGACACCTTGCTAATAAAGGCGACACCAAACGGCCCGGTCTGCCATAACGGAACCGATACCTGCTTCAACGAGAAGAATGATCCCGAAAATTTCCTACTTGAACTTGAATCGGTGATAAAAGCGCGCCGGGAGAATCCCGTCAAAGGTTCCTACATATCAACATTGTTCTCGCGGGGCCTGAACCGTATCGCACAAAAGGTAGGCGAGGAAGCAGTGGAGCTGGTAATTGAGTCAAAGGACAAAAATGACGAGGCGTTTATTCAGGAATCCGCAGACCTGCTCTTCCACTTTCTTGTTTTACTGGCAGAAAAGCGAATCGAATTTACAGACGTCATAGCAAAGCTAAAAGATCGGAAACGCATACGAAAGAAGCAGGAATCGCGGAAAATGGACCTAAATCGCACTTAGTCGATTGCAAAGGCATAAGGGCAGCCATTTCCGGTCCGGTAAATGTGCCGCTTGACAGACCGGCGGGCGGTGTGTCTATAATCTGAAATCGGGCCGGATGTCTGGCTTCCGTAGTCAATCGAATGCATTTTTCTAAATCCATGTGTTGTTGTTGCGCTTGTATGCACTGCTTGTTCCTTTTTGGAGAACGGCGGCAAGGCGAAAATATGCACGTGCGTGAAATGAAGATGTAGCGACGTAAAAATTTTTTCTAAAAGCCGGTTGTGAACTCCAGAGGACGAGTTCACAACCGGCTTTTTTGTTTTTGTTTTTTGGAGGATTGATGGCGATAGAGACCAGTTACCGCAGTTTATTGAAAGCGATCAGCTACCGCGTGCTTTCGACGATCATTACGGGCGGCATTGTATTTGGCGTTACCGGCAAAGGCGATCTCGCACTAGCGGTCGCAGGCTTTGACACGTTGATAAAGATTTTTTCCTATTACATGCACGAACGGGCCTGGGCATTTGTTCGTTTCGGACTCGCCAACAACGATGTGGGCGAACTCGATGATTATCAGGCGTTGACGGAAAAGGCATAGCAAGACTGACAAAAAACATGGCTGTTATCAAAAAAGAAAATCCGGTCGAACGGGCAAAGCGGGAGCTAGATGGTCTCGATTGTCTTGAAAACATACTCGAGTATGCTCGCGGCGGTTTCGCGTCTATCGACGAGGACGACCTCAACGTCCGGCTTCGCTGGTATGGCCTCTATACCCAGCGGCCAGCCGAGGATGGCCTGTTCATGCTTCGGGTCAAGGTGCCGAGTGGGATTCTATCGAGCCGCCAGTTAAGAACGCTCGGCGAAATCTCGGTTCAATATGGCAAGAACACAGGCGACATCACCACCCGTCAGGGGATTCAGTTTCACAACATCCGCATCGACGACGTTCCGGCGATTTTTGAGCGGCTTGAATCCGTCGGCCTGACAACCTCGGGTGCGTGCGGCGACATCACGAGAAACCTCACCGGCTGCCCTCTGACCGGCATCGATCAGGCCGAATTTATCGACACCGAACCGATCATCGAGCGGGTTAATCAGCACTTTCTGAACAACCGCGAGTTTTCGAACCTGCCCCGCAAGTTCAAGATCGCGATCTCAGGCTGCTCCGTTTACTGCATGGGACACGAGATCAACGACATTGGGCTGGTTGCTCTTCGTGATGGCAAGCGGACGGTTTTCGATCTCTGGGTCGGCGGCGGGCTGGGTGCAAAAGAGCGATTCGGCGAGCGGCTCGGTGTGCATATTTTGCCCAAAGAAGTCGTCGATGTTTGCCACCATATTTGCGGAATTTTTCGAGATAACGGAAATCGGCAATCACGTGCGTTGGCACGATTGAAATTTTTGATGGCTGATTGGGGGGCGGAAAAGTTCCTCGACGAACTCGAAATTCGCTTGGGCTACCAACTCACGCGGGGCGACGCTCCGCAGATCCCTTTTTCGACAAATCGCGCTCATATCGGGGTCTTTCCCCAGAAACAAGCGGGGCTCGTTTATGTCGGCGCGGCGACGACCAGCGGATTGCTCTCCGGTGAGCAGATGATCGAGGTAGCGCGCATTGCGGACGAAAAGGGCGGAGGCCGTGTACGGATGACGCCGACTCAGAATCTTATCGTGCTCGACGTGACGGAGGATGAGGCCGAAACGGTAGTCTCGCATCTCGAGAAGATCAGCCTTTATGTGAGGCCATCCGTTTTCCGCACCGGAACGATTGCCTGCACCGGAACACAGTTTTGCAAACTTGCCTTGACCGACACCAAAGACCGGGCGGCCGACCTCATTGCACATCTTGAATCTTCTCTGCCTGAGTTCCGTTCGCCATTTAGAATCAGCGTCACCGGTTGCCCAAATAGCTGTGCCCATTACCAGATATGTGATATCGGCTTTGTCGGAGATTTTTTGAACACGCCGGAGGGCAAGATCGAGGCATTTCGGGTCTATCTGGGTGGCCATCTGGGTGATGGATACACCTTTGGCAGAAAGCTAAAGAAAAAAATTCCGGCGACCGAAATAAAACTTTATGTCGAGCGAATTGCGCGCGAATTCGTGAGAACGAGGACAGACGAAACGGAAAGTTTTCAGGCATATATCGCACGGCACACGACCGAAGAACTGGAATCACTCGGAGCGGCGGCGGCATTGGCAAGAGGATAAATGAACGATCAGTCAAAACAAGGAATTCTCGTCGTCGGCCACGGCAGTCGCCGCGCCGAAGCAAACGACGACGTTCGGCGGGCAACCCGGCTCATTGGCGAGCGCGGAAATTTCCCGCTGATCGAAGCCGCGTTTCTTGAGATCGAGTTGCCCAGCATTTCCGACGGCTTTAACCGGTTGGTGGAACGCGGTGCAAAATCAATAACGGTCCATCCGTATTTCCTCTCGCCGGGACGTCACACGCGTGGCGACGTGCCAAGACATGTCGCCGAGGTTTCTGAATCACTCCCGGGCATTACGTATCGCATTACTGAGCCATTAGCGGCTCACGATTTAGTTATCTCAGCTTCGATCGAACGCATTCGGGAAACAGCGGCCTCACATGAGGAAACGGATCTAATTCGAAACGGCACGGTCTATTTGGTCGGTGCCGGACCGGGCGATCCGGGGCTGCTTACGGTTCGTGCGGCAGAACTGCTTCGCTCGTGCAACGTGGTGATCTATGACTGGCTTGTTAATCCGGCAATCTTGGACTATGTCCCGACAAACGCCGAACGCATCTTCGTCGGCAAGATCGGAGGCGGGCCGCAAACACCTCAGGACGAGATCAATCAATTTATGGTCGATCACGCTCGTTCGGGAAAAAAAGTTGTTCGGCTAAAGGGCGGAGATCCGTTCATTTACGGACGCGGCGGCGAAGAAGCAATAGCACTCCACGAAGCAGGAATTGCGTTTAAGATCGTGCCCGGAATTAGTTCCGCATTGGCCGCTCCTGCGTATGCTGGAATCCCGCTAACGCATCGCGGCTTGGCGTCGTCGGTTCAGATATTGACCGGCACAAGGGTCGGCAGCGCTTTGAATCCTGCTCTCGAATCAAACGCGGAAACGCTGGTCATACTGATGGGCGCATCCAACATCGGCTCTATCGCACAAGACTTGATCAACCAGCGCCGAGCGGGTGAAACGCCGGCAGCGGTCATTCAATGGGGTACTTACGACCGGCAAGCAACAGTCACCGGAACGCTGCAAACTATCGCCGTTGAAGCACAGAATGCCGCTATAACCGCTCCGGCCGTTATCGTCGTCGGCAAAGTCGTAACGCTCCGGGAACAGTTGACCTGGTTTGAAAGCAGCAGAATCAAACGGCGAAGCGCAAAGGCCATCGCAACAACTCAAAGAACATGAAAATGACGGCAACCAAAACAGCAGGCGAGGAAAAACTAAATGACGAAGAGATTGAGGAATTGGGAAACCTTTTTGAAGAGGCCGCGCCGGAAGCGATTTTACGCTGGGCGATACAAAGATTTGGCACGCGAGTCTCTCTCGCAACCGGGTTCGGTCCGGAAGGTTGCGTGCTGGTTCATTTGCTTGCAGGCATTAGACCAGACACTCGCATTTTCTATCTCGATACAGGCCTGCTTTTCCCGGAAACGCATGCTCTCAGGGACCGGCTTGAAGATCGCTATCGTGTCAGTTTCGAGCGTCAAGCAACTGAATTATCTCTAGAGAGCCAAGCATCGCTCTATGGGGAAAAGCTGTGGGAAACAAATCCAAATGAATGCTGCAATCTGCGAAAGGTACAGCCGCTCGTCAAAGCCCTGGCTGGTCTCGATGCCTGGATAACAGCCATTCGACGAGATCAAACGTCGGATCGAGCGAACGCAAAAGTTATCGAGCGGGATAAGAAGTTTGGAATTGTAAAGATCAATCCGCTCGCACGTTGGACGTCAAAGGATGTTTGGAGATTTATCGTCGATAATGACGTTCCGTACAACCCGCTCCATAACGAAAACTATCCGTCGATCGGCTGTTTGCCATGCACGACGCCAGTCAAGATAGGCGAATCGGCACGGTCGGGACGATGGCGAGGAAACGTGAAAACGGAGTGCGGCCTGCACCGTTAATAAGACATTTTTTTGGTACGAAATTTAAGTTGGTAATAAGAAAAAGGAATTAAAACTATGAGATTAATACGCCCACATGGTGGCGAATTGGTAAATCGGGAGGTAACCGGTCTCGACCGGGAACGCCTGATACAGGAATCTGTCGAGCTTCCAAAGCTCTCTTTAAGCCCGCGCGAGATATCTGATTTCGAGATGATCGCGACCGGTGCGTTTTCCCCGCTCGAGGGCTTTTTGGGCGAGTCCGATTACCGTACCGTAAGGACAAACATGCGGCTTGCGGACGGAACCGCCTGGACGATACCCGTAACGCTTGCGGTCACCGCAAAGCAAGCAAAAACGCTTAGCGAAGGCCAGGATGTCGCTCTTTTCCAAGGTGACGATCATCTGCTCGGCATCCTGCATCTCGAGGAAAAATATCTGTACGACAAGCAGCGCGAAGCGGAGCTTGTTTACCGAACCACCGATGAATCGCATCCCGGCGTAGCGGCTTTATACGAACAGGGCGAATGGCTGCTTGGCGGTAAGGTTAGCCTGATAAATCGTCAAAAGGACGTTACGTTTCCGTCCTACCGCCGCGATCCGGCCGAGACGCGATCTTTGTTTCGTCAACGCGGTTGGCGGCGTGTCGTCGCCTTTCAAACGCGAAACCCGGTGCATCGCGCCCACGAATACATTCAGAAATGCGCACTTGAGATTGCTGACGGACTGCTGCTTCATCCGCTTGTCGGCGAGACGAAATCCGACGACATCCCGGCCGCGGTTCGCATCAAGTCGTACGAAGCAATACTTGGCAGTTACTATCCCGCAACCCGCACGATCCTTTCCGTCATGCCGGCGGCAATGCGTTACGCTGGCCCGCGTGAGGCGGTGTTTCACGCTTTGATCCGCAAAAATTACGGCTGCTCGCATTTCATAGTTGGCCGTGATCACGCCGGTGTCGGCAACTATTACGGTACGTACGATGCACATTACATTTTTGATGAGTTTGAACCCGAGGAACTCGGTCTGACACCGCTTTTCTTTGATCACACCTTCTTTTGCCGCTCGTGCGGCTCGATGGCATCGACCAAAACGTGCCCGCATCTGTCCGCGGATCACGTGACATTATCGGGAACGAAAGTCCGCGAACTGCTAAGTGCGGGCGAGTTGCCACCAGTCGAATTTTCGCGGCCCGAAGTAGCACAGGTTTTGATTGAGGCCCAAAGGGCATCCGGCAAAGCGGCGGGAAAATAAGTTCGAGAGTTATATAGACGAGGAATTATACATGGCAAACAAAGATGGATTTACATTGTGGCTAACAGGACTTTCGGGAGCGGGCAAATCGACGCTGGCGTTGGATCTGAAAAGCAAGTTACTTGGACGAGGCGTTGAGATCGAACTCCTCGATGGCGATGAGGTGCGGACCAACCTTTCAAAAGGCCTGGGTTTTTCTAAGGAAGACCGCGATACGAATATCCGGCGCATCGGTTATGTTTCGCGGCTGCTGGCCCGCAACGGCGTCGGCGTGATCTCGGCGGCTATATCGCCTTATCGCGAAGTTCGCGACGAGGTTCGCAGCGAAACCGAAAAGGACGGAGCCGCATTTATCGAGGTGTTTGTAAAATGCCCGATTGATGTTCTCGCGGAACGGGACGTAAAGGGCCTGTATAAAAAGGCTCTCGCTGGCGAGATCAAGGAGTTCACGGGCGTTTCCGATCCGTACGAGGAACCGCTTACTCCCGACATTACCGTCGAAACTGACCGCGAAACGGTGGAGGAGAGTTCACGTAAGATTTTGCAGGAATTGGAACGGCTTGGCTTCCTCAACGGAAACGGAAAACGCAACGATTTAAACTAAAAACAACGTAAAAAGGAGATAGAAAATGGCAATCAAATTAGGTGACACGGCGCCGGATTTTACGGCGAAAACTACGGAAGGAACGATCCAGTTCCATGAATGGCTCGGCGATAAATGGGGTGTTCTGTTCTCGCATCCGAAGGATTATACACCCGTATGTACAACCGAATTGGGGGAGGCCGCACGGCTCAAACCAGAGTTCGACAAACGCAGCGTAAAGGTCATCGGCTTGAGCGTCGATGAACTAGACCGGCATGCCGGCTGGGCAAAAGATATCGAGGAAACCCAAGGGACAGCATTGAACTTCCCGGTTATTGCCGATGGCGACCGGAACGTGTCCGACCTGTATGAAATGATACACCCGAATGCGAGCGATACATTTACAGTCCGCTCGGTATTTGTCATCGGGCCGGACAAGAAAGTTAAGCTCTCGTTAACCTATCCGGCCAGCACGGGACGTAACTTCGATGAGATCCTTCGCGTGATCGATTCGCTTCAACTGACGGCGAATTACAGCGTTGCGACGCCGGTTAATTGGAACGACGGCGACGACGTAATTATCGTCCCCACCATTTCTGATGAAGCCGCGGCCGAAAAATTCCCGAGCGGGTGGACGGCCGTAAAACCGTATTTAAGGATAACCAAACAGCCAAATAAAACGGCTGCGGCCGCAACTGAATAATGTCTTCACAAACGACCATTACTGCTAGGGATGAAAGTCTATCACTAGCGTCCCAGATCGGCTCCACGCCGCTTGTCCGTCTGCGCAACGTTGTGCGGGACCTGCCGCGTGGGGTCGAGATCTACGCCAAAGCCGAATACTTAAATCCAGGGGGCTCGGTGAAGGACCGGGCGGCTTTGGCGATGATTCTCTCAGGTGAACGCAGCGGAGCATTGCGTCGCGGGAAAACCATCCTTGACGCGACCAGCGGCAATACAGGCATCGCATACGCGATGATCGGTGCCGCCCTGGGCTATCCGGTCACGCTTGCGCTCCCTAAAAATGCGAGCAAGGAGAGAAAACAGATCCTGCGGCTTTACGGTGCCGAGGTCATCGAAACCGACGCAATGAATGGCACGGATGGAGCACAACGTGTTGCAAAAGAACTGGCTGCAAAGCAACCGGACAAATATTTCTACCCGGACCAATACAACAACGATGCGAACTGGCGGGCCCATTATGACACCACCGCCCCCGAGATTTGGAAGCAAACAAACGGGCATGTAACACATTTTCTCGCCGCCCTGGGCACAACCGGAACTTTCACCGGTGTTGCGCGGCGTCTCAAAGAGTTTGATCGCGGGATCACAACAATCTCGATGCAGCCGGCAACCGCCCTGCATGGGATCGAGGGCGTGAAACACATGGAATCGGCGATTGTTCCGGGCATATATGAACCGCAAATGGCTGATGAATCAGTCGAAGTCGCCACGGAAGACGCACAAGAGATGACACGCAGGCTGGCACGGGAAGAGGGCCTGTTTGTAGGGATCAGCTCGGGCGCCAATGTGGCTGCGGCTCTCGAGTACGGCAAGCGACTCGGCCCCGGTGCCGTTGTTGTCACCATTTTGTGTGACAGCGGCAGCCGATACCTTAGCGACGATTTTTGGAACATAAATGCAGGAAAACAGGGAGATTCGACCAGGTAAATGGATTCAGCAGCACCAAAACCAGAGCTATTCGTGACCGGTCTGACTCATAGGACCGCTTCGCTGGCGGCTCTTGAATCTGTGCATCTGGCGGACTTGGAGATCGAAGCCCTAACGGAAATGTTGATGCTCGGAATGGACGAATGCGTCATCGTATCGACATGCAACCGCACGGAAATTTACGGTGTGGCAGAAAAGTCATTTTACACCGCAGGCATTGACTATCTCACCGCGTTTAAGTTTGCTCGCGCCGCCGTTACTGCGGCCCATACATTTACTCTGGCGGGTGAAGAGGCGGCCCGACACCTTTTCCGCGTGGCAGCCAGCGTCGATTCCAGAATAATCGGCGATTCGCAAATACTCGGCCAGTTGCGGGGTGCATATGCAACGGCGAAAAGGAACAACGCTACGGGCCGAGTTCTGAATCTCGCATTCCAACGGGCATTCAAGTTAGGAAAGCAAGTACGTTCCGAAACCGACATCCACAAGGGCTCAGCGTCCGTCGGCTCCGCGGCTATCGGATTGGCGGAGAAGGCGGTTGGCCCGCTCGCGGAAAGGACGGTTCTGGTTATTGGTGCCGGAAAAACGGCCCAACTTGCGTCTGAAAGCCTTGTGAAAAGGGGTGTCGCAAAACTGATCATCGCAAACCGTACAATTTCGCGGGCCAACGATATTGCCGCGCGATTACGCTCAATCGGAAAAAGCCCGGTCGTACTTGCCGATTTGTCGCGGCTGCCCGATGCATTGAACAAAGCCGACATCGTGGTTAGTGCAACGTCGGCACCCGAACCGATCCTTTACAAGGAGCATTTTGCCGGGCGGCGAAATCCGGTCCTGCTGATTGACATTGCATTGCCGCGCGATATATCGCCGGACGTCGCCGCCTGTACAAACGTCTCGCTGCTCAACCTCTCTGACCTAAACGACCTGGTCAGCGGGAACTATCAGCGCCGGATCGGGGAACTGCCAACGATAGAAAAATTGATCGAATCCGAACTCGGCCTTTTTATGAAAGCTTGCTCGGCTAACGGCCACCAATTCCGAACGGACACCGTCGCGATATGAAACGAAAAATAATCTTTGGCACGCGGGGCAGCGACCTGGCCCGTTGGCAAACTGAGTTTGTAAGAAAGAAACTCGCTGATGATCAGCCCACGTTGGATTTTGAGATTCGCGTGATCGAAACCGCGGGCGACCGCATACTCGACACCGCAATTTCAAAAATCGGCAACGCAGGTCTTTTCGCAACTGAAATCGAAGACGCCCTGATTGCCGGCGAGATCGACCTGGCCGTCCATAGTTTAAAAGACTTGCCAACCGTTCAGCCCGAAGGCTTGACCGTGGCTGCCGTCGTTGTGCGTGAACTGCCAAACGAGGTATTCATCTCGAAGAAGTATTCGTCAATTGAGGACCTTCCTGCCGGTTCGGTCATCGCCACCGGCAGCCTGCGCCGGCGCAGCCAGCTGCTAAATTCCAGGCCGGATTTGAGAACAAAAGAAATTCGCGGCAACGTGCCGACGCGTATAGACAAAGCCTACGCGCGCGAGATCGACGGCCTCATCCTCGCCTTCGCCGGCGTTCGTCGCCTTGGCCTTGACCAGTATATTCGTGAGGTTTTGCCGGTTGATAGAATTCTGCCAGCGGCCGGGCAGGCGGCCATTGCGGTCGAGATTCGCAGTAGCGACTCAGAAATGGCAGAGATCGTTTCTGCGATCAACAATTCCGCCATAGAATATTGCGTTAAAGCTGAACGGGCCTTTCTGCACCGCCTCGATGGCGGCTGCCAGGCTCCGGTTGGAGCACTCGCGACGATTGAAGGCGGACAAATTTTCCTTCGCGGCTTTGCGGGCGACCTGGCCGGTGTCGAAGTAATTCGCGGCTCCATAAGCGGCCGCTCGTCCGACCCGGAGGCCATCGCACAAACGCTCGCGAAGGAATTTGAGTCGAAAGGCGTGAAAGACATTCTGCAGGGCGCGAGAAATGACCTCACCGCCTTGGAATTGGAGGTCATTTGATGCGCGTTTTAGTAATTCGAGAGTTTGATGCGTTCAGCCGCATGCTAATGACTGGCGGCGTGACCGTCATAAACTGCCCCACAATTCGAACGGTACCGATGCGGGACCTTTCGGATCTAGACACTAAGCTCGCCCGCATTGATACGTTCGATGGGATATTCCTTACCAGCCGCAAGGCGACCGAGATATTCCGGCGAAAGCTTCGCGAGAATGAGCTCAGTTTTCGAGGGAAAGTTTATGTATTTGGAAGGCGCAGTGTCAACCTTTTGCGCCGCGACGGCATGTCTCTTTATACCTCCGAAATGGCGGGAACGGTTCGCGAGTTTCTCCAAACGATTTCGCCGGCAGATCTGACAGGCAAGCGCTTTCTGGTTGTCTGCGGCAAGAGTTCGCCGACAAATCTAGTAGATTATTTGTCAACTAAGGCGTCGGTGGAAAGAACGATCGTCTATTCCACACAGAAGGTAGCGGCTATGCCCGCCATCCGCAATGAAATCCGAAACATTGCCTCTAATGGCGAAATCGCATTTGCATGCTTTTTCAGTCCCAGTGGCGCCGCCGGTTTTTTTGATCAGTTCCGCCATGACATTCTTGACACAATCAAGATCGCTGTAATCGGAAGGACCACGGCAGATTATTTTGTATCGCTAGGTAAAGACGTCGATTTCATGGCGGAAAAACCGACGGCGGTGGATTTTGCCCGTGGTTTGCTTCAGTTTCACAATCGGGCTGTTGTCAGCAAAAGTCGCAACTCAGCAATATGAATAACATCAACTTTCCAGGCTTTCCTCTTTCGCGACCGCGCCGGCTGCGCCGTACCGCTGCATTACGCGACATGTTCCGCGAGACACGGCTCGCGACCAGCGATTTCATTTATCCGGTCTTCGTCACTGGCGGCGAAAGGATCAAGCGTCAAATCGATGCGATGCCGGGAATTTTTCAATTGTCCATTGACAATGTTCTTCACGAATGTGATCAGTTGCTGTCGCTCGGAATAAACTCGATTCTGTTGTTCGGAATTCCTCCCCAAAAAGACGACTCCGGTTCGGAAGCCATTGCATCGGACGGAATCGTCCAGGCGGCTATCAACTCGATTAAGAGGCGCTTTCCGGAACTCGTTGTCGTTTCGGACGTATGCTTATGCGCATATACCTCACACGGCCATTGCGGCCTTGTTCGGGACGGCGAGATACTTAACGACGAATCGGTCGAGTTGATCGCCAAACAAGCCTTGACCCATGTACAAAGCGGCGCCGATATCGTTGCTCCGTCGGATATGATGGACGGCCGCGTCGGGGCGATCCGCGGAAAATTAGACGAAGCCGGTTTCGCTAATACGCCGATCATGGCATATTCGGCGAAGTATGCGTCATCGTTTTACGGACCATTTCGCGAGGCGGCCGAATCGGCCCCACAGTTTGGCGACCGTCGTTCCTATCAGATGGATCATGGAAACGCAGACGAAGCTTTGCGTGAAATCGCATTCGACATTCAGGAAGGCGCCGACATCGTAATGGTAAAGCCGGCCCTGGCATATCTCGACGTCATTCGGCGCGCGAAAGTCGAATTCAACATTCCGCTTGCTGCCTATAATGTAAGCGGTGAATATTCGATGATCAAAGCCGCCGCCGAACGCGGCTGGATAGACGGACACGCCGCAATGATGGAAACGCTTACCTCAATTAAACGGGCCGGTGCCGATTTGATAATTACATACTTTGCAAAGGAAGCCGCCGCCGAACTCGCAAAATGAACATACCGACCAGCACAAAACTATTTGCCGAAGCGACACGACACATGCCGGGCGGCGTAAATTCGCCGGTGCGGGCTTTCAATGCCGTCGGCGGATCTCCGCTTTACATCCAAAAAGCAAAAGGTTCCAAAATATGGGATGCGGACGGCAATGAGTTCATCGATTATGTCGGGGCCTGGGGGCCAATGATACTCGGACATGCCCATGAGCGAGTGATCGAAGCGATCAAGCGAGCCGCCGAAGGCGGAACGAGTTTCGGGACCTGCTGTGAACAAGAGGTCGAATTGGCGAAACTCATCAAGGAATTCGTGCCGTCCGTTGAATTGGTCCGTATGGTCAACTCCGGAACAGAGGCGACGATGAGCGCTCTGAGGCTTGCACGAGGTTTCACAGGTAAGGACAAAATAATCAAGTTTGAGGGCTGCTATCACGGGCACGGCGATTCATTTCTAAGCCGGGCCGGGTCGGGCCTTGCCACCTTGGGATTGCCTGATAGTCCCGGCGTTACGGGATCAGCGGCAGGAGACACGCTGCATGCACGATATAACGATATACAGTCTGTTTGTGTGCTGATGGAACAAAACAGGGGTGAGATAGCCGCCGTTTTTATCGAACCCGTTGCCGGCAACATGGGCTGCGTTCCTGCCGAAATCGATTTTCTGCAGCAACTTCGTGAAGCTTGCACGCAGGAAAATATCCTTTTGATCTTTGACGAGGTAATGACCGGATTTCGCCTTGCTCCGGGCGGCGCGCAGGAAATGTTTGGCATTCGGCCTGATCTTACAACGTTCGGAAAGATAATCGGCGGTGGCCTGCCAGTCGGTGCCTACGGCGGCCGCCGCGATGTCATGGAGTTGGTCGCACCGTCGGGACCAGTCTATCAGGCCGGCACGATGTCAGGAAATCCGCTCGCCATGGCTGCCGGATTGGAAACCTTGCGAACCATCCGCGAAACAGAAGGCTTTTATCAAAGGTTGGATGAAAGTACTCAGTATCTGACAGATGCTCTCGGTCAAATAATCAATGATCGAGAGCTGGATTGCTCAATCAACCGCGTTGGATCGATGTTCACGCTATTTTTTACCGATCAAAGGGTCACAAATTTTGATCAGGCAAAGGCGGCAAATACAGAAAGATTTGGCCGGTATTTCAGATCGATGCTGCAGCAAGGTGTCTATCTTCCGCCTTCACAATTCGAGGCTTGCTTTGTCTCTTATGATCACACCATCGCGGAGTTCGACGGCACCGCAGATGCCGCCCGCAGTTCGCTTAGCCCACTTGAAAAGTGACTATGCGGCCTTCTGCCGACGCTTTAACAAATATGCTCCCCCCTTCGGCATCGATTCGGTGCCCCGGTAAAAGTCTGCTACGTAGAAACCCGCATCGATCGCGGCTAAAAATGCTGATTGGGTGGCTCGGCGCCATTCAGACGCGATTTCCGGTGTGTTTTTTTCGATTGCACCGATATCGGCCGGAATTTGAATCAACGCGGTATCGCCATCAAACAAAGAATCAAAACGTACTGTCTCAGGCTCACCGGATTCGCTGATTCCTACTAGCAGAGGGGCGTTTGGTGGCAGAGAGGTTTGTTGTGAGGCTTCCGCGTGATTGGACCTGTCGGACGTGAGATGCCAGGTAACCCATAACCGATCCGTACCGCTTCGATGGAGAAAGCTCGCAGAAACGCCATAAAAATCAATCAGATACCGGTCAGAAATGACTCCAAGTTTATTGAAATTGAAATACGCATTGCGGCTTTGAAGCGGGTCAAATGTCCACGACATCAGCTCGATTCCCTGTCCGAGCACTCGTTCCCGCTGCGCCATCTTTAGCCGAAACCCGAGGTTGTGGCTGCGAAAATCAGGCAAAACGGCCAGCATATGCGAATGATGCACGAGTTTCCCGCGCTCCAACCCCACAAATCCATACGCAAAACCAACCATCCGGTCTTCGAGAAAGGCCCCAATCAGGACGCCGCCCGACTCTCGCGCCGCAACCAACTGCGAAAGTGGAACGACATCGAGTTCCGGGCCGCCCCAGGTTTCCTGCTGAAGCTGCTCGACACGACGCACCTCGGCGATCGTATTTATGTCACGAATTATTATGGGAGGCACATTTGCTTGAGTCATGTTTGTTCGGCGGCTGACGCCGCTCAATTTTGTCGGGCGTTCCTATAAACGTCTTCCCTTTTTTGAAACCCGTCCTTTATTACCGTGGCATCAATGTTTTCTCGGTCAACGGGTATGGGCTCGATCAAGATCGACGGAACATCGATCTTGCCGTTATTGACGACTCGTGTCGTGCTAAGCTTTTCCTTTTTGGCCAGGGCAATCGCGGCCTCGACGGCGGCCGGCGCAAGTTTTGAGATCGGTTTATAGACCGTCATAGTTTGGGTGCCATCCAGAATTCGCTGCAAGGCGCCGAGCTCGGCGTCCTGCCCCGAAACGAGGACCTTGCCGCCTAGTCTTTGTGCATTTAATGCCTGAATTACACCACCGGCAGTGCCGTCGTTCGAGACAACGACCGCAACAACGTCATTATTGTTCTGCGTGAGTGCGTTTTCGGTATGCTTTAGTGCCTCGTCGGCGAGCCATTCTTTGGCCCATTGATCCGCAACAATCTTTATCGCGCCGCTGTCAATCGACGGCTGCAGCATCGTCATCTGGCCCTTTCTTAGAAGCAGCGAATTATTGTCGGTCGGCGCACCGCCGATCAGAATGTAATTGCCCTTTGGCGCATGATCGACCAGATATTTTGCCTGCAACTCGCCGACGCGTTCGTTATCAAATGAAACATAAAGGTCCGGCGCACTGTTCTTTACCAAACGGTCGTATGACACAACCGGAACGCCCTGTTTTCGGGCCATTTCGACCATTCCGCCGGCAACTTCGGCATTGTGCGGAACGATTACAAGCACGTCAATCCCTTGCGTCAAAAGACTCTCAACCTGCTTCATCTGGGCATCGTCGCTGCCGTCCGCGGTTTGCAGAACCACTTCGGCGCCGAGTTCGGCCGCCCGCTTTAAGAATAAGTCTCGGTCCTTCTGCCAGCGTTCCTGTTTGAGGGCATCCATCGCGAACCCGATTTTGATCTTTTTCTCCGTCGCCGGCTTCGTCGAATCAGAAGCACAAGCCATCGCAAAAATCGATGAGAGGACAACCACGAATAAGGTGATTCGCCCAAATCTATATATCTCTGTTTTCAAAATGATTTTCGACTCCTAAATATCAGGGATTCTCCAAGCAAACCGTCGGACTTTTCAATAAATTCTACCCAATTGTACGATGTCGGCTTATTACCCGCAAAAGTTCCGCCACGCTCCATGCCTGTGCCGCACAGCCACGCGGTTTGTGCGGAGCATCGCCGTCAAAAATTTCGGAAATTTGCCCAACCATTGCCTGCGTCAGATGTGCTTGGAGCCCGTCAATGATCTCATTGATTCGCTTTTCAGCTTTTGCGTCCTTCGAGTGAACCCGGCGATATGCATCGACAAAATGCCCGATTAACCATGACCAAACCGTACCCTGATGGTAGCTGCCGTCACGCTCTAGCGGTGTGCCAATGTAAACGCCGACATAGTCGGGATCACGCGGTGATAGTGACCGCAGTCCGACTGGCGTTAAGAGTTCGGCCTCGACCTTGTCAACCACCTTACGGGCCATTTCCGCGCCCAGCATAGTGTGCGGCAGGCTCACTGCAAAAATTTGATTTGGCCGAATTGCTCCGTCGCGCTGTCCGCCGTTTACGACATCGAAAAGGCATTGCTCCTCGCGATTCCAGAATTGTCCAATAAAACTCTCTCGTGCGATCTCAGCCATTTCGGCAAAATCGGAGTTTCGCTCGCCATCACCAAACCGCTCAGCATAGTCGCTCATGATGCAAGCCGCGTTAAACCAAAGGGCCTGTATCTCAACTGCCTTTCCCGTGCGCGGAGTAACTACCCAATCCCCAACCTTTGCGTCCATCCATGTTAGCTGAAGGCCCTCGCCGCCGGCATACAGCAGTCCGTCAGTATCAACGTGAATACCATAGCGGGTCCCGCGAACGTGCCAATCGATAATCTCAACCAGCTTGTCGTATAAACTTTCGCGAACAAACGCAAAATCACCGGTCGCGGCGGAATAGGCCCTGATAGCCTCGAAAAACCAGAGAGTCGCGTCAACCGTGTTGTATTCAGGCGTTTCGCCGGCATCCGGAAACCGGTTTGGCAGCATGCCCTGAGAAATGTGCCGTGCAAATTCCGTCAGGATGCTTTTGGCAATCTCCGGACGCTTTGTCGCGAGCGTCAGCCCATTAAGGGCAATCATCGTATCGCGGCCCCAATCGGAAAACCAGTGATAACCGGCTATCACGGTATTGCCCAATCCGCGCGCAACAATGAACTGATCGGCCGCCAATGTGAGCCGCTGCGTTAGCTCGTCCTTTGCTCCAGCAGCCGCGACCAGCCTCGCTCGCCGCTTTATCTCCGCCATTCGCAGATCGTCCGCACTGGCTGTCCGCGGCTCAATCGACGCGACAACCACCGCGTCCGTCGCCAGATCAAAGGTCAGGCAAAACGGCTGATACAGGTCTTCGTGATAGTCAAATCCGCGTTCCCGCTCAATCGGATATTCGAAATTGCGGTACCAATCATCCTGGTCTGCGACGCCAACTGCGTTATGTGCAAAATTTAGGGTCGGCAGCTCATCATACGGACTCATCGAGATCAACCCATCTGAGACCTGATATTCAGTGTTAAGGCCCGCGTCCTCGCGGCGCAAATGGTGATGATCGCGAAAGGCTATTAGCGGCCTTAACTCCAATTCCACCTTCAAATTTGGAATCCCGGATTTGTCTAAGATCTTCCACACGCAGACGACTGTATTTTCACCGTGAGGCATAAAGACCGATTTCTCGATCATGATTCCACTAACCTCAAACGTCCAGACCGGAAACGGATCGAGCCTAAAGACGTTCAAGAACTGAAAGCCTTCGGGATAGACCTTGTCGGGATATTGATTGCAGGAAATTTCAAAGCGCTTATCGCCAACGATCACCGTTTCTTCAAATTTCGACAACAAAACCATCCGTCCCAAAGGCGGCCGGGTCGCCGCGACCAGCAAACCATGATACCGTCGCGAATTTGCCCCTGAAACAGTTGACGATGCGTACCCGCCGATGCCGTTCGTCTCAAGCCATTCGAGCGACCGGGACTGTGTGAAGTTACTGAGAATTTCGCGCTCTAATGTAATCATCGTTTAGCTTGCCCACTGAAAAAGCCGATATTGGCAACTGATCATTCGCCGCTTTGATGCAATAACTTAGCGACAAGCCCTGTCCATCCGGTCTGATGGCTGGCCCCGACACCACTTGCCGTGTCGCCATTAAAATATTCGTAAAACAGCAAATAATCTCGAAAATGCGGGTCGGTTTGAAACTTGTCAGAAGTGCCAAAAACCGGCCGTAGTCCGTCATCGTCCTTTAGGAAAATATGCGACAATCGCCGTGAAAGCTCGCTCGCCACTTCCCAAAGGTTCATCAGGTTGCCGGAACCGGTAGGACACTCTACCTTTAGGTCGTCACCATAATAGTGATGAAATTTTTGCAAAGACTCGATCAAGAGGTAGTTTACCGGAAACCAAACGGGCCCGCGCCAATTCGAATTGCCGCCAAACATTCCGGTTATCGATTCGGCCGGCTCATAATCAACACGGTGCTCTTCTCCATCAATCTCGAGGATATACGGGCAATCCTTGTGAAACCGGGAAAGTGCCCGCACGCCATGCGGCGACAGGAATTCCTCTTCGTCGAGCATAATCTTTAATACGCGTTCGAGCCGGTCTCGAAAGGCGACCGCAAGCAGGTAACGCTCGTCTAGGCCAGGTGTCCGCGCACAGTTGATTTGCTGCGTCATATCCGGGCGATTATCAATAAACCACCGTATGCGCCGCCTAAAATCCGGCAGTTCGTTGAGAATGTCCGGCTCAATTGTGGCCACCGCAAACAGCGGGATCAGCCCGACCATCGATCTGACCTTGATCGGCATGCTGTGGCCATCTCCGGCTCGGTTTAGCACGTCGTAGTAAAAACCGTCATACTCGTCCCATAGCGAATAGCCTTCTTCACCGAGATTGTTCATCGCATGAGCGATATATACAAAATGTTCCCAAAACTTGCTCGCAACGTCCTCGTAACTGTCATCATCGATCGACAGTTCCAGCGCGATCGCGAGCATATTCAGGCAGTACATCGCCATCCAGCTCGTACAGTCCGATTGAACCAGAGTTCCTCCGGTAGGCAGCGGTTTTGACCGGTCGAACACACCAATATTGTCGAGCCCCAGGAAACCGCCCTCAAAAACATTTTTGCCGCCGGCATCCTTTCGATTGACCCACCACGTGAAGTTAATAAGCAGCTTTTGAAAGACCCGGGCAAGAAATTTGCGGTCGCCTACACCGTTGTATTTCTTCTCGATCTGATAGACCCGCAGCGCGGCCCAGGCATGCACTGGCGGGTTTACATCACTTAGCGCCCACTCATAGGCCGGTATCTGGCCATTCGGATGCATATACCATTCGCGGAGCATTAGAATGAGTTGTTCCTTGGCGAATTCCGAATCGATCACGGCCAGTGGAATACAATGAAATGCAAGGTCCCATGCCGCATACCACGGGTATTCCCATTTGTCCGGCATCGAAACGATATCGGAATTGTAAAGGTGTCGCCATTCATGATTACGTCCGTTTAGCCGAGAAGCGGGCGGCTTTGGCATCGCAGGGTCGCCATCGAGCCAGTCGTTAACGACATAGTGATAGAACTGCTTTGACCAGAGCATTCCGGCAAATGCTTGCCGCTGCACGTTTCGCGCATCGTCAGACAAGTCCTGCGGCGCAATGGCCGCATAAAACTCATCCGCCTCGGCGATTCGCTTTTCAAAAATCGAATCAAACTCAGCAAATGCCTCGCTCTCGTCACCTTCCTTGCTAGAAAGGCCCTGATCCGCAAACCTCAGCCGCAAAACAGTTTCAGATTTAGCGGGGACAATACACGCGTAATTGGCAGCTGCTTTGGTTCCAAAAAGCTTCGGGTTCACCGCGGCGGCTGTTCCGTGGACCACATAATCATTTATTCCGTCCTTAACAAAGGCCGTTTTATTTTCGGAGTTGAAAAGCCGCCTGTTATTAGTCTCGTTCTCGGTAAACAGCAGCTCCGGGCTTCCGTCGCAGTAGAGAAATCGTTTGCCCAGGCACTCGCTTTTAATTTCGATGCCGCTCTTGCCGTTAGCCGCGAGTTTTGTTTCCGGTTCGGCTCCGGTCCAGGCCCAGTCATTGCGGGCCCAAATTGTCGGCAGTATGTTGATTGAGGCCTCCTCCGCCCCTCGATTGGCGACGGTGATGCGAATCAATATATCCTCGACATCAGCCTTGGCATATTCGATGAAAACGTCAAAATATCTGTCGTCATCAAAAACGCCGGTGTCGATCAGCTCAAATTCAGGCTCGAGCTTTGACCGTCTTCGATTTCCTGCAACCAACGCCTCGTAAGGAAATTCGGCCTGAGGATACTTATACAGATACTTCATGTACGAGTGCGTCGGCGTTGAATCGAGGTAGTAATATATCTCCTTTACATCTTCGCCGTGCTGACCTTCGTTACCGGTCAGCCCAAACAGGCGTTCCTTAAGAATCGGGTCGCGGCCATTCCACAGGGATATCGCAAAACAAAGGTTTTGCCGCCGGTTGCAGATACCGGCGATGCCATCTTCGTTCCATCGGTAAGCTCGCGAACGTGCATGATCATGCGGAAAATATTCCCAGGCGGCACCGTCGGGCGAGTAATCCTCGCGCACAGTGCCCCAGGCCCGCTCGCTGACGTACGGGCCCCATCGTTTCCAATGTTTCTCCCGCTCGTTAGACTCAGCCAGTCTCTTTGCCTCGGCGTTCATCGTGTACTTTCAGGCTAGCACAATAGACGACCGCTACCTAGATGTCTTAGAGCATACACCGCAAACACACGGACAACCGATAAACTGGAATTCTCGATTGTTCGGGCGTAAACTAGCGCTCAAAACAGGAGACTGCACAATGGACATATACTTCTTGTTGTTCTCATTATTTTTCCCGCGAATCGTCCTACTTGTTTATCTCTTTCTAAATATGTATCCGCAGAATGAGGTGCCGCAGTGGGCGGACATTGTGCTCGGGATTTTCATGCCCAGAGTGCTGATATTGATTTATATTTATCAAACTATGGGAGCCGACAATATCTGGTTTATTGCCCATCTGGTGGTGATGATCGTTGTGTATTTTGGCGGCAGCCGTGAGACGACACGCAGGAGCAGAAGGCGCGCCGTTCGGACAGACTAGTAAAGGAAAGCTGAAAGCAAGTCGAATTACCGGTGTCGAGGCAGCAGGGCTATGTCCCCGCCGCGGGTTGGAAGGTAGAATTTTTTTAGTAACCGCGGAGCAAAATTCGTAAACCAAGCGATCATCGCCACCTTCCATGACTTGCGAAACCCGCTCGCGACTCGGAATGCGACGGCTGCCTCGGTATAATTCTCGGCCCTCAAAAAAGCATTGCCTTGCTCAATCGCAAGGTCGGCTTCGAGGCTCGCCAGCCTGGCCGAGGCAAATTCCTGCTGCTCATCGTTTAGCTTTATTGTCTGCACGATCCGCTCGTACACGTCTCGTTCGCGTTCGTTACGCCCAAACGCATCTGCCGGCGAATCCTCGGCACGCGTCCTATGCTTTATCAGCTGTTTGGTCTGGTAACCAATTGTCGAGCCGTTGGCCGCCATTCGCAGCCACAGGTGCAGTTTGTGGCCCGGTGAATTTCCGCCTTCAAACATCCCGGCATCGACGAGCGCTTGTTTGCGGACCATCGCCGCAGATTCGATCACCGTGCAAGCCTGTTTTAACAGGCTGTCAAAATTTGCCTCGCCAGCCGACGGATACTTTTCCATCAGGCTTCGTCTATACGCGGACTGGGCACAGAATAAGGCGGCGTCGCAATAAACCATGTCGTAGCTGTTTCGCTCAAGAAAAACATACTGCGATGCGAGAAAATCAGGCTGCCATAGATCGCCTGCCGCGATAAAAGCAAGAATGCGGCCGCGTGCTTGTTCGATGCCGGTATTCAGGGCCGTACCTTCGCCGGCAGCCCGCTGTTTGATATAGATCACGTCCTCGATCCGCATCTTTATGGCGCGTTCCACCCGGTCCGATTCCGGCGAGCCATCGTTGACGATGATTATCTCGTGCTCACGATACTTTTGAGCCACTATTGAATCAAGCGTTTCGGCCGCAAAAGTGCCCCGTCCGTGGACGGTCAGGATAACCGATATCTTAGGCGGCGTATCGAATACGTTGCGGCCGACTCGCTTCTTTATCAAGGTTTTTGGCTCAGGTTCAGACATATCCTTATCTCGTTTGACGAATCGGTTCCCATCGGGCGTACTTTTCGCCGCGAAGGAACTTATAAAACCCAACTACAGAAGCAAGGTTTGCGAGAACAAAATACAAAGGCATCGCCAGCAAACTCATGCGCCGGCCCGCACGCTCTAATATCCAGCCCGCGATTGCGAGTGTATAGAACAAAACCTGGAACAGGAGCGCCGCGGCATAAAACAGCGATGAAGAAAAAAGAAAAATGCTCGAGATCAAGAGGGCAACGAGCACAAACGGCACTGCATAACGCAGCAATTTGTGCGAGACCAGCTCAACTGCAAAAAAGCCGCTTTTGAATGGATTCAGCATGTCGCGATTTCGCCAGAGATCGGTAAAGGTCTGTGCGATCACGCGAATACGCATCGTCAACTCATCATCGGACCGGCGGTTTGTCGTCTCAAAACAGACCGCTTCCGGTGCAAAAACACTCCTCAGTCCTTTGCGGTAAACGGTGGTGCAAATCAAAAAATCCGAGCAAGCCTCAGGATACATTGGCTCGTACGCTGATTTCCTAACGGCATAAAGACAGCCTGATGCCCCGATCAGCGAACACGCCTGGCTCTCAGCCGTCTTGATAAAAGTTTCATAGCTCCAGTAACTCTGCGCGCCGCGGCCGACATTTGTGTTTTCCGCATCGACGTAGATTAGGCGGCCAGCGACACAGCCAACCGTCTCATCGGCAAAGCGTGGCAGCAGCTTTCGAAAAACGTCCGGGCTGTATTGGGTTGTCGCATCCGAAAACAAAATGATCTCACCGTTCGCCTGCACCACCGCATTGTTTTGGGTCGCCGTCTTTCCGATGCGCCCTTCCTGGCGAAATAGCTTAATGCCCCGGTCCGCCATTTCGCGGACAATCGCATCCGTACCGTCGGTCGAACCATCCGACGCCACAATAATCTCGAGTTTTTCGCTCGGATAATCAATGCGGAGGGAATTTTCGATCTTTTCCCGTATCGCAACCTCTTCGTTATAGGCTGTGATCAGGATCGTTACCTGCGGTTCGATTGCGGCACTAATGATGGCTTTTGGCCTTAGCACGCTGAGCACATAGACAACGAGCGGGTAGCCGACATAGACATACCCCAAAATGCCAACCGCTGTCCAGAACACAATTTGATCCGCCATCCAGGTCATGTTGCTGTCGCCGGCCGCCGGTCCCAGAGCGGCGCTGCCTTAATTTCTCCCGTCAAACCATTCTCAACACTATAGATACGTCTAAACGCGACCGCGTACGCGATTAGGTAATAGATAAACCAGTTATACGCAACCGAGGCAAAGAAACTCGAAACAAGGTAGCCGACGATGCCCGCCTGCAGCCCGATAGAGAGATAATAGAACCAATTGAGTTCATCTTTCTCAAATAGTGTTCGTTCGATCGCTGCCAATTTTCGAAACGGGCTGACCATGAAGATCAAGTACGCAAGCAGCCCTAAAATTCCAAGTTCCGCAGAAACTTGTGTAAACGCATTGTGCGATACGAGGTTTCGTACGCCAACGATCTCAAAATTACCGATGCCGATGCCCCACGGGTTTCGGGCCGTGACCAGAAGTGACAGCTTCAGCAGTTCGCTGCGCTGATTGCTCGATCCGACCGGATCGAGTCCCGGGATGAAGATTGAGAGCATTCGCAGGCCATAGTTTCCCGGTGCAGCGGCAATTGCAATTGCCCCTAAAAGTACCGACGCGATGGTTACATTCAAACGGTACTTGCGCCCGATTTTCCACGCCATTACGCCGACGCAGGCAAGCAGGCCAAGAAATCCTCCACGCGAAAATGTGACCATGTTAGCCGCAATAAATAGGGCCCCACACGCAAAATATACCAACCGCCATGCCCCGCGACTCGCGATTCCAAGGGCAATTACGATTGGCGTCATCATGACAAAGTGGAGAGCCATCTCGTTTGGATTGCCAAACATGCCGCCGACATCCACTCCGACGCGATAGTCTTCGACGCTGAACTCGCCCTTTGAATAAAGGTACAGCGCCGCAATGCCGAGATATATCCCTATTCCGAACGACAGCCACATCATGCCCATCAACCGCCGCCGCGTGCGGACGACATTGACCAAAACGACAAACATGACAACGGCCTTGATAAACGGATCGTTAAAATGCTTCCATGCAAGGCTCGGGTCCTTGGCGATCGGCATCGTTACGACCGCGATCAGGGCAAGCACCAATATCGCCTTAACCTCGGTCGAGAAAATCGTCAGGTTGCCTTCGGTAACTATCTGGCTCGGAACATAGATCGCAAGTGTTGCGATTGCAAAATAGACGGCGGTCGCCGACAGGAAGCCAAGTCCGGGCACAATTTCGTACGGACGGAACAGCACCATTACGGAAAAAAGGTAGAGACCGATATAGGTAGGAAAATGTCCGTTCCTTACCAGCCACCGGTCTGCCGTCAGCATCTGTTTGTCCCGCTGCTCGCTCTTTTCCTTTTTCTTGACCGA
>Ga0138256_10001070_pt1 | contig 29331 bp, 26 predicted proteins | sample KNB2016incub_MG_FD_105486 | JGI IMG/M metagenome (GOLD analysis project Ga0138256, IMG submission 105486) | Active sludge microbial communities from wastewater in Klosterneuburg, Austria - KNB2014incub_MG | ecosystem: Engineered > WWTP > Activated sludge > Unclassified | place: Austria... | reverse complement strand
TTTCTATCAAAAGAGTAAAAACTTTTTTGTTAATACAAACTATCATGATATTCTTTTTGATGATTGGACATTGTTTGCTGGATATTCAGTTGGTATTGATAATGAAGATGATGAAATAGATTCTGATCTTGCTGGTAAGGATGATGTTTTCCACACAGCAAAAGTTACAGTATCTAAAAATATTTTTTCAAATTCGTTTTTAACTTTTGGTGGCGAAGTTCAGAATCTTGATCACAAAAGTTTTTTCAGTCAGTTTAATGGAAGTTTTAATGAAACATATCTTGCTGGATATCTTGAAGCAGATATTTTCTTTACTAATGATTTTGCTGGAAGAATTGGCGTGCGAGCAGAGAACTCAAAGGTGATTGATCAAACTAACATTGCACCAAGATTATCTTTTGCATACAGGTTGGGAACTTATGATCAGTTAAATTTTGCTTATGGTAGATTTTATCAAACACCTGATCCAAGTTTTTTATTGTACTCAAAAAACTATGATTTTGAAAATTCAGATCACTACATTTTTAATTATCAATACATTGGGAGTGAACGAACATTTAGAATAGAAGTTTACTACAAAAACTATGGTAAGCTTGCAAAAGGTTCAGTTCAATCTTATCCGAACTTCAATCTTCCGCAAGTTGATTATACCAGTACTGGCAGAGGTTATGCAAAAGGTATAGATATTTTCTGGCGGGACAGAGAAACGTTTGATTACGTAGATTATTGGGTTTCATATTCATATTTGGATACAAAGCGCGATTATAAAAATTTTCCAAAGCTGGCAACACCAACATTTACCGCACCTCATACATTTTCTATAGTTGCAAAAAGATGGATTCCTGAAATTGCAACACAAGTAGGATTAACTTATTCATTTGCAACAGGTCGTCCTTACTTTAATCCAAACAATCCTGAGTTTCTTGGTGATCGTGGAAAGAATTATCAAAACTTAAGTTTGAACGCAAGTATACTTACAAATCTGTTTAACAGCTTTACAATTATCTTTTTTTCTGTAGATAATATTTTAGGCTATGAAAATATTTACGGTTATAATTATTCAACTGATGGAAGCAGAAGTGCACCAATATTGCCACCAGCTCTTCGCACAGCTTTTATCGGGATGTTTATTTCACTGGGCGAAACAAATCCATATTAATAATTAAGGAGTAATAAAAATGAGAAGATCATTATCAGTAATACTTTCGTTATTGTTTTTAACAGTAGCAATAGCTGATGATAAGTACGAGAAAGAAATAAAAAAGAACCTTGAAAAAATTGATGAGTGTAAAACACCAAATGATTTTATAAAACTTGCAAATAACTTTGAAAGAATTGCAGTTGCTGAAAAAGATAAATGGCTTCCGTACTATTACAGTGCGTTTACTTATGTGCTTGCAAGTTTTGCGGATTCAGTAAACTCAAGAAAAGATATTTATTTAGATAAAGCTATAAAGTTTAATGAAATTGCCGATTCACTTCAGCCAAACAACTCCGAGATTTATACTATGAAGGGAATGATTTCTCAGGCAAGAATGCAAATCGATCCGATGAACCGTTGGCAAAAATATGGTACAGATGCAACAACCAATTTTACAAAAGCAATGCAGATTGATACTTTAAATCCTAGACCAGAATACTTAATTGGAGTTGGAACATTCTATACACCACAGCAATTTGGCGGCGGACCAACAGCAGCAAAACCAATTCTTGAAAAATCATTAGCAAAATTTGAAAAGTTTATACCTGAAAATGAAATAATGCCGAAATGGGGCAAAGAACAAGTTGTAGATTATTTAAAACAGATTAATGAAAGTAAATAGTTTTTTATTGTAGGAGGCTGTTTCAAAAGCTATTATTTATATGACATTCCCGTGAAAACGGGAATCTATAATCAACAAAACAAAATGGATTCCCACTTTCGTTGGAATGACAAATCATAAGTTTTAACTTAAGAGATAGCCTCTTACTAGTTAATTTATCTCAACCCACCTCTCTATATTATAAAAGGAATTTATAATAATTTTTTTCTTTTATATCTTTCCCGCGTACAATATTGTATAAACACTATCTCTGGAATTATTATGAAAACAATTGGATTAATTGGTGGCACTGGCTGGGTTTCTACACTTGAATACTATCGACTGATAAATCTAGAAACAATTAAGCTTCTTGGCGGGCACAACGCTGCACGATGTGTTCTCTACTCACTCAATTATGCAGATATAAATGAATGTAATCTTCGTGAAGATCATGAAGGTGTTTATAATTTTGTGCTTGATGCTGCGATCAAATTAAAAAATGCTAATGCTGATTGTCTTGTTATTTGTGCAAATACTATGCATCAATATGTTGATAGACTTATTGAAGAAGTTAAGCTTCCCATTGTTCATATTGCCGATGCAACTGCTTTTGAGATTAAGAAATTGGGGTTATCAACAATTGGTTTGTTAGGCACAAAGTTTACGATGGAAATGGATTTTTATACAATGCGTTTAAATGATGCTGGTATAAAATCATTAGTACCAGAAAAATCCGAAAGACTTTTTATTCATTCTACTATTATGGATGAACTACTTAAAGAAATATTTAAACCCGAATCAAAGAAAAAATTTTTAGATATAATAAATGATCTTGAAATCAAAGGCGCAAAGGGAATTGTTCTTGGTTGCACAGAAATTCCATTGTTGATAAAACAAGCTGACACACATCTTCCGGTATTTAATACTTTAGAAATTCATGCAAAAGCTGCGGTTAATTTTGCTAACAAATAATTTAAATTCCCTTCTCTAGCAGAGAAGGGAATTTGTGATTTAGTTTTATTTCATCAATATCATTTTCTTTGTTTCAACAAATCCGCTGGTTTCTAACTTGTATAGATAAATTCCAGAACTAAATTCTTCATTCTTAATTCTAAACTCTACATTGTATGATCCTGCTTCTTTATTTTCATTAACTAATGTTGCAACTTCATTTCCAATAACATCAAATACTTTTAAAGAGACATTACCAGCAACAGCCACATTGTATTTAATGGTTGTAGTTGGATTAAAAGGATTTGGATAGTTCTGTTTAAGAGAAAAACTATTTGGCGCATTAATTACAACCTCTGAACCTAATTCATAATATTCAAAACTTCCATTAAAATCTATCTGCTTTATTCTGTATAAATATTTTCCTTCTGTAAGATTGTTATCAGAATATGAATAAGAATGCTGCTCAGTTGTAGTTCCGTGTCCGTTAACAAATCCTATAATTTTCCAATTAAAATTTTCTAAAGTCCCTTCCTTTAGGGAAGGGGTTGGGGATGGGCTTCTTTCAATTTCAAAACCACTATTATTTGTTTCAGTTGCTGTGCTCCAATTTAAACTAACGTTACTTCCATTTACGTTTGCACTGAAGGAGCTTAACTCAACTGGCAAAGAATTATCAGTAAACATTGCAATTGTTCCATTGTCACCAACAGTCCAGCCTTTGCCCTGATGTATAAAATATGCTTCTCTTAAAGTGAATGCAGAACCGCAAGGTTGTGATGTCCACGAATTTCCGCCATCAGTTGTAAAATATATTGTTCCTGCAAAACTTACACCCCAACCAATATTAGCATCCTGAAAATAAATGCCATAAAGATCTGACCAGATACCAGAATTATTTGGCGTCCATGTTTGTCCGTGATCAGTTGTATAAATAAAATTTGCACCACTGCCCGCAGCATATCCTACATTATTAACAAATTGGATATCATTAACTGCATTGCTAGAAAATCCACTTGTTTGTGTTACCCAGTTATCGCCAAGATCCGAAGAATATCTTATCAATCCATTATCTCCACCAATCCAAATTTCGGAAGTTCCAAAAGCACCAGCACTTTTTAAACTTGTTGTTGTGCTGGAAGTTTTTGATGTCCAGTTCAATCCATTATCTAATGAAACTAAAACAGTTCCATTATCTCCAACGGCAATCAGCAAACCGGATCCTTTTGAAATTTTTCTTAATGCTTGAGTTGTTCCGCTTGTAATTGTTGACCAATTAGTGCCGCCATCTGATGTTCTAATTATCAATCCATTTGCACCAACAACAATACCAATGTTTGAGGTTACAAATAAAAGTGAATTAAGATTACCTGAAGTAACATTAACCTGTGTCCAGTTTTGTCCGGTATTAGTTGTTTTTAAAAGTGTACCCGCATTACCACAAATCCAGCCTGTTTGTATATCATGCATATAAACGCCATTAAGATTTTGTGTTGTCCCGGCTACCTGGTATTCCCAAAACTGAGCATATCCAAAGTTCTGTAATAGCAGAAGTGAAACTAAAAGCAGTAAATAAATAAATTTTAGCATTTTGCCTCCTAAAAATATTTTATTAGAGTGAGTGATGAGATATAGTGTTTGAAGTTTAAGAATAGGGACAACATTAAAAATTATTCAAATAAAAAAGACTGGCTTAGAACCAGTCTCATTAAAAACTTCTTTCTTATTTCTCTATTATGACATCTGCCGTTTTAAGCTGCTGGCCACAACCATCCAAAAACTCCACCAGTAAATAGCGCATAAATGAATCCATCAAAAATATATTTTAATGTAGTTGACCATTTTCTTCTGAACCATATACTATCGTGAACTAATGCAAGCGAGTATCCAATGAATGCTGTTGCACCAGCAAATCTAAATACAGAAAGATAGTGAGCGCCTGGTGCTAATGCATGTCCAGCAATATATGCGGCAAAAACTCCAACAACTAATGAATAAATAAACCAACCGATTAAATTCGACGTCATACTCATTGGGCCGGTTGGATAAACCGTAATTATTGCAACAGGGCCTTTTTCAAATTTTTCTTTAAACTCTTTTGAGTTTCTTTCTTTATCATCATTACAAAAAGGAAAGACATAATCTCCGGCAGGCACGTTTGATTTTTTTATCTCATCCATTATCCTTGCTTCGTCCGGTAGCTTACTAAAATCATTTTTGTGATGTTTAATTACCATATGCATAAGAAAGCTTACAAAAAAAACCACAACAGAAGAAACAAGAATTGGAAGCCACAACTGAATTATTGGTTCCATAGCAACTCCTAAATTATATTAGATTAGTTATTAATTAGCCCACAGTAGAAAATAGGAAATTTATTCTGAGAGTTGCAAAATATTTTTTAAAATCTTTTATTTTAATGTTTACTTGACGGTGCATTATTTTTCTGCTTATATTCAAATGAGAGCATATTACAATTCTAATCATTTCGATTTTTCCCAGGATTAGATTTTTATCCAGAAACGAAAAATATTTAATGTTTTTTATAAGGCATAAGATCGTATATGAGGATGAAATTTATAAATTTGTTTACAAAAAAAGTTTCTACACTTAGTTGTTATTATGTTTACCTTTTGTTATTCGTATTGTTTTCAATTCAGCCTCTCAACGCTCAGCAAAAAGAGATTTCTTTTGAGCGAGTTTCAATAGAGCAAGGACTTTCTCAATCAACAGTGCATTCAATAATTCAGGATAAAGCAGGGTTTATATGGGTTGCAACTGAAGATGGTTTAAACAGATATGACGGACACAGTTTTATTATTTATAGAAATGAAAGAGATAATAAAACTTCAATTTCAAATAACCAGGTTAGAACTTTATTGCAAGATAAAAATGGAACTATTTGGGCAGGAACCGGTAACGGACTTAGTGCATTGAATTTGATATATGATTACAAGAATAAAATTTACAAAGAAGGTTTCTATAATTTCTTTAACATTCCCAACGATACTTCAAGTCTCTGTGATAATAATATCAGATGTTTATATGAGGATAAATATGGAGTTGTCTGGATTGGCACAACATCAGGTTTGAATAAAATTGTAACCAATTCAAAAAACAATAATGATGAAAACTATCTTACTAAAATAAAATTCACTCAAAGTTTCTTTAACAATAATTTTAATGAGTTAATATCTAAAGAATTTATTTCATCAATTACAGAAGATGGCAATGGTAATCTTTGGTTTGGAACAATGGGTAAAGGTGTTATTGTATATAATAGAAAAACAGGAACCGTTAAAAATTATAAAAGGGAAGAAGACAATACAGGTACGATAGGCAGCAATTATATTATCAAGCTTTTTACTGATTTTGCCGGAAGAGTTTGGATTGGAACTTATGGCGGCGGATTAAACAGGTTTGATCACACCACAAAAAATTTTATCAGGTATGTAAATGATCCTGAAAATCCAAACTCTATAAGTGAAAATAAAATATATGATATTGTTGATGATAACGAGGGGAATTTGTGGATTGGTACTTTTAGCGGCGGATTAAATAAGTTTAATACAAAAACAAATGTTTTTACCAGATATATAAATCACAATCAAAATCCCTTTAGCTTAAGTAATGATTTTATAAGATGTTTATTAATTGATCGATCAAAAAATCTTTGGGCAGGAACAAACGGTGGTATAAACAAAACTGACTTAAAGCCGCCTAAGTTTATTTCATTTAAAAATAATCTTTGGGACAAAAATTCTTTATCAGACAATTTTGTGCTTTCGATCTTTGAAGACAAAAACAAAAAACTTTGGGTAGGCAGCAATAATGGTTTGCATAAGTATGATCCAAACATAAATGGATTTGTTCATCAAAAAATTCCTCACAATAATCCCAGAAGCAATGAAGGATTTGTTTATTCTATTATTCAGGATGAACAGGGCTACATTTGGCTTGGCACTTTTGGTGGTGGAATTATAAAATGTGACATCAATGGGAAAATAATTAAGCAATATTTACAGGATGATAAAAATAGAAACTCCATTGTAGATAATAGAGTTAATGATCTATTTCTAAAAGATAACGGTGACATTATTGTTGGAACTGTTGCCGGTATTTGTGTTCTACAAAAAAGAGATGATAAGTTTATCCGCTATTTAGTTTCTGCAAATGATTCTTCTTTACTTGCAGAAAAATCCATAGAAAAAATTATTACTGATAAAAATGATATTTATTGGTTGGCGACTGATAACGGATTAATTAGTGTTGATCCATCTGATGGAAATGTTACGATATATTTAAGTGACGAAGAAAAATCTGAATCAATTAGCAGTAACACAATAAATACTATTTGTGAAGATCAAAAAGGTAATCTTTGGGTGGGAACTGAAAATGGCTTGAATAAATTTGATAGAAAGACAAACACTTTTAAAGTTTTTACAACTAAAAACGGACTGCCAAATAATTATATAAACAGCGTAATTGATGATGAAGCAGGAAATTTGTGGATATCTACAAATCGTGGAATTTCAAAATTGGATGTTGATTTGCAAGAGGGTAAACAATTTAGAAATTATGATACCGATGATGGTCTGCAAGGTTACGAGTTTAATATAAACTCTGTTTTAAGAACAAATGCTGGTGAAATTTATTTTGGCGGAACAAATGGATTAACTAAAGTTAACCCATCACAAATCAAAAACAATTCCGCTCTTCCTGATATTGCAATAACATCTTTTCAGGTTGCCAATAAGGAGCTTCTATCGTTTTTACAAATTATTAAAACTGATAAAATAATTCTGTCTTATGATGAAAATATTTTTTCAATTGAGTTTACTGCTTTTGATTATACAAATCCCAAAAAAAATCAATACTCCTACAAACTGGAAGGATTTGATATAGACTGGATACAAAACGGTAACAATAGATTTGCTAACTACACTAATATAGATCCTGGCGAATATACTTTTCTTGTAAAAGCTTCAAACAGTGATGGTGTGTGGAATCAAAATGCTGCTTTTATAAAAGTATTAATCAAACCTCCGTTTTATAAAACCTGGTACGCTTATCTGGGCTATATTATTATTGGACTAACCTTCTTTTACTACTTAAGAAAATATGAGCTAAATAAAAGAAAAGTTAAAAATGAATTCTTACTAAAAGAAGAAAAAGAAAAAGCCAAACTGATTGAAATACAATTAAGAGCAGAGAAAGCAGAACTGCAAACAAAAGCTTTGGAATCCGAAAAGGAATTAGATAAACAAATTATGCGCTCAAGAATTGCTTCTGATCTTCACGATGAAATTGGCGGTAATTTAAGCAGCATTACTTTGCTTAGTTCTATGATAAATAATGACATTCAAGTTAACTCAGAATTAAAAATGAAAATTCAAAATATAAATCTTGCAGCAAAATCTTCAACAGAATCTATAAGGGATATTATCTGGTTTATTAATCCAACTTCAGACAAGATTAATAGCTTGTTCTCCAGAATAAAAGAAACAACCAATCTTATGCTTACTGGTATTGATTATAAAATTAAAATGAACGAAGTAAACAATGAAGAGAAAATTAATCCTGAATTAAAACGAAATATCTATTTAATCTATAAAGAAGTGCTTAACAATATAATCAAACATTCAAATGCTAAAAGTGTAAGTATTGATTTTCAAAAAAATGATAGCAAGCTAAGAATAGTTATTGAAGATGATGGAAAAGGATTTGACCAGGCCAACGTAAAGGAAGGTAACGGTTTAAGAAATATTAAAAACAGAAGTGAACAAATCTCTGCTCTGCTGGAAATCGTTTCAAAACCTGGCGAAGGAACAAAAACAATTGTTGAGGCCAGCATAACGTAATTGCGTTATTGAATTGTCAAATATTTGTCTTTATCCTTAAATAGAAGTAATGAAGAATTTAAACGATATAAAAAGAACCGAAGTAGTGGTAATTGAGGACAACAAACTTTTCAGAAAAACTCTTGTTGATTTTATTAATCAAAGTTCTGAAATGTCTTGTATAAATGATTTCATTTCCTGTGAAGATGCAATAGAAAAAATGAAATCAAATGAACTTGATCCTTCAATAATTCTACTGGATATTGGTTTGCCGGGAATGAACGGAATTGAAGCGATTCCGATTTTGAAAAGTATTTCGCCTTCAGCTAAAATAATTATGCTTACAATTCAGGATGATAATGAGAGCATATTTAATGCGATTTGTAATGGCGCTTCCGGGTATTTGCTAAAAGATTCCAGCTCTGATAAAATAATTAATGCGGTTAAAGAAGTGTTAGATGGCGGCGCCCCAATGAACTCTTCCATTGCATTTAAAGTTCTAGAAATGTTTAAGAATTTTGTACCTGAGAAAAAAGATTACAATCTAAGTTCAAGAGAAATTGAAATTCTTCAACTTCTCGTTGAAGGACTTCCCAAAAAACTAATTGCTGATAAACTCTCAATTAGTTATCACACAGTGGATTCTCATCTGCGTAAAATATATGAAAAACTTAAAGTGCATAGTGCAAGCAGTGCGGTTGCAAAAGCACTTAAAGAAAACCTGATCTAACACTCGCCACTCTTTTTATTTTATTTGATTGATCTGTTCAAACTGAATTAAAACCACGTGAATACGTTATTGAAGTGCGCACCTACAAGTATTAAAATTGAACCAGCCGATTACAACTCAATATCATTAAGTGCAGATAAGTAAATCAATAATTTATTTTTAGGAGGCTGGTATGATAAAATCATTTGTTACTTTATTTGTAGTATCTCTTTTGTTTACTCGTTTAACCTTTGCTCAGGCTGGTGTTAGTTTAACAGCATTGCCGCCAGAAGAAGCAAAAGAATATGCAAAACCACTAGCTACTTTTCTTGGTTCATATTTTAATTCAGGCGGTTATTATTCTGCAAATCTGCCAAAGGAATTTCAATTTAAATTCAGCATTATTGGTTCGTATATAATTATTCCTAAAAGCCAGCAAACATTTACACCAAATCCCGGATTGTCCGGTTATGAAAATTTAGACGAGACTGCTACAATAACCGGATCAACCGGCAATGTTTATTTAGGACCGCAAGGTTTTATTTCATATCCACATGGATTTGATGTTGCTAGTCTTCCTACAGGAATTTATCAGGCTGCCGGAAGTTACTACGGAACAGAACTGCTTTTACGTTTCTTTCCTAAAATAAAAGTAAGCGATAGCGAAACCGGGTTTTGGGGATTAGGATTAAAGCATAGCATTACTCAGTGGATTAACGATCCTCCGTTTGATATTTCAGTACAGGTGCTGTTAAATAATTTTAGTTTTGAATACACCGGTGATAATCCAAAAGATTATGTTAAAACAGATTCAAAAAACATTGCGGTTAATGCGCATCTAAGTAAAACATTCGATCAATGGTTTATAGTTTATGGCGGGGTTCAATATGAATCTTCGAAAATAGATATGGATTATTATTTCAGAGATCCTAATGAACTTTATCCTTTACTGGCGGATAAAGTCTTGAGCACCAGCATAGATGGAAGTAATCATTTCAGGTTTACCGGAGGTGCTGCAATTAAACTCTCGGTTCTTGTTCTTAATGTTGATTTAAATGTCACTTCACAATTTACTATCACAAGCGGATTATCATTACAATTTTAAAAAGGAGAAGAAAATGAAAATTAGTTCTAAATATTTTTTTGTTGTTATGATAACATTAGTTGGATTTATCTACACAGGTTGTGATCAGTTTGAAAATGTTTTTCTTAATCTTCCGATCAATAAAGAAATTACAGCAACGGGTAATGGACCGGATATTTTTGAAAGAGAAACAATTTGTTTTACTGATTACGATTCATTTAATGACAACATTGATGATGTTGAAGCAATCAAATACGTTACTTCAGCATTCTTTACTATTACTGCTACTCCTGGTTTGCAAGGCACAGGAATAATTGCAACTCTTTATCGTGGTGATGGAATTACTCCGCTTTTTACTTTTACTATGCCCTCAGCAGTTGCGGATGATTATAAAAATAAGCCGTTAAAGTTAGTTCTAAATCAACAGCAAATTGATTTACTTAACAATTACCTGGCTGATTATAAAACAAACAACTGTTTTGTTGCAGAACTTCGTGTTGCAAATGTAACAGGAGTTTCCGGTCCACCATACTCAATAACAGGACAGTTTGAAATGGTAGTTGAACTTAAACTAAAATTGTAATCTCAACTTATCATAAAAGAAAAAAATGAAATTAAAATCGAACTAAATCTTTACGAGGTGCTAAATGAAAACAAAATTTAATTTAATATTTATAACCTTTGTTGCAATTACAACTTTTGGTTTAAGTGGATGTGATTTTATTAATACGTTACTAAGAATATATTTATATAGTGTAACCGGCGTGAGGCAATGGACTTTGACAGAATCAAATGAAGAATATCGTAAAATCGCTGTTGGAAAAGATGGAGTCATTTATACGAGTATAGGCCGCGAATCAAATACCTGGATAGAATCACAAAGCGGAACTACAAGAAATTTATACTATGTAAAAGCATTTACCGAGTTTGGTTTTTTAACTTCAGCTGCAGTAGGGGATTCAGGTACCGTATTGGTTTCATCTGATAATGGAATTACTTGGACGGATAGAAGCATTCCAAATCTAAGTAAGAATTTATATTCGTTTGATTTTCTTTATACGCAGGACCCTGAATTAAATTATGTCGTTTGCGGTGATAGCGGCATAATTTATAAATCTTCAAACATTGGCGGAGTTTTTACCTGGCAGCAAATTAATCCAAACAGGAACAAAAGATTAAATACAATTGCAGATGTTTATTACGATAATATTATTGCTGCCGGAGAAAAAGGAACAATTCTCAAAACAATTGATGGTGGTGCTAACTGGATTAATTTATCTGTGTTTGATACTACTATAAATTTTAATAAAATATTATTGGGTTTAACAGTTCAAGCATGGAATTACGTTTGGCTTGTAGGAGACAATGGAAAAATATTTGTAAGTACAGATTATGGATATGAATGGAGTGAAAAAATTAGCGGTACAACTGAGAATTTATATGACATAGTATTTAAAAATCAGAATGAAGGTGTTGTTGCAGGAGCCAATGGTGCTGTTAGATATACTTCAGATGGAGGTATGACATGGTTTGAAGACACCTATTTAAGTAGTCTTACAGATAAAGACATTATATCACTCACGCTTGTTGATTCAAACACAGTTAGCTCATTAACAGTAAATAATTTTAATAAATACACAGACCAAGGTGGAGGTGATACAACATATTTTCTTACAGTTTCATCAGAGCCGCTGGTTGGTGTTGATGAAGATGACAATACAACTTTTACACAATATAAACTTGAACAAAATTATCCTAATCCGTTTAATCCAACAACAAAAATCAGATATACTATTCCTTCAAATATTTCCACTCAAGAAAAAAACTTTAATACAAAATTAATCGTATATGATGCTCTAGGAAATGAAATAGCTACTCTCGTTGATGAATACAAAACTGTGGGAAGTTACGAAGTTGATTTTAAACAGATGGATATTTCATCAGGAATATATTTTTACAAATTAACTGCAGGAAATTTTTCTGAAACAAAAAAGATGATTTTGGTGAAATAAAATAAAGCGGGCTTACTATTTACTTTGTCGCACTTTTTCTAATGTTTTGCATTTTTTACCAATAGTTTTGTGTGGTTCAGCTAACATATTTTTTACATAAACTGCCATTGCAAGCCATTTAAGGCACAATTAAAAATAATGTTAGTTAATGGTGCCTGGTTTACCTATGTTTCCTGCCTCCGAAAATATTTCGGAATTTTATTTACTATTTATTAGAGGTCCTTTGTGAGCACTAAATTATTTGTCGGTTCGCTGCCCTGGTCGGTTAACGATCAAAAATTAAAAGAAACATTTGAACAACACGGTACCGTTGTATCTGCAAAGATTATTATGGATCGTGATACCAATAAATCCAGAGGTTTTGGATTTGTTGAAATGGAAAACTCTTCAGATGCAAGCAAAGCTATAAAAGCTTTGAATGAAACAGAAATTGATGGAAGAAGTATCGTAGTTAACGAAGCTAAAGCACGCAGCTAATGGCATTGCCATCTGCAGAGTAGATATTCTGTTATGATTTCTAAAAGGCGCTTTACAGCGCCTTTGTTATTTTAAATCTTTCTGTCCTTCTGCCGACTGAAGACTTTCAGGTTTCCTTTTTTTAATTTTGAATTTTAACATCATCTCTCGTTCTACATTTTTAACTTTTATATTCCATTATCTTTTCCCTTTAATCTTTTTACTTTACTCTTTTATCTTCTTCACATTATCCATCAACCATTTTCCATTTTACTTTGTCCCACTTGTATTTATTTCATAAGAATCATCTTTTTTGATTGTGTTACGTTACCGGTAATTAATTTATAAAAATAAATTCCGCTTGAAAGATTACTTGCATTGAAAGTTACTTCATAACCACCTGCACTTTTATTTTCGTTTACAAGCAAAGCAATCTCATTTCCTAATACATCAAAAACTTTTATACTTACATTTGTTGGATAAGGCACATTGTATTTTATTAAAGTTACAGGGTTAAATGGATTTGGATAGTTCTGAAATAATACAAAATCTTCAGGAAAATTATTTTCATTTTCTACTGGTGTTGCATTTACAATTTGTGTTAATGAAGCGTAACTTAAATTAATAGTTCCGCTTATTCCCGATCCGGAATCAGGCTCTGCTTCAAAAATTCCGCCGTCTTTTGTTATCCAGCTAAAATAAGTTTCGGCAGATTGTGAAAACAATATGCCACCCAAATAAATTTCAGTTCCATTTGTTGCATTAACTCTAAGCGTACCATAACTATTCCAGGGGAAACCTATTGTCCCGAATGCATCAACAGTTTGTGAGGAACTATTAATAATATATGTACCGCCGCCCAAATCAGTGGAATCTCTTGTAACTCCAAAAGTTGTTCCATAAGTAAGTGGCAGTTGAAGTATATATTCTTCTTCTGTTGAGATAATTGTTGTATCATACTGCGATGTTTGATAATGACTAACACTGCCTACAGAATAAAGTGCATTACTTGTAATCTTATAAAACCTATAAGATGTGCTTATATCACCTCCGTCAGTCTGCGTTGAGTATTGCGCATTAGTTGCTGTGGGAAAAGTTGAGGCATATGGTGTGTTTACAGGTAAAAGATTTGTGATGATAACCGTGTCTGTCCAGCTGAAAGCGGGCACAATCCAGTTTTGTGATGTGCTGCCTTCAGTGCCTACGTTCATTGTCGTTAATGAATTTTCAGTTAAAAATCTTTTCCACGATTTATCAACAGTAAAAAAATTAGAAACATCAGTTTGAGTAATTTGAACCTGCGCATCAAGTACACCTGCTAATAAAATAAAATTAAAAAGCATTAGCACTCTTTTCATATAGCTATCCGCCCTTCTTTTAAAATATATTTTTATTGACTGTAATATGTCGGGATGATGACTTTAAATTAGAGGTGGTTTACAATCAAGTCAATAGTAATTTAAAATAAAACTTAAAGTTTACTTTAGCATAACAACTAATTTTAATAAAAGTATAGCATCAAAAACTTGCCAGGAGTATTTCCTTAACCTTTTGAGATTGACAGTTAATAGCTTTATAAATTTATTTTTCTTTTTACTTTTATTTTTTCCCTTTGCTTTTTTATCATCTTACATCTCTCGTCTTACTTCTTTTGTTTTTATACTTTCATCTTTCCTCTTTTTTAATTTTTAATTTCCTATTTGCCCACTGAGGACTGCTGACTGAAGACTTTTCCATCAACCATGTTTCATCTTTCATTTTCTTCTTTCATTCAACATCGAACATTGATCATTCAAAATTTTATAAAACTTCTTTAATCTTTTTACTTTACTCTTTTATCTTGCTTAGCCATCTTTCTTTCCAAATCACTTTGATCTTTTTACACGTTTTCTAATTTTACCATCGAATTAAGAATAAATAAAAAAACATAACAAACGGGCAAGTACCGATGATAGGCTTAGAACCAGAAGAAAAAAAAGAATTTCAGTTAGAAAGAATTATTCTTTTTAGTGATGCGGTATTTGCAATTGCTATTACACTACTAGTGCTGGAAATTAAAGTTCCTGAAATCGAAGGGCACACCGATATTGACTTGCTCAATACTCTGCTGCATCTTACTCCAAAGTTTATTGGGTTCTTTGTTAGTTTTTTTGTTATCGGGCAAAACTGGGTTGTTCATCATAAGTTGTTTGGTTTTGTTAAAGGATACAACGGTACACTTTTATGGCTCAATCTTTTTTTCTTACTAAGCATAGTGCTTATGCCGTTTAGCACTGCGCTTTATAGTGAAAATGTAAGAATAAACCTAAGCTTTATTATTTATTGCATTAATGTTGCTGCTTCTGGAGTTTTCAATTTTATGCTCTGGAAATATATTGGCAATAAAAAACACAATTTGTCTAACTTAGCAGAACACAAAGATTTGCTTAACTTTTTTACTGCAAGATCATTAGCGGTACCCCTTTCATTTGGAATTGGATTATTGCTGTCGTTTGTAAGTCCGTTTATTGCAAAGTTTTCTCCAATACTTATCTTCCCTGCATTAAAAATAATAAACAGTAAATACAAGCCTGTTATAGAAAAGTACAGACAAAAGAAAAAATAGCGCAAGTATTTTTTTTTATTTCTTATTTCAGACTGAAAACCGTAGACTGCCGACTTATAATTTTTAATTTCCTATTTGCCCACTGAGGACTGCTGACTGAAGACTTTTCCATCAACCATCTTTCATCTTTCATTTTCTTCTTTCATTGAACATCGAACATTGAACATTTTATAAAACATCTTTAATCTTTCTACTTTCATCTTACATCTTTACTCTTTTTTAATTTTTAATTTCCTATTTGCCCACTGAGGGCTGCTGACTGAAGACTTTTCCATCATCCATCTTTCATTTTCTTCTTTCATTGAACATTGATCATTCAAAATTTTATAAAACTTCTCTCGTCTTGCTTCTTTCGTCTCACATTTTTTATTTTTGTACAGGCTTTTTTGGGGGGATTACACATCTAATCCCTGCCGTTATTTCAAATAATCTTATTTTAATAAACGGAGATATCTATGAACGATATACAAGAAAATAAGCATACTATGTTCAAGGCGGTAGTAAGCTTATTGGATGGTAATACTGCAAAACTTTCGCCTATACCTGCACTTGCACCTGCAATCACTTCATTTAAAGATCTTGTAACTGCAATAAAAGATAAAGACACACTTGCTAATACAGCGGGCGAAGGTCTAACACAAACCAAAACTGCGGATGAAGCCGCACTTATTTCAGATGCTGTTACAATTGCTTCTGCACTTTCTGCGCTTGGCAGTGCTACTTATGATGACAGGCTTAAAGCGCTTTCACACGTAACAAAAAGCAGCTTAAAAAGCTTAAGAGATACACAACTTGCTATCGATGTAAAAAATATTAAAACACTTGCGGAGTCTAAACTCGGACAAATTACCGCGTACGGAATTACTCCGCCGATGATTGCCGCACTTGATACTAAGATAACTAAATTCGAAGCCTCAACAGGTACAAGCCAGGTTGGTGCCGCTGTTAGCACTACTGCATTTAAACAGCTTGATACTCTTTTCGATCAGGCTGATGCAATACTTAAAGAACAGATTGATAAGACGATGGAAATTTTCAGAACTACTGATCCGCAGTTTTATGGTGAATATAAAAGCAGCCGTGAAATTAAAGATCTCGGTCATCGTTTTAAAAAACCTGAAACACCTGTTAACCCGAGTTAAGTAAAACTAACATTCCCCTAAAGCCAAAATAATTAATTAATAACGGCGGGATGTTTTTAGATTTACATTTCGTAGCGCAGGACTCCAGTCCTGCGTTTTTTTATTTCACCTCCCATTTTAAAAAGAGCCTGTCCCGATGCATCGGGAGGAGGCTGGGAGGGGTTAAGGTGGCCTCCATTTTTTTTGTTGCAACTTCGTAGCGCAGTTCGCCGCGGCGAATCCAGTCCTGCTTTTTTTTTATTCTCCCTCTACTTCATAAGTCAAAGATCCCGATACTTCGGGAGAGAGGGATTAAGAGCCTGCCCCGAATTCATTTCGGGGGTGAGGTTGAATTTGCTATTTTAGAAAGAACCTTCCCCTAATTCATTTCGTGTGTGAAGTAAGATTTCTTCTTTTTACTTTAGATCATACTTAATTTTAAACCTTCTTAATTATTAGTAACAAGTAGCACATTAAAATTTAAAGTAGCACAAAATAATTCTTGACACACTTATTTATTTTTAGTAGGTTTGTATTAAAAAGAGTAGGAATATGGAAACAGCAGTAGTAACAACCAAGGGGCAGATTGTAATTCCCGTAAGTATCAGAAGAAAATATGGAATCAAAAATGGTTCTAAAGTTGCATTCATTGAGCAGGAAGGTAAGCTTATTATACAATCATTGGATAAAGATTATTTTAATAAACTTGCCGGAATAATAGGCGAAAAAGGAAAGATGCTTAAATCCCTTATGGATGATAAAAAGAAAGAACGTGAGCTATGAAACCTATCGTTCTGGATAGCTATGCCTTAATTGCATATTTAAATAAAGAAGAAGGATACTCTATAGTATCTGAAATTTTTGAAAAATGTATTGATGCTGATGAATATGCATCTATGTGTGTTGTAAATTTAGGAGAGGTATACTACCACGCATTAAGAGTTGGTGGTGAACAAAAAGCAAAGCTTGTATTAGAAATAGCAAAAGCGTTGCCTATCGATATAGTCGAAGCAAACATTCCTCTTACATTACAAGCCGCTGAGTTTAAAGCCTTTAATAAAATGTCTTATGCAGATGCGTATGCGGCAGCGCTGACTAAAACCAAAAAAGCAACTTTAATTACAGGGGATAAAGAGTTTAAAGCACTTGAAAATGAAATAAAAATTATTTGGTTATGAGGGCAAATATTATGGAACAAAGAATACTGGATTTATCAAAACCTGTAAAATTCATTAAACCACAGGATGAAGCAGAGGCAAAACTAAACTTTAAAGTGGCTAATTATAATGAAGTTACAAACAGGGTATATATTCAACCGCTTAATATTAATCTTGCTTTTCCAGGACAGGAACTTGTTTCAATAGATGATATTGAAAACGTTGAAAATTAAATTAAAATTAACTGGATATAACACTCAAATAAAATAGAGAGCCTTACTATATGTGGAGATTTAAGCAACTAACACCTGGTGATCCTGAACGAGATCCGCATGAAGCAGAATTTTTTCATCTTAATGATGCTGCTGAATCGGTTGTTAGAGAAGTTATTCAAAATTCTTTAGATGCTAAATGTGAAGAGAAAGCGATAATTGAATTTAAATTCGGAACTGCTTCCAAGGAAGCCGTTTCTTTTTTTCTTAAGGATTTGGATCAACATCTTCAAGCGGCATCTTTTATTCATTCCGAATATACATCATCGGATGAACTACCTTTTCTCGCTATAGAAGATTTTGGAACCTCTGGGTTAGATGGTCAGACGGGTGAAAATGGTGTTAGACCAACAGGTAAAAATAATTTTTATAATTTTTGGTGGTATGAGGGTAAGTCTGAAAAAACAGGAAAGGAACGCGGTAGGTGGGGATTAGGTAAGACAACTTTTCACGTTGCTTCTAAGATAAGATCATTCTGGGGCTTAACAATTAGAAGTGATGATAATAGGAAGCTGCTCATGGGAAAAGCGCTATTAAAAACTCACAAAATAGGTATGGATACATATAATTATAATGGGTACTTCACGTCTGAAAATTATTTACCATTTTCTGAGGTTAATATCCTCAATGATTTTAATAAAATATTTTCTTTATTAAGAAATGGAGAACCTGGGTTTTCAATCGTTATCCCGTTTCCACATTCAGAGATTAGACCAGTAGCAATCTTGAAATCAATAATGATCCATTACTTCTATCCAATTTTAAAAAATAATTTGGAAATTATTGTTAATGAAAATGGCATAAAGCAATATATTAATTTTTCTAATATTATTAGTCTTGCAGCGAGTCAAGATTGGAGTGGAACAAGTTGGGAAAAGGTAAACGTAGAGTCTCTTTTAGATTTTATTAAAAATACGATTTTAAATGAGCCGCCAATTGATCTTATCATTGATGATTTAACAAACCCCCAAATCATTTCAGAGTCGTTTGGTAAAAATTTAGAACAATATCGTGAAAGTTTTAATCTGGGCAATCTATTAGCATTTAAAGTTCCCGTAGAAATAAAAGAGATAAATGGGGGGGCTAAAAAATCCTATTTCGAAGTTTTCATCCAAAAAAATCTCAAATCAATCGCACCAGATGAATACTACATTCGATCTGGGATTACCATTTCCGATATTAAAATGCTTTCGGCTTATCCTGTCAAAGCGCTATTCATTGCTGATGATGATACAATTGCTAAATTTTTAGGCGATGCTGAAACCCCTGCTCATACTGATTGGAAGGAACGCACTGAAGAGTTTAGAGAAAAATATGAACATGCTGCACGAAAACTTAGGTTTATTAAAAAGAGTCTACAAACCATTGTAAACATTATTTACTTACCCCCAAAAGAGCAAAAAAAGGATTTTTTAAAGAACATATTTTATGTAAATGTTGAAAAGGATATTGAGAATGATGAAGATAATGATGATAGAACAAAAAAGAAGGATGATGATATTCCACCTCCAAAACCCAAAAGATATAAACTAAGTAAAATAGAAAGTGGCTTTAGGATTACACGCAGTAATGTTGACATTGAACCACCAATTAAATTTAGAGTAAAATGTGCTTATGATACTAGAAAAGGTAACCCATTTAATAATTATGAAATATATGATTTTGATCTTAGCACAGTTGACTTTTTAATTGAGCTGAATGGATGTTCTGTGATCGAAAAAAAAGAAAATATGTTAGAATTACAAATTGATAATATAGATTTTTCTTTTGCAATAAGCGGGTTTGATAAGCTTCGTGATTTGGTCGTTGATATAAAGGAGATAAATAAATGAAAAGAAGATTTAATTATACTGGGCGAAATAAATTAACAATGGATAAAATAAAAATTTCGCTAAATGATAGTGATAAAGGGAAAAAATCAATTAATGCCAAAATTGATTTAAGTGATTCTAAATACCCGGAAGATGCAAGAGTTTTTTTAGATGCTTATCATAAAACAGAACGTAAGAGATTCGACTTTGGTACGGTGAGTGAAATAAAGGTTCCATACGATCTGACCATTGATGAACTAGCATTTACGGATAATCTTATGTTCAGAATAGTAATTGTCGATGAATCATCAAAGAATGGGCTTATTGTTGCACACGCTGACCGAATTAGAACGGATGATAACCTTGATAAAAAACCTATATTACCCGTTAGCTTTGAAAATCTAAACTACCAAGCATGGAAAATTGAATTTAAGGGTGATTCAAATGGCCCGATACTTTGTATTAATAATCAAATTCCCAACATTGAATATATTGTAAAAAATGACCCAATGTTTTTTATATACATATTTCATACAGTTGTTAAAGAAATATTTCTTCATATGATCTTTGTTGATGTGGTAGAGGATCTTGAGGACCCTTCAACTGATTGGCATGCTGATTGGATAGATTTTGCAAAAAAATTATTACCAAATGAGGCCTTGCCTAAAAGCTTAAATCACCACGATGAAAACGAATTTGATAAAGAAACTGTATTAAACTGGATAGATAAGATCATAGAAGAGTTCTGTAATTCAAAGTTAAATGAGTGGCAGGAGTTTAAATCGAAATTGGAGAATAAATAATTATGGAACAACTTAAAATATTTAATCAGGTTGGCGAAACAGCTTTTCATAATTTTCTTAACGAGCTTAAAATTAATCCATCTTTGGATCTAATCGATTTAAATGATAGTCAGTATTGGGTTGACTTCAAACCAGCCCTAGTGATAGAAAAAAATAAAATATTTTCCTCTAGGTTTGATTTAGCCGAATATCTTGATAATATATTCAAAAATGCGGGTATTAAAAGAAACGAAGTAATTGGTAATAATAGACTGTGGACATGGTTAACTTATTTTTGGTTTGATCAGATTTGTCCGATAGTTAATGGTGAAAGAAAAGTATTGCAGATTGCGAAATATATTTGTGGTCAGGATTTTAGAACATATTATAGGCATTTCATTGCTTCTAGTTACAACATATATTCTTTACTAGGTAAATCAAACACTTTTTTATTTTTGTATCAATCTATCAATGTACATAATGATTTCATTGAACAGTTAGCCTCACGACAGGAAATTATATCACAAAGTAATCTTATCCAAGCAGCACAAACATTATATTGGAATGATTTGATAAATAAACCAAAGCCAGCTGCAACCGATAGAAAAAAACAAGGTAACCTAAGAAGATTAATTAGAATTTTCGGTCAAATTGAATTAACCTATGACATATTTTCGATGAAACCAGAGGAAATACTAAATCTATTACCAAAAGAATTTAATGGTTGGAAAGATTAAATTATTTTAAATATTATTTCAGCAATTTGTCTTGCTAATAATGGCGGTACTGCATTTCCAACTTGTTGATATTGTGAAGTTCTTGGTCCGCAGAAAAAATAATTATCGGGAAAAGTTTGTATTCTGGCGGCTTCTCTTACAGTTAAACTTCTGCATTGTGTAGCATCAGGATGGATATAATAATGTCCGTCTTTTGAAATATGACTTGTTATAGTTCTTGCCGGCTCTCCATAAACTTGAACCCTGAACCTGTCTTCAAACTTACCTGTTTTTGCATTTCTGTGTTTCGGTAAAAGTTTATTAGGAAAGTTTTCAAGTTTTGGTGCATGGCCTTTTACTTTAGCATAACAAGCTGCAAATAAATATCTATATAAATCCCCGGTAATATGTGCTCTCGTGGAATGATTGCAAACTCCATTTATTCTTTCATCAAAAAACCAGGTTGTTTCATAACCAATATCTGTTTGAGAATCAATATATTCAGCTCCTCTGTCCTTTTGAGGCAACCTGATATTTTTAATAACATCTTTAATTTCATCTAAAACACCCTGTTCTATTTTTTCAATATAGCCATTCAACAAAAATTCATTAAGTACATTTTTCCAACTTTCTTTACTATCTTTTTGTTTTGAAAGCCCACTTCTAAGTCTTGGCAAACCCCCAATCACTCTTTCAATATTCACTTTTTGTTTTTTTTCAAGAACATCAGGTTGCAACAAAATATCCTCCCGGATACCCAGCAATATGACCCTGTGTCTTTGTTGTGGTATTCCATACTCTTCACATTTTATTATAAAATCCTTTGATTCAAAAAATGGTTCGTCTTCAAATAGACCATCATTATTCGGTTGCTTAACAAGTGAATAAATTCTGTACCCTTTACTATTAATGGTCTTAATTGATTTTCCATTTAATTCTTTGTAGGCTTTTGCTGGGTTCCTTAGATCTGAAAGAATCTGATTAAATAGTAGTCCTTCTTCCCCTTTTAATTTGGAGGAAAGCAATCCTTTCACATTTTCCATTATAAATATTGGAGGGTTAAATTTTGCTAATATTCTATAATATGCCCTGTACAAATATACCTTTTCATCGGCTTCGTCTAATCCTTCTTTTTGTTGTTTTCTTGATCTTCCCACAAGTGAATATGCCTGACATGGGGGTCCACCTATTAATAACCAGTTCGTTGAACACTCAAGAGCTTTGGTTATTTTATCGTCAATGTTATTTTCAAATTCTGGTTTGCCAAGTTCAATTTGTAAAGCTTCTTCTTTTGATTTCTTGGCTTCATTCTCATATTGTGCAAAAAGTTCGTCTCGTTCTATTTCGCCCCTAAGATGTTTATAATATTCATCAGGCACGTTTTCTTTTTTAAACTGTCTGAAAAAACTTCTTAGCTCAAGTGTTTGGTGTGCAAATGTGTCTTTTTCAATTGATAGAACTATTTTAAAAAAATTATTTCCATTTTTATCGTTTAAAGAAGAGAAACCCTCTCCTAAACCCCCTGGTCCGGCGAAGAGATCAATTACAGGTATTATATTATTATTCATTTATTTTCAAGATCAATTTATCTAAAGTTTTAAATAATTTATTTTTTTTTAACTGACATTCCCAAAGAACAATTACCCTCCACTTATCATTTCGTAATAATCTGATTTTTCTTTTATCGTTCACAGTGTTTCCATTTATTTTATTTAGCCACCAGTCGGTTCGGGTTTTGGGAACAACAAAGTATTTGCAGTTTTTATGTCCATGCCAGAAACACCCATTAATAAAAATAGCAGTTCTGTATTTAGGTAATACTATGTCTGGTTTTCCTGGTAAGTCTTTTCTTTGTAATCTGAATCTGAAGCCTTTTGAATATAAAAATTTACGCACAATAATTTCAGGTTTGGTATTTTTCCCCTTAATCATACTCATATTATAACTTCTTACTGTAGGGGAATGTACATCTGCCATATCAAATTTTTTTTAACTCAAACTTATGATAATCTGTAAACACTAACTTAAAACTTTCTGTCGTGTTTTTATTAGTTATCTCAAAATTAATTTCATTCATAGCACATTCTAAATCATTTAGCAAATTATTGCTCATTTCATCGTTACAAATTTCAACACCTTCAACAAATACTTTATAACGTTGCTTAACCAACTCATCACAAATGCTAATCAAAGGTGAATTCATTTCATCAGATTCAACAGCATTATAAATTTTTTCTAAATTCATTTTCAACTCCCAATAAAATATTATTGATATTATTTAATTACCTTCCACTCACCACCAACAACCTACTTATTCTTCCTCTTCTCCTCAACAAATCTGTTCACATCCTCAATCTCAGCAATCGTAAGTCCGCGCAACTGCTCACTTAATTTTATTATCTCTTTCTGTCGTATAAGCTTGCTCAACTCAAACTTACTTGGCTCAGTTATACTCGCATCAGGCTCCCACACTAACAAATCGTGCGGAGTGCAATTAAGCACCAGGCATAACTTCTCCATTGCACCCAAATTAAAATTCTTAACCTTCTCCGTAACAATAGTATTCGCCATACTGGGACTAAACCCATTGTTCCTCAAAAAACCCTGCGGCCTCTCAATCACCTTCGCCGCAAACAAACGCCTCGCACTCAACTTCAACATAAATCCTCCTTATATAAATTTTTCGTAGCGCAGGACTCCGTCCTGCGTTCCTGCTCTGGCATCCGCACAAAAAAAATTACTATGCAGATGACATAAAAAATTTTGCGTTAAGAAAATGAATGAAGTGCAACGTCAAAGGCGAATGCTGTTTGATCCCGATTTAATCGGGGGAGTTCATTCGCCTTAGTGTAACGCAATTCATTTTTAGCAAAAGTTTTTAAAGTCTTGACTTTTTGTTTCTTTTGTGTCAAGACAAAAGAAAGAATAAACTTATTTACAACCTATCTGCCATCAGTCCCAATACAAATTGGAATTACTTTTTTATTAAGCCGAAGATCCCACATTGCATTATTTACCCTCCCAAAAAATTTCCCATCCCTTAAATGGTTTAAAACATAAATAACATAAAACCCCTACGGGGTTTAAAACTTTATGTATTAATCATTTTCCTACAAACATAAAACCCCTACAGGGTTATAAAACTCTATGCAACAATTCATACTATATCTAAAAACCCCTCCCATTAGTAAGTCGTAGATCCCGGCTTGTCGGGAGGAAGGCTGGGCAGGATTTTCCTATAAAACGACTAAATTCATCAATTTCAAACAAAATTATTAATATACCGTATATAATTACACAAAAAACGTTTATAATTTCAAATATATTGTACATAATTTCACATAAATCGTAAATAATGTTTAACATTATGTTTATAATTATTTATAAAACGTAAATAATTCAAAATAAAACACACATAATTATATATAAAATGTAAATAATTTCAAATGTATCGTATATAATTATAAATGATATGTAAATAATTTAATGTAAAACGCACATAATTTTCAAAATTCTTATTATAAAACAACAAGATGCTGTTTGTTAAAAAAAAGATTTATTTAAAAAGTCTAATAAGACATTAACGTTGCCGCCGATATTTTTTAGTTAACAAACACACTACTTGCCTTCGGCTTTCCCCTCTCGAGAGGGGAATTTAAAAGGGGTGTGTTCTTTCTTTTACTTTTAGTACTTAGTGGTAAAAAAATAATCATTCCCATAAAGATGGCTATGACAAAAATCCACAAAGAAAAACAAACACACTAAGTTCACAAAGTAGTAGATAATATTTCTTTGATTTCCGCTTTCGCGGGAATGAAGAGAGAATAAATTTTTTAGCTTATCAATTGAACAATAAATATTTTAGTTCGTCTTACAGTGCAAAGAAATTTATTCTAAAAAGGAATGCCAATGAAAACTGTTTTACTTTTATTAATCCTTTTAATCCAGGCAAGCATCTTTTCTCAAGACAATCTTAAAGAGTTAGATAACCTTTTAAACGATGCGTATAAGCTGGATCTTTTTTCAGGAGTGGTTCTGGTTGCAGATAAAGAAAATGTACAGTTTCTTAAAACATTCGGTTATGCTGATTGGGAAAATCAAACAAAAAATTTAACAGATACAAAATTTAATATCGGCTCCATCGGCAAATTATTTACACAATTATTAATTGCACAGCTTATACAGGAAGGAAAATTAAATCTTACAGATAATCTTAAGTTATTGTATCCGCTTTATAATAACGAGTATGATGAAAAGATAACGGTAAAACATCTGCTTGGTTTTTCAGCCGGGCTTGGTGATTATTTTATGATAGAAGAATTTGAAATGCATCCTGATAGCTACAGATCAACTGATGCGCTTTTGTCTATCATAAAAAAGCAGCCGCTGTTATATGAACCGGGTACATCAAGAGAGTATTCAAACTCCAGCTATGTTGTGCTAGGGGGAATCATTGAAAAGCTTACAGGCAAAACCTACCAGGAAAATCTAAAGGAAAGAATTCTTAACCCGCTTGCAATGAATAATTCCGGTTTTATTTATAAAGACACCAAACGCACAAACACAGCAAAAGGATTTATTGTTAATCCCGACGGAACAAAAGAATCTACTTATGAAAGAATGCCAAACGTTCCAACCCCGGCGGGTGGTATGTTCTCAACTGCGGAAGACTTGTTAAAATTAGACAGATCACTAATGAATGATAATGTTCTGCTTAACGATGAGCATAAGGTTTTACTGTTAAACAGATTTAACACTGATATAAAAATCAGCTTTGCAGAGCTGCTTGCTAAACCGGATTTTGGAATGGGTATTGCGGGAGGCTCACCCGGCTGGAATGCAGTTTATGATCAGAACGTAGGCAACAAATACACTGTAATTATTCTATCAAATTTTGATTTTGGTGCAGAAGCGCTTATTGATAGAATAAATTCTGTGCTCAAAGAAGAAAAATATCCGCCGCTAAAGATGAGTGCCGGCAGATTTGTTTATGAAAAGATTAAAGAAAAAGGAGCGAAAGATTTTTCAACTAACTATAAAGAATATCTTTCGGGTTATACGATTGAACATGATGGAATGCTGAATATGATAGGTTATCAGTTCTTAAACAAGGGAATAATGGATGAAGCGATAGCAGTTTTTATTATCAACACAAAATATTTTCCTGATATTGCAAATACTTATGACAGCTTAGGGGAAGCTTATATGTTAATGGGTGAAAAGAAACTTGCATTAGAAAATTATAAAAAAAGTTTAGAGCTTAATCCGAATAACAAAAATGCCGAGATGAAGATAAATGAATTAAAGGAAGAATAATGTTTATTAATCCTGTTCATATTATTTAATTAAAATACATAAATCTTCTTTTCATAGATTCCATACAGCCTGCCTGCCGGATAGGCAAGCTTACCCTTCTGAATACAATAGTGTTTTTAATTCTCGCTGAGATTCTATAGTTTAATTGCACTTTGTCAAATAAAAATTAAAACTTGAAATTTTATGAAAATGCATTTATTAGGTTTGTTAATCTTATTGGCTTTTTGCTTAATTAATCTGCCAACTTTTTCGCAAGACTGCACCTATAGCTGGTCGCCGCAAAATTCCGGCACAAAAGTATCTTTATATACTTGTAAAGCTGTTAACGAACTTGTCTGTTGGGCAGCTGGAGATGATGCAACGGTTCTGCGTACAACAGATGGTGGAATTAATTGGCTTAATGCTAACCCGCATCCCGGTATAATTATCGGAGAGGTCCGTAATATGGAAGCATTAGATGAAACTACCGCATTAGTTACTACAGAAAGCCAGGCAAGCACTGCTGTTTATAAAACTACAGATGGAGGTAATTCGTGGAACGAGGTTTATGCAAACACCGAGGGCTTCATAAAAGGAATCAGAATGCTTGATCCGGTAAACGGCATTGCCATTGGTAATCCTATATCTGACATCTGGAATGTATTATTAACAACTGATGGCGGGAACACCTGGCAGCCTTCCTCGAACCGTCCTTCAGCTAACATAATTCACCAGGCAGTCCACAATTCTTTCCAGGTATCTATGCCGAATATTTACTGGGGAACAAGTTTTACATCCATTTTCCGTTCTACAGATGGAGGAATTACATACAATGAATATGAAACAACGGGTGCAGGCATTTACATTTTTTCGCTCTTTATTAATTCCAGTGGCATCGGTTTGGCAGCAAGCACAGAAATGAGCAGATCAACTGATGGAGGAATAACTTTTCAGCCACACTCCGTGCCCGGCTATGGCAATATAAACGGAATAGAAAGTTCCGGTAGTAATTTTTGGTTTATCAGGGGTGAAAAAATATTTCACAGCACAGATGATGGACTCAATTGGATAGATGAATATACTACACCGTCAACTTTAACTTTAAATCATATGGATTTCCCGAATAATTTAAATCAATGTCAAATGGGCTGGGCAGTCGGATATGGAGGGACTATTTGTAAAATGACGGGCAGTGGAGCTACTTCTGTGGATAATCAAAATGAAATGTCGATGGTGTTCGAGCTCAAACAGAATTATCCGAATCCGTTTAATCCGGTTACTATAATCCAATACACAATAGGTAGTAAACAAACTGTTAAAGTAAAAGTTTATGATATTATTGGAAATGAAATTGTAACACTTGTAAACAACGAACAGTCTGAAGGTAAGTACGAGGTTAAGTTTGATGGAAGTTTACTTTCGTCAGGAATTTATTTTTATAAATTGCAAGCCGGTGATTTTACACAATTAAGAAAAATGATCTTGCTGAAATAGAATATCATTACCAGAAGTTTATGTTTGTTGCCCGGGTGTATAAGTATAACATAATGAAACCTAACAAGATTATAACAATACTGCCAATTTTCTTTTCTTGTAATCTAGATTCTCGATCAAGTTGTGAATGACAGGAAAAAGCAACACACCCCTTTTGTTCCCCTCTCGGGAGGGGAAATGAATGCATAGTTTTTTTTAATGTTTGGATACTTCAAAAAACAACATTACCCCAGCGTAATCACTTATCCATTTACTCTATACCACAGAAGAGAAGCATTTAAAGCTATATGACAGTATTTTTCAAAATCATTTGGATTAGTTTTTATGTCCTTATAGTATAGCTTAAAGTTTATCTCTTCAGATTCCCATATTATACCGCCTGTAAAATAAGCTTTAAGTCTGCCCACAAAAACCAAGTAATCGTTGTCGTTCTGAAATTTAAAAATATAAGCCTGTCCAACCTGTTGTTTGTAAAGTTCTTCCTCTGTCATTTGGATGGGGTAAAATGTGGTGTTAAAATTAAACGAGCCGCTAACTTTGCCGCCACAATAAATTTTTGTTATGGAGCCGGAACAAATCATTTGTTCTGCACCATACGGAGGGTAATCGTTATTTACTTTATCGCAATATGCATTGGGCACAGCGATATATAAGTAAATAGTTGGTTCTTGAGCAGTGGCCCATTTTGTTTTTTCACACTCGTCATTTTGCTCGGGAATAGTATCACAGTTATTAAAAATAAAAGCTGATACCAAAAGAATAAAAACAAAGTATAATCTGGAGTGTTGCATACTTACCATCCTTTTCATAAAAGATTTTAAAAATTGTTTTGATCAGATACGAATCTGCATCATCAACAAACCTTCTTATAAGTATCTTTACATCAGAGCTCCCCTGAGCAAAGAAGAATGGGGTACAAAATTTTTTATAGTTACGGATTATTGTTACAAATGCCTTTTAAACTTAAAGCATAAAATGAATAAGTTCAATTAACATTTGGCAAGCAAAAATATACACCACTCTTCTTTATCTTCCGATTGATTGTGACTGGCTCTCTCGAGAGGTGAATTGAATGCATATGTTTTTTTGTTAGAAAAATTATTCCAATTTTTACATATACATTTATTATTTAAGGGGCGCGGGTTATGTTTAAATATTTTTTAGGGTTTTTATTAATAATTTTAAGTTCGACAATTTTCTCACAAGCAAACAAACCCGGTGAAA
>Ga0138256_10001069_pt1 | contig 29359 bp, 32 predicted proteins | sample KNB2016incub_MG_FD_105486 | JGI IMG/M metagenome (GOLD analysis project Ga0138256, IMG submission 105486) | Active sludge microbial communities from wastewater in Klosterneuburg, Austria - KNB2014incub_MG | ecosystem: Engineered > WWTP > Activated sludge > Unclassified | place: Austria... | reverse complement strand
TATGATCTTAAAATCCTGCCTTTCCGGGGAGAATATTACACGGTACGCCCTGAGTCCCAACATCTGGTCAAGACATTGATCTATCCTGTGCCCAATCCCAATTTCCCGTTTCTCGGGGTCCATTTTACTTCTATGGTTCAGGGTGGGGTAGAAGCAGGACCCAATGCCGTCTGGGCTTTGGGAAGAGAAGCTTACAACTGGAAAACATTTAATTGGAATGATACCCGTGAATCCCTGGCGTATCCGGGATTCAGAAAACTCGTAGCAAAGTATTGGAAAGATGGATTGTTTGAAATGTACCGTTCATTTTCCAAAGCTGCTTTTGTAAAAGCCCTTCAAACCCTGGTCCCGGCAATTCAGAGTGAAGACCTTAAACCGGGAGGCTCCGGAGTAAGAGCCCAGGCAGTAGATAGGGGAGGAAACCTGGTAGAAGATTTTTTATTCCGGGAAGGGAAACAAATTCTTCATGTGGTCAATGCCCCTTCACCGGCAGCTACTTCTAGTTTATCAATAGGAAAAACGATAGCAGATAAAGTACTCAGTAGGCAGTAGTCAGTAAGTCAGCGCCTGAATGATCCTCACCACCATTAGAAAGTATTTGGAGTCCATTCCCGGTATTCTATTTGTGTATGTATATGGTTCATTTGGTAGCGAAAGGTATAAAGAAGGTAAAAGTGATATCGATATTGCCATTTTTGGTGACCGGATCTTCCGGTTCGATGAATTGATGGACATGGCCGATGAATTGCAGCGTCAAATTCCCGGGCATCCCGACATTGATCTGATTGATCTAAATCAGGATGCCATCATTCTAAACAACCAGGTTATCCGGACCGGGAAGTTGATTTATTGCATCGACGAAGAAGCTCATTCCAACTATGTAATTACACAATGGAGTAGATACATTGATTTTAAAGAATATATGAAGCGATTTGATCAGGATTTAAAAGAGAGAATTTTAAAATAGAACAGTATGATTCCTGATGTTATACAACAAAAAATTCTGATTATTAAGAATTGTTTACGCCAAATTCAGTTGACCACGAATTCAGATCCTGAAAAGTTGGATACTCAACTCATCCAGGACGCATTTGTATTAAATGTTCAACGATCCGTACAAGCCGCTATTGATATATCCTCAGCATTGATTAGCCATTTACACTTGGGAATTCCGGTATCTTATAAAAATGGATTTGAATTACTCCATAAGCATAAAATAATTGGAGATCACCTTAATAAATCCATGCAGTCAAGGTGTGGGTTCAGGAATATTGCAATCCATGAGTACAGAAAGTTAGATAAGAATATACTGAAGTCCATTTTGACTAAAGACTTAAAGGACCTTGAAGATTTTTACCTGGTTATCATTGCCTATTTCGAACCCCTGACCCCCAACCCTTAAAAGGTATCCCCTGTCTTCTAACTTCTATCCCCTAACTTCTAACTTCCAGCCCCTAACTCCTCAAAAATGTTTCATCCTTCCTCCTTTATTGATCCCGGAGCTATCATCGGAGAAGGCACCCACATTTGGCATTTTTGTCATATCATGCCGGATTGTACGATCGGGAAAAATTGTTCGTTAGGACAAAATGTCGTAGTGATGCCAGGGGTAATCCTGGGAGATAATGTCAAAGTGCAAAATAACGTCAGTCTGTATACCGGGGTGATTTGCGAAGATGATGTTTTTCTCGGGCCTTCCATGGTATTTACCAATGTGATCAATCCGCGCAGTGCTATTGTAAGAAAACACGAGTACCAAAAAACCCTGGTACGTAGAGGAGCTACTATTGGCGCCAATGCCACTATTATCTGTGGTATTGAGATTGGTGCATATGCCTTCATAGGAGCAGGCGCTGTAGTGACCAAAGATGTGCCACCATATGCTCTGGTTGTAGGAAACCCATCCCGGCAAACTGGATGGATGAGCGCATTCGGACACAAACTCCATTTTGATGATCAGGGAATAGCACTCTGCCCCGAAAGCGGCTCAAAATATTTTTTGAAAGACGGAAAAGTAACCCATTACTCGTAGCGGCCTCGTAGCGGCGACTTTAGTCGCTGATTGAAATATTTAATATTTCAATTATCAAAAATTACAAATACCCATGAAATTAATAATCCGGGATATACCACTAAGCCCCGACGAAATATGGAAATTGCGCACCCGGGCTTTTTTGGATTTATCTCCGTCAGAACGAATCCAGCAAACGCTATACCTGATGTGGTTGAATAATAAAATTCCAACAAAAAAACAAAGGCCTAAACCGGGTTTGCTGATAAAAAAATTAAAGTTTTAAAATGGACTTGTTGGGTGAAGATTTTTTAACGCTATTAAAAGCCTTTGAACAAAATCATCTTAAATATATTATTGTCGGTGGATTTGCAACAAATTTTCATGGGCATCATCGGGCAACGGGAGATATAGATTTTTGGATTCAGGATACCATTGAAAACAGAAAAAATCTTATTGACAGTTTGGATTCCATTGGATACGGTAGAATTGAAGAATTAATGAAAGCCCCTCTTATTGCCGGATATTGTGAAATTATGCTGGATCATGGCATGTATGCTGATTTTATGAACTCCATTTTGGGATTTGATGAGCTGGATTTTGAAACCTGCTTTGAGCGGGCAGAAATCACAAAGCTGGAAGGAACACTCATCAGATTTCTTCAGTTCAATGATTTATTACGTTCCAAACTCAACTCTGAGCGACCCAAAGATATGTTGGATGCAATTGAATTGAAAAGGATAAAGGATGAATTGGACAAAGAAGATGAGAATAATGGTGGTTAACTCATGACTTATTGTGCGTTCATCCTGTCTCGTATTTTATAATCGAAACGCACCGCTCGTTGCGGAAGCTGTGACCTTATAGCTGATATGTCCAAACCTGAAATACCTCGTACCTCACACCTCATCCCTCCTTCTTGATCCACGTAGTCCAATTCCAGCGTAAACCCAGACCACTGGGCAATTTCAGTATCGAAAGTTATTTTAAAACTATCCGCGAACTTGCACCGGACGATATCCGCATTCATGTTCACGTCTGTCCATATCACAGCAATGGATTATGGAAAAGGATTTACAATCTTTTCGAAGCATTCTTAAACCAAAAGCAGATTAATCACATCACCGGCGATATCCATTACCTTAATTTATTGATGCCTGCTGGCAAGACAATACTCACTGTCCATGATTGCGGTATACTTAAAGGTCTTGGTGGAATTAAATTCCATCTCATGAAATGGCTGTGGTTTACTTTACCTTCCCGTCATGCCAGCCAGATCACAGTCAATTCTGAAGCAACTAAATGGGATTTATTGTCATATATCCGTTATGAACCGGAAAGAATTAAAGTAATCCACATCTGTGTCGGATCTCAATTCACGGCTTCTCCAAAAATATTTAATTCGATCAAACCAGTAATCTTACAAATAGGTACAGCCGAAAATAAAAACCTGAAGCGGATTATTCCCGCACTGCAGGGCATCCCATGTCAATACATCATTATAGGTAAACTGGATACAAATGTGAAAGGGCTCCTGGCAGAACATGCCATTGAATATCAATCTATCGAGAGGGCCTTGTCTGAAGACGAACTACTGCACCAATACCAAGCCTGTGATATTTTATCATTTGTCTCCACCCTGGAGGGTTTTGGGATGCCAATTGTTGAAGCCAACGGAGTTGGCCGGGTAGTGATAACCGGCAATACCAGTTCGATGCCCGAGATCGCAGGAGATGCCGCCCATCTGGTTGATCCCATGGATATATCGGCGATCCGGGAGGGGTTTCTGAAAGTTATCGATGATGCCGGCTATCGAAATCAATTGATTGAAAACGGTTTTCAGAATGTGAAACGATTTGATAAAAAGAGGATAGGGGATGAGTATTTTAGTTTATACAGGAGGATGGCAGAAGGTGGTAGAAGATAGGGATTGGAAGTTAGAAGTTAGGGCGAAGGCGCTTGATAGAATGCCAGGGCTCCGGCCTCCTAGCCCCTAACTCCCAGCAAAATACTATAACTTTAGTTTACAAATTTTAACATTTTATGAAATTCAGAGTTTCACTTATTCCCAATGAAAATGGAGGATTTACTATCTACGCCCCGGTATTAAAGGGCTGTATTAGTGAAGGCAATTCGAAGGAAGAAGCTCTTCAAAATATTAAAGAAGCTATAGAATTGTACCTTGAAGAAGTGGAGGATGAATCCTTATATAGAAGATAGGGATTGGAAGGTAGAAGTTAGGGCGATAGCGCTTGATTAGCTTGCAGTACCCAAACTTCCAACCCCTAGCCCCCAACTTCTAGCCCCCAGCTTCTAACTCCTATACTTTTCGATAATGAGCCCTAAATATGAGATAATCATTTATTGGAGCCAGGAAGATTCCAGATTTATTGCCGAAATTCCTGAATTGGCCGGAGCGAAGGCTGATGGACTAAGTTATTCTGAAGCTTTGGGAAACGCTGAAATTATTATTCGAGAATGGATAGAAACAGCTAACGAACTTGGTAGAAAGATTCCAGAACCCAAAGGCAGACTTCTTTTTGCTTAACCAAGCAAATTATCTCCTAACCCCTAGTTCCTAACTCCTAGCCCCTAACTTTAACTTCTGTGCAAACCGAAATAATCATAACCCCCAACTCCGTCGAAAAAAATTACTGGCGCGATCTCTGGCGTTTCCGGGAATTATTTTATATCCTAAGTTGGCGAGATCTTAAAGTACGTTATAAGCAAACGGTGCTCGGGGTGGCGTGGAGTGTGATCAGGCCGGTGCTGACTACTATTATATTTTATGTCGTGTTTAATAAAATAGCGAAACTGGAGTCGCCGGGTGATGCGCCTTATGCCCTTATGGTTTTTGCGGGTATGGTGCCCTGGCAGTTTTTCAGCAATGCATTGAGTGAGGCCAGCAACAGTCTCGTTGGTAATTCCAACCTGATATCCAAAGTATATTTTCCAAGAATGATTATCCCTGCCAGTTCCGTGATTACTTCCCTGGTAGACTTGTTGATCTCGTTGGGTATCCTGGTAATTCTATTTATATATTTTCAATACCTACCTGATTTAAAAGTATTATTACTCCCTGTGTTTATATTGATGGCTTTTATTACAGCATTTGGTACAGGGTTATACCTGACTGCACTCAATGTAAAATACAGGGATTTCAGGTACATTATCCCTTTTATCATACAATTTGGATTATATATTACTCCGGTGGGATACAGTAGTGCAGTCATTCCTGAAAGATTTCGATTATGGTATTCACTGAATCCTATGGTGGGCGTTATTGACGGATTCCGGTGGTGCCTATTGGATGAGCCCTTATATGTCAACGGTTTTATAATTTCATTTTCAATCAGTCTGTTTTTTTTGTGGATTGGTATACGGCATTTCAGACGCACGGAAAAAAGCTTCGCCGATATTATTTAGACGCTCCCTAAACCCTTAACCTCTTAACCTCTTAAATCTTGTCCATCATCAAAGTCGAAAACCTCTCTAAAAAATTTATCATCTCTCATGAATCAAAGGAGCGATACACCGCTTTGCGTGATGTGCTTTCCCGCAGCGTCAAAAAAATATTCTCCTTCCCCAAATACTTACGGTCCGATGGATCGCTGCCTTACAACAAAGAAGAATTCTGGGCATTAAAAGATATAAACTTTGAAATCAATCAAGGAGACCGCGTAGGAATAATCGGCCGTAACGGGGCAGGAAAAAGTACTTTGTTAAAAATTCTGAGCCGCATCACACCGCCCTCAGAGGGAAAAGTCACCATCAAAGGAAGGGTAGCCAGTTTATTGGAAGTGGGTACTGGTTTTCATCAGGAACTCACAGGGAGAGAAAACATCTATCTAAATGGGGCGATCCTGGGTATGAGCAGGGCAGATATTAAAAGGAAATTTGATGAGATAGTCGCTTTTGCGGAGGTAGAGCAATTCTTAGATACACCAGTGAAAAGATACAGCAGTGGGATGTATGTTAGGCTGGCATTTGCAGTGGCTGCTCACTTGGAACCGGAAATCCTAATAGTGGATGAAGTGCTTGCAGTTGGGGATGCGCAATTTCAGAAAAAATGCCTCGGAAAAATGGAAGAAGTAAGTAAAAATGAAGGAAGAACCGTATTGTTTGTTAGCCATAATATATCAGCAATTAAGGGGTTATGCTCTTCTGGTATTTTTTTGCATAAAGGTCAAAAAATATTACAAGGAAATGTAATAGATACATTGAAAAAGTATTTAAGTTTTGATCAAGAGCAGCTCAATAATCAAACTAAGTATAAAAGAGAAAAAACACCAACAGGTAAAAATGTTTTTATCCAAGAAGTAGAAATGATAGATGATCAAAGCTTGAATTATTTTTGCTTACAATTAAATCTTCTCATTCAATCAAATCTCCAAATTAGAGTGGGTATTAATTTAAAGCTTAAGGATGAAATGGGTTTTCCAGTGGGGTTTGGGTGCACACATTATTCTAGACCTGAATTACGATTGAATGGTAATGCAGTGACTCAAGTACGTATAAAGACCGAGAAACTGTCACTAGCAATTGGCAAATATAACATTGGGATAGAAATGGTTATGCCAGGTGCCGAATATTTAGACGCCATAGATGATTGTATCCAGTTTGAACTAACTAATGATGGTATAACAAACAGGAATTACGGTATAAGTCAAAGTTGGGGATACGGTACAACTGAAATAAAATTTGAAAAAATAAGTTCTTTTTAAAATGAAATTATTAAATAAGATAATAAACAAGATTTTATTACTTTTTAAGGATGAGGTACTCCCCCCTGAATATCATTTTAAAAGAGAACAAATCAATAGAATTAGATTGCAATATAAATTCAAAATATTAATTGAAACAGGTACTTTTTTTGGAGAAACGGTTGAATATTTTAAAAATGTGTTTGATCGAGTTTATTCAATTGAATTATCAGAAGAATTAGCAGATCAGGCAAAAGAAAAATTTATAAATGACCAGAATGTATGTATTATTCATGGCGATAGTGGTGAAGTTTTAAAAAATTTAATAGTAAGCATAAATGAACCCATTTTGTTTTGGTTGGATGGTCACTATTCTTCTGAATTTTTAGTAGGAGGTAAGTATATTAAAACAGCGAAAGGGAAAAAGGATACACCTATTAAAGAGGAAATTGAAGCAGTTCTGCAAAGTAAATTTGATCATGTAATTCTAATTGATGACGCTCGTTTATTTTTGGGAATTGATGATTATCCATCAATTTCAAGTATAAAACGATTGGTGTGGAAGAATAGAAAGAATTACATTACAACAGTAGAACATGATATTATTTACATAAAACCAAATAAAAAAGATTAGAATAGTGACTGTATTTGAAAAAATCTGGCTCAGATTAAAAATTGAATTCAAGTTTTTACTTGAACAAAAGTGGGGAATAAAAAGACCTACTGATCCCCATGCTATCAGGAAGTCCATTTTAAAAAAGTATTTATCAATAAATCCTGTAATTATTGATTGTGGAGCTCATGGAGGGTCCGATTCGGTGGAATTAGCCAGAATATTTCCAAATGGAAAAATTCATAGTATTGAAGCAGTGCCAATAATTTATAATAATTTAATTAGAAACACTAAGAAATATTTAAATATAAGTTGTTATCATTTGGCGTTGAGTGATGAAAATGGAACTGCCAAAATATTTATAAGTAGTGGTAGTTCTGATGCATCCAGTTCTTTGCTACAACCAACAGGTCATTTAATAGATCATCCGGATGTATATTTTAGTAGTACACTAAACGTAAAAGCAAAAACCCTTGATACATGGGCTACCGAAAATGGTATCGAGCGAGTGGATTTTTTATGGTTGGATATGCAGGGATTTGAATTGAAAATGCTGCAAGCATCTAAAATCATTCTACCAACTGTTAAGGCAATTTATACAGAAGTAAGTACAAAGGATACATATGAAGGCGTTGTACTATATTCTGATTTGCGAAAATGGCTTGAAAATATGGGCTTTTGTGTTATTTGTGAAGCAATACCTGACGGTACTGATATGGGAAATGTATTATTCGTTAAAGAATAGTGGTGAGTAAAAGAAAAATTAAGTTAAAATTTACTGATTTTTGGGTAAATTATAATAAAGCAGAGAATAATATATTTTATGAAATGCTTTCAAAAATTTATGATTTAGAATTGTCGGAAGAACCTGAAATTCTCTTTTATTCTTGTTATGGCAATGAGCATATAAAATATAAATGCAAGAAGATATTTTACTCTGCAGAGAATCAAAGGCCTAATTTTAAATACTGCGATTTCGCAATTACCTTCGATTTCCTTGTTGACCCAAGGCACTTTAGATTCCCACTTTTTGGTTTATATTGCAATCCAGATGAATTAATTTGGAATGAAAATAAGGCAATTTCTTTAAATGATTGGAAGTTAAAAAGTAAATTCTGTTGTATTGTAGTTTCTAATCCAAATGCGGTGGAAAGAATTGAGTTTTATCATGAACTATCAAAGTATAAGAAAGTTGATTCGGCTGGAAAATGGAATAATAATATAGAAATTGGTCCTTCACATTTAGATAAATTAAATTTTATCAAAGACTACAAATTTGTAATTTCTTATGAAAATTCATCATATCCGGGATATACTACTGAAAAAATTATTGAGCCGTTGATGACAAATTCTATTCCAATTTATTGGGGCAATCCATTGGTTGAGTATGATATTAATTCAAAGCGAATAATTAATGTTCATAAATATAATAGCATTAAGGAAGTGATTCAAAGTATTATTGAAATTGACAACAATGAGGTAATGGCCGTTGATATGGTGAATAACCCAATTTTTACTGATAATAAAGTTCCAGATCAAATAAAGAAATCTGAAATGTTAAACTTTCTTGTTAAGGCAATTGAAAATAAAAAGATCCCTATAGCTCAATCTATCGTAGGGCGAATGAATATATTTGTTTTTAACACCTGGTTATGGTATATTAGATTAAGAGGTAGAATTGGTAAATCATTTCATTCTGGTAGTAAATACAAACTTGAATAAGTAATTTTCAGTATTTGCAATAATTCTTTAAACTCAGTATTAAACATAAAATGAAAGTTGTGATTTTCGCCGGTGGATTGGGTACCCGATTGGCTGAAGAAACAGAAACCAGACCAAAACCTATGGTAGAGATTGGTGGCAAACCGATTTTGTGGCATATCATGAAAACCTATGGCCATTACGGATTCAATGATTTTATTATTTGCCTTGGATATAAGGGTTTTTTAATCAAAGAATATTTTATGGACTATTTTATTCACAATTCTGATATGACCATTGAATTGGAAAACAACAAAGTGAATATCCATTTTACACACACAGAATCTTTTAAAGTAACCCTGATAGATACGGGCTTGAATACTAAAACAGCAGGTCGGTTACAAAGAATTAAACAATATGTTGGAAATGAACCTTTTATGCTTACCTATGGAGATGGTGTATGCGATATTAACATTCATGATCTGAACAAATTTCACACTGCACATGGTAAGATTGCTACCGTAAGTGCTGTGCAACCGGAAGCCCGGTTTGGTGGTATGGAGTTGAAGGAAGATCATGAAGTTCGCATTTTTAAAGAAAAGCCTGCAGGGGATGGCCAGTGGATCAACGGTGGTTATTTTGTATTGTCGCCCGGAGTTTTTGATTACCTGGATCCTCAGGCCGATCAAACCATGTGGGAAGAAGGCCCACTGGAATCACTGAGTAAACATGGACAATTAATGGCCTATAAACACCAGGGTTTCTGGAAGTGTATGGATGCTATGCGAGATAAAACTGAATTGGAAGCCTTATGGCAATCTGGCAAGGCGAAATGGAAAGTGTGGTAAGAAATGTATTTTAACGACATATACAGAGGGAAAAAAGTATTTCTTACAGGTCATACTGGATTTAAAGGCAGTTGGCTATTAACCTGGCTTCATATACTTGGAGCTGAGGTTAAAGGTTTTGCATTAGCCCCTCGACCCGAACATAAACTTTTTGGTTATATAAGGGGCGAGACGCTCTGTCAATCGGTATTTCATGATATACTGGATTATCAGGAATTGGAATCAAACATACTGACCTTCCAACCTGATTTTGTATTTCACCTGGCTGCGCAACCTTTGGTAAGATACTCTTATGAACATCCTTTGGAAACGTTCAATGTGAATGTAATCGGAACTGCCAATTTATTAAATGCACTCCGAAAGCTTTCCAAACCCTGTGTCATTCTGGTAATAACTACCGATAAAGTATATCACAATCGTGAATGGCCTTATCCATACCGGGAAGAAGATCAGTTGGGAGGTTATGATCCGTATAGTGCTAGTAAAGCTTGTGCTGAACTGGTCACTTCTGCTTATAGAGATTCGTATTTTAATCCCCTAAACTATAACTTTCATTTTAAATCAATAGTCACCGTCAGGGCTGGTAATGTGATTGGTGGTGGAGATTGGGCTGTGGACAGGATAATTCCTGATCTTATCCGTGCTTTGGAAAATCACGAACAAGTTATCCTCCGGAACCCTCTTGCAGTTAGGCCCTGGCAACATATCCTGGAACCGCTAAATGCATACTTATTGCTTGCTCAAAAATTGACTAAGCACCCGGGGGCATATCACAACGAGTATAATTTTGGTCCCTATCCGACAGAATGTTTGACTGTAGAGCAAATGGTAAAACATGCAATAAAAATATGGCGTAGTGGAAGTTACAGCATTGAAAATGGAAAAGACAACCCACATGAAGCTGGTTTACTCAAGCTCGATATCAGTCGGGCTACTTCTGACCTGCGTTGGAGACCGGTTTATACTGCCTTTGAAGCCATTGAAAAAACAATAACCTGGTACCAACAGTTTACGGAGGAGAATGCGCTTAACCTAATAGAGGAAAATATTCACGGATTTATGAAGCAGTATGAACAAGCAACAATTCTAGAAAAGAACGACCGATGATCTTCAATCCAGTGCCATTAGCAGGAGTTTATATTATCGAACCTGAAATAATTCAGGATGACCGTGGTTCGTTTTATCGCTACTATTGCGAGAATGAATTTAAACAAATCGGCCACTCCGGACATTGGGTGCAATTGAATCATTCTCAAACCCGTAAACAAGGTACCATCCGCGGAATGCATTTTCAACATCCCCCTCATGCCGAAATTAAAATGGTAAAATGTATCGCCGGCCGCATACTGGATGTAATCATCGATATCAGAAATTCATCCCCTACTTTCCTACAATGGACCGCGGTCGAACTTTCCTCCACAAACCATCGTATGCTGTATATCCCGCAAGGTTTTGCTCATGGCTTTCAGACGCTCTCCGACGATTGTGAATTGATCTATCACCACAGTGATTTTTACGTGAAAGGATCAGAAGGTGGCATCCGATGGGATGATCCCTTAATCAACATCACATGGCTTTTGCCCCCGACCAATCTATCCGAAAGGGACAAACAGCACCCTTATTTGTCAGACCAGTTTACCGGTATTAAATAGTATAGCATGAACTGCAGGTTTTGTAAAACTACTCTACAACACGAATTGATCAATTTAGGAAATGCCCCGGCATCCAACTCATTTTTGACCGCTGACCAATTAAACAGGCCGGAGGTTTATTACCCCCTCAAAGTGTTTGTTTGCCATAAATGTTTCCTGGTGCAGATTGATGAGTACCAGTCATCCGCCAGTATTTTTAATGACGAATACGTTTATTTTTCTTCGTATTCCACCAGTTGGTTGAACCATGCCCGGCAGTATACTGAGATGATGACCCAGCGGTTTGCTTTGGGGACCGAGTCTTCTGTGATGGAGATCGCATCCAATGACGGTTACCTATTACAGTATTTTGCCGAAAAAAATATCCCTGTGACCGGCATTGAGCCGACAAAAAACACCGCTGAAGTGGCATTGGGTAAGGGGATACCGACCATTGTTGATTTTTTTGGAACCCGGCTGGCCGCGCAATTGGTTATGGAGGACAAACAGGCGGATTTATTGGTGGGTAATAATGTGCTCGCCCACGTACCTGATATCGTCGACTTTGTGGCGGGCATGAAAATCGTTTTAAAACCCGGAGGGATTATCACTCTGGAATTTCCCCACCTGGTCCGGCTGATTGACGGCAACCAGTTTGATACCATTTATCACGAACATTATTCCTACCTCTCATTTTATACAGTAAAAAGAATATTTGCGGCACAACAACTAGAAATATTTGATTTAGAAGAACTGGCCACCCATGGAGGTTCCCTGAGGATATTTGCACGTCATGCCGGACATACAGAGCTGAAAATTTCGCCCCGGGTCGGGGAGATGGAAGAGCAGGAGATGCGTAAAGGCATCACCACTCTTGAATATTATACCGGGTTTCAACAAAGGGCCTTGAAAACTAAACTGGAATTGCTGGAGTTTTTGATCAAACAAAAAGCCACCAGAAAAAAAGTAGCAGCTTATGGCGCAGCGGCCAAAGGAAATACCCTGCTCAATTACTGCGGGATCAAAAGCGACCTGATTGATTTTGTGGTGGATGCCAATCCCAATAAACAAAATAAATTTCTTCCCGCGAGCCATATCCCAGTCGTAAATGAAAGCTATTTAAAAGAAGAAAAGCCTGAATATGTCGTTATTTTACCTTGGAATATAAGTCAAGAAATAATGAAACAACTGGATTTTATCAAGGATTGGAATGGAAAGTTTGTTATTGGAATACCTGAACTTAGAATTTATAATTAATATTAAATGGAGACTTTTCCTTCTAGAATTGCAATAACAAAACCATCAATTACCAAACTCGAAATTGATTATGTAACGGATGCAATTACAAATGGTTGGGGAAGTAAATGTTACGATTATATTTATCGATTTGAAAAAGAATTTGCAAATTACCTTGGTAGCCAATACAGTTTGGCAACATCTAGTTGCACTGGTGCAATTCATCTAGCGTTAATGGCCATGGGCATAAAGGCTGGCGACGAGGTTATTATACCAGAAATTACATGGATTGCTTCCGTAGAACCAATCTTGTATATTGGAGCGAAACCAATATTTGTTGATGTGCTATATGATACTTGGTGCATCGATCCAAAACGAATAGAGGAGGCCATATCTCCAAAAACAAAAGCAATTATTGTTGTACATATTTATGGAAATCTTGTTAATATGGACGAAGTGATGAGAATAGCAGAAAAGTATAACTTAATGGTACTCGAGGATGCTGCAGAAGGTTTGGGCTCTGAGTTTAATGATAAAAAGGCAGGTAGTATTGGTCATGCAGGCGTTTTTTCATTCCATGGCACCAAAACTATAAGTACAAGTGAAGGAGGAATGTTAGTTACCAATCGGGAGGAAATTATCAAACGAGCGAGAATTTTGAATGATCACGGCCGTAACCCAGCAATTGGAAAAACATACTGGATGGAGGAATATGGATATAAGTACAAAATGTCCAATCTGCAAGCTGCAATGGGTTGTGCACAAATAGAAAGAGCCGACGAATTAATAAGTAAAAAGCGGTTAGTTTTCTCATGGTACCTTGAATTGTTAGAAAATGTTCCTTGTGTTTTAAATCCGGAGATGCCATTTACAAAAAACAGTTATTGGATGCCAACGGCTATATTCGATTCCACAGTTGAATTTGATAGAGAAGAGTTATTTGAGTTTATGAAAAAGAACAATATTGATAGTAGACCATTTTTTTATCCACTGTCTTCTTTGCCGATGTTTAAAGATTGCAGTTCAAACAAAGTGGCCTACGATCTATATTATAGAGGTATAAATTTGCCTAGCTATTACGATATGACAAAAGATGAGGCTATTAGAGTGGTTTCATGTATTAAAAACTATTTGTTATGAAAAAACAATTAGTTATGTGGGGGGCCACAGGCCAGGCAATAGTGCTGGAAGAGTTTATGACAAGGCAAGGGTATGAGCTTGTAGGATTGTATGACAGAAATTCAAAAATAAAGCCTCCATTTACTGATATTCCGCTCTTTTCAGACAAAGAAGCTTTTTTTAGTTTTATTAATGGCATGGAAATATACTTTGTTGTAGCAATTGGAGGTAGCCGAGGAATTGATAGAAGAGAGATAATGAATATACTAATATCCAAAGGTTGTCATCCTGTAACTGCTATTCACCCAAGTTCTTATGTAGCCTGCAATGCAATTGTTGGTGAAGGGAGTCAGATATTAATGAATTGCGCAGTTGCAGCCCGGACAATTCTAGGAAGAGCGGTTATTATAAACACAGCAGCAAGTGTAGATCATGAGTGTATACTCGAGGATGGAGTGCATATTGGTCCAGGTGCAAGATTAGCTGGCTGTGTGCAGATTGGGCAAAACACATTCATTGGCACAGGTGCTATCATACTTCCTCGAATTAAAATAGGAGAAAATAGTATTATTGGAGCGGGGTCTGTGGTAACAAAAAATATAGTACCTAACTGCATAGCCTTCGGGAATCCAGCCAAAGTAGTAAAAAATTTAGCAATCTAATATTTATCATTATTACATAGATTAGTAAGACTTAGCTATTCCTAGAATAGCCGATTTAAGATTTAATAGGCTATGCACAGTTAAAATTATGATTTACTGTATTATATCATTTTTGGTTTTTATGTAATAATTGGATTAGGCCTAAGAATTTTTATCTTTTATATCAACAAAAAGTATTATTAATTTAAATGAGTGAAGTATGGATCCATTAGTCGAATTTAATTTAGAAAAAGAAAAGCGGATTGAAAGGCAAGGTCAATCTGAACCTTTAATAAACGCCAGCATGAACTTCCTTATGGAAAGCGTTAAATTTAAATATTCATACAACTTTACTTGGTTAGGAATACCAATCATTCAGTACCCTCAAGATATGGTGGCCATGCAAGAAATAATTTGGGAAACAAAACCAGATCTGATTATTGAAACTGGAGTGGCTCATGGTGGGTCAATAATCTTTTATGCTTCGATTTTAGAACTAATAGGTAAAGGTGAGGTTATAGGCATTGATATTGATATAAGAGCCCATAACAGGTTAGCAATAGAATCTCATGCAATGAGTAAGAGAATTAAATTGATACAAGGTTCCTCAATTTCAAATGAGATATTCCAATTAGTAAAACAGGAAACAGAAAATAAAAAGAAAATTTTGGTATTACTTGACTCTAACCACACACATCATCATGTACTAGAGGAGATGAAATTGTACAGTTCACTTGTATCGGTTGGAAGTTATCTTGTGGTTTTTGACACTGTGGTGGAAGATTTGCCTGAAGAGACAAATATAAATAGGCCATGGGGTAAAGGAAATAGCCCCAAAACTGCGGTAAATGAATTTTTAAAAACCCACGCGGATTTTGAAATCGATTTTTCTATACAAAATAAACTTTTGATCACGGTGGCTCCAGATGGATATTTGAAACGTAAATCGTAAATTATGGATACTCCATTTTTTAGTATTATTATTCCAACCCGCAATAGATATGAAACACTTAAGTATGCAATTCTAACTGTTTTGATTCAAGATTATAAATCATTTGAATTGATTATATCAGATAATTCGGATGAAGAATACCTCAGCCGGATTGAGGTGATTAGCGAATGCTTGTCAGATGTGAGAATTAAATACCACCGACCATCTACTGTTCTATCTATGAGTGATAATTGGGAATATGCTGTTTCAAAGTCAACCGGGGAGTATCTAATAATATTTGGAGATGATGATGGATTAGTTGCAAACTCATTGAGTAAAATTTTCAAAATTATTCAAAAAACAAAAGCCGAATTGATCAATTGGGCGAGAATTGAATATAGTTGGCCCGACAGACTGCCTTCTCAATATTCAAACTTAACAATAATACCCTACATGGGAAAAACAGGAGTTGTGAATAGCATAGATTATATAAATAGGGTAATTCACCAGAAAGCTGATTATAGGTATCTTCCTATGTTCTATAACTCAGCGGTAAGAAGAGAAACAGTTGAATTATTAAAAAAATTAACAGGAAGAGTTTTTAATGCTTGGAGCCCAGATATTTATACTGGTTATGCTTTTGCACATTTGGTTAAAAAATTCATTACCGTTAGTTATCCATTTAGCATAAATGGGGTTTCTGCAAGAAGCAATGGAGCAGCATTTTTAAATAGTGATGAATTAAAACAAGCTGAATATTTGACCCTACTAAAAGAATCTAATATAAAATGGCCGGCTGCCTTACCTGAAATAAATACCTCTTATATAGGTATTATAGAACCTTTCCTTCAATTGACTAAACATTTTCCTGAAATGGGTCAATATATTTCTAGAAAGGAAATTTATAAAATAATTATTGATACGGTGGAAAGTAGTAGTAAAAGCGATTTAGAACATAAAATAAATACCATAGTGGAAAGTTCCAAAAATGATCTAGTGCTTTATAATTGGTTAATTAAATATGTTGCTAAGGTTAAACCTGTTTTTAAGCCTCCCATTATTGTAAGTCTAATAGACAAAGTGGGATTAGATGGCTTTCATATTTATCTTGATGCTTCAAAATTTGGGCTTCGAAATGTTTATGACGTTTCATTTTTTATTAATAACATATTCGGAGAGTTAAAGGATCAAGACTATTTTAAGCCGGTTAGATTATCATTAGTTACCCGGATAAGAAAGGCTATTGGTATGATTATTAGGCCTGCATGAATTATTATTAACGAATAAGCGATCTTCATTATAATATAAATTTCGAACCTACTGCTAAATGAGCCATATTATTATCATTGGATCCGAAGGCTTCATAGGCAACCATTTAGTGTCGTATTTTCTGGCTGTTGGGTATACTGTTTCTGGATGTGACCTTTTTGAGGCACCGCAGAGAAATGGTTACTATTATTTCAAAGTGTCCCGTTTATCTCCTGAATGGGAAGAAATATTTACCAGACAGATCTATGATTTTTGTATAAATGCAGCAGGTAGTGGTAATGTTCCTTATTCAATGCACCACCCGGTACAGGATTTTGAAGCCAATACATTAGACACGTTAAGAATGCTGGATGTAATTCGACGAAAAAATAAGGATTGCCGCTTTGTGCACATTTCAAGCGCTGCTGTATACGGGAATCCTACTCAATTGCCTGTACATGAAGCTTCCCCGACGAACCCGGTTTCTGCCTACGGATGGCATAAATTAATGTCGGAACTTGTGTGTAAGGAATATCAGGATTTATTCGGAGTCTCTATTTCTGTGGTTCGTCCTTTTTCAGTTTACGGGGGAGGATTAAAAAAACAACTATTGTGGGATATTTGCTGCAAACTACAAACTTCAGATTCTATTCAATTGCATGGGAATGGGCTTGAATCCAGGGATTTTATACATATCAGTGATCTGACTAAACTGATTAGTGTTATCTTATTATCTTCTTCATTTCAAGGAGGGATCTTTAATGCCGCTAGTGGTACTGAGACCACTATTCAAGAGATGGCGAAAATTTTTGAAGAACAATATGAAGGGAAAAAAACCATCCATTTTTCAAAGGAGATTAGAAAAGGCGACCCATTAAATTGGCGGGCAGACATACGTAAAATACAGGCGCTGGGTTTTACTCCTATTGTCAGCCTGGAAGCAGGAGTAAAACAATATATCCATTGGTTTCAGCAACAGGTAGTTTAGTCGATATCGTGAGGATCATTTATTTTGTGGATGACAAATTAGGCGGTGTCAGCTCTTTGTGTTATAATTTGTTGACCAACTCACCAGATGAAAACTATGAGCAATGGGTCATTCATATTGACTTACTTGAATCGGAAATGGCTAGATTTAATCTGAATTACCCTAAAGCAAATAATGTGCATTTTAAATATTCCGGAATAGAAAATGCGTACTCAAGTATAAAACGATTACATCAAACTTTACCAATGGATACAGGTGCATTGGTTGTTAACTACGAGTTAGAAATGGAGATGTTAGATCATTACCCTGTGAGTCAGACAGTATATCAATTGGTGCATGATGAATACAATCTAGGACTGTCTAAAAAATATGAGCATCTTGTCGATGTATTTATCGCCCACAACAAGCATATATATCAACAATTACTAAAATCGCTAAACACAAAAACATCCGCTATATACTTCCTGCCGCACGGAGTTAAGGTCCCAACATTTTATCGGAAACACGATGAGGTCCAAAAAGACAGCAAACTCAAGTTATTATTTCTTGGACGTATGGATGTAAAAAAAGGGGTTTTTGATTTGCCTGTGATCAGTCGTCTCCTGCGAGAAAAAGAAGTGTTGGTTGAATGGACCTGTATCGGCAACGGTCCTGAAAAAGAAAACTTGCAAAAACAATGGTGTGATGAACCAGGTGTGGTCTTTTTAAACCCCGCCACTAATGCGGAAGTGATGGAAATAGCTGCACAACATGATGTTTTTGTTTTGCCTACTAAATTTGAAGGTTCACCGGTCTCTTTGTTGGAAACCATGAGTGTTGGACTGGTGCCAGTTATTACTAACCTTGAAGGTAGTATTAGAGAAATAGTGAATGAAAAAATTGGCTTTCGCATTGATATGAATGATTATGCCGGTTTCTCTAATGCAATAGCTCGATTATTTTTTGATCGGGAACTATTAAAAACTATGGGGGAAAATTGCAGAAGAAAGATATTGGAAGAATATGAGGTGTCTTCAACGGCTGCTGAATATCACCGCTTGTTTAAAGACTACGCAGTCCACTATAAGCCGAAAATTCTTCAAAAAAACAAAATAGGGGCACGATTGGATCAGCCCTGGCTCCCTTCTTTGGTTACCACGACTATTAGAAAATGGATGATGGGAATTAGAAAACTAAGGGTTAGTGTAATGCAAACAAATTTATGACGCCAACACCACTCGTAAGTGTTTTAATGACCGCTTATAACCGGGAAAAGTATATTGCCTCGGCTATTGAAAGTGTATTGGCGTCCACATGTACTGACTTTGAATTGATTATCGTAGACGATGGATCTATTGACCAGACGGTGTCTATAGCTCGTAGATATGAAGAAATTGATTCCAGAGTTAAAGTTTTCATTAACGAGACTAATCTGGGAGATTATCCCAATCGAAATAAAGCAGCTTCGTTGGCAAGTGGGAAATATATCAAGTATCTGGATTCAGATGATCTCATTTACCCTCACGGATTGGCTGTATTTACTGAATCCATGGAAAAAAACCCCACGGCAGCGCTAGGTATTTCTTCCAGGATTAGCCTTCCCTTGCAACCATTCCCTCACCTGCTTACGCCACGTCAAGCATATCATCGTCATTTCTTTGAATACGGGTTACTTGACTTTGGGCCCACAGGAGTAATAATTCGGAGAGATGTTTTTTTAGAGATAGGCTGTTTTAGTGGCAAACGATTTATTGGTGATTCAGAATGTTGGATGAAGATTGCTGCCCGGCATCCAGTACTTGAATTGCCATCCGCTTTAATATACTGGCGGCGACACGAGGGCCAGGAGTTCCAGGAAGGATTAGGCGGTATCAATGGTGGATATTTTATAATGGCACTGCCCATGCTTCGGGAGACTTTTGACAACCCGAATTGTCCTCTAAATGAAGCAGAAAAAACAAGCTTGCTCAAAACGCAATATCGGCAATATGGACGTGCTCTTATAAAACACGTATTAAAATCCGGGCAGGTGAGGAAATCCCTTCACTGGGCCAGAGAATTGAAAATTCCATTGACAGCAATATTTTAATATGGAACGCGCAGCAAGAGCAAATAATTACTTGATAAAATATGGCTATATAAATTTCATACGTAAACTTATTTACCTCTTTATACAATGGCTTTCAGCTTTATTACACTTTTTTCGTCGATGTAGGTTTTATTTTCGCACCCGTTGTTGGATTCGATCTATAGGGACTGGAGTTGTGATTCGAGGTATTGGCAATCGTATAAAATTTGGAAAAGATTCAGTACTATATGAAAAAGTGGTGATTGAGATCAGTGAAGACGCAAAACTCCATGTGGGGGAGCAATTTATTTTGTCTTATGGTGGACTTATTGCGTGTCATCATTCCATTGAAATTGGCAATCACGTTATGATTGGTGAATATACCAGCATCCGGGATACGACGCACGATTATGGCAATGCAAATTTGGTATTTGTCAATCAACCTAACATTAGTGGACCAATTAAAATAGGAAGTAATGTTTGGATTGGTAGGGGTTGTATTATTTTTCCACACACAATAATTGAAGATGATGTGATTGTTGGTGCTAATTCTATTGTAAAGGGGTACCTTAAATCAAACAGTATATATGCAGGTGCGCCGCTTAAACTGAGAAACAAACTGTATTCTAAAGAGTGATGCATTCAACAATTTGTGGTGAGTTAAAGGATGGATACTGATTTTTATGTTTTAACAGAATATCATCATTTACTGAAACTAATGGAATACAATCTTAATAAAATCTTCAAAAGATTGTTTGATAAATATTCAATCTATTGAACATTAAGAGAATATTAATCGTAGGGTCCAACCAGGTTTGGTCGCTGGAGCGCGTTTACCAAAAGCATCTTCGTGCTCTAGGATTAGAAACAGAATTATTTGCCGCCCAGGATCTATTTTATCGTTACTACAATAAAAGTCTATTTAATAAACTTCTGTTCAGGTCCGGTCTATCAACTATTTACAGCACCATCAATGAAGCTTTAAATGAAATGGTGCGGGTTTTTAAACCAGAACTTATCTGGGTATTTAAAGGAATGGAATTGATGCCTTCTACTTTGAATCAACTAAAGAAACAGGGAATTGTGTTGGTGAATTACAATCCAGACAATCCATTTTATTTTAGTAGTAGAGGAAGTGGTAATGTTAATGTGACCAATTCGATAGGCCTATATGATATTCATTTTACGTATGATCGGGGTGTTCAAAAAACCATACAGAATGAGATAAAACTTCCGTGTTTTATATTGCCGTTTGGCTTTGAATTATCATCAACCTTGTATGAGCAATGTACCAGACAGGTGGAAGTGCACAAACTTTGTTTCATAGGTAATCCAGACAAATATCGGGTGCATTTTCTGGAAAAGATTGCCGATTCAATGCCTTTGGATGTGTATGGTAATCACTGGGACCATCATACTCACCATAAAGGAATAACGGTACATCCTCCAGTATACGGAGATGATTTCTGGAAAGCATTGTATAGATACAGGGTGCAATTGAATATAATGCGTCCTCACAATCCAGCATCGCATAATATGCGTTCCTTCGAAATTCCGGGGGTGGGAGGTATTGGTCTTTATCCAGATACAATTGACCACAGGGAATATTTAGGCAACGAGCAGGTAGTCGCTCTATTCACCGATACTGAAAGCTGCATCAAACAAGCAACGGCCATCATGAATATGACGCCCCAGGCCGCATTAGAACTGCGCAACAGAGCCCGTAAGATTTCCTTGAGCCGAGGATATGATTATTTGAGCAGAACCATTAAATTCTTAACCGATATCAGGGAAAACCGGCTTTGATGAAACTTTGTATTCTACATTTTCAACCGGTGGAGAAATACCCACCAGCTTTTAATTTCACGAGGGTACTTGCTGCAACAGGTATTCAAAAAGTTGAAATTCATCTGATCACTACTGATCCTGGAAACGGAAAACAAAAAATCCAGATTCCGGATGTTCATATTCACCGGGTGGCGAAATGGCAAAGTGGTATGAGCAGGACTACACGGATGAAATTATATGTGCGGTTTGTGGTTTTTGCCCTTCTTCGGTTGTTAAAGGAGAAACCTTCGGCTTTGTTATATTATGAAACCGGTTCTGCTGGTGCTCCCTATTTTTATAATATATGGCTGAATCCCTCCTGCAGATTGTTTATTCACTACCATGAATATACCAGCCCGGAAGAATATGCCTCCGGTATGATTTTCCATCGCTGGTTGCACCGGCTGGAGAATTCTTTGTATAAAAAAGCCAACTGGGTATCGCATACCAATAAAGACCGAATGAAGCTTTTTGATCAAGACCTGGGAGTAGATACACCCAAACATACTTATATCTTACCCAATCATCCTCCTGCAGCCTGGACCTCTTCAATAGTAAAAACTGACGATCAGATAACTGCAGACCGTATTGGGTTTGTATATGTTGGCGCGCTCAGCATCGAAACGATGTATGTGAAACAAATGGCCGATTATATAGCTGCACGTCCAGCCGAATGTTTCTGGGATATTTATAGTGATAACCATACTACGGAAGCAGTAGAATTCCTAGAAAAAAAACGCGCAACGAATATTTCATTCAAAGGGGCCGTGAACTATGATGCCTTACCTGGCACCCTCTCCAATTATCAGGTGGGCCTCGTGTTGTATAATGGACATATCCCAAATTATATTTATAATGTGCCGAATAAATTTTATGAATATTATGTGTGCGGTTTGGACGTATGGTTTCCAAAGGAAATGGTAAGCTGTTTAGGGTTGGTTACCAGGGATACTTTTCCAAAAGTAATTCCTATTAATTTTGAAAAGTTAGATGACGTTTCCTTCCATAAAGAAACAGAAAGGAGGAACTTTAAATACCATAAACAAGAATATGCTTGTGAAAAAACCTATCTGCCATTGGTTCGGTTATTAATTAATGAACCAGAGGAACTGGGCGCTAACTGATTAATAATACCATTAAATGCTGCATAAACTTTTTAGAAGGTTACCCAATTTTAGAGGGAAGAGCAGATTCTCCCGCTTGCTGTTGGGTAAATATATTCATTTAGCAAAAGATATCCTGGTTAAAGGTCGGTTTAATTGCGAGTATTTACTTCCAAATATAACGGAATCGATTTCGTTTGAGATTTTTATCAATGGTATATATGAATCAGAAACATTTGATTTTTTAATAAGTGCCATACCTCAGGGAGGTTGCTTTCTGGACCTGGGTGCTAATATTGGTTCTATCACAATTCCACTCAAAAAGCAAAGGCAGGATATTCAATGCATCTGTGTCGAAGCTTCACCCTGGATTGTTGAATATCTTAAGAAAAATGTTTTACTGAATTTTGTTGAAGGCAGCATTCAAATACTAAATAGGGCTCTTTTCGACAAAGGGGGAGAAATATTGCCATTTTATAGTCCAACGGATAAATTTGGGAAAGGCTCATTTTCACCGGCATTCACCAAGGAGGTTGTTGAAGTCACCACCATTACCATTGACCAATTGGCAAAGGATTATGGTTTACCTCAGGTGGACATGATTAAAATTGATATTGAGGGTTATGAATATTTTGCTTTTAAAGGTGCTGCTACATTGTTGTACTCCGAACAAGCGCCTGACATTTTTTTTGAATTTGTGGATTGGGCAGAGGAGCTTGCGGGACTGAACAAAGGTGCAGCTCAACAAGTATTGATTGAAGCGGGATACAATCTTTACCGCTTCACCGAAAATGGCAAGTTATCACCCAGTTTAGAAGTCATTACCAGGGGTTCGGAAATGTTATTTGCATCTAAAAAAAGTAATTATCGACAGCAGCAATTTTGAAAGACAAAATGAAAATAGCTATCCTACATTGGCTGAAATTTTTCATCCTTTGTATGGTGTTTTCTTATACCGGACATTCCCAGGAAGAGTTTAACGGTCCTTTTAAAAGTTGGGTCAATGTAAAATCGAGATTTGGAGCAAAAGGGGATGGTAAAACGGATGATACCCGTGCTTTGCAAATGGCCCTGGATAGTTTGAGTGACCGGCTAGTTGCTTTTAATGTTGGATCTAAAGGGTATGCTGTGGTTTATATCCCTGCTGGCATTTATAAAATCACTCATACCTTGATACTGCGTGGAAAGATAGGGGTGAAGATAGTAGGTGAAGATCCGGCTAAAACCATCATTCTCTGGCAGGGTCCTGAAAAAGATACTTTATTGTGGGCAAACGGATCGGCTTATTTCTCCCTGAGCCGGTTGACCTGGGATGCAGGCGGCAGGAAAAATATGGAAGCCATTGGCCTACATTGGATGTCGGTATGGCGAAGCCCGGAGAACAACAGCTCAGCCTCTCTGAATATTGAATTCGTCGATCTTGTCTTTAGGGACGGTTTTGCCATCGGCATTTCAGGGGGTACCCAGGATGAAGGAACGAACGCCAATGATTCCGAAATACTGATTAAACGCTGTGTATTCAATAAATGTACTCGAGCGGGAGTTGCGATCAGAGGATACAATGCGCTGGATTACTGGATCTGGTATTGTCGGTTTATACAATGTAACACCGGAGTAGAATGTAACTCCGGCAACTACCATATCTATCATTCTTACTTCAAACAGTCGTCCAGGGCAGATGTGATGAATACCAATTGTTATTATGCTTCCGTCCGTTTCTGTTATTCCACCGGTTCGTCCGTGTTTTCTTTTGATAACGGAAAAAGCTCAAACCCCTTCAAACGTATATTTCAGGAAAATACCATTATCGATCCAAAACAAAACCCCATACAATATTATCACGCAGGGAAAGTCACTTTGATTGATAATTATTGCCGCGTGCCAGTCAATTCGGAAGTAAAAGCTTTTCTGACGTATGATACCTGGGCAGCTACTTATTATACGGTGCTTGAGGTGGGCAATGTGTTTGAGAATTTTAAAAATACCTATCAGATGCCTGTTGCTTCTTATAAAATATATAAAGGGGGAGCCAGCCGCAGATCGATATCTTCTGAAAAATTCTTTTTGCAACAATTACCGGTAACACCAATGTTTGTAAAACGAAATGTCTATGAAATTCCGGCAGGAGCCTCAGCGGCTGTCATTCAATCCGTGATCAATAAGGCAACCGCGATCAAAAAAAGAGCAATAGTACATTTCCCTTTTGGTCTATATTATCTTGAAAAAGCTTTGGTATTGCAGAAGAATTGCGACATACAAATTACCGGTGATGCTTTAATCTATGCTTCTGCCTTGATTCCCCGCAAAAACTTAAATACATTTGAAAACGGATCCGTTTTTAAAATATTCGGACCCAGTACGGTCAATATTAAGGATCTTCATATCCAAACAATAGACGGTCATGCTGATAAAAGCAGGGCTGTGGTGATATATAATGCGGATCAACCATCCTCTTGTCTCCTGGTGGACCAGTTGTACGCAGGCACCGATAGTTCTGTGGTAGTAAATGGCTACGACAATATACTGATTCAAAAAACCAATTCATTTTTCTCTGGAGGCAATTACCTGCTGGGAGGTAAAGGCAACCGGAATGGAAACAGTCAACTGCGTATGCATTGTTTTGGAGCACAGTTTGCCAGGACAAGGGTAAAGAATAATGCTTCATTTTTTGCTTTTGATTGCTGGTGGGAAGGTGAACCCAGGATTCCACTGGATATCACCGGGGATGGGACAGTTTTGGTGCAGGGAGCTATGATTGCCCCGGGCAAAGCAGATAGTAATACAACAATACGAGTAAATAAATTTAAAGGCAAGGTTGGCTTGATGGATATGTATGTACAGGGTGGTTTGGAAGTCATGCCTGATAATCCAGAACTAGAATTGATGGTATGGAATATTAATTTTTACCACAAAAGGAATCCTTTGTTGTTTTTGAATAATCGTGAAAATTACCAGGCATTTTTTGGTGGCCTCACCGGACAATGTTTTGATGCAAAAGATCCTGCTTGCGGAAATTTTTTTAACATTGTTGACAGAGAAGTAAATACAGGTGTCACTTCTGAATTTATTGAAGAGTTTATAGTGCTTTTACGGAAGGCAAAACCAATAAGGTATTTGGCTAAACCCGCAGGAGTATCTAATATTCATTTTTCTAGAGTTTCAATCAGTGGGATGTTTTCTGCAGCTTTAGTATTGGATAAATGAGATATGAATTATGAGATATGATAGGCATAGCTAACGTCTCGCAACTGAAATTTGTTAAAATTTTGAAAAATGCAATCTAAGTTTAATAAAATGGATGAGAAAAAAGTAAAAGTAGCACTCATCGTTTCTCACCCTATACAACATTTTTGCCCCCAATATGAAAGTTTTGCAAAAAACCCGCATGCGGATTTTAAAGTGTTTTTTGCTTCAAAAATGGGAATGACATCGTATTATGATGATAAATTTAAAAAAGAAATTTCCTGGAGTAACATCCGATTGACTAATTTTAATCATACTTTTTTGAATGAACAGGCAACGAATGTAGGCGCATCGTTAGACGCTAAAAGGCTGGATACGGATTTAAGCTTCTTTGATCCTGATATCGTTATCATATATGGATATTTTCAAAAATTTCAACGAAGGGCTCATAAATGGGCATATACCAATAAGAAGGTCCTGGCATACATTTCTGATAGCGAATTCCGACATGATATTAACTGGGTAAAGAAATTATTAAAATGGCCATTTTTAAAATGGTATTTTTCAAAGATTAATTATTTCCTTTCCGTTGGGGAGGCCAATGAGGAGTATTACAATTATTACGGCATCAGGAAATCTAAATTAATTCGTATGCATTTTCCAATTGATGTCAGCCTTTACGAAAAGGCATGGAATAATATGGAAGCATTAAATATGTCTGTGCGAAGAAGATTTAATTTGAAAGAGGATGACTTTATTTCTTGTGTAGTAGGCAAATTAGTGAGTTCGAAAAGCCAGGATCACATCATTGAAGCAATGATTTTATTAGAGGAAAGGCAAAAGTATTTGACCTTGCTTATCATCGGCAGTGGGGAGATGGAAGAAGAATGGAAACAAAAAGCAAAGAAATTAAAAAATAGCATCGTGTACTTTACTGGTTTTGTGAATCCGGATGAATTGCCTGCTTTTTATGCAGCCTGTAATGTATACATTCACCCAGCTTCCATTGATGCACATACTCTGGCGGTAAGTGAGGCAATTTATATGGGTTGCCCTATAATTCTAAGTGATAAATGCGGTAGTTATGGCGAAACAGATGACGTACAAGTGCAAAAAAATGGCTGGGTTTATAAATTTGGTGATATAAATCAATTATCCGGTATTATTGAATATGCAATGTTTAACAAACAGATAGTAGAGAAGTATAGTATTTATTCTCACCATATTGCAACTCAGTTTCAAAACGTCTCACACCATATTTCTTTTGAAAAATTGATAAACATGGTTAACGTTTCTGACACATGAGAATAAGAATCATTTTGTTGTTATTGTTGATTCTAAGTGTATTTACTTCTTTCTATTTTATAATTTGCATCATTTTAGCTCTTACCCTTTTGGTTTTATTGATCCACAATATGGGCAAGAAATTACTAGTCTTGGAGTCCATTGCTCTTTATAGCAGTATAATTTATTTAATTATTCCCATGATTGGTTATAAGTATTATACTATTTCGAATCCTTTATCGAAATTATGGGTAACTTATTTTAAGGTATCAGAAGAAACCTATTTTGAATTTACTTTACCTGCAATTTTACTATTTATTTTTGGTTTATTCCTTTTTACCAATAAATCGGAAGGTCATTTAATTCAAAATATATTGATTTTTGCTCAAAATAAAATAAATAAAGTTGGCCGTCTTCCTATATATTTAGTTTTATTTAGTGTTGCGTGTTTTTATATTTCGCCATATGCCCCTTCCTTTTTGCAATATATTTTATATATTTTCTTTTTAACAATATTTCCTGCGGTCACCTATTTATATTTTGATACAAATAGGGATACCTATTCGAAATTGGTTATCTTCGGAGTAATTTTATGGTTGATATATAACGCACTGATTACAAGCATGTTTACAGTTATTGTATACATGGGAATTTCTTTTTTTGGGTTGTTGTTACTAAAAAATAGATATTCATTTCTTAAGAAAACCATTTTAGTGATTGTTATAATTAGCTTCACTATAATTCTGCAATTCACAAAAAAGGAATATAGGACTTTATCCAGAAATAATTTAATTAAAGATTCTAATTTTGGTACATTTATTTCTTTATATCGCAATAACATTAAGGATATATATGGAATATTTGATGCTAATGCATTTTTCCCAATTTATGTAAGAGTGAATCAAGGTATTCAATTAGCTTCTGTTATGCAGTATATGCCTTCGCGAAAGCCACATGATCAAGGAAGTCAATTAGGTAAATCAATTTTAGCCAGTGTTGTTCCAAGGTTATTTTGGCCAGATAAACCAGAATCCGGTGGAAAGAATAACATGAAATATTATGCCAACATTTATTTGGATACTACATCTATGAATGTAGGACCTATAGGTGAAGGATACGGTGCATTTGGCAAGTGGGGAGGTATATTCTATATGTTCATTTTCGGGACTTTTTTAGGTTGGGTGTATAATAACTTTATAAGATTGACCATCAAAAGACCATTATTGTTGTTTTGGCAGCCACTTCTGTTTTACGAAGTTATTTTTTGTATGGAAAACGATACTATGCAGGCTTTAAATTCATTGATTAAAATTTCATTTCTTTTGTTTATTTTATTCAAATTATTTCCAGGCCTGATCGGGCTAAAGGATAATTCTGTTCGCTCAAATCAATTGGCACTTGGGTAAGATAATGATCTTTACCCCATGGTACACCCCTGCCTTTAAAGCCGGAGGGCCGATCCAATCCTGTATCCGGCTGGTTGCCCATTTAAAGACATACAATTCCATCCAACTGATCACCGGAGGATATGACCTTCATGATAAAAAACCCTTGTCCGGAATTCTGCTGGATGAAAACCATAGACTGGATGCCGGAGTAAAAATCAAATATTTGTCAAAATGGCAATATGGAGTGATTACGATGATGAGAGAAATTACCAGCTTCGACCCGGAATTTATCTATATCAATGGGTTGTTTTCGAAACCTTTTGTGATTGATGTCATCCTTGCCCATTGGTTATTAAGGCATCGATCGGGCATTATTTTGGCGGTACATGGCACCTGTAAACCCAGTGCCCTGACTCAAAAAAAAATTAAAAAGAAGGTATTTCTTACCCTGGTTAAGCTCCTGGGGTTTCACCGGAAAATAAAATTCCATGCCAGTAACCCGGAGGAGAAAGAAGAAATCAAAGCGGTATTTGGTCAGGTGGATGTTGTGGTGATCAACCCAATGCCCCCCGCCATTGACGAGCGTATCCAATATCCATCGAAACAAACCGGGGCATTGGAATTGATTTTCATTGGCAGGGTACACCCGATCAAAAACCTGCATTTTCTACTTCAATTGCTTGGCAAAGTAAAAGGAAGGATAAACCTGCGGATTGCAGGAGTCATTGAAGACTTAGAATATCATAAAAGTTGCAATCAACTAATCGCCCAACTCCCTCCTCATGTCAGTGTACATTTTTTAGGGGAAGTACCCCACAATCAGATCAGAAAGGTTTTAGCCGATGCCCATTTGATGG
>Ga0138256_10001067_pt1 | contig 29402 bp, 51 predicted proteins | sample KNB2016incub_MG_FD_105486 | JGI IMG/M metagenome (GOLD analysis project Ga0138256, IMG submission 105486) | Active sludge microbial communities from wastewater in Klosterneuburg, Austria - KNB2014incub_MG | ecosystem: Engineered > WWTP > Activated sludge > Unclassified | place: Austria... | reverse complement strand
TAGTCAACCTCTTGAAAACTACGTAACTATAGTGTTAACCTCTCCATAGATGATTTGAATAAGGTGATGCTCACCTTCTTAAACGAGCAGTTATAAATTCAAACATTCTATGCAAGACGAAAATAGGCATGATGCACCCCAAGAGGTGCAGGCTGAAGCTAAACAGCCTGTAGAGTTGCCAACTACTGAACAAAAGCAAGATGGTCAAGTTAATGCTCCAGAGGGACAAGCCCCTGTACAGGGCGAGTTACCAGAGGAAGCAAAAGAACGGACAAGGGAACAGTTTGAGAAACTGAAAGCCCACAATGCGGAATTAGCCAAGAAGCTCAGTCAATATGAGCAAACAGCTAAAAAACCATCCATCTTTGATCTCACTCCACAAGGTAAGCCAGTACAACAGGTAGCACCTCAAGTACCAGCCCAACAAGTAAGTGAAATCAAACCCATAGTTCCAGACGCTGAGGGCTATGTAGACGTGAATGCTATAAACGCAACTATTCAGCAAATCAATGCTGATAAGGAGCGAGCACTTAGACAAGCAGAAGAAGCAACAAGAATGGCGCAAGCAGCCAACGATAACATATCTCGGTTCGAGATTAAACAGACAAGCCAGGCAGTGTTTCAAAAGCATCCTGAACTTGACCCTGACAACGCATCGTTTGACGATAAGCTAACGCACCTTGTCAAATTAGAGCTTCTTAGGCAAATGACTGAGGAAGGCACTCAAGACTACATGAAAGCTGCTGACTTTGTTAGAAACAATCTCTATCAGCCAAAAGCTGTTAAAAAACAAGGTTCAGAAGAAGCAAGGAATGCTAGGGCAGACATAAATGCTTTCACACCACAGTCAACCTCAACTCCGATCTCAGAGGAAGACTTGGCATTTAGAACTCGCAAGGGTGATAGTGAAGCATTACGTGAACGACTTAGAAGATCGGGATATTAAAATTTAATTTACAAAAATGGCATTCGGTTCACAAACCTACAATGCAGGTAATTTCCGCAGAGAGAGTCTACTTTCTATCTTGAAAGATGTTTCTCCAAACACGGACAATTATTTGACATCAAACTTAGGTACAGGACCAGTTGCGACAAACACTCTCCATGAGTGGACAACGTACAACACCGCACGACCAACCAGTGTAACAACTGTAATCGAAGGTGCTGATGCGAGTTACGCAGATCTGGAACACCCAGTTAGAACTTTCAACGTTACATCCATAGTTACTGAACCTGTAAAGGTTTCGGCAACCATGAAAGCAGTATCTGTAGCAACAGGCGAAGATCCATACGCTTTCCAGAAAGAAAAAGCACTCAAGAGATTGAAGGCTAAAATGGAATGGCTTACGATCAACGGAGCACTTGCAACAGGTGCATCTGGTGTAGCAAGACAAGTAACTGGTATAGATGGAATGATCTCAACAAATGTGACTGCACGCACCTCTGGTACGTCTTTCTCAGAAATTGAGCTCAATGACATCATGCAAGATGTTTGGTCAAATGTCGGTAAAGAATATCTTTCTGACATTCTAGTTTGTCCAATGGTTATATCACGAAGAATTAGTGGATTTACCTCAAATCTTACACGCAACATTGATGCGAAAGAAAAGAGACTTAGTTCACAGATCCGTGTATACGACACACAAGTCGGTAATTCGCTCATGATAGTTCCTCACCAGGATGTCAGAGCAGCTGCTGGTACTTTGACTGTCTATGCACTTCGTGAAGACACTTGGAAGCACTCCTTCCTTAAAGGGCGTGAGCCACAATGGGAAGAACTAGCCAAGACTGGAGATTCTGACAACGGACAATACGTTGCCGAGTTTACAGTAGTCGGTTATGCACAAAGGGCATCAGCGAAAAGGACAGGGTACGCCACAACGCTCTAAACCTATTAGAATTAGTATCCAACTCCCCCCAGAAATGGGGGGTTTTTATTTATGTTATAGACAATGCAAATAGAACTGTTTATAATATGGTATGAAAAAATGTATCCAGAATGAATGTCAAAATAAATTTTATGCACGAGATCTGTGTAGAAATCATTGGCGACAGTTAAGAGCAAAGGAAACAGGTATGTATAAACTTGACTATGAATCTAAAAAAAATGATCCTAAATACTTAGTCATGAAACATAAAGCAGACAAAAAATATAGAGAAAAACTTAAGGATATGGGTATTCTTAAAAATAAACAGCAAGATGCGTGGAGAAAATGGATAAGTAATCCCGAAAATAGAGATAAGAGAAATGAAAAGTCTAGATTATTTCATTTAATGAATAAAGATAATCCAAAATATAAAGAGAGAAATAGAAATTTTCAAAAGAGTTCTCGTCTAAAAATAAAGCTAGAAGCATTCAACCAATACTCACCAAATGGTGTTATAAAATGTGCAAAATGTGGCTTTTCAGACATTAGAGCCTTAGGTCTAGATCATATAAATAATGATGGGATAGCTCACAAGAAAACAATAAATCCTAGAAATCCAAGAAGAGTTACAGGAACACTTGTTTATCGTGATCTTAAGAAAAAAGGTTGGCCTACTGGATTTCAGATACTTTGCTATAACTGTAACTGGATAAAATACATAGAAACACTGTAAGATTTTTATATCTTGCATAAATGATACAGATGTATATACTAAGACCAATGGATGACATCAAAAACTACGAAGCTGTCTCTAAGAACGGAACTGCAATAACTAAGGCGTTAATGGATATTTGGGAGAAGATAGGAAAACCAGAAGACTTCTACTGCGACACTGGTAAAGCACTACTTGGTGAAATCGCCAACGTATTTACATACTTTTACAGACAAGAGTACATAGACTTCTTGCATGACAGAAATATTGACTTAAAGAATGAAAAGCCACTCCATCTACTTGGAAAGGAAAACCATGGAATTACACCAATATCATACCCACCGACACTATTCAAACTTATAAGAGCTATGTTTCCAGGCGCACAGCTTGGAACAAAAAAGACTCAGAAAGTAATGTTTGAGGTAATTCCTTGGTTAAAAACTACAAATACAAGAGTATGAGACTAGCATGCAGCATAATTGTAAAAGACGATACAGAGTTGCAAAATTTGCAAAACTGTCTAAATAGCGTAGTGCCACACTTTGAGACTGTGCTTGTTGTAGCTAATGGTGAACAGGTTGGTGGTATACAAACTCTATGCACAACCTACCAAAATGTTATCTACCAGTACAAGAAGTGGGAAAATGACTTCTCTGCAATAAGAAACTACTCATTTGATGAGCTCACTAAAATAGCCGATTTTGACTACCTATTCTGGATTGATACTGATGATGTACTCGTAGGGGGAGAACACCTCTTAAATGTGGCAAATACTGCCAAAAAACAGGCTTTTGACGTGGTGTTCCTAACTTACTGGTATGGATGTACCTTTGATAAAGACAATCAGCTAGTTTCAGTAGACGTAGAGCACATGCGTGAAAGACTTATACGCCCTGGATCAATAACTTGGAAAGGCAGACTACATGAGACTCCAGTTCCTGTGGAGAACTCTAAGCACAAATACACAAGTGTTAAATACTCCAAGGAATACCCAATATCAGTTATGCATACATCAACCAATGAAACTGCACAATCCAAGATGCAAAGGAACAGAGACATACTTGAGATACAACTTGAGGAAGAACGTAAGAAAGGTGATGCAGATCCTAGAACATTACTCTACTTAATGAAAATATACGCAGACCTTAATGATGAAGAACAGTGGAAGAAACTTCTAACAATGGGTGAGGAATACATGAAGAAGTCAGGATGGGACCAAGAACGAGGAACATGTCTTGTTTTAATGGGTAGAACCTATCAGCAATTCGGTAGACATCAAGAAGCTCTTGAGAAATACCACGAAGCTATAAAAGAATACCCTTACATGCCAGAAGCCTATCTTTACGTGGCACACCTGTACTACGACCTAAAGGAATACAACAAAGCTAGACATTGGCTAGATCTGGCACTTAGCATCAAACTACCAGAAATATCAAGTGATATTGTTCATATAAGCAAGCTAAAGGTAATGTCAGCCAACCTAAAGATGAGACTAGCTTATTATGTGGACAAAGACATAAAACAAGCTATTGAATATGCACAGATCCTCTACAAAGCAGACCCAATAGAGGACAACCTAAACATGCTCAACTACCTATTAGATCTAGGCAATCTCAATACTGCGTGCGAACAAACGCATGCGGTATTGAGATACTTAAATGACATAGGAGATCTTAAATCAATTAGGAATATATTAGACGCACTCCCAACTGCTATATCAGCACAGAAGTTTGCCATAAATATAAGAAAAGCCGTAACTCCACCTAAGAGATGGGCTAAAGATGAGATAGCATACTTTGTAAACTTTAATGGACCAGCACTTGAGAAATGGGATGGCAACTCTGTTGCTAAGGGACTCGGAGGATCTGAAACAATGGCAATCCAACTAGCTGAGGAAATGGTAAAGAAAGGCTACAAAGTAACAATATACGGAGATCCTGAAAAGATAACTGAAGTAAACGGAGTCAAATACTTGCCTTACTACTACTTCAATCCCGTTGATTACTTCAACATACTTATCCAGTGGAGGCACTGGTTCCTGGCAGACCAAGTAAAAGCAAAGAGATTCTACGTAGACTTACACGATGTATTTACCACAATAGACATAACAAAATCACAACTTAACGCCATAGACAAATTTATGGTTAAAAGTGAGGCTCATAAAGCTCTTGTAGGTAAAGACTTGTTAGATAAGTTTACTATTATCCCAAATGCAATTTACAGACCATAAAACACCACAGAAAGAAAGACTTTGCTACTTATCATCCTATGATAGAGGATTAGAACATCTACTCTATATGTGGACTGATATAAAGGAAAAGTACCCTAAAGCCACCCTACACATAGCTTACGGATGGGAGAACTTTGACAAACTAACTCAAGGAAATCCTGAACGTGCTGAATGGAAGCGTGGTATGGAACTACTCATGCAACAAGAAGGAATATTCCACCACGGCAGACTAAGTAAACAAGACCTCAAGGAACTAAGACAACACTGTTCAATCTGGGCTTATCCTACTCACTTCTACGAGATATTCTGTATCACAGCGGTTGAGGCACAGGTAGACGGACTTATTCCAGTTACATGCGATGTAGGTTCAATCAAAGAAGTTGTAAGGAGAGGTCACGTACTTGATGTAGACATTTATACTAAAGAAGGTAGGCAAGAATATCTAAAGGTGTTACTTGATGAGATGGCTACAAACAAACCAAGAAAAGATCACTTCTCCAAAGACCATAAGATAGAAGAAGTAGCTAACAAATGGATAGAAAACTTTGATGAAGAATATGTTGGACCAAAGGTTTCAATAATAACTCCAACAATAAGACAAGGATTCGGGAATATGATGGCTAATAACCTATCTATCCAGACATACCAGAACTTTGAGTGGATCATAGTAGATGACTTCCCAGAAGACAGAAGTGAACATTTTGCAAAACTTGCAAAACAGTACATACTAGACATTAAATATGTACGAGGTCAGCCAACTAAGATCAAACGAAGATTTGCACTGGCTGCTGCCAACAACACTGGATACAAGACATCAACAGGGGATCTGCTAGTTATTCTGCAAGATTTTATCCTCATTCCTGAGGATGGAATCGAACAAATCACAGAAACCCATAAACATTACCCAAACTGCCTAATAGCCCCTGTTGATGTACAAGCATTCGCAGGAATGGTAGAAGACACAAACTCTGAAGACTGGTATAACGGAAATACTTATCCTGTAGGCAAGATAGACAAACAAAACGTACGCATACAGAACAAAGGACTAAGAAAGACAATACACCCTATGGATTTTGAGCAGAATTACTGTGGAATACCTAGAAAGATAATAGATGATCTGGGAGGATGGTATGAACTCATGGATGAAGGACTAGGCTTTGATAACACAGAGTTTGCATGGCGAGCTATGCAGGCAGGCTACGAGATTCTAATAGACGAACTCAATGTGGCTATATGCCTAGACCACTGGACTCCACTTATGGACAAGCCCAAACAACTAGGAGAAGGTAGAGAAAGGTCATTAAACGATCCTAGATACTTATTCCTTATAGGAGCTATTGAAGATGGAAAACTCCCACTTAAAGTAACTCAAGAAGTAAATGACACAATAGACTTACAGTACGAAATGCCTGAGAATGTAGATCCAACTAAATGGATACGCAAGAATGCCAAAGATATAGCAACTAAATGGTTACAAGATACTTTTTACAAATGAGAATTTTACTCACAGGACATAGTGGGCTCATAGGAAAACACCTAGCAGATAGGCTTATTAAAGATGGACACGAAGTTATAGGTATCTCGAAGTCTAATCGTAATAAATCAAAATTTGACGTAGTTGAGTGTGACCTACGAGATCCCAAGATCATAGACACAGTAGAGATGATTGCACCTGAAATGGTCATACACTTAGCAGCAGACGCAGCAGAGGGTAAGTCAATGTTCTCACCTATTGAAATATCCACATCAAACTATAACACCTTTATGAATGTGCTTGTTGGAGCACTACGAGGTAAGAAACTAAAGAGATTTGTATTTACATCATCAATTGCAGTCTATGGAGCTATTCACTCACCATTTAGGGAACAAGATGTCCCAATCCCTGAAGACATTTACGGAATAAACAAACTAGCAATAGAACAGTCACTCAAAGTAATGTCTAGCGTACACAGATTTGAATACACAATAGTCAGACCACACAATGTATATGGAGAGTATCAAAGAATGGATGACCCCTACAGAAACGTTCTTGCACTCTGGATGAACTCACTCCTTAAAAAGGAACCCTACGTTATATTTGGAGATGGTTCAATGAAGCGATGTTTCTCATACGTGAAAGACGTGGTTGAGGTCATACACAAAGCATCATTCTCACCATACAAGAATATGATATTCAATGTTGGATCAGATAACTTTTATGCACTCAAAGATGTGAGCGCAGTACTTCAGAAGATTGCAGGAGTAAAGATAACTCCTAAGTTCCTACCAACCAGAGTACATGAGGTACACACAGCAGTATCAGACCACACTCTAGCCAATAACTTATTTGGATATAAAGACACATCACTTGAGAAGGGACTTGAAAGAATGTGGAAGTGGGCTAAAAAGGTTGGACCATTTGATTATAAATTAGAGACATTAGAGCTTCAAAACCCTAATATCCCTGCTAACTGGAAAAAATGAAAGTCTATTACAGAGTATGCGATGTTAATTCTACAAACCCATCACCATTATTCGGAGAAGATAGACCAAGACTAAATAAAATCTGTCTAAGAACATTCAAGACATTCTACCCTAATGCAGATGTTACGTTTATCTGCGACTACTGCATACCTGAGACAATCCGCTTCATAAAGAAAGAATACCCAAACTCTGAGGTTTTAGAAACATCTATCGGTATAAATGATTCCTGCCTACATCAATACAAACTCTATGAACAAACAACCCACGATGTAGTTCTATTTCAAGAATGTGACTACTTCCATATAGGAGCACTAACAGAGAAGATGATAAATGAACTAGAGTACGTCAGTCCATATGATCACCCTGACAAGTATCCTAATGAAATCTCACAGATCAAAATTGTAGATAATCACCACTTCAAGCATACTATTTCAACAACTTCAACATTTGCCACAAACAGAGTGGGTTTTGAGAGAAACAAACATCTGTTCTACAAGCATGGATACATTGACCATGCCAGATGGCTTGAGATAGGTGGGCTATGGAGTCCTATTCCAACACTAGCAACTCACATGGTTACAAATTGTCTATCTCCTGCAATCAAATGGAAAAACCACTTTACAGCGTTGTAATGCTTACGTGTCACAGAAACAAAGAAATATCCCAGATAGCCAAGGATTGTTACTGGTCAGTTAAGAATAACTCCAAAGACTATCAGTTTATAGTTGTAGACAATGGCTCAACAGAAGACATATCATGGCTTGAGCCTGATGTCCTAATAAGGAACAAAACTAACCTCGGTATATCTACAGCATGGAATCAAGGATTAAAGCTAGCAGTAGGGGAGTACATAGCGGTCATAAATGACGATATTTTGGTCCATGGAGACTGGCTAGAAAGGCTCAAAAATGCCCTTAAAATGCCCCTAGCAGGGGTTTCTAACCTTTATGTGGAGCATCTACCCCAAGGACAGGGACTTATTGAGAATTACAAGTGGTTCTCAGGCTCATGCTTCATGCTTAAAAGATCAACTATAGACAGAGTGGGGTACTTCGATACAAGGTACGAGAAAGCCAACTTTGAGGATCACGACTACTGGACTAGAGTAATGAGAGCTGGACTCAAGTTATATGTAGACTATGGAATGACAGTAATCCATAGGGAAGGCAAGACAGTACACGATAAAGACATATCCGAGCACTTCATAGCCAATAAACAGAGATTCTTTGATAAGTGGGGATTCCACTCTCAGGAAGTGTTCTGTGGTGACAAGTCTTTTCCTTTTGTACTACAATAAAGTATGGACATAAAAATAGTAGGTGATATACCAGAAAGTAAACCAATGGAACCATCAAAAGATGCTGTAATGGGCGGTATACCAATGGAAACAGAGAAAAAGATCATAAGTGAAATGTACGGATTAGATGAAGTTGAGGCTAAAAGATCAGATGAAAAGATAAACACACTTATTGAATACGCCAAGTCACAGAACAAAGAACTTACTCCAGAAGCTCTTAAATGGACTTTACGTGAGCTTGAACTCAAACTGGGGACACCACCAATAAGTGAGACAATGGTCAACTATATGGCTAGATACGCCTACCTTATGACAGATAAGCGTAAAATAGAGGAAGAAATTAAAAAGTTTTACTAACTATGGCAGATCTTTATAATAACCTATTTGGAAAAGAACACATAAAAGATGGTGACGTTATTGGTATGGCAGAACATGGAAGACAGGGTGGAGTGTCAACTGGACAAGGATTCAAGTTCACTCAAGAAGTTGATGAGACTGTAATCATTGATGAAGCCTCTGCAACAGTAACATATATATGCAAAGCTATCCCAGGTAGCAATACTACTCCTGGCAAGGCAGATGCAAGGTGGAAGATAAAGAAAATAGACTCTACAAGTAATCCTATTGTAATAGGTTATGCTGATGGCGACACCAACTATGACAACGTCTATGACGACAGGGCATCTCTAACCTACTCCTAAGTATTGCAAACTCTATAATCTCTTTCCTATTATGTAGGATATGAAAACCCTACAACAGATACTCATTGAAAGTGCAGCCTTACTTGATCTTACAGCAGCCCTCCCAACTGGAGTTGAGCTTGCTACAAGATCATCATATGCCAACCAAGCACTAGCAGAAGCAGCAAACACAGGAATACTTAATGAATTTAAGGTTCCTGTAACTACATTTGCAACAACTGCAACTCTACCACTAGGAGCTGATTTTAAGGAGTTTATCAACAAACCAGCGGTATTAAACTCAAGTGGTGGGTGGGAAGACTATGTACAAATAACACCTGAAGAAGCTAGAGAAATGAACTCTACAGATAAATACTGTTATGTTACTGGTAATCCAAGCTCAGGATACAGTGCATACTTTAACAACCTTGCTACAGGAGCAACTATTTCATATGTAAAGCATCGTTATCCATCAGGAATGGCTACTCTTACTTCAATTTGTGAGCTTAATGATCCACAGTACATAGTGCTTAAAACAAGTGCTTATGTACTCAAATCAAGAGGTGACGAGAGATTCCCAATAATTGACTCTGATGCCGAGGTTAGACTTAGAAATATGTTTGCTCGTCAGCAAAGAAGACCACTTGGGGGAGACCAACAAGTCAGAAGAACAGGCGCAGCAAGTTATTCACTAAGTTAAAACCATGCCCACATTTTATACACAGAAACAGACATACAATCCCAAGAACAAACTAGAAGCCGAATGGGAAACATTCCGAGATGGACTAAACCTACTCAAGCGACCTACAGAATTAAAGAGGAGTGAATACTCAACTGGGGACAATATAATGCTTATAGGTACTGGTGTTCCGACTGGCAGATGGGGTACATCAAACTACTTCACAGCAAGCGGGGCAACTGGTGGAATAAGAGGGTTTGGGATATATAGAAACGCCACACTATCAACTCCAATAAGAGAGATATTAGCACTCACAGATCAGGGTTACATAGTTAAGAAAAATGGATCAGGATCAACTGTAGTTACAGGTGCCTCTTATCCATCAGGATCAGAGGTAAGAGCAGAACAGCTAGGTAATAAACTACATTTCGTGTCTAAAGATGTACCAATGGTTTCATACAATGGTTCAACTTTAGAATTAAATGCAACTTTACCAGTTCCAGTCGGTGTTAGAGCTACAAACGTATCTGGAGTATCTGGACCTGCAACTCAAGGATGGAAGATAACAACTCTTGGGGCATTTGGTGGCGAGACAACACCAACTACAACTATTTCATTACCCAACCTACCAGAAGACCTAACAAGGACAAGAATAAGATTAAATTGGTCTTTGCCTTCAGTGGCAACTCTGGGTGGGTTTAGTATCTATAGAGGCATACCAGGTGACGAAACATTCCTTACAAGTGTCGGACCTACAACTTACTCGTACGATGACACAGGAGAGCCTGCGTCAGAGGTTGCACTACCACCCATCACAAACACCACAGGAGGCATTAAATCGCCTATTATCGTCAGATTTAACGATAGATTTATCTGTCGTGATGCAGTAGATGGATCAAAGCTACTAATTTCTGGAAGATACCCAAATCACACAAAGTTCAACTGGGCTGATGGTGGAGGATATGTGTATATAGAACCAGATGCAGGACAGGATGTAATAGGAGTTGGGGTACAATCTGGATCAAACAAGATCGTTGTGTATAAGGAATACTCACACTTTGCACTTGAGCTAACAACTGTAACAATCGGTAACTACGTGATATTAGATCCAACATACGCTCCAATTTCAAACAGTATTGGAGCATCTACTCCAGATACTATAATTGCAGTAGAGAACGATATATTCTACTTTGGTAGAAAAGGAATGTATGTAACAGGATATGAACCAAACTTCCTTACAATCATTCGTACAAATGAAATATCAGCAGCAGTCAGACCATATCTTGCTAATCTTTCAGACACAGACTACAAGACAGCCTGTGCATTCTATGTAGACAATAAATACATACTTTCATTCCCTGCAAGAAAGGAAATGCTTGTCTATGATCGTGAAAGAGGAAGATTTGTAGGTATATGGAAGTTGCCATATGGAATACAAAAAATGGCAAAATTTGTAGATGATACAGGTACAGAAAAATGGGTACTAGGATGTAATGTAAACAATAAAGTCTACACATTTGAAACCTCTGTGAACTCTGACACAGGAACAACAATATCAAAGAAACTCGTACTTAACAAAGAATCATTTGAAACATGGAAAGATCTCAAAACAATAGAGTTCTTCAACATTTTACTCAGAAACATTACAGGAGAAGTAAATGTAAACATCTATCTTGAAGACAGAGAAGGAGCAACTACAAATGTAAAAACATTTACCATAACAGGATCAGCAGTAGCTGGTAAATCAGGATGGGGTTCAACACTTTGGGGAGGATCACTTTGGGGTGAGTTCAGAGGTGCTCCAGTATCAGGATCTGATGAGTTTGTCAGGTGGGGGACACTATTTAAGCAAGGTAGACTTCTTTACATAGAGGTATCTTCAACCGCAGCCAATTCTAACTTTGAGTTCTTGGGAGCTAACATATCTGCCAAAAAGCAGGGCAGAGGCTCACTTTCTGCAAGTCAGAGAGTATAACTTGCAAATATTGCAAAGTTAGATACTTATAAATTATCCTAGTTATATGACACTATATTACCCAACCACAAGCAACTTTATACAGAAAAACCTAGATGCTCAACTTCTTACAGGAATAACAGCATCTGCTACCCTAAATAACGTTACTTCCATTCAAAATAAAGCTGGAATAATGATTATTGATAGAGTAGACACTAATGGAGTAGAAACTCCAAGCAAGGTAGAAGTCATATCGTTTGCTGGAACTTCTGGATCAACTGTTACAACGCTTGTAAGAGGACTGGGCGGAACAACAGACCAAGATCACGAAGTAGGAGCAATAGTAGAATTTGGACCAGATATAGTTTGGGCACAAGGACTAATAGATACAATGTTAGTTCAACATAACGAAGATGGTACCCATAAATCCGCCCTTGTTACGACTCTAAAAGCATCAGGAGCCGAGGTAACAGCTGGAACCGAAGACGCTAAGATCGTGACACCAAAGGCTATAGCCGATTCAGATATACCAACAGCTAAAGCAACAGCGGCAGAGGTGGCAACGGGTACGGATGATGCTAAATACACAACAGCACTCGCTGTAGCTCCATATGCAAATTCCTCAATGGCTCGTCAAGCTATCATAAACGGTAATTTTGATGTGTGGCAGAGAGGGACAACATATACTGGGATTGCAACAGGTAGCTTCTTAACAGATAGATTTTCCTTGAGTCACAGTGCTGATAGTGGTACTTTTCCAACTCACATAAATCGCAGAACCGCCATAACTGCTGGAGAAATACCAAATTCTTTTTATTCTTATGAGCTAAATGTGAATGGTGCTGGTACTTCTCTAGGGGCAGGGTCATACTATTGGATTAGACAAAAGATAGAGAATGGGGTTAGGTATTTGTGTGGAGATGGCAAGAAAGTCACATTGTCTTTTTGGGCTAAATCAGATATAGCCAATAAAAGACTAGGTGTTCACATGAGACAAGACTATGGTACAGGAGGATCGCCAACAACGGCAGAAGTTATAAACGGAACAAATTGGACTCTTACATCAACTTGGACGAAATATACTCACACCTTCACAACTAATACACTTTCAGGAAAGACATTTGGAACAGGTGATAATGACAACATAGACCTGCAATTTATGCATGTATGGGCAGCCACTTATAAAGATAGAGCAGGAGCTACTACAGATGAGTCATTTGTCGGTGCTGGATCTATATTCATCGCCCAAGTCCAACTCTGTGCAGGTGACGTAGCTCTCCCATTCCAACCGAAGAGATTTGAGGAAGAGTTGAGGGCATGTAAAAGATACTACCAAAAATCATTTGATTACACTGTCGCACCAGCGCAAAACTCAGGAAGTTATCTAGGAGCACTATTCTATAGAGCTTTAGTTGCAGGAGCTACCGTTCATTCTATGACAGTGCCATATGAGGTAGAACTCAGAACCGCAGCGACTCCAACTTTCTACAACGTAGCAGCAGCAAATACTAAATGGAGAAACGCTACAGATAACGGAGATAGTGGAACTCCAGCTCAATACGACTCATCTGTGAAATGTATGCACGTTCAAAATCCAGGCGTTGCAACAGATGCAGTTGGAGAGGCATTGTATCTACATTGGACAGTTGATGCTGAACTTTAACACCTATGACACTACTAACTATTGATGAATTTCTAGCCAAATACCAAAACAAGAGCTGGGACTTCGATAACTTTGCAAACGCTCAATGTTTTGATCTATTCCAGTTCTACAACAGAGATGTGGTAGGTGGTCCATTCGTCACAGGTGCAGGAGCAAAAGACATTTGGGAAACATATCCAAAAAACCTATACGAGCGTATTCCTAATGGTGCGACAAACTACCCTAAAAAGGGTGATGTCATGATCTGGGGAACAGCATACGGACCATACGGACACGTAGCAATATGTAGCGAGGACGGCAACCCACAGACCGATTCTTTCACAGTCCTATCTCAAAATGATCCTGCTGGCGTACCAAGCATATACAAGACTTATAAGGATTGGAAAGGCGTGCTAGGCTGGCTTAGACCTAAACCAAAGGTAGAGACTGATCTTGAGGTGTGTAACAGACTACACACTCAGCTTGTTACAGAGCACGAAGCACTTAAAAAAGTACATGCGAACTGCTCAATGCTTACTCAAGAGGTTAGCAGTCTGAAAGCTACTCTGCTATCGGCTCAAGCTGAGATAAAAGACAAGACAGAACGCCTAAATATTGTAAGTTTGGAGCGAGATCGACTTAGAGAGAAGATTTCAAAGGCTCAGGTTGCGTTAACTTAATTTATGGATCAATTTTTAACATATGTAAACCAATACGGACTCGGGATTGCTGTCCTTCTTTTCCTTGTGTATTTCCTCGGTAAATATGTACTCGGAAACGACAAAAAAAAGGATGACAGAATCCAAAAACTTGAAAACAAGGTGGAAACCTTGCAACAAGAGGTTTCAACCCTAAAAGATCAGCAGAATGCCAAAGCTCTTGAGATAAATGCCAAATACGCTGAGATGGCACAGAAGATGGTTGATGTTATAGACAGAAACACGCAAGAGTTTACGAAGTCAAGGGATGTACAGGAAAAGTTACAAAACTACCTGACCTATTTTATAGAAAACAACAAGATTAAAAGTTAATCAATCTTATGAACAAAAAAACAAGAGATACAGTCAAATACTCAGTTTCATCTGGAGCACTTGGTGGATCGCTGGTTGTAATACTCGCATGGGGACTCTCACTAAGAGGTCTTCTCATGCCCTCTGAGGTTGTGGCAGCTCTAACAGCCATATTCTCATTTGCAGTAAACATAATACTTGTGAGGACTGGAATTATAAGTGAGGTTTAACGATGGCAACAATAGTAGACAGATACATAGGAGATGACGGACAGATACTTTTCCCTATCTCATCTACTGCCGACAACACAAGTGATCTTGTGTCAGACAGAGGGACTTTTTTTAAAGCATTTACGCATAGTGATGGAGTAGTAGCAATAGAAGCGGGCAATCCAATAGGGTTGTTGCTAGTTTTAACTTACCCCGCAACACCTTAAATATATGGCAGATACAGCAGTAGCAATAACAGCAGGAACGGGTACAAATATAGATACCCGAACAGAAGCGACAAATGGCAATCATAGACAGGTAATTGTCATTGGTGATCCTGCGACAAATGCAGGAGTAGCACCAGTAGACGCAACTGCAGGTTTGAAAGTTGATCTTGGAGCAGATAATGATATATCGGGAACAGTAACTGCAAACGCAGGAACAAACCTAAACACATCAGCTCTTGCACTTGAGGCAGGTGGAAACCTTGCAGCAATTAAAGCTAAGACAGACAATATACCCGCACTAGGACAGGCTCTAGCAGCTGCATCATTACCTGTGATACTCCCAGCTGCGACAATAACAACTCTCACACCACCAGCTGCAATAACGGGGTTTGCTACAGCAGCAAACCAGCTCCCTGATGGACATAATGTAACAGTAGATAACGCATCAATAGCCGTAACTGGAACATTCTGGCAGGCTACACAGCCAGTTTCAGGCACAGTAACAGCAGCGCAAGCCACAGCAGCAAATCTAAACATGACTGAGGCATCAGCATCTGCCATAAAAACAGCAGTTGAAACGATAGATAATGCCATAGCAGGCTCTGAAATGCAGGTTGACGTAGTTGGGGCTTTACCAGCAGGAACAAATGCCATAGGCAAACTTGCTGCTAATTCAGGTGTGGACATAGGCGATGTCACACTAACCGCAGGTACAGCAGCAATAGGTTCACTTTTACCAGCAGATACAGACGTAACAGCTCACACAAACTATGCAAGGAAATACTACACAAACGCAGGTGCTGTAACAGACGGGATTATATGGAGTCCAGCAGCAGGAAAGAGGTGGCACGTGGTCACACTTTACCTACAAGTATCAGCAGCAGCCACAGTCACACTTGAAGACGACAAAGCAGGTGGCGATGATCCTGTGTGGAAGGGTGAGCTTGCAGCAAACTCAGGTGTGGTGCTTTCATTCACAGAAAAATACCCGATGGCATCGGGGGAAGATGCTGCCGATCTTTTGGTAACTACCACAGCAGGTAACGTTTATGTTACTTGTGTCGGGTATGAAATATGAGAATAATCATTGGATTGATACTTTGTTTGGCACTTTTTCCACTTGTTGTAATTTGTAGGTATGGAGTTCGCGATCTTTAAACTATGTCAGCATCTTATAGAGCGTCATCAAGTAATAGTGCAGCATCGGGGACTGCGGTAACTGTAACTGCACCAACTGGAACAACTACGGGTGACGTGGTTGTAATCTCTGTACATTCAAACAATCAAACAACAATTGCAGACAATAACGGAGCAACACCTTTTACTGAGGACATAAACGACTACAAACCAAACACATCAGGCGGACATACTGTGTCTGTTTTCTCACGCAGAATACAGGCGGGCGATCCTTCAAGCTACGCATTCACGCTTGGGACAACTGGCAGGTGGTCAATAGTTGCCACAACTTTTCAAAACCCCAATGCTACAAATATCTATGACGTTGCACCATCGACTTCAAACGCCGCAAACGCAGATGACTCTGCTGCTGCAACAATAGCTGCACCAGCTATAACCACAAACACAACAAACACAATTCATGTAGTGTGTGGGTATTTTGATGACGGAGCAGGTGGTACACCATCAGCTCCCGCTGGATATTCAACGTCAGGTGTCGAAGCAGACGAGCCACAGGGTGTCTTCTACAAAACAATCGCAGCAGCTGGCTCAACGGGAGCGCAGACGGTGACAGGAACAACAAGCTCACCAAGAATTGCCTTGTCTTTTGCGATCAAAGACACTGGTGTAACAACGTCAATCAAAGACATTATAAGTTCTGGATTTGTCCCACACGCAAGATGACAGAAACACGAAGCCCTGACAGCTCCTATTGGGAAGATTGGAACGATGCACTAGGTTTGCCTGAAGGAACACTACGAAGTGCCAAAGACTACAGAGAGAGAGCAGCAGACATTCTACGTGATCACCCCTATATGTCAGGGACAGTGTATGACAGATGCGGTCAGGATACCCACTGGAACGCAAATAAGATACTTCAAAGACAACATAACGTGTCACTTGCTACAGGCAGAGTTAATGGTCAATTTATACAAAATGGCAACAAAAGGTAGGTACAAGATTAACAGTTTCTTACACGCTCCCTTCATGGGAGCTATTTTTTTATGGAGCGTAAACCTAGATACGATGCACAGCGTAAATTTAGTGTTGAACAGAAGCGTAGACAAGCAGAGTTGCAAATGTATACCTGTCCTGACTGCGGTCAATCATTTTGGCGTAAACCACTATCAACAGTTCAAGCACATCACATAATACCCTTTTCGTTTGGCGGGGCTACAGAAAGCTCCAATTTGGTGTTACTTTGTCCAGACTGTCACCTGCGAGCAGACCAAGAGGCTATACAACACGGAAGGATATTTGGGGGAAACTACACACTTAAAGATGCAGAGCCTGAACAGAAGCGTAGAAGGTGAATCTACTTACCCCCAACCGCAATTATGCCCCCTGACTATCAGGCACAATTGAGTTAGAGGGCTTTCCAATGCGTCAATCTTTCGATTGAGGGTAAATAGACCAACTCATTATATCAACTTTACAATAATATTTTCCCCATACTGTCTGACTAGCTTACTGGAGTATCTTTTCATATAACTCACAGCGTTTTTCTTATCATTGTAGGCAACAATCCTTCTCTCAAAGTCACCTTGGCTTGTGTTGCCTATCTCCCATACAATCCACTTGTAACTCTTACCAATCTTTCTTTTAAGAACTGATATTGTCACTGATATTTTTCTCATAAATAATTTAATGTATATTTACACACTTAATCTCAACTCTCACATACTCACCCTCATAAGTCATCGTCTTTCCGTTTCTTCTATTTGACTCTTTTGCAAGCTCATAGAGGGTTCTTTCAAATGAGTCCTTTCTAACATAACCTAGCCTATACAGTAGTTTGTTCACTATTGTTCTCATTTTTCTTATCAAAACTTTTAAGTTGATCTCTTATTTTGTAATACGTTTCTCTAGTCATCTCTATAACTGTTTCTCTGTTATTGGCACGATCTACATGGCAGATGATGACATGGTGACTGCCTCTTGGCTTAGCAAAAACATTTTCATGTTTAACCCTGTACTTAGGCATATCAAGTGCCTTGTCTAGCCTGAGTAAGAGCTTACGGGTTAGGTTTTGTAATGCTAACTTCATAAATACATAATAAACTTAATAACAAGTGATACCACAACTGCAAATACTGTCATACCCAAGAGCATAGACATAAGGTCTTTCTCATAATGAGACTTGAGCATGAGTGAGAGTGGGGTGTAATTTCTCATATAAATTGATAATTAATCCTAGGCCAATAAAAAGTAAGCAAATGACAATCCAAGCACCATTCCAACTATTATGCCTGATAAAAATATTTCTATCATTTTGACTCCTCCTTTAGAGTGGCTAGGACATCCTTCAATTCTCTATATCTAGGATCGTCGCCAAGTGGCAATATACCCATTACTTTTTGAATCACCTCTTTCCTCGCATCGGCTTTCTGTTGTCTAACAAAATCAAATATCCATTCAGCCTGACTGCCACTCATACCCAGTCCCATACTCTTTAGACTTCTTGATAGCTGGCTTTCCCAATCGTTTTGTGTAGGCTTAATTCCAAGCGTACAGCCCTCATGTGGCTCGCAATCACAGCATCTAGCCTGACCACCCTCCTTGGCTAGGCGTTCGTTACAGACATTGTGTGTTTCGTTTTGTGTAGAGTTTGACATGGCTTCTTTAATGGCTTTGTTTATAACTCTTTTATCTCTCTTTGCCATTTTGTCTGTGTACTGGTCATTTGGTATTGGTATGTATTTCATATTTATTTCAAATTTGATAATATCTCATTCACCTTGAGGCGTTTCTCCTCTAGCAAACAAGCACAGCATTTCTTATACTGTTCTCCTTTCTTAGCACAAAATTTTGCGTGTACAATATCACTACCCAATATCTCCTCCGCCAAAGACTCTATCAGCTTGCGAGAAAAGGAGTGGATGAAAGATTTGAGACTATCTCTGTTATAAAGACTGGATGTAATTCGTGCGTGCAAACCATCTTCTTCCATAGTGGTAACATCGCCTGGAAATCTCTCATCAAACTCCTTCATCTGTTCATCTAGTATTTGATTTATGGTCATATAGGTTTATAAAAAACTAAATGTAATCGGGGATTGATTTGGCAAGGTCGTCACCCAGCCCAGCGCATATTGTCAATCCTAATGCCTTTTTACCGACTACATTCAATCTTTTAATGTGCTAATAAAAAACTAAATGTAGGTGGAGGATTGCTCCTTTCCTCAAGATAAGATTGGACCTCAGAGACTATCTTTTTTCACCTACATTCAATCTTTTATTGCTAAACAAATTGGGACAGGCAAGGTTTGACTTGCAGACTAGGATAGGCGTGTAGTGATAACGCCTCGTTTTACTTCTTACCCTACCAACTTACCATTCCTATTTCTAGGAGCACAGCCTCACCTGTACACTCATCTGGTTGGTCTTGCCCATATCGTATCGCAAAGATCACTGAGCAAGTTCTCCTAGTCTTGATGTTAGCGGCTCACTGTCCGCCATCTGTCCCAATCTATTTACAACTTATTAAGGTACGCAAATTCTCCGAACATACTCACTGCCATTTCGTTATAAGCTAGTGCTGCTTTCTCCCTGGTGTCAAAATATCCTATGTATTTTATCTTTCTGTTCATAGTTATATAGGCTAGCCATTTTCCTCTCATTGCTCTCACACCTTTATAACCTGATTTGTTACGCACTTGTTTATGACTATTCATTCTGTTCTGGCTTATTGTTGCATATCTTAGGTTAGACATCTGATTATCCAATTTGTCATGGTTTATATGGTCTGTGTGCATACCAACTTTCCTCTCTAGGATAACATTATGTATAAATACAACCTTTGTCCTTCTTTTTATTGTTCTTGGCTTATCAAGGTATATCTTCCTAACAACATATCCAAATGGATTTTTATGCCATTTCCATTGGCTTATATATTCATACACATCATCATCGACCAAAGTGTATTCATCGCTTCTTCCGAGTTTTATCTTTTTCATATTTTTATAATCAAATTCACTTCTGCCCCCCAAGTCTTTGAGAGGCAGTGGGTGAAAATTATTTCTTTTTCTTCAAGACTCGTTTTGCCTTCGCTGTGACAGCTTTCTTTAGCTTGTTCACTTTTTTTGCTTTCTTCTTCATAGTGGTAGTTTAATTTATAATTATTTCAGCTTTTTGAAATGTTCAATAAGTGTCTCTAAATAAGTTCTACTATCAAAGTTCATAGGTAAAGGTTTGTTATAACTTTCATCTATGACCCTGACTTGTACCTCACCTATCTTTTTAATAAGAGCATTTCTATATGCAACTGTATTACCTCGTAACCATCTATTGCATCTTCCACATTGGCTATTTATATTCATCGGTGAATATCTCCATATAAGATTACATAGTTCTGCCTTCGCATAGTGTCCTGCATGCCAATTCATTCCAATAAGTCCAGTCTTTCCACATGATATGCAGGTATTGCCATCACGCTTCTTAATCATTGGGTATAGGATTTTCTTCAACTTCTTCTCAAGTGACTTTATAGATGTCTTTTTTTGACGTTTATTTGCCTTTTTAATGCCTTTCTTAGTAGTGGTAGCTACCATACTAGCTTAAATAATTTATAACCCTCTCCCTGCCTTTAGTTTGGCTATGAATGCCTCTACATCATCTGAATGATATAGGTTGGCAGTCTTGCCTGGTCTCCATGCCATAGTTGCGTGTGGCAATATATTCCCTCGCTTTACATGAGTATAAAAACCCTGCCTGTGATATGTTCCGAACACTTCTTGCAGGCGTTTTATTACCTCGTTTGATCTCATTAGTCTGATTGCCATACTATGCCTCCGTCAACTGATAATCTTTTTGTATTGTGTGATGCTGTTTCAATGACCCACTTATCATCTTCAATGTATAGGTTGGGTCGTTGAATCATTTTGTTCTCTCTTTTGTAATGCTGTCTATAGTCGCTTGTTGTAAGAGAAACAACTTCTTGAACCTTATCCTTAGCTTCTCCGACAGGGAGGGCTTTTATAGTTGGGATTATTTCAATCATGCGTGAGTGTGGCATGAGTGAAACTTCATCAAAACTATAATTTAATCTCTCTATAAGTTCCTCATATAATGAAATGAAGTAGTATGCAGTTCTCTGCGACATACCTATCTCTGGATTATTGAGAAACTGTATAAAAGTATCATTCCCTCCCAGTCCAAGCTGTTTGTAAAGGTGTTCTTCTCTTATCTTCTTTAGAATAGCTCCTATAACAACAGGACTCTTATTGTATGCACTTAGTGCCTGTATGAGTTGGTTGTATATCTTTTGAGCTAGTTCTATTTCCATAGGTTAGAAAGGTATATCTTTTGGATCAACTTTTTCTAACTTCTCATCAAGAGCTTTGTCAGCTTTCTTTCCTTCCTCTAGTTTGGTTACATAGGCTTTTACCTTCTCAAGGTTAGCTTCAAGCACTGATGCTTCAGGCATACTTGCATCACCTGCTGGATAGACTGTGTACTTTCTAAGTAGTCCATCACCCTGCCAGGTAATCTTCCAAATAAGATCAAAGACTGTCTTAGACTCATTCATGGCAATTGATCTTGCTGACTTTATGACTCCAACTGGAAGTCTGAATGAACCAACCTTACCATCAATATCACCATAGACAAAGTATTGTGTGGATTTCTTTCCACTGAACTCTGCTTCTGTTGATACTGGCTCTGATGCTACAGTTACCTTGCATCCGTTTGTAATTTTTAACCCTGCACCCACATCTTTGAATGATGTTACTTGCATAATAATAAATAATTTATAAATACCCTATTTTAGTTAGCATTTCTCTATTTACTGCTTCAAATATCTTCTTGCAAGCTAGGAATGCCTCAAAGTCATAGACTCCGTACTCAAACTTATATCCACCTTCAGGCTGTAAAAGTACGACTGCTATATCGTCAATCTTAGTACCACCTTCCTCAAGAGCATTTCTATATGCCGATAGCTGAATGAATGCTTCCTGGTATATATCTTTGCCTGTCTTAACGTCAATGAGTGTATTCTTTCCGTTTATAGATGCAAGCATGTCAAGCGTACCTGCGTACTTATGCTTGGCTGATAGAACTGTCTTCTCTTGGTCTAGTATCTGAGCATGTGTTGTCTGCATGAACTTATGAAAAGCATCTGCATAACCTTTATATTCTGGGGCTACTTCAAACTGTCCAACGTTCTTGTATGCCTCAACTATCGAATGAACTGTTGTACCTCTGTTTTTAGCTGTGTCAGATACCTTGTATGGTGCCGACAGTGCTGTTTTCTCGTCAAGTGATGGATCTTTTACCATAGCAAAGTAAACCTGTTGACCGAACCAATATCTGAGCGCAGGTTTATCAATAATAGATAAGACTTTGGTTACTGAAAGGTAAGGAGTATCTTTTGCATCTCCTACCCAATAGAAACCGCCTCTACGTTTGTTTTTATCATTTGTCATACTTCTAAAAATGCTCTATACATGTGCAGAGCATCGTCTAAATTGTAATACGTTCCTTTGTTCTCAAATTCAACAATTTCCCCAAATACATTCTTTGCCTTGCCATATGACACTGTTATTGCCACTTTTACTGGAACTCTCCGCTTACAGATGGACTTAAATCTCATCGTAGACAGATTTCCGTATGACCCTACGTTGCCACTCTTATAATAGAATTTGCATCGTGTTTTATACTTGTCATTTGTCATCTTTATTTCCAATAAATAGTAATTTATATTTGTTGTCTTTAATTTCTTTGGATATGTTTATCCTGGTTGCACGATCTCGTATCTCATCAGGTATAACTTGCATACATTTAACAACTCCTTGAACGTCTTCATCGGCTTTGACAATGCTTTCAAATATTGTCTTTCCTTGCACGTACACCCCTAAAACGTATTTATTCATGTATTTTTTGAATGTATAACTCTGTCATTGGTTGAGAAGGATTTTCACCTCTCATTATCTTGGGTGCTAGTTTGATCTGTTCCTCAAGCATTTTGGCGTGAAAAACATCGTTGCCCAAATAAGCCCAATATAGTTGATCTTTTAGGTTTTTAATCCTTGAGCGTGTCATTATTGTTAGTTTATCCATTATCGGACACCTCCTGTTCTAGTTGTAAATCTCTAAACTGATCGTATGCGTCTGTATCTCCACGCACAATATCATCTCGTATTTCTTTGATTTCATCTTCTCCAAGTTTTGCTATGTATTGCATTTCTATTTCGTCTGCTGTCCCAGAGTCATATATTTCGTTAAGTAGAATTGTTTTGTATGTCATAAATGTATAGGAATTTATGTAATTGAGTATATTATACCACATAACTATACCCTTGTCTAGTGGTATTTTATTTGATTAAGATACCTTTTCTCTTTAAGTTGTATTGTTTACATCTTTGTTTATGTAATTCTCTATATAGTGGATCTTGAAATCTTTTTTTGTAATACTCTTTTATATATTCTCTTATCTTAGCATTTGTTTTATATCTGAAATTGGCTGCACACCTAATACATCTTCCTTTTCTTCTTTCCCTTTCTACTGTTAAGACACCACAATCTATGCAATTTTTTGGATAGAATATATTCCTACCATTCGTTCTCCCTTCAGAAAAGGCTTTACAGCCTAAGCAAAGTCCAATTTTTATAAGGTGCGACTTAAATTCTTCAAAACTCCTTCCACAAGATTTGCATTTTTTTACACTAATTTCTTCTAGATGTGATTTGTGTATCTCGTAATGGCAATCACTACAGAGTGGCAAAAGATTATCTTTTATGTCATTCTTATTATTAAAATCTTTGTGATGCAATACATCTGTCTTATTGTCACAGATAGAGCAATTATCACGCCAAGCACTATCATAAATCTCCTTTCTTTTATACGTCCTTCCAGAATTGAAATAGTCTTTGACTATCTGATGAACTCTCTGCCTTGATAATCCCATTATTTTCCCAACTTTTGAATAGCTGTTGAGACTATTGTATAGAGATTTTATTTTGTCTATTTTGCTTTCTACTTGGCTATTTGTTTCCATAGTTTGTATAAACTTTTTCTGTTTTAGCTCGTTTATCAAGTATCTCTTGAACGAACTTTGGTACTTGACCATTTTTAAGAGCTATTACTATTGCTTTCTGGGTTAAGGTTAGCTCGTTCCATCTGGATTTTTTCATATTTACCTATAAGTTCATTTATAACTATCAGCTCCTGTGCGAGTATTCCTCGCAAGGGTGTGTGATTTTGTTTGTTTATAACAAGCTCCATTATTTGTAAATGTAGAGCCTTCTGCATCTTTCTAAGATGTCTAATTTTGTAATTCATATATTTGTTTTTGTATCCTTTCTATTTCTTCAATAAAGTTCAGAGATTTGTTGCTGAGTAGTGTATAAGCATCCCAATCTGGGGCGTACTCACCCTTATCATTGAAAAGCAATTTATCTCTTTCTGCTTCAAAGGCCAACATTGAATTTATAACTTTCCTTCTTGTTGCTCTCAATCTTTTCAATTGTTTATCTTTCATACATGTATCCATGTGGAAACTTCCAACCTAGCTGCACAACTGCACCACTTACACCACGTCTATTTTTAGCAAGTCTTAGCTCCATTTCAGGATCAAATACTTTATCTCCGTTGCTAGACTTCTTTAAGAAAAACCCTAGATCTGCAACCATAGCAATACTCCCAGAGCCCTTATACTCAAGAGAGGTATTCTCTCCCTTTTCTTTTGCTACAGAGTTTGATAGTTGAGATAAACATAAAATAACACAATCTGTCTCTTTGGCTAATTTCTGCAACCTAAGAGCAACTTCAGACAGTCTTGAGTATTCATCTCTGTCATCTGACATTATGTTTTGAATAAAATCTATTACTACAAACTCGTATCTGTTATCTTTTATAATGCGTTCTATGTCTATCAATTTATAAATATCATCGTGAAAGTGCATAAGTTCATCGTATGCCACAAGTGAACCCTGTGCCTTCAGGTAATCAACGTGATCTTTGTGAACCCTCCCAAACATAATGTGCGATGCTGGAAGTCCTGACTTCATAGCGACAATGCGTGATGCTAACATCTCGTTTGATACCTCAAGCGAGAAGTACCCAGAGTTAAATCCTTGAGTTGCAATTTTTGCAAATATCTGACATGCGATATAACTCTTTCCAACTCCTGTCTGTCCTCCTAAAATAATAAGTTCCTTTTTCCTAAATCCTCCATCTAAAATGCTATCTAACTTGCTAAATCCTGTCGCAATCTCCTCTTGTCCTTCGGTAGTTCGAGCGTCTATAAGCTCAAGAACATGAGATAGTTTCATGTATATTAAAAACTTTTAATTAAACATAATACTCGCCTTTTTTAAGTGTGCTATAACTAAGTAATGTCCCTATCCAGTCTACAGGCTCGCCTTCTGGGTTACGCTTTCTAAGAAAAATTGTGGGTGTCATCTTTCCACTCCAAAATGGGTGTACTGCAACCTTTTTGCAAGCCTCCTTCATCTCGTCTAGCGTGTATGACTTGAGGGCTTCCTTAAAATTGTTCTCTAAGCTCGGAATAGGTCTATATTTAGTGTTATGTATAGTGTTCCAGTACTGTATGAGTTCTCCTAGAGTAGAAACTCTCTCTGTTTCTTTTATTTGTTTTCTATCTGTATTTATATATGGTATAGGTTCTGCACTTTCGTGAAATCCATTTGTCGAAAATGTGAAATGGGCTGTGAAGCTCCAAAGTACATCCTTGTCAATTATTGCATACCACTTTGTCCTGTCATAAGGGGCTGAATTAAAATTGCCTGTTTTTATGACTTTTTCGTCTTCTAAATGCTTTAATGCAATATCGATTTTACGAGCACTGACATAGGGAAAAAGCTCCTCAAATGAGCTTATTGAGTTGTAAGTCCAGTAAAAACCATCGTGTTCATGCTTCTTGTTTGCTATATTCCGAAGTATCCAGAAGCCTAGATTTTGTAATAGGATAGCCTCAAGCACGCCATATTTCTTGGCATGCTCTATATCGAAGGAGTGATACATAATAAAAAAACCACAATTTGTAATCAGCTAGGCTAAGTAAAACTTTGCGGGTTTCTACCTAGCCAACTACAAACTATGGCCTTGTAGTTTTACTTATTTTATACTCGCCCCGCAAACGAGTTGTCCCCAAATTACGACCCTTTTATTATACCATTTTTTCGTAATAATTCAACTTCCTCCCTAGTTATCGCCCTACCTTTTTGATGCTTTGTTATTCTCGTGTTCTTCCAAATAGCCCATCCGCCTTTCTTGCTTTCTTTCCTGTTATATAACCACTTCTTAAAATGTTTTTCATTTATCCAAACATCCATAATTAGTATGAACTTATAAAAAAACCCCATTGCTGGGGCTTCTCCTATACATTGTGCTGTTGCAGCACTTTGTAGTTGTCCCTATTATACCACAAAATATCTCGTTTTCTTATGATAATTCCCTCCCATCAGGTTACACCAGATACTCAGGTTAGAACCAATTGTTCTCAAGGTGAAAATCCCATGCGTTCTTTGGTGCTCCATATCTATTGACAATATAATTATTGCACCACTCAAGCTGGCACATCAGGTCATCATCTGCTAACTTACATGGCATCTTTGTGCTCGGATATGCTTGGCATATTCCACCTGCCCCGATCTCGTTTACTGCATCAGCACGATACCCGCTTTCTTTTTTTATGATATTGTCAAATGCCGTCAAGTTATCACCCTGCCACTTTGTTGCTATCCATGCTAACGCCTTTTCTCTGTTACTTGCTCCGCTATCAGTCAAGTATTTAGTGAGTGCCTCAATTTGCCCCTGTATAGGCTCTTTAGTAGGTGTTTGGGATACTTTGGGTACTATGGTAGCTTTAGGCATCAAAGGCTTATAAATGGGCATTTTACGAGCTTTTATAGGCAATCTATATTGCACCACAATTGGGCTCTGTAGTTCATAGTTTAGAGCAAGCCATGAAGCAAAGACCGCAATTATATAACCGAGCACAAACAAACCCACAGAAAATACATATTTCTTATACTTTCCCATAATGTAATTATAATTTATAAAGACACACAAAAATATACCGCTTGTAGCGGGTACATATTGCAAAAATTGCAAATTGATAACACAATAAGCCCGCCTATATTAAGCGGGCCTATATATTGTCAATCCTGTTTGTATGCCTCAGGGCTTGATACAATCTCGTCTTCTAGTGCTTGAGCTTCGCCACTCATAACATATTCTATTGCTTCCGCTTCTGTCTTTGCTTCAACTTCTGCCCTCATTCTGACATCATAAACAACTGTATATTTGTTCATATTTATAAAATCAATTTGTAATTATCTGAACCTATTGGCAATCTCCAAAAGCTCGCAAAAGTCAAAATCATCTGTGATTATGTTTATGCCCTCAGCTTTGTCTTGTTCTTGATACTTTCTTAAATCATTTGCATAAAAGCCAGCCTCAGCGCATAACTTGCCAGCATCCGACCAGTTGCCATTGACCATGTTTTCTGTAATATCTTTCCATTGTTCAGGTGTTCTATATTTCATATATATATTTAAATAATAAATAGTGTTTTTTGGTGTTGTCGCTTCACCTTGTATTAGTTTAAATCTACAACTTCATACTCACCGCTTTTTATCTTTTGCCTGATTGTCTTTGTGTCTTCATGTAAGAAGCTACACAAATACTTGCTTGTGGTTCTGCTGTAATCCCAAAATCCAGAAGCAAGCTTTATTTTGCCCTCAATAGGCTTGAAAGCAATAATACTTCTATAGCTTTGAAAATAATCTCCCTCAGTTGTATTTATGATAAATTGATTTGCAACTTCCCTGTTTGACCTATCTGAGGTCATGTTATAAACTTTTGGTATGTTCATATTATGTATATAAATGTTTGATAATTAGACACCACACGTACTGTGTATAACTTCCTTTCCGTTCTTTTCTGCTAGCATGACTGTAACTTCATAAGATTTGCGAGCCTTTGCAAGTTTAGCAATTAGCTCTTGTGCTTCCCTTGTTGTGTTTGCGTAAACTTCATATTTTTTATGTTTATAAAAACCTATGTATCCGTTCATATTATGTTTATAAATGTTTATAATTAGATAACCCACTCGCTTATAAAATCTTGACGTTTTTTTATAAAATCAAGAGCTTTTGATATTGTCATACCCTCCAAACATTGCAAACCATCGCAAGCCTCAATGATGCGCTTGTGCTTAAAGTCCATTCCGTACTCATTTTTTACTATGAAGGGTAACGGGTAAAATATCCACTTAGAGCCCTGGTTGTTGACGGCTTCCCATAAATCACTCTTGTTATCACTCCTATAATCAAATATATAAGCGTCTCCTTGTAGGGATACTTGCAAAGTTCTATATTTCATAATTATTTAAGAAAATAATAATAACAACATATAAGAGCAAGCAAAGCACAACACAATATAATCATAGTTTGATTGAATTGATAAAATCACTAGCTGTCATGTTCAATAAATCATTGAACCTCTTTTCAATGGGGTTGAATGTCAATTCTGCTACCTCACGTTCAACCTCTTGTACCTCTTGTAGTTCTTTCAACTCATTGTATTTTTGGTCATCTACATATTGACCATTAAGTAACTGTTGCATAAATGTATAGGAAAATAATAATTAGGCAAAAACTGACTTATATGTAATCCAATATATAACCTTGCCACCTTGCACGGCTGGCACACGTCTGTATCCGAATAATGCGAGTAACCTTGTGAACATAGGATAAAATAATTGTTAATGTATAGGATATGTACGTATACAGTATATCAAAAATATTATCAATTGCAAGGGGTAGATGTATTATATAAGTATATTGCTCTATTGCTCCAATTTGCAATTTTTGCAAAATCAACTATTATGTACCTATATGGTATTTAAGAAAAAACACACCACAACAGAAGCCACACAACAAGAGCAAAAAACCGAGCCAATAACCACAGAAAACACACCAAAAGTAGAAAATAATATACAAACAGTATCAAATTCGCCGACCTCTATAGTAACTAACAACAATAATGATGATAGGGATATGATTATAAGAAAGAAAAGAGCATATAAGATATTTTTGAGGCTAATCAAAGAAAATAAGTACACTAGCGCTTATGCTACGGCTAAAATGTTACATATTCAGCCTCTAACTATTGCTAAGTGGCTACAGACAAAGCAAGCAATTGAGGCTATGAACAGTAAAGTATCAGAGTATGTAGCTAAGATTGAGGCTAGTCCCGATTGGAAAGCACAAGCGTACCTATTTGATAAGAT
>Ga0138256_10001066_pt1 | contig 29410 bp, 23 predicted proteins | sample KNB2016incub_MG_FD_105486 | JGI IMG/M metagenome (GOLD analysis project Ga0138256, IMG submission 105486) | Active sludge microbial communities from wastewater in Klosterneuburg, Austria - KNB2014incub_MG | ecosystem: Engineered > WWTP > Activated sludge > Unclassified | place: Austria... | reverse complement strand
TTTAGTTTTTTATCAACAAAAAAAGATACGATGTTTCTTCCTTTAACTTGATTCGTTAATCCAACTTGAGAATCATTGATGATAAATGCTTTTTGATTGATATGAATCTGATCCAAAGCTTTATTTTTTAAATACATAAATATCGTATCTCCTGAAAACTGACTTGTGTCAGACCACATCACAGGATCATAATACAATCTAAATACGGAATCCCGACTATCAAAAAAAAGTGAATCACATAGTCCTTGCATTTTTTTACTCCACATCTTCACATGTTTAAATGCTAGCAGCACTTTAAATGTATCCGCTACTTCATATCTGGTTTCTGCAATCAAACTATCTGCAGTCATATACAATGTATCATTATCAAAAGGCGAAGCTATATATTTTTTATTTCCTATAGGAATGTACCGTTCATCTTTTTTATTGTAATAAAACGTGTCACAAATAATACTAAATCCAGAACTTGTGTCTTCATAAACCACATGACCAAAAGCTGTACCCAAATCATTATCTCCGGAATAAATTAATTGATCTGCAGTAATCACACTTTTCCCCTCATTCACAGTCGTTCTTCCGGATACCTGAAGGGATTTAGATTTTTTGTTATAAGTAATATGCTCACCTCTAAGTTCACGGTCCTTGTCCTTATAAAATCCATGACCTATAATATGTATCCAATCTGTTGCATTATTAATATATATACTATCACCCTTGGCTTCCTGAAGACTATCACGAACCCAGGCATCGGTTTTTAAAGTGACTACATTCTCCTGATTGAAGAATTGGATGGTTTGTGCATCCGCTTTTTGACTACCTTTAGTATAATGCGGTGCCCGATTAAAATAAGAGTGTTGATTCGCCACATCATGATATCCATCTTCGGTATAAATGTTCATTTCATTCTCTTGAATGTTGGTTGGACCAGTAAATATAACTTTTTGATTTTTTGCATCAAATACCAGTGAATCCGATTGAAGATTCATATTATTCTCAAGAATCACATTGACACTATCTTTGAAATAAGCTTGTTCTTGTTTAGCATAATAATATCCTCGCTTACTGGTCAAATGTGTTGTATTAGATGCCAACTGCCCTCCGGAATAATAACTCGCTATTCGCTTCTTCAAATCATAATCCAACTTCGGTGTAAATAATTGTCTATCGTGATGTCGTAAGACTACATTACCAATACACTCAGCTTGCAACAAATCTCCATTGTAATTTAATGTATCACAATAAATTTGTAGACTATCTCCTTCAACAATTCTGACATGACTCCACGCCCGCATTTTGTTCCCCTCTATAATGGCAGAATCACAAAATAAATAAGTCTTTTTATGCAGCACAATAATATCTGTATAGAGATATTGAATTTCCTTTCCATTAAATCGATCTACATTCAAAAAATCTGCATTGATGATTTGGATCCGATCTTTAATGGTATCTTTTTGTGCATATCCAATTGTAGAAAGTCCCAGAAATAAGACAAAAAGAAAATAATATTTAAATTCAAAACAATACCTCATTGCTGCAATCTATATCTGATTTATAAAGTATCTATTTCTTGACTTTTTATAAAAAATATTTATACACATATCAAAATTAATTCAAATATATATTATATTTATTTTTAATATATAAAACAACTACTTTGAACCAATTTAGTAACGTGATTAAGCTTAAAATTATTCTTATCTTGTGACTTTAGACGAACAAGTTTAACCCTTGATTGTTCTACCAACATCTTAAGGTATTCATGGATTTACATAAATCAATAAATATAGATCGAAAAGAAGATCACATCAGCCTTTCTCTGCAATCCAGATTGGGTTTATCGGCTTTAGATTCTAGGTTCGAATACGACCCTGTTAATAATGTACATCCTAATAAAAATGAACTTTGGAAAGCAACTTTAGGACTTCAGGAAATGAATTATCCTGTTTGGATTTCCAGTATGACAGGCGGGACTGGTAAAGCAAAATCCATAAATGCAAATCTGGCCCAATTATGCGCTGAATTCAAACTAGGAATGGGCCTTGGTTCCTGTAGAAAATTAATCGATGAACCAGAATGTCGATCTGATTTTCAAGTTCGAAGCTTAATAGGTAGCCAACCCCTTTATGCTAATTTAGGTATCGCACAAATAGAACAATGGCTATCTCAAGGAAAAGCTCAAAACATAACGGATATCTTATCCATAGTAGAAGCAGATGGTTTGATTATTCATATTAATCCTATGCAGGAATGGATGCAGGCTGAGGGGGACCGATTTAAAAGACCACCTATCGATACCATCAAGGATGTTTTAGACCGATTCGAAGTACCCATTATCGTTAAAGAAGTAGGTCAGGGCATGGGTTATAAAGCTTTATTATCTCTGATGTCATTGCCCTTGACTGCAATAGAATTAGCTGCTTTCGGAGGTACTAATTTTGCATTATTAGAATTGTTGCGCGGCGATGAAGCTCGCAAAGAACGTTTTACTCCATTAGCCAATATTGGACACAGTGCTGAAGAAATGATACATTATACCAACCAAATAGTTGCTACACAAAACAATATCCTATGCGATAAACTGATCATTTCAGGTGGCGTTAGTCACTTTTTAGATGCCTATTATTTAATGTCAAAAAGTAATATTCCCGCATTGTATGGTATGGCTTCGGCTTTTCTCAAACACGCATTGATCTCTTACGAATCATTACAACAATATATGATCGATCAAATTGATGGTCTTATGTTATCTAAGGCTTTTCTATCGATAAAAGCATCTTAAATTATGAGCCCAACTTCGAATAATAAAGCCATTTCAGGTTTCTCTAAACTATCCAAACGCGGAAAAATAAAATGGATCGTAGAGCATTTTTTTAAAGATCCTGAAAGTGTCATGCACGAATTAATGAGCTATTGGCATAAGAACGAAGACCAACAAAAAATTTTGGATGGATTCTCTGAAAATACCATTAGCAATTTTCCAATGCCATTTAGTGTAGCACCGAATTTTTTAATCAATGGAAAGACTTATTGTATTCCAATGGTTATTGAAGAAAGCAGTGTCGTTGCTGCTGCTTCATCGGCTGCTAAATTCTGGATGAACCATGGAGGTTTCACTTCACTGGTATTAAGTACCTTAAAACTGGGTCAGATTCATTTCTATTGGAATGGATCCAAAGAAAAATTAGAATCCATACTTCCCGAATTGACTTTCTTAATGAAAGAAAATGCAAAATCTCTATTGCATAGTATGGAGAAACGTGGTGGCGGAGTAAGACACTTTGAACTCATCCAGATCAATGAACTGGAACAATATTTCCAAATCAGAATTGGATTCGAAACTTGTGATTCCATGGGGGCCAATTTTATTAATTCTTGCCTGGAATCATTTAGTCACACCTTAGAACATTTTATTGAGTCTCAATCTTCATGGACACTCGAAGAACGTGATATTAATATCCTGATGTCCATTTTATCCAATTACACACCTGAGTGTATTGTTCGTGTTAGTGCCACATGTCCGGTTGATGATTTTAGCGAAATATCGGATGGCATGAGCGCTGCTGAATTCGCAGAAAGATTCTATCGTGCTATTCAAATTGCAAAAATAGATCCCTATCGAGCTGTCACACACAACAAAGGTATCTTCAACGGAATTGACTCCGTAGTTATCGCTACAGGAAATGATTTTAGAGCAATTGAAGCATGTGGTCATGCGTATGCTTCACGTGATGGTGCATATCGCAGTCTAAGTGATTGTTCTATTATCAATAATGTATTTACTTTTTGGCTTGACATTCCATTAGCGCTTGGCACTATTGGCGGACTTACAGAATTGCATCCCATAGCTAAAAGATCATTGGAATTATTGGGCAATCCATCTGCAGAAGAATTGATGCAAGTTACTGCAGCAACAGGTTTAGCACAAAATTTCGCCGCGATCAAATCACTCATTACAACAGGCATTCAACAAGGACATATGAAAATGCATCTCGGCAATATATTGAATCATCTCAAAGCATCTCCCAAAGAAATAAATCTAGCTACCGCTCATTTTCAAAATCAAAAAATCAGCTTTACTGATGTAAGACTTTTTATTGAACAAATGAGATCGAACCATAAATAATTAAGGATCTTTTTACAACGATTCTATTCTCAAGACAATCAAAAAATTTGAATTAACTACATGAATTATTTAACACTCGAAAATGTCACCCGATCTTATGGCGATAAGGTTTTATTTGAAAAAATAAATCTCACTATAAATGAAGGTGACAAAATAGCCTTGATCGCCAGAAATGGAAGTGGCAAGTCCAGTTTATTACGCATACTTTCTGGCGAAGAACCCGTAGAAGGCGAACAAGCTAAATATTGGATCAATAAAGAAATTCGTTGCACTTACTTAGCCCAAGATCCGGATTTCGAACCGGGACATAATATTCTCGAGACCATACTTGAAGGTAATGAAGAATGGATTAAACCATTACAAGCGATGCAACATGCGAATGAATCTCATGATGATGCCGAAATTCAAAAAGCACTGGCCATCATGGATGAATACAAAGCCTGGGAAATGGATGCTTATGTTCGTGAATTAATTGGTAAATTTAAATTACCTGACTTTGATTTTAAAGTAAGTAATCTGAGTGGCGGTCAGAAAAAACGACTGGCAATAGTTAAAGTACTTTGTGTAAAACCAGATTTTATTATCCTCGATGAGCCTACGAATCATTTGGATCTCGAAATGATTGAATGGCTCGAAAAATATTTAGAACAAAGTCAAATTACACTTATCATGGTAACACATGATCGGTATTTTCTAAATAATGTTGCGAACCAAATTCTGGAATTAGATCGTGGCGAATTATTCAAATATCAAGGTGATTACGAAGACTTCTTAATCAAAAAAGATGCTCGTATTCAAAACGAAGCGATTGGAAAAAGTAAATTAACCAAAATGCTTCGCAAAGAATTGGAATGGGTAGTGCGAATGCCAAAAGCAAGAACCACAAAATCCAAATCCAGAATGGATGCCTACTTCAATGCTAAAGAATCATTACAAGGTCCACAAGAACCAGGTGAAGTAGAATTCGAAATAGATCATACCCGATTGGGAAGCAAAATTCTAGAATTACACCATATCCATAAATCATTTGGCGATTTAAAAATCATAGAAAATTTTTCCTACAAATTTAAACTGGGTGATCGCGTAGGATTAGTTGGACCAAATGGAACGGGAAAAACAACTTTGCTGCATTTATTTACAGGACAAATAAAACCCGAACAGGGAAAAATTATTCTTGGAGACACTGTATTATTGGGCTACTACAAACAAGATGGATTAATCCTCAAAGAAGATCGCAGGGTCATCGATGTCATTCGTGATATCGCTGATTACATTCCACTTAAAAAAGGTCATAAATTATCTGCAGAATCCCTCCTGGAAAGATTCTTGTTCCCTAGATCACAACAACAAGTATATGCCTCCCAACTGAGCGGTGGTGAGCGCCGAAGATTGTATTTATTAACCATATTAATTAAGAACCCAAATTTCCTAATCCTCGATGAGCCCACGAATGATTTAGACATCATTACATTGAATGTATTGGAAGATTTTCTGATGGATTTCCCTGGTGTGTTATTGATCGTTTCGCATGATCGTTTTTTTATGGATCGATTGGTAGATCATTTATTTGTATTAGAAGGTAATGGTCAAATCAGAGATTTTCCAGGTAATTATACGGACTATCGTGAAGCGCTAAAAGCTGAATCCATTCAGGATAAAAAAGATGCCAAAGAAGAAAAAAATAATCCCGATACAGAAATCATTCAAGTAAAAAAACTTGCTCAGGTCGAGAAAAAAGAAATGCAACAAATAGAACGAGAGCTCGATAAATTATCTCATGAACGTGACAAAATAATGGATCTCTTTCTTCAAGGAAATTTATCATATGAAGAAATCGCCATTAAAAATAAACGCCTTGAAGAAATTCATGCAAGCATACAATTGAAAGAGGCTAGATGGATGGAGTTGGGGTGATGGGTAGTATTACAGTATCTTCATAACATGATCATTACATTTTTCAATAACACGATCCTCGCAGTTTTCAACTGCGATGTATCACCAAATCTAAATAGAATAATTCAATTTGCATAAGCCATGTAGGATCGTCACAGTTTTCTACTGCGATACATCTCCGCCTTTTGAATAGAATAATTCAATACTCATCATCGTCCCAAAACTAATTAAATCTTGATAAATTTCGAGTATCCAATATTCCCATTTGAAAAATATACTTTTATATGATAAAGTCCATTTGGTAATTGGGATATATCTATTTGTTTATCTTTTACTGCACACTTGTGATTCTTTCCCAAGAGTTCCACTATTTCGATATCATCTATTTTATTTTGTGATGAAATATTCATTCTATCCATCGAAGGATTAGGATAAATATTTATTTTAGAATGATCATAGTATGTATTTTTAGTACCATTGATTAAATGACAATCGTCCAAAGATCCTTCACAGTAAGTAATAAGTTGCGTATTATCGCTTGGGAAAAAAGTATAATTGTTGACAAAACCAATACCTTCAATTAATTTTAGTTTTCTTAATCCAAATAAGCCCCCTGCAAAAACAATTCCATCAAAATTCCATATCTTCCTTGATTTTCCATATACAAATTCTGTATCAATAGATTCAATAAAACCTGTTCGATCATAAAATGGCATAATTGCATTCATCATGATATTACATTCAGACAAAGTATCGCCCACTTTTAAATTAAAATCAAATAAAACAGATTCTTCATTATTCCAACACGGACTAGGCGTTCCCAAAGTTAAACAATATACTTTATGCTCAACCGTATCCTCCCTGATAAAATAATTGGATCTGGCATTATTAAAGCTTACTTGATATGGAACAAATGGAGAAAAACATGGCGGCATACTACAGGGATGCCTTCCGGGTAAATTAGAACTTAATAATGTAACATAATTCTTGCTATTAATAACAGTATCCTTACCTAACCAATGGATGAATGCAGACATGTCTCTTGGTGCCGGTTCCCCATTATCATGATTGATATATATCCAATATTTATCTTTTCCAATGAATGGAATGTATTGGCTATAAACTTGTGTTAATCCTACAAGTGATAATATTACTGAAATTGCTAAAGTTTTATTCATAGTGAGCTTTTTAATAGATTGATGGTAATTTTCTCTTCTTTTATGTATTTATAATCTAAATATACTTCCACAATTTATGTGCCATCCAGAATGTTTCCACCGTTTGATACATATTCAACAATAATGCAAAGCACCCAAACCAAAGGTAATGAAAATGATAGAAATTCAACTTACTTATTAAAACCCAATTTTTAGATAAATTGAATTGGGCGATACGCTAAGGACGGGTGAAGGAGGCAGTGAAAGAAAATAACACATCCAGTTTATTGTGATGGTCTTTACTTTTTTGAATTAGTATTAGTTCAAATTTATTCCAAAGAATTAATGTTTATCCCATCAATCAAAGTGATGAATTGCTTCCACACAATTGGATAAAAGATTCCTCAGAAAATTGATATGCATTTGCTAAGATGGATACGTTAGTTTGATATTTAATATTTCAAAATTCAGTAGAATAAATAGTAAAGTCCAATTCTAATTGAATAACTTTTTACTGAGGAATATATTCCAATTCCTTTTAATGGATCAAAAAAATATGTATCAGAAATTTTTCTTAAACCATAAATAAAACTTCCGTTTAATTCAATTTTACGGAACCGAAATTGAAGTCCACCAATCAAGCCAATATCATATTTCGTATATCCGGAGTTTTGCTGCAAGGAATCTGAGTAATAAACAAACTTTTGTTTAAATATAAGGTGCTCTATTTGACATCCTGCATTAAATGCTAAATTTTTAATTAAATAATAATTAATTTGAAAAGGAAAAGTAGCCCAATTGGATCTATCTGAATTTGGCCAATCAAAATACTTTACTTCATAATTTCTTTGTGAAAAACCAAAACCAACTGATAGACTTGTATGATTAAACACAGGTATTTCATATGCAATCCCAATTGTAAATCCTATTCCAGTTGTACCTATAGAATCATTCAATTCATAATTAAATCTATCATAAGAATTTTTATTTAACGAAAAACCAAATTTAATTACCTCAAATTGTGCAGTTATAGTTGATTGAAATATAGTTAAATAGAAAACTAAAATCAATAACTTTCTAAAGTTAAAATTCATCTTATTTTCAAATTATAAATAATGAGTAACTCAACAGAATGAGTTTTAATTTGACTTATATCTTTCGGCACAATAGGATCATTACTAACAAGATTACTCTTGTCTCTCATTATATACAGTGGTTCTAAAAATCGAGTTCCTACATGTATATTTTTCCACAACTTGTATTGGATACCAATAATATAATCAAATTCAAAGTTTTTAAAAGCCTTTAAATATGCATATTTTGAATTGTGAATTATATATTGAAATTTTGTTCCAATTTCAAGACAAATATTTTGATTTTTTAATGGCTTGTATTTAAGAAGAACTGATGACCCTAAAAATCCATATCCCTCATCTAATAATTTGTTGAAGGAGGTATTCGCAGATGCCCTTTTATCAAAACTTAAACCATAACTAATACTCAGATCTTCCTTTGCAAATATTCCTTCATTTATAAAAGCACCAAAATGATAATTAATGGTATAAAAAGGTCTTTCAGGAGTTGTGAAAAATAATTTCTCACCATTTACTATATGTTGAACATTCGTCAAGTTTGGACCTGCAAACAATTCTAAGGTTCTTTTCTTTTGAGCTGATAAATTAACACACCAGATCATATAAATTACCATTAGTAATAGTTTGATTGTCCAAACTTGATGAAATAAAATTATCATATTAAATTTATGGGCACTTCGGAACAACATAATAACAATTATTATAAATAAATGATTTTCCTTCATATCCTGACGGTACTGGACCAATATAAAAGCTTAAGCCGTCAAATGAGCCTCCAATTAACCTCTTCTCCAGTTTTACAAATATATCCAAACTTATTAAAATGAATTGGATATCTTAGAAAAAAAATTTTTGAATATAGCAATTGATAGCATTTTATCTTGTGTTTTAGAACAAATATGCTTTATCTAAGGTATATATTCGGAGGGATATTTAACACTTGTTCGCTAGACAATGGGTTCATTAAAAGGAATAATCTAAATTTAAACCAATAATTTCCTATTCAATCTAAATTCCAATGCTCCAAATCCTCTTTAGGCATTTTAAGAAATTCAGCGATTTCTCGTTTTGTGATGGGTTCGTACTTGGATTTTTTGAATTGACTGCGGGCGTTGGAGATGACCCGTTGGCAATAGCGAAGGCCTCTGTCTGTGAGTTCCGATAGATCCTTGGGGTATAGTACTATCATTGAAATTTGTTTCATAATATTTGGCTTTCATGTTCAGTGTCTTATTATTGCTATCATAATAGCACATTATCAAATGTAGTTTTTAGGATGGATTAAAGGGTTGTAAAGCCATAAAATATGTTCTCAATTTATATAAACGTTTAAAAAGCTAAATTATTTAATGCATCAATTAAAAAAAAGTGCAAAAAAATGATTTTAACATATTTTGTATTTAAATTTTAAGTATGAGTTGCTTAAAAAAGACAATTTTTAGAAATAATTAAGTACAACTCAGAAGCAAGTATCTACGGTCGCTCTACCCTCGAGGTACGGTCGAGGTGCCTAGTTTCAATACAGGTGTCTTGTCCTAAAATAGCTATACAGGTTAATAAATAAATCCTAAAATGACTATGCAAATATAATTTTTAATCCTAAGTAAGGTATACAGTGTTTAAAAATAGTATTTATTATAGTTTTTCCACCTTTTGGGTAATGTTTCAAATTGTAGATGAGCTTGATCAGGAGTCAAATAATCACAACTTCCATGAGGCCTTAATTCATTGTAGGCTTTAATGGAATGTTTAACAAGATTATAAGTTTGATCAAATCCCAAATGAGTTTGATGAAGATTAAATTCAGTTTTGATAATACCATTTACTCTTTCTGCTAATGCATTTTCATAAGGATCTCCATTGTCAGTCATACTAATTTTAATATTATGTTGATTAAGTAAATGAACATATTGATGTGAACAATATTGAGAACCTCTATCCGAATGATGAATAATGGGATGGTCATAAATTCTATTATTTAATGCCATTCGTAAGGCCTCAACACACCCTTCTGCCTGTAAATCATTACGAAAACAGTAACCAATAATTTTTCTGGAAAAAGCATCTGTAATCAAACTAAGATAGCCCCAATAGTTAGTTAATCTAATATAGGTAATATCACTTACCCAAACTTGTTCGGGTTTAGTTATAGTAATGTCTTTAATGAGATTGCAGTATTTTTTCATCCAGTGTTTTGAATCCGTAGTAATGGCTTTTCTTTTTCGTTGTCTAATCATCAATTTATATTCTGAAAGTAAATCAAAAAGATAATCTCTACCAATTTTTATATTGTGAGATTGAAGAGTTGGTTTTAGTAAATGAAATAATTTTCTTGTACCAAGTCTGGGAAGTTGTTTTCTAATGGAAATAACTTCTTGAAGAATTATGTCATCACGGATACTAATTTTTTGCTTAGTCCATAAATGGTCATAAAAAGCATGTCTAGTTTTGCCAAACAGTTTGCAAAGCCTTCCGATCCCTATTTTAGGATTGTCTTGTTTTGTTTTAAGGACTGCTTGGCACCAGACTTTTTTCTAATATCAATGTTGAGTTGTTCTTCTGCAAGATCAATAAGTGTATTAAGAGCCTTGATTTTAAGCTCAGCTTCTTCTAAAGCCTTTTCCAAAGCTAGTTCGTTTGAGCCTATATTTTTAGTTAGATTTTTAGACATCACTTGTCCATTTAACTCACAAAGTTGGTCATTTTCATTTTTAAATTGAATAATCCAATCTCTAATTAATTTACTGTTTTTAATCCCATATGCATCTTGAACTTCTTGGATGCTCATTCTTCCTTGCTCAATGGCACTTACAATAGTACGTTTTTGGAGCTTCGAATAGCTTTTCCGCTTGATATTGTCCTTGTAGTGAATTGATCCGTAATCTTTCATCCATCTATCAATAGATCTCTTTCCTAATCCATATTGGTCTTGCAATTCCTTCCGTGGGTGTCCGGATTCAATATCGCTAACGATCTTTAAGATTAAACGCTTGTCATATCGACCTTGCTTTTTCCTGGTTTGTGCATTAAATTCCTGATCCTTTTGTACCATAAACAGTTTTTTTGTGTATAGTTTTTTTAGGACGGGTCAAGGCGCTCACAATTTGAAATATAATTATACTATGGATTTTTGAGAAAGTGAACAATTCTATGTATCCAAAAACGACTCAATTGTATTAGAACGAATAGTTTGTATTAGAACGTCTGAAACGACAAGCACTAACATAATTGGATATCATTGTTCGTTTTAGTAATGACAACAACATATTTTTGATGCTAGCCAAAAATGTTTGCGTTTTTTTTATAACACTTTAAATTTATTATTATGGGACGCCAAAGCAGTCTAATTAAAATCACGGGAAAACTAGATAACCTCAATTTTTCAAAACCAAAGTCAGACATATGGTCCGAATAAAAGGTAGAGCTAGAGGGAGCAGAACATCTATTTCAATACTTGTAAATGTTGTTGATAATAAAGAATTTAGTGGATATAATTTGATAAATGTATTACTTATAGCGTGAATAAAATTGCAATTCAATAAACCAAAAAGTTGCAATATTGAGGCCAAGAGGGGATTTCCCTTTGCATAATTCCAAATTTCTAAATCAGATGCAGGAACATTTAGACGAGACGCATTTGTTTATTTTTGGCGCATTTACCACAATGGTTCTATAATTTACCATATTTTACCATGCCGAAAAAAGTACTCCGAAAATCAAAACCCAAACTCTTTAATTGATAAGTGCTTGTGGGTTACTTGTGGGATACTTGTGGGATACTTGTGGGATGGTTCATGGGAGTTCATGGGAGTTCATAGAAGTTCATATAAATCGTTCCTTCAAGAATGCAACTTTTTAATGGATAAAATTAATTTTTCGCTTTAAAATCAGGACACTCCCCACTTTTTTTCCATTTAATTCCATTTAGAATTTTGAAATTATAACTCAACTCTAATCCGAAAGAAGATATGCCATCCAAAAATCGGTAATAAGTAAAATTGTAAGAGTTCGTAAATGTTCGTTTATAATAATAAATTCCAAGATCAAAATTTTGGTATTTAAACCCAGTAGAAATTTTTAAACCTTTCTCCCTAATTTTATTAGGAGGTGATTCTTCATTAAAATTGTCATTAATATTTACTATTTTCATATTCAAAATAAGGCTATATGACCTGGCGAAATTAACATACACTCTATTCCTCCACAAATAGCCAATTCCAATAGAATTTTCAAAATAATGATATTTAAAAATCAAATCATGGAAACAACATGAACCAAGAAAATTCCCATGAATCTTTTTATTGTATGCAAACTTACTCATGTAGTTGAACAATACAGATTTGTATAATTTATGTTCGACTTTGATTCCGATGAAAGGATTTATGTGTGAGTATCCCTTTTTTTCAAATTTAATTATAATTCCTCCTTGTGATGAAATAACTTTTTGAAAGTCATAACCCAATACTGGACTAATATATGTTTGTGCCGAAATAGTATTAACTATTACAGCAAAATATATTAAAAGCAATTTGATACTCTCTATAATAGGTTTACTTAACATCTCAAATAATTTTAATCAGATTTAATACCATTGTGATTTATACTTTAGTTCAATATATTTAGGTGTAATGCCGAATGAAAAACAATTTTATCTTTTAACTTTTGACAAATTTGTTTTTCACTTCGGTATTACATACTATAACTTTAAAATTCTATGAATCGAATTGCCACCAGTTAATTTAATTTTTAAAATAAAAACACCATTATCAGGGATGATGATTTTGCCATTAATTGAAACTCCACTTGATTTCTTTTGCCCATGTATATTGTATAATTCATAGGGTAAATCACTTTCAATTCCCAGGACTTGAATATAATCTGATGTCGGATTTGGAATTATGGTCAATTGATTATCATCTAAATTAGTAGTGTTGGTTGTAAACCAAGTACTATCACATGGATAATTTTGAAAATTATATTCTACAGAATCTGATTTGAAACATCTCAATTTTGTAATTAAAGTTGATGGATCGAAAATGCCTTTACCTAAATACAATTTTATTTCATAATATGAAGCTCCTATATTTTTATAAACCGGAATTACTATATCATCACTAAATGACCCATTATTAGAGATTCGTAATAATTGGGTTGGAATTGTATCCAGATTTATAATTGTATTATATACGGAATCAACTTTCACTTTGGCTATTTGAACATTGTTCTTGGATATATTATATTTTATTTCATATTCAGAAGTAGAATTAAAATCATAGTACATTTCAAAAGAATTTAATTTTTCATCCCAAAAAAACATTTTTCCATTCTCAAAATATATTGAATCACGATTACTTAAATAATATACTTTTTTACCATTTGTATTCACAGTATCAGTTATCTTTATAGTTGTATGTTTTATTTCAGAATGGCCGCCTCCAATATAATAATCTGTCTCAAATGTCCATTGAGTACCTATATTGTAATTTGGTGTTTTAGCTTCCACTGAAGGTCGTATTCTAAAAATAGTATCACATGGATATCCATCAAGACAACCAGATGGATTTACTCGAATAAGCCATAAATGATCAGTCTCAATTTTTGTTCGATCAATAACTGAAGCTTGCAGACCATTGTAATAAACATCCCCACAAGCAATAAATTCACCAGATTCTAGCTCAACTATTTTATTCAAACTTGATTCTCTGAATTGCCCATAAAGAGTAATATCTAATAATTCTTGTGGCATACGAAATATTCTTAACCAAACAATATTTCCAGTGGAATTTACCCTAACAATAAATCCATTATAAGTTGAAGATAAATCTCCCCCAGGGATTTTACTATCTGAATTTTCTCTAACACTACCAACAGCTAGAATATCCCCATTTTTAACTTCAATATAATCTTCTATTATGTAACTACGTCCATCAGGTAAAGGATTATTTGGGAGAATTAGATTCCAGTCTAACATATCCATACTACTGTTTAATTTATTTATTCTGCCTGTACTTTTCCAATCCCATCCATTTATTGGATGATCCACTGAACTAAAGTAATAATTATTGTCCTTGGTAACTAATAGTCTATTACCATGCCCCTTAATATCATTAAATTGAAATGAATCCAAAACCTCACCATAAGTATTGATTTTAATAATTTTAATAATTGGATCAGGACCTATTCCTGGTGGTGGAATAAAATATAAAATAAAAGCAAGATGTCCATCAGGAGTAAATTGTAAGTCATTACTTTCAAGATTATAATTTCCCAATTTAAAAGACTTTTCCCAAATAATCTCCTTAGTATTATATTTCATTTTAACTAGTCTTGCCTCTGGCAATAAATTAGATCCCTTTCTTGGTAATAATATTCCGTTGATATATATCAAATCATCTTTAATTAAAATACCATAATTAATATAATTCATCTCTAGAGGACTAAATAAATTAATTTTCTTAACTAAATTTAAATTCTTATCATATGTTATAAGGGTAGATGCATTAGATTCAGTATATATATTCCCTGAAACTATCAGATTAGAATCTAAAAACGTGATACATTCATTTTTTAGATATATTGAAAATGAGTCTGTTATTGAAGATTGCAATTGTAATCCTTCTAAGCTAAAAATAGACAAATTAGTACAATCTCTATAATCATTATTCGACTTGCATAAGGTGGTACTGCCAATAACTAGATTGTTGCCTTTAACCTTCATATCATTGGGAACATTATATAATGCAATTGGATCTAAATCGAATAATTTACAATATGTTTTCTGTGCCCAAATTATATTTGCTAGGCTAATATTTAGAATTAAAACAAGGAGTAATTTCATGGTGTTAAATTTGAATAGGGTTGCATATTATAGACTATAATAATCATTTTTCATTTCTGAAACTTGTCTTTTCAATCAAGCCTAAAAGATTCACACATATAAACTTAGTAAATCTAATACTATTAACGGAAAAAAATAGATTAAATCTCTACATTGAAATAGTCATTCCTTTTTTACAAAAACATCCTTCAATCTTTCATTCAACACTTCCTCTAATAGTATCGCATTTGGAAAATCCACATAAGCTTTGTAAGCCGCCACACAATCAAGATCCTTCTCTAAATCCAGTGCATCCTGATCAACATAATAAAATAATTTTTTGCGTTTCAATTCTTCTGCGAGATAGATTTGTTCCGGTTGGCCAGGTGTGGGAATGAGTAGTGCAGGCTTTTTTATCACACATAAATCCAATAAGGTAGAATATCCTGATCGGCATACGATGAGATCTGACGCACACATGATTTGATTTAATGGTTCAGATACTGCTAGATCAATGATTTCTAAATGAGCAGGCACAGTGCCATGGATGCTTTGTTTAGTACCGCGTACTAAAATCATTTTTTTATCAGGTAAATGATGACACTGCTCTAGGATCTTTTGTTCCAAATAACTTCGCTGTGGTTCAGGACCCGATAACACAAAAGCGATATCATATTGAGTAGGAATTTCTAACGCTTTGAATCGACTCAATGGTCCAACAAAAAAATGTTTCTTAGATCGGTATTTATGAGCTAGATCTCCAGATAAATTAATATCTCCTGGATAATCGGGAATCCACAATTGATCATAGAGTATATAGAATAATCGCATCCAGGTATCAGACATCCATTCAAAAAGTCGATAGCCTAAAGGAAAATGTAAATGATGCGAAATGATAATGGAATATATGCCTTTTTGTGCAGCGCCTAATCGGGCATCAGAAACGATAAGATCTACTTTATTTTGTTTTGCAATGGATCGTATTTTGAAATGTTCGAGTATAATGGCACGATGCATTTTCCAAAGTTGAATCAACATGTTCCAATACATGTTTTTACTTGGGTAACTGATTCCGTAATCCGGTAATTCAAAAACTTGGAGCTCGGGAAATTCTTTGCGCAATAAATCATTTCCTGCACCCGAAGAAGCTAAAAGTACATGCCATTGTTGATTTAAGAAATATCGAATGACCGGAATCGTTCTGGTAATATGTCCAAGACCCCAATGTTGAGGCGCGATTAATACGGTCTTTTTATCTTGTGAATCCAAAATTAATGTTTAATTCCCTTTAGCTCGCATTCATTCCAATTCATATTGCCAAAGCGAAATTAATTAAAAATCTTTAGGAATTAAGCTTATTAACCGTTAAGACGGATTTCATCTTCCGGACCATCGAAAAATGTGAATTGGATCAGAGGCATATCCATATCTTCTTTTAAGGTAAACCACTTATGATATTTGAAATACCACTTTCTCTGATAGGCCCACATTCCTTGTTTTAGATAAGCAATAACAAATGGGTGCGCTGCTAAAATTGGTTTTTTAATAGGTCTCGTCTGCATGATAAATTCCATATCACGTTCTATAGCATCTACCAATAATACCGTAGGATTAACCTTTCCTGTGCCACTACAACAAGGACACACTTCAGCGATGTTGATACTGACCTCAGGCCTTTCTCGCTGTCTGGTGATCTGCATTAAGCCAAATTTAGACAATGGAAGTATCGTGTGTTGAGAACGATCATTTTCCATGAACTCCTTCATCTTTTTAAAAAGCTCTGCCTTGTTTTCATTGCTTTTCATGTCAATGAAATCAATCACAATCAATCCACCAATATCTCTCAGTCTCAACTGACGTGCGATTTCTTCCGCAGCTTCGACATTGACTTGCATGGCTGCTATATCCTGATCTAATTTCTGAACTTTTGGTCCGCTATTCACATCGATGACATGCATAGCTTCCGTGTGATCTAAGATCACATACGCTCCACTGGGTAATGTCGCTGTTTTACCAAAAGCAGCCTTTATTTGACGTTTGATACCATAGGTTTCAAAAATGGATTTACTTCCTTTGTGAAGTTGGAGTATATGACTTTTTTCAGGAAGATTCGTTTGGATGTATTCCTTGATTCCTGCATAAACCTCTTGGTCATTAACATGAATGGCTGTAAAATTTTTAGTGAGCAGGTCTCTAATAATCCCGGAAGCTTTGTCCACTTCACTCAATAATTTAAGGGGCGGTCTCGCCTTATAAAGCTGTTGCTGCATGACCTTCCACCGATTCAATAATAAATTAAGTTCTTCGTGGAGTTCGGCAACTTTCTTTCCTTCAGCCGCTGTTCTAACAACAATTCCAAAATTTTTAGGACGAATAGATCCCATGAGGTGAACTAAGCGTTCGCGTTCTTCATTGGATCCTATTTTTTTGGAAATGGCGATGCTGGTATTAAATGGTGTTAATACTATAAATCTACCGGGAATGGTTATTTCACAACTCAATCGATGACCCTTGGTAGATATCGGTTCTTTTAAGATTTGAACTAAGATCAAATCCCTCTTATCTATGACCTGACCTACCTTACCATTCTTTAAAATTTCTGGTTGGATTTCAAACTGATCTAAAAGTGGTCCTTGGTATTTACCATCAATGACCTCTTGTGTAAATTTTTTTACTGAATTCAATACCGGACCCATGTCCGTATAATGGAGAAATGCCTCTTTGGAATGACCAATGTCCACAAAAGCAGCATTGAGTCCGGGCATTAGTTTCTTTACTTGCCCAAGAAATATATCTCCGACATTATATAAAGTATCAGCTTTTTGCTTGTGAAGCTCAACGAGCTTTTTGTTTTCAAGCAATGCAATTTCTACAGACCCGAGATGGGCTGAGATGATCAACTCTTTTTCCATGTATCTATATTTAGATACGGGTAGTGAGGCATGTTAGGAATAAACACACAAAATGATGTTCAGAAGATCCAAGGAAAATATCTTATCGGTTAATGGGATCTCCTAATACAAGAATAAATAATCAGTTGAATGATTCATTAAAATGTATCAAGATATACAGTAGTCCAAGAATCTTAAGTCTATTACTTTCATAGGGCTATTTAACATATTCCAATAATACCTCAGCCCCGCCCAGTCAAACTATCTGTTCTTCTTCTTGTGCCTGTTCTTTCTTAGTCGCTTTTTCCTTTTGTGAGTAGCGATTTTATGTCTTTTTCTTTTTTTACCGCAAGGCATTTGTTATAATTTATATTTTTATCAATATTAGTTCGTAGTTTTTCTTATCAAAAATAAGAAAAGGCTATTCTAATTTTTTTTACAATATGTTGAATACTTCGCTGGATCGTCTTGAATGCCACCTTGAAGTATTACCTGTTCCATCAAACAATTGGCTTCCGGGAGTTCTTTTTGTTTTGCCAACAATCCGGTTAACCTTTTATATGCTTTTTCCCATTGTCCGGTCTGAATGGCCAATTGGCTTAATACCAATTGCAATGGGACATAGTCCGGATAGGTTTTTTCCAAATCCAAAAGAGCAAGTATACCTTGCATAGGATTTTCATCGGGCATTTTAACAGAACCTAAGGCTAAATTCAAGCGATGCTGTGGATTTTCTGGTGCCAACGATATGGCATTTTCAAAAGCCACACGAGCTTGCTGCTTACAATACAGTCTATCCTTCTCCTCAAAATTAGCTTCCATTCCCGATAAAAAAGTGGTTCCCGCAATACTCCATGCTTCTTCCGTCTTTTCGATCTCAGCTACTTGATTCGCGTAAGCTCCTGCAAGATGCATTTTATCGATCTTGTACCAAAATCCAGATATCTTTTTGAGAATTTCTGCTTTTGAAGTTTCGGTTTTGGAATCTACCAAAAGATGATTCAAAATTTCCAGTTCAGCGTTCTGTTCCGGGCTTAATTCTTTAATGGCCTTACTTAACAAATTATCAAGACCAGTAACTTCAAGCTTTTTAGTCTTGAATTCATTGGCTGTTGACATTTCTTTGGAAACAATTTTTAATCCAAAGTAACTAATAATCAAAAGTCCAAATAAAGCTATTGCTAATAATCCAGGATGATCTCTTCTGATCATTTCCTATTCCTCAATATCTTCTTCATAAGCCGTTTCAATAGGCTCTTTACCAGATTTTACATGGTCTACAAAGATCTTTGCAGGCTTAAATGACGGTATATAATGCTCCGGTATTTCGATAGCCACATTCTTTTTGATGTGTCTTCCAATTTTTCTAGCTCGTTTTTTAACAATAAATGAACCAAATCCACGAATGAATACATTTTCGCCTTCAGCTAATGCACTTTTTACTTCTTTAAAAAACATTTCAAGAGATACCAGAACATCCACTTTCGGGACTCCAGACTTATCTGAAATTATAGAGACTAAATCAGCCTTTCTCATTTGCTTGATATTTAGACAGTTATGAATAAAGCTCTTAAAGAGCGACCGCAAATTTCGCAATTATATACGGTTAACAAAAATTTTTAAAGCTTTTTTTACAAAAATAATTTTATAAGCTTTTAAATATCAATAAGATATGGGGTTAACCAACCAAAAATAGGGCATTTTGACCTCATGGATAGTTAATTTATATAACTACCTTCGCAATAAAATAGGAACAATGGTATATTCAATGACCGGTTATGGTCACGTGGTTGGACAATTTGAAGATAAAGAAATCATCGTAGAAATCAGGTGTTTGAATTCCAAAGTCAACGATTTTCGAATGAAAATTCCTAATTTGTATAAACAAAAGGAGCTTGACATCCGTAAAATCCTGAATGATACCATAGTTAGAGGAAAATTAGATGTGACCATTACGGTAGCTTCACCCACCGGAGAGGATGAATATACTCTGGATAAAAACATGATCCAATCTCTGCATAGACAAATTCTCAATTTAGGAATTGATCTATCAAATACAGATATATTAAATGCTATACTCAAATTCCCTAATGTCATTACCTCAAATGAATCTGTAATCAATGATGAAGAATTTGCTTATGTAACAAAATTACTCCAGGAAGCTATTGTTAAACTCAATGAATTTCGATCGATCGAAGGGATAACCATTGAAACGGACATGAACTTGCGGATAGATTTGATTTTGAAAGCACTGGTAGCCATTGAAGTATTTGATCAAGATCGTATTTCTTTGTTAAAAGAGAAAATGATGAAATCTCTGACTGCTAATTTTTCTAGTGAAAATATAGATAAGAATCGTTTCGAACAAGAATTACTTTATTATCTTGAACGTCTGGATATCACAGAGGAGAAAGTTAGGTTAAAACAACACTGTGATTATTTCTTACAAGAAGTCGCAAATGATCAGGTCAGTAAATCAAAAAAATTAAATTTTATCTCCCAAGAAATTGGACGTGAAATAAATACGCTTGGAGCAAAAGCTCAACACTCTTCTATTCAAAAAATAGTAGTAGGGATGAAAGATGAATTAGAAAAAATAAAAGAACAATTGGCTAATATTTTATGAACAAACCTTCCGGGAAAATTATCATTCTAACAGCACCATCAGGAAGTGGGAAAACAACCCTTGCTAATTATTTACTAGATGCCTTTCCCAATTTGGAATTCTCTGTTTCCGCTACCACCAGAAGCCCCAGACCTGGAGAAATAGAAGGAAAAAATTATCATTTTGTAAGTCATGAAGATTTTCAGCAACTCATTTCAAATCATGAATTAATAGAATATCAAGAAGTTTATGAAGGTTGTTTCTATGGCACACTTAAATCAGAATTAAGAAAAATTTGGATTGAAAATAAAGTAGCTTTATTTGATATTGATGTAAAGGGTGCCTATAAAATGGAACAAGAAGAATATGCTAATGTATTATCCATTTACATTAAAGCATCTTCATTGGAAGTATTGCGCGAAAGACTCATTAAACGAGGTACAGAAACAAACGAAACCATTAATAAAAGAATATCAAAAGCAAAGGATGAACTCGAATTTTCTAAATATTTCGACTATGTAATCACGAACGATAATTTAGATCTCGCCAAAAAAATGCTTTATGTACTTGTTGAAGATTTTATGAATCGACCGATATATTAAAATATCGAGTTATTTAATCTTGAGTACCCTTAAATACAACTATCAAAAAAAAATAATCTCATTATTTGAACAATAATAAATATTGCTCAATCATCTTAATGCAACGGAGTAACTTTCATTTTTACATCCTCCAAAGGTCTATCTCCTCTTGCCGTTTGTACTGCAGCAATTTTATCAATAACATCTAATCCTTCCACCACTTCACCAAAAACAGTATATTCCTGATCCAAAAATGGTGTTCCACCAGATTCCAAATAAATTTTCTTCTGTTGGTCTGTATATTTCAATCCTTTTTGATCTTCAATGCGTGTTAATGCACCTTCGGATTGAGCACTACCCTGAACTATATAAAATTGCGAACCAGAAGATCTTTTTTGAGGATTACCGGCATCACCTGTTCTGGCTGCTGCTAAAGCGCCTTTCTTATGAATGAAGGATTTTACAAACTCCGCAGGAACTGTATATCCTGGGCCACCACTTCCCAATTGAGAATTTGCACTGGCATTCCTGGAATCCGGATCACCTCCCTGAATCATAAATCCAGATATAACCCTGTGAAATATTAAATCATTATAATATCCTTGTTCAGCTAATTTAATAAAATTATCTCTGTGTTGAGGTGTCTCATCGTAAAGATGAATCAACATGGTTCCATACTTTGTTTCAAGTTGGACCAAACAACGATCTGGAGGTGCAATATTTACATTCATTTTTGATTCTTTTATCTTATTTCCGTAATGCGTTTTTAAAACTACAGTATGCTCACCGGATTTTAAAAATCGATGACTCGGGTTTTTATCATTAGATTGACTTCCATCTCCAAAATCCCATTCATACTTATCTGCGTCAGAAGATCCGGATGTAAAATGTATTTTTTCTGGAATTTTTACACTTGATTTATCCAAAGTAAACATCGATACCTTGGGAGAACATGAAAAAAATACAAACATCAATAATGTACTCAAACGGAATATAATCTGCATCGCTTTATTATAAAATTAATTAACAATCTTAATGGTCATTCTAATATTTTTATTGGGTCTATTGGCTTGATCACATGGTTGCGCCGTAATTTTATCAATCACATCTAGTCCCTCTACGACTTCCCCAAAAACGGTATAATCTCCATCGAGAAAAGGAGTTCCTCCCAAAGTTTCATACCTTTTATAGTCTTCGGGTGAATATTTCATGCCTTTAGAAGTTCCCATCATATCTACTTGCCTCGAATCACATTTCTGACCATCTACTATAAAAAATTGGGATCCTGAAGATAATTTACCAGGATTAACTTGATCACCTAAACGAGCAGCTGATAAAGCACCTTTAAAGTGAAATTTTCCAATCTCAGGTTCTATGGTATAACCTGGACCACCTTGTCCCAATGGCAAACCCTCATGTGATGTTCTGGATTCTGGATCTCCTCCCTGAATCATAAATTGCTTAATCACTCTATGAAATAACAAATCATCATAATACCCTTCTTTAACAAGTTTTAGGAAATTCGCTTTATGTTTTGGAGTCGAATCATACAATTTAGCCTTCATATCACCAAAATCTGTATGGATGATTACAAAATCACCTTTTTGCTTTGATCCCTGACTACAATTCACTAAATAAAATCCAATAAACAGTAATAATAAATATGGTTTCATAAATTAATTTTCAAAAATAGCTGGGTAAGAACTCGTAAAATATTTGATGATCTGACTTTTTAAAAAATCTTCCTGCTCATCAACACCCTTTATTGGAAAAGGTTTAAGCTGCTCATAATGTGGCCATCCCTCATGATCTAAGCCCTTAAATTCATAATACCCTTCCTGACTCAACAAGCGACATGAAGCTATATGCATGAGATCACGTTTCTCCTCTTTAGTAAATTTTCCGATAGAACCCTTACCCAATTCCTGTATTCCTATCAGAAACAATATAGCATTCATATCAGGCAATTCAGTTCGACCAATTTGGTCTTTAATAAAATGCTTAATACGCAACCATTCAAAATCGATTTGCCACTTTTCCATCAACTGCAAAATTATAACATTCCAATTATTCTTCCCTAAAAATTGACTTAACTTCCTTTATTTTTTGTGCAGGTAATAATGAAGCCAGAAAAACTATCGACAGTACGGTTACAGAAACAATGATGAAATCCATGAATTTTAAAGATATTGGATAGGAATCAATAATAAATTCATCTGGAACACCTATCAATGCATATCTATCTTGTAAAAAATAAAACCCAATAGCCATTCCAAATCCTAAAATCAAGCCCAATATACCTATGCCTAAACCAACAAAAATAAATATTCTCCTAATATCCCTATTAAGCATTCCCAATGATTTCAATATTGAAATATCAATCCGTTTTTCTAATACTATCATCCACAAACTACCAACAACTGTAAATGACACTAAAATCAATGTCAAACTAAATAATAAAAAAAAGAGCCATTTCTCTAAATTCATGATTCTTAGAAAAGACTCATCTTGCATATATCTGTCCTTAATCAAAAAGTCTTTGCCACAAATCACTTCCAACTCTTTCTTTAATAACTTAATGTCGGCTTGCTCAATAAGCTTTAACTCAATAGAACTAATCCATTTCTGTTCTCCAATAAACGATTGTAAAACACCTAAGTCCGTATAAATATATTCACCATCAGACTCTTGATTAAGCGAAAAAATGGCTTCTGGGCGAATTTGATATTCTTTAAATTTACTTTTAGATAATTCATCAATAGCCTCACCCAATTTAGGAACATAAACACTAATATCCTCAAGTATATTTTCAAGACTAATACCTAACTTATTCTTAACCCCCACCCCTACAATAGCAAAATATGGATTCTCATTCAGTAGCGCTAAAGAACCATCGACCAATGCAGAATCTAATAATATCACCTGTCTAAAATTCGAATCAATACCTTTTATGGTTCCAAAATCCTGAGATTCATTGTATTGAAACATACAGATTTGATCTAAACTTTTTGATACCAGCTTAATATCTTTAAGTTGTTTAATACGTGACATCATTTGGTCATCATCCAAAAATAATTGACCCCCTTCTCGTACAATTTTTATATCAGGATTGTGTTTGCTAAATAAACTGGATAGTAAAAATTCAAATCCATTGAAAACAGATAAGACGATGATTAATGCTGCTGTACCAATAGAAATTCCTAAAATAGAAATCCCAGTTATCCAATGTATAGCCTGTGAAGAAGATTTACTAACTAAATATTTTTTGGCAAAATAAGCGCTTAAATTCATAATATCATTCGCGCTTTGTAAATAATATCTTGAATTTGTGTTCTATATCTATACTTATGCAATAAATTTATTTTCCCATCTGGATATGTTCTATTCGATAGAAAGATAAAGAGGATATTATTAACCGGGTCAGCCCATATACAGGTTCCAGTAAACCCTTGATGGCCATATGTAGCATCTGATGATAAAGAAGAAACGTAGGGTATATCTGTTGTGTTCAGCTCTTTCAAATCAAAACCCAAACCTCTTCTAGAAAATTCTGCATCTCGTCCAGTGAATTTTCGAACTTGATTGGAACTAAAATATTCACGTCCTCCATAATAACCCAAATTCAAAAAACACTGCATGATTACTGCAAGACTCTGGCTATTACTGAACAATCCCGCGTGACCACTAATCCCATTCATCATTGCTGCACCCATATCATGTACATAACCTTGAATTCGTTGATGCCTAAAGTAGGTATCCTCTTCAGTAGGTGCTATTTCATTAAGTTGATAACCATGTTGAAGTGGTTGATAGGTCAATCGTTCGATATGCAATGGATTGTAAATCGATGAGTTTAAATAATCTACAAAAGAATTACCGGTTAAACTTTGTATTATTTCTGGAATAAAATAAAAACCCAAATCAGAATATAGATACTTCTTTTGATCATGTAACTTACTCATCAAAATTTTACTTTTAATCGTATCTATAATATCTGATCTCAAAAATAATTGATCAGCAACATGAATTCCGAAGGTATCCGATTTAGAAAATTTATAATATTCGTAATCAAGAATATTTAATGTGTCCGGAGCTACCAATGTCGATTTATAAAAAGGAATCCAACTAACCAATTGACCTTGATGCAATAAAAAATCCTTGATGGTTAATTTCTCCTTGTTGGTATTTTTAAAAGATGGTAGGTAATTTGCAAATGGTTTTTGGTAGTCTAATTTACCATCATCTTCTAATGTCATTAATGCAGGAACAGTTGCCATAATTTTAGTCAAACTGGCTATATCATATAAGGTATTTAAATGAACACTATCCAAAGCCTGGTAATCCAAAGTACCAAAAGCCTCATTAAACACTATTTTATTATCCTTTGCTACAAGAACCTGACATCCCGGAGCTGCCTTACTTAAAATAATTTGGTTGACAATATTTCGAATGCTTGCCAAAGTATCAGAATTCAATTGTGTAGATTCAGGTATAGCATAACCCAAACGCATCAATGAAGGTCTTTTGATGGATTTTCCTTGTTGTAATGTTTTAGAAATAGTGACCGGAAGATAACCACGAATTGGGTCTGTTCCGAACAATAATTGTGCAGCTATATCTTGAACCAATTCTGTGTCTTCATAGGCCAACATGATAGCCGATAATGATTCAAAATCAGAAACTACATAAGGACTTCCAAAGACCGTAATGATGACACGCTTATTTTGTCCAAACTCCTCAAGTATTTGTTTTGAAATACTTGACAAACCATATCGGTCTGACTTTTTGTAATTTAATTTATGCAATGAAAAAATAACGAGATCCGCTTTTTCAATTTGCGTTCTCATTTCTTCACTTAATCCTTGCTCCTTATTCAAAACAAATTCCGTTGTCTTACAATAACTGGAAATTCGTTTTTGAAAATTGGTTCTACTTGTTACTCCTACTGAAATGGTTACTATTTTTTGTGGTATCTCTCGGATTGGTACTGCATTAAAATCATCTTTAATTAAAGTAATGGCATTACGATATAATTTATCTTTTAAAGCATATGATTTGGGCTTGTTTATATCTTTAACGATTTCTTCCAGCTTTATTGGAATAAAATTCATCAATCCACAATTGGCCTTTGCTGTCAGAATTCGCTTCACTTTTTCATCCAATTCCAACTCACTAATTTCTCCTGATAAAATCGCTGTTTTGATTCTATTAATGGCTTCAGGTAGTTTTTCACTCAATAACAAAACATCATTTCCTGCTTTAAATGCATTTAACTCCAATTCACCGGCTGTAAAATTTTTAGTTACACCTTTCATTTCTAAAGCATCTGTAATGACAAGACCATCGTAATGATATTCTTTTCTTAAAATGGAGTTGATGATGTAAGGTGATAATGAGCAAGGCATATTTACACAGCTATCGAGTGAAGGTATACTCAGGTGAGCTACCATTACAGAAGCAATATTTAATTTAGTGATCACTTGAAATGGATATAACTCTATAGAGTCCAATTCCTTTCGTGAACTATTGATAATAGGCAAATCAAGATGTGAATCCACATCCGTATTTCCATGCCCGGGAAAATGTTTTGCGCAAGCCATTACACCTCCATCTTGAAGTCCTTGCATAAATAAGTAGGACTTTGATGTTACATTAAGTTTATTTTCACCAAATGATCTTTCATTAATTACCGGATTGGATGGATTATTATTGATATCTAAAACAGGAGCAAAATTGAGATGAACACCCATCCGCTTTAAATGAGATGCCATATTAAGTCCGGTGTCATAAATTAAATGATTATTCTGTATAGCACCAAGCGTCAATTGTTTTGGAAAACTAAACCCATCGGATTTCAATCGCATACCTAAACCAAACTCAGCATCCATACTTATTAGCAAAGGATATTTTGATAACTGTTGATATTCATTGGTTAATTTAGCCTGAATATCCGCCGAACCTTGAAAAAAACAAAGGCCGCCTACATTGTATTTTGAAATGGTTTCACGTAATGCTGCTATTGCATTGGTATCATTATTTCCATATGCCCTAACGATGAATAATTGTCCAATTTTTTCATCAAGGGTCATACTATCCAAAGTGTTCTTTATCCATAACGATTCTGGCGTTTGACTAAAACCACTAATCTGGTGTAGTATTAAAAAAAATAATAATCGAACTGATTTCATATTATTTGACACCTTGATATTTAGATAAAATATTAGGATCTAAATTTTGGGCCTTAACCAAAAATTCAGCCGCCTTTTGTTTATCACCCGAGTTAGAATAAGTCAAATAAAGATTAAAGTATGAATCAGCCGAGTTTGGCGCCAATTGTAAAACGCGATTAAAATACTCCAACGCTTTTGGATAATTGCTCAATGTCCCATACGCTACTCCCAATAAGTTTAAGGTCAACTGATCATTGGGCTCCAAAACCAATGCTTTATTTAAATATTCAATAGCCAGAGTGGGGTTATTTTGTTCCATCCCCAATTGCCTTGCATATTCTCTATAGGTAATATTCAAATTCGTTAAACTCTCCTCATCTCCAGGCAAATATTTTAATACTTCACTATAATAGGCTATAGCCTGATTGTATTCCTTTTTAAAAAAATAAGCATTCCCTAACAATCGATTGGCATCAAAGTATTTAGGATGAATCTCCAATGCCTTTTTTAAATACTTAATAGCTTTCTCTAAAGATAATTGGGAAGCTTTTGATTCTCTATCCTTCATAACATCTTCCAATAATACTGCTCCTGCAGCATTATTAATTTTTGCACTGTTGGAAGACGTTTTAACATCTGTAAATATAATGGTGCGGTCATCCTTCCAATCAAAATTACGCTCAATAGTCTTAATGGAATACAAAAATAAAATGATCCCAGTAAACCATAATACCTGGGTTCTACTTAAATATTTTAATAGCACAAAAGCTAATATGATACAAAACCCAAGTGATGACATAAATAAGAATCGCTCACCCATTAAAGTGCCAACAGAAAATACTAAATTGGAAACAATAAACAAAGGAATCAAATACATAAAGATCGAAAAACTTAATATTTGATTTCTCCTCAATTGAATGATTCCAACTATAATAAATGAAATATATCCTAAAAAACCTAAAATAGATATCGGCGAACTCATGGTATGCATGACGATATGCTTCGGATAATAATCCGAAGTAAGAGGGTGAGGAATGAATAGCAAACCAATATATCGAACTAATGTATAAGAAATGGTTCCTACTCTTTCACCTAAATTCATGGATACATATTTTCCATTCGTAAATTTAAGAAATGGATTATTCATCAATTCACCTGAAATTCCTTCTACCGGATTCCAACCTAAAATAGAGCCTCTGATTAATAAAAAAATGACTACAGGTAAAAGTAAAGCTGAGAATATTTTAAATGTCTTACCAATAGAAGTCTTATAAAATAAGATTGTTGCAAAAGGTATTAACACCAAAAACGAAATGGTATTTTCTTTAGACATGAGTCCTAAAAATAAAAATACCATACTTAACAATAAGTGGACAGGTTTATTGTTATCGCACCACTTCAAAATAAAATGAAATGATAAAATAGAAAATAACAATGCTGCCACCTCGTCCAATCCTTTAATATTAGCGACACATTCTGTATGTATAGGATGACTTACAAAAAAAAGTGTCGATAAAAATGCAAGTGCGATTGGAGAAACTAGATTTTGATTGCGAAATAATTGAAGTAATACTAAATATATTAAATTACATAATAAGATAAAACAAAGTATACAAAGCAAATGAAACATAAAAGGATTTGCACCAACACATTGGTACAGGATCGCAAAAGCTACCAAAGTGAGGGGCCTATATCTCCCTCCTGATACCAATTTATCTTTGCCTTCTTTTTTAAAAAAACCCCTAAATGTATCTTTATTTAATATATTGGGTATGCCGGAAATACCTTTGGTAACATATTCATTTTTTGTGATAACGATACTATCATCTACACAAAAATGATTGAGTGTGGTATTTGCATAAATAAAAAATGCAAAAAAACTAATGATTAGTTTATGATACTTCCCATTATTAAAAAATTGTTGAAAATAATGCTCCCACGTATTTGCCATAATGATTAATTATTCCATGGTGCTGTATACATCTTGTACATCATCATCATCTTCCATTTTATCTAAAAGTTTTTTGACATCGATTTCTTGTTCAGGTGTCAACTTCTTTGTCATTGTGGGAATTCTAT
>Ga0138256_10001065_pt1 | contig 29423 bp, 20 predicted proteins | sample KNB2016incub_MG_FD_105486 | JGI IMG/M metagenome (GOLD analysis project Ga0138256, IMG submission 105486) | Active sludge microbial communities from wastewater in Klosterneuburg, Austria - KNB2014incub_MG | ecosystem: Engineered > WWTP > Activated sludge > Unclassified | place: Austria... | reverse complement strand
TGGGAGTCATTTTGGTCAAGCCGACCGACAATCGTCGATCCTGAGCGATCCTGTGAGTTCGCTTTTTGGGGCTCAGGGGCAGAATTCGGTTTTGGCCAATTTTTTCACATTCTCGGAGAGTGACGGCTACTTTAATCACAATCGGACTCGTAGGACTGACACCCTGCCGCTCACCTCATGAACTAACCAACGCTGCCTTCCATCTGCAATTCGATGAGCCGATTCATCTCGACCGCGTATTCCATTGGCAGTTCTTTGACGAGCGGCTCGATAAAGCCCGTCACGATCATCGCTGATGCTTCGGCTTCCGACAATCCGCGACTCATCAGATAGAACAGCTGCTCTTCGCCGATCTTCGAAACACTCGCTTCATGCTCGATTGCAACATCCTGCTCTTCGACTTCGATGTAGGGGTAGGTATCACTGCGACTTTCCGGATCCAGAATCAACGCATCGCAGACGACATTGGATCTGCAGTTCGTGGCACCTTTTTGAACCTTGACCAGACCTCGATAGCTTGAACGACCACCGGTCCTGGAAATGCTCTTGCTGATAATGCGGCTCGACGTATTCGGAGCGCAGTGAACCATCTTGGCACCCGCATCCTGATGCTGACCATGGCCAGCGAATGCGATTGAGAGTGTTTCACCACGAGCACCTGGTTCCATGAGCCAGATCGCTGGATATTTCATCGTCAATTTGGAGCCGAGATTGCCGTCGATCCACTCCATCAGCGAATCGCCGTACGCCATCGCCCGTTTTGTGACCAGGTTATACACATTGCTGGACCAGTTCTGAATCGTCGTATAACGGCAACGAGCGTCACGCTTCACGACAATTTCCACCACCGCTGAGTGCAGACTGTTGCTGCTGTACGTCGGAGCTGTGCAGCCTTCAACATAGTGAATCGCGGCACCTTCATCGACAATAATCAGCGTTCGCTCAAACTGTCCCATGTTCTGGCTGTTGATGCGGAAGTACGCCTGCAGCGGGAATTCAATCTTTACGCCTTTTGGCACATAGATGAATGAACCACCCGACCAGACTGCAGAATTCAATGCGGCGAACTTGTTGTCGCCGGGTGGGATGATGGTGGCGAAATACTCGCGAAACAGTTCCGGATGATCTCGCAGTGCGGAGTCGGTGTCGGTAAAGATCACGCCCTGCTTTGAAAGGTCTTCCTGGAGGCTGCCGTAGACAACTTCCGAATCGTACTGCGCCTTCACGCCCGCCAGGTATTTCTTTTCTGCCTCTGGAATGCCAAGTCGGTCGTAGGTTCGCCGAATGTCTTCCGGAACATCATCCCACGAAGTTTCCTGCTCATTGGCAGCCTTCATGTAATAGAAGATGTCCTGAAAATCCAAGTCGCTCATATCACCACCCCACGATGGCATGGGGCGAGATTCAAAGATTGCGAGCGATTCCAGACGGAAGTTGGTCATCCATTCTGGCTCACCCTTCAATTCCGAAATCTGACGGACGATTTCGGCGTCAAGGCCTTTGCGGCTCTTGAACGCATAATGGTCCATGGAGTCGTGAAATCCGTACTTGTACGAACCAAACTCAACGTCCGACTTTACTGGGGCTTCTGTTGACATCGTTCTCTTCCAAAGAAAATTCGGCTTCGCCGGTTATCTTGATTTTGAATCTCAACTCAAACTACAAAAAACTAAGGTTCGCTCTAAAAATAAGTTTCGCATGTGTGCTGTAGGACAGGCTTCCAGTCTGTCTGTTTTCAGAAGACAGGCTGGAAGCCTGTCCTACTTATCTATCGAGCGATCCTAACGTATCTAAATCCTGCTGTTAGACGGCCGCTGCCGCCTGTACCTTTGCATTCTCCGCATCCTCCTGCGGATGTCTCGCGCGAATATTCGCGTATCCGTTCGCGTGAAGATCATGAGCCAGTGCTGCATCGCCGGTTTCCACAATGCGACCACCCAGCATTACATGGGTGAACTGCGGTGGATTGAATTCCAGTAGACGCTCGTGATGAGTGATGATCAGCACGCCCATTTTCGGACCAGCCAACTTTGCCAGACCTTCGCTCACGACTCGAACCGCGTCGCTGTCGAGACCACTGTCGGTCTCATCCAGAATCGCAAATCGAGGCTGGAGCATTGCCAGTTGAAGAATTTCCATCCGCTTCTTTTCGCCACCGGAAAATCCATCATTCAGATAGCGACGAGCGAATTCGTGATCCATTCCGAGTTCAGTCATGCGTTCGCGAATTTCCTTGCGAAACTCACGCATCCCGATCAGGCCTTCGCCTTCCTTCCGATCAGGATTTCGTACATTGGACACGGCATGTCGCAGAAAGTCAGCGACTTTAACGCCCGGGATCACGACAGGGTATTGGAACGCCAGAAACAGGCCGAGGCGCGCCCGCTCGTTGGGTTCCATCTCCGTCACGTTCACACCGTCAATTTCGATGCTGCCTTCTGTGACGACGTAATTGGGATGACCGGCCAGTGCGTATGCCAAGGTACTTTTGCCGGACCCATTCGGCCCCATCAGAGCGTGTATTTCGCCCTGACGAATCTCCATATTAACGCCCTTCAAAATGGGCGTTTCACCAACGGATACATGAAGTTCAGAAATCTTAAGCACACTGTTCATCGCGTTTGCACTTCCCCACAGACAACAAGCGGTGATTCCTTAGCAGAGCCTTCTCGCTTGCGAACAACATTCAACAGGATTCAGTCAGTTTTGGATCAATACCATCAGGCCAGCAGTGGCAATGCCAGCTTGTTTCATTATCAGAGTCAAATTTCACACATTCAGAGCCGAGTAACCCGAATGATGAGGCACGGGCAGCGCTGTTTCACCACGGGTGACCTTGCGGGCCTTGATCTTGTCCTGAATTCTCATCAATCCTTCCAGAAGCGCCTCCGGTCGCGGTGGGCACCCAGGAACATACACATCTACCGGAACGACCAGATCCACACCTTTCACAACGTGATAGCCATGTTTAAAGTAGGGTCCACCGCCAACGGTGCAGGCTCCCATTGCAATCACGTACTTTGGATCAGGCATCTGCTCATACAAACGCCTAACGCGGCTCGCCATCTTGAATGTCACCGTTCCGGCGACAATCATGAGGTCTGCCTGCCGAGGCGTCGCGCGAAAAGCGCCAGCCCCAAAGCGGTCACTGTCGTACTTGCTGGCACCCGCCGCCATCATTTCAATGACACAGCAAGCCAGCCCAAACGTCATCGGCCAGATACTGGACTGCTGGCCCCAATTCAGAGCCTGTTCCATTGTGGTCGTGATCACGTTTTCTTCGAATCGACCCTCAATCCATGTCATAACGCCGCAACCTCTTGTCAAAACCAAATTGTCTGAAAAGCACTGACTGAACCCCGCAATTGCCACACCACAGGAAGTGCAGTCCGCACTTTATTCAGCCTCACTCTGTCTTTCAATCACACCGGGAACTTTCCAAACACTGAACAGCAGCAGATTTGCTACCGGAAGCCCCCCACAGTCAAGGGCGCATCCATTACCTGAAATTCGCAACAACCCTGACCGTCCCGACAACGAGAGCGAAACTCCACAGGTGCCCCCAAAACCTGCTCCAACACCTGTCGTTCCACCTGGCAAATCGCCTCATCCACATCGGCGAGCATTGGAAACGGACACGATGTTTCACGGAGAATTCTCAAGCCTCCTGAATGATCGCTCTCGACGTTGAATCCGCTGGACTTCATTTCATCCGCAAGCTGATCGAGCCGGTCATCAACTGAATCACCAGTTGTTAATTGCCTTCGAAATCGCTCCGCGAGTGCGTTCTGAACCCGCTTAATCAGAGACTCACGAACGTTTGCATCGTCGTATCCCGTAATCGCCTCCCAGAGCACAACCGCCAACTCTCGGTAATTTTCACCCAGTTCGTGCATTCCCTCAGGCGTCACTCGATACAAATAACGCGGTCGACCTCGCATTTGGCCGCGCAGCTCTGACCTCACAAACCCAGACGACTCCAGCCGCGCGATTCGTTGTCTAATTGCCGTTCGGGTGACCCCCAGCACGTCGCAAAGAGTGTGGATATCCGCCCCAACTGCCTGATGCAGGTGCTCAAGAATCTCACGATCCCGCGCATCAAGAGATGAAGACATGCCAAAACTCCAATAGTGGTTGCATCGAGATGCAGAATTCCCCGCGACATCATATGAGGGCAAAATGTATTTGGCAATTAGCCATGCCAAATATGCCTGAAATTGAGATTCCATTTCGTCGAGCAGCCTGTGGCCAAGCGGCTTTGTTCCAAAAAAACATCATTTTGAACCCCTCGGGGAGGCCAAAAAACAACAGCCCACGCACCTGCCTGTCCGTTGCCTCTACGGCAAAGCTTGTCTTAAGTCGTTACTGCCGAGTCACTTACGATTCCGTCAATTCTCTTTGTCGCTTTTCGTCACAGTTCGGTTCACTCTTTGCATCCTTCTTTGTGCTCCCTCAAGCACGATGTCAAGTGGGCACTCTGGACTGGAAGAAGGCAAAAATGAGTTCACGAAAGAAACAGCGTCTAACTGTTCGAATTGAAGAGGACTTGGCAATTGTTGCGCTGGAGGACATGGAGATTTGGGACGGGGCCGATTTGGCTCTGCTTCGGGAAGCCCTGACAAACCTCATCGAAAACGACGGATTTCGCGCCATCGGCGTGGATCTGTCGACCGTGAAATACATTCCAAGCGGGTTCTTCGGGATGCTGTTTGAATGGTATGAGCAGGGCCTGCAGATTCGCCTGTACTTTCCGCAGCAGAATGTGGCACAGATGCTGTGGTTCAGAATGTTCTTCACGAGCGACGACGCTGGCACCTACCAGCTGTGTGATGATGAAATGCGGAACAATTCGCCCAATGACCAGGTGGCCTATCATCGCCGAGAGTTCATGGCGGACGACGAATCACTCGACGACGATGAAGTGGAAGAACTCGTCAAATCCGTTCGATTTGGGGTCCGAGCGTCGGAACGAATGATGTAAGCACCCAGGCATAAGCTTTGGGGCATAACAATGGATTGCGGAATCGCAGTATCCGGAGACTGACGTCTCGCGGCTCGCCGGGTTCCCGGCGGGCGGGGACGTCCGTCCCCTGATTGTGAATCCTGCGATTATGCAATTGAACTTAGGCACGGGTGCTTAGTCGCAGCGGCGGCAACTCATTCCCAGTGCGGTGACTTGGCGGCGCGGTTACATGGCGGCTCGGCGGCCGGGACTCGAGCGTTCAATATGTTCCGACCCGCATCCACCCGCCGTTGGCAGCATCTTGCCGGGGCTGCAAAGGTGGCTGGGGTTGAACACATTGCGAACCTCCGACATCACCTGCAGATCGTTGGCGGTGAAAAGGCGATTCATAAGGCTGATTTTCTCGACGCCAATCCCGTGTTCACCAGTCACGCTGCCTCCAAGGTCGATGCAGCGGTTGAGGATCTCGTCGCTGGCAAGCATGACGCGATGCACCTGTTCGGCGTCGCGCTCATCGAACAGCAGGATTGGATGAATGTTTCCGTCGCCCGCATGAAACACATTGACAATTCGGAGACCATATCGCTGACCGACATCGATGATAAATCGAAGAATCTGCGGCAACTGTGTGCGTGGGACAACACCGTCCTGAGTGCAGTAGCTGGGGCTGAGTCTGCCGATGGCACCAAATGCCTGCTTGCGCGATTTCCACAACAGTAAGCGTTCTTCTTCGGTCCGCGATTGCCGCACCTCTCTTGCACCGGATTCCATGCAAAGCTCAATGACGAGGCGTGCTTCTTCATCCATGGCACATTCAAGTCCGTCCACTTCGATGAGCAACACGGCACCGGCGTCAAGCGGAAATCCAAACTGGAATGCCGCCTCGACGGCAGACACAATTCCCTGGTCCATCATTTCCAGGGCGGCTGGAATAATTCCGGCACCAATAATGCGACTAATGGCCTGTGTCGCCTCATCGACGGTGTTGAAAATCCCAAGCATCGTACGGTGCGCCGCAGGATCACGAGTGATTCGGACCCAGACTTTTGTGACGACGCCGAAAGTGCCTTCACTGCCAACGAAGAGTCCCGTCAGGTCGAAGCCGCTGCTGCCACAGGGGCCTCCAAACTGAACGAGTTCTCCTTCCGGCGAAACGAATTCCACCCCGAGAATATGATTAACCGTGACGCCATACTTCAGCGTGTGTGGACCACCGGAATTCGTGGCGACATTTCCGCCGATGGTGCAGGCCCCCTGACTGCTGGGATCAGGCGCATAGTGGAATCCACTTCCGGCAAGCGCGCGCGTCAGACGGACGTTGACAACACCAGGTTCGACAACAGCATACCGATCGCGATGATTGATCTCAAGAATTCTCCCCATCCTTGTGAGGGAAATCATAACTCCGCCGCCGACCGGCAGGCAGCCCCCCGCAAGGCTGGTTCCGGCCCCCCGCGGAACGAATGTCACTTTGGCGGCAAGACACTCGCGCACAATCTGAAGGACTTGCTCGGCAGATTCAGGGAAGACAACAACATCCGGTGTCGATTTTTCGACAACGTAACCGTCGCACTCGTAGACGATCAATTCGTCGGCTGCGTTGAGAAGTCGTTCGGAGCCAACAATCAACGCCAGACGGGCCTGAAACTCCGTCGTAACAACTCCGGAGACTTCGATACCAGCTTGATTTGAGGGGAGCATTGGCAGTCACCACGGGGATAAAATTTCCAGGGACGGCCAGCAATTGTCCGTCACTCCAACGTCAGTATTGTAGTCCCTGCGCAGAGATTTCACCAATACGCACGAATGAACTGCTCCGAATCGCTGCTGTGACGCATTGCCTTAGTAAGCACCCATGCGTAAGTTCTGGGGCATAACCTGGCGAGTGGTGGGTGTCAGCCCACCGAGTTGCCCGCATTTGACTCGGAGGACTTACGCCGCTCCGCTCGCCGGGGTCGCGGCGATCGGGGACGTCACTCCCCTGATTGTGAATCCTGCGATAATGCCATCTAACTTGTGCATGGGTGCTTAATAGACTGAACGGCGTTACACCAGTTCAGCGATCGGCTTGCCGGTCTCGATCATATACGTCGGACGGCCCGCCTGGTTGGTGAACTGAATTCGCTGATCGAGGTCCAGCACGTGGAAGACAGTTGCCATTAAATCCTGCGGAGTAATTGGTGTGGTCTTTGGAACATCCGCCTTTTCGGCGGATTCCCCAACGACTTGTCCCATTCGCAATCCGCCGCCAGCCAGCGCAAGAGTGCTTAAAGGAGCCCAATGGTCACGACCAGACGAACCGTTGATCTTTGGCGTTCTGCCAAATTCGCCGCTGATGACCAGCAACACGCTGTCGAGCATACCTCGCTGATCCAGGTCTTCCACCAGAGCGGAAACGGCTCGGTCAACTTCCGGACCGCGTTTGTCCATTTCCTGCTTAATGTTGCTGTGCATGTCCCAGCCACCGTACTGCAGTGTTACAAAGCCGCAACCAGCTTCGCACAATCGGCGCGCCTGCAGCATCTGTTCGCCAAGTCCCTTGCCATAGCGATCGACGACGCGAGGATCTTCATATTTGAGGTCAAAAGCCTGCTGCGAACGACTGAGAATCAAACTAAAGGCCTGTTCCTCAAATGAGTCTAGTCCTTCCATCAAACCCTTGCGATCGATTTCGCGTTTGACATTGTCAATCCCGTCAAGCATCGCGCGGCGATTGGACAGACGAGCTTGCTCAATCGAAAGCGACATATTCCGCCGGGCTTCTCCCGCTGGATCGAACGGACCGTATGCGGTCCCCAGGAATGCGGGGCCATCTGCATAAATGCCCCCCAATCGCACATAAGTCGGAATACCCGTGTTTGCGTTGTTCGTCCCGCGAATGCGCGACACGATTGATCCCATGAATGGACGGATCGGCACTGCACCATTGTCCGCCAGGCGATTGTCGTAGCCTGTCATAACGTAGTGTGTGCCGCCGGAATGGCCGCTGTTTGTGTGCGCGAAAGAACGGACAAACGCCATGCGGTCAGCTACCTGGCCCATTCGTTCGAAATTGCCTCCAAGTGTCACACCGGGAAGGACCGTCTTTACTTCCCCCGTCACGCTGCGATATTCGGACGGAGCCGTCATCTTCGGATCAAATGTTTCAATTTGCGTTGGTCCGCCACCCAGCCAAAGCCAGATCACCGACTTGTCGCTGCCGGAAACTCCGCGAGTTGCGGCATTTGCGCGGCCTTGAAGCATCTGTGCCAGAGTAAGGCTTCCAAGCCCGAGACCACCGACTCGCAGGAAATCGCGTCGCGATGTGCCTTCACAATTACGGCGCGTGGGGCCATAGTGAAAGTCGATCATTGGCGCAAATCCTTATTAGCGGGGGAAGAAGCGGCGGGAAAACTCTCAGGGCGATTCCGATATTACCAACGGGTTGAACACATGTGCAAGTGCCTGATGACCAGGCAGAGTGACTTGTTTAAGAATTTTGGGCGGTCATTTAACTCCTGATTTTGGGTGATTATGCTGCACGCGGCTTGGAATGAGGCTGTCAATTCTCGTTCCAGGGCTCCAGCCCTGGAACGCACTGCACTGGAGGCTCCTGCCTCCTGTGACAATCTCGCGAGGCAGGAGCCTCGGGAGCAGTGTGTTCCGAGGCAGGAGCCTCGGAACAAGGAGATTAATCCACACCGCTTGAAGTATAGAAAGTGCTGATCCTGTTCGTCTGATCGCGGAAGAATCACTGATCGACGGAGAAAATCGTGGAATTGCGAACCTTGCAACTCATTCAACCGTCTTTTTTGAAGCGAAGCATTCCATGCTGTCGAAATTGTTGCGTGTGTTCTTGAAAATGTGCCGGGAAGCCGATACGCTTCCACACGTTTGAAGCCGAAAGGCAAGCGAGGGGTCGTAGCTCAGTTGGTTAGAGCGCCAGCCTGTCACGTTGGAGGTCGCGGGTTCAAGTCCCGTCGACCTCGCTTAGAAACCTGCTGTTCCAATGGAACAGCAGGTTTTTTTTGTGCTTAAACCGCCAAATTTTAGGCTGTCCCCGTTCAACAACGCCCATCGATCCCTTGCAAACCGCGTTTGCCAATAACGGTACTTCTCTCCATTTTTTCCAAATCGCAGGAACGACCTCTCGGTTGGTGGCTGTTCGATCTTGACCCTAAATAAAAAAAAGACCACAGTCTCAACTGCAGCCTTCCTCCCCTTCTGAAAGTTGAGGCAGCCAGCCTTTCTAAATTGTGTTCCCAAATTCACCTGCTACGGAAGGATGGTGAACTATGCGTCTTAAACGTTGGGCCTCGATCCTGTTTGTGACCTGCTATCTCCTTTCCCTTGCATGGGGTCTCGCGGCCCACGCTCTAAAAGTTGGAATAGCTGGCAACACCCTCAGCTACTTTGTCGTTTGGGACATGTTCTGCGGTTGGCAGGCCTACGACAATCGGACTCATTTCGTGGGCGAAGACGCAAAAGGAAACTATTACGAAATTCACGAACCCTGGGGGGGCTTTAAGCCGTTTGGTAATGTCGATCGTGTGAACTACGACGCGACAAACCTCCTTGCCCCTCGTCATATCAATCATGTGTTGTCTCATACATCGCATCCGCCGATCGATCGCGTTTATGTGGTCCAGGAAATCTGGCCCAAGCAATTCAATGTGCCGGCACACTTGTGGGCCTACAACTTCCGCGAGCCCATGGAAAAAGTCTCGTACTTTCATCTGCGGGCCATTTGTACGGAGAACGGGTCAACGATCGAATCCTATCCGGACTGGTACAACCGGCAGGCGCTCATGGCAGTTGCCGACAATCCGCGACTGCAGCAGTCCGCTCGGGAAGCGACGCCATACTACAACACATTCTTCAATCCTGCTGCGAACAACATCCAGGACAGATTTCAGACGACGTCGGATTCGGACGGTCTGAACACAAATTGAACGAACATCTCTGCTCCGTCGGGACGTGAGAGCGACCAGGGTTTCCGAAAGTGTAAAAGGGATTTTACGATGAATTCAATGCAGACCCAGAGATTCTCGTTGCTTGGCGCGCTTCACAAATTTTTCTTTGCCGAGCAGGCACCCTACGGAATTGCTCTGGTCCGCATGTTTCTGCCGGCAGTGGCCCTGGCACCAATGATCCGTCGTTTTGCAAGAGTGCGGGAACTGTATTCGACCGACGGAACACCGCAGCAGTTGTTCGAACTATTCGGCGAGGGACAACCGCTGCCGATCTTGTCGCCATCCTTCGCAGTTGCACTCTACGGGATCATGATCTTCGCTCTGATCTGTGGCATCATAGGCTTTCGCACGCGACTGGCGTTTCTGATCGGAGTCCCGCTCTATGCGTATTTCAACCTGCTGGATGCGGTCGGCACGAATACGAAGTATTCAGTGATTGCGGCGCATGTCATGCTAATTTTGGCGGTTTCTGAATGTCACCTTGTCTGGTCCGTAGATGCCATACTGTCGCGGTGGAAGAACGGCCGTCAGGCCACGGCGATCCCACCGCGTGTGCCGGTCTGGCCAGCTCGACTGATTCAGATGCTGTTTTGCTTTGTCTATTTCGGTGCGGCCATTACCAAGATCCAGACGCATGCGTTCTTCAGCGGTGAACAGTTACGCTACTGGATGTTCAGCAACTGGAATTATGAGAATCCTGTCGGCGAATTTATGGCGACCTCGACGCCGTTGCTGCTGATCAGCGGTTACATTACGGTAGTCTGGGAAATTACTTTTCCATTTCTCGCGTGGCGACCTGTCGGACGCTTCTTCGCTCTTGGCGTTGGCGTACTCTTCCACTTCATGACGTGGATCGCATTGGGGCTCTGGATCTTTCCGCTGATCTGTACCAGTTGTTATCTCGCCTTCCTGATGGAACGGGATATCGTTGCCATCCGTCGATTTGCGCATCGACTCCGTGTACCGACGTCGCTGCTCGGAATGCCGCGATTTGCGATTGCGAGGGCGATTGAAATGCGTCCCACTGCTGTGCCTGCTCTCATGGTCTGGCTGGTGCTTGCCACGCTGGCTGCGTTCGGAGCCGCAGAAGCTGAATATCGACTTGATTTGTACGGCATGCGATCGACCGATGGCATGATGCCGCTGAAAACAATCCCGCGCGACGTGGCGATTGCGATGATCAATGACTCCCGACCGCTGCGTGAAAAAGATAAGTTCTTTTCATTTGATATTGGCAGCAGGCTGGTTGGCGGCCAGTTGGCGAATCGCTCTGGCGAATACAGTTACGGAGATGCGATCATCGCTCAATGCAATATTAACCCGCCCCATGAAGACTTGTGGATCGACTGTGCAATTGAAGATTCAGATAAACGGATCCTGGACAGCTCCGGGCAGTTTGTCACTCGAGACGCACTGTGGGCGAATTTTACCTACCGGCCCGGAAGCAAGCTGGCACCGGGTGATTACTGGATGATTCTAAAGAGTTCCGGCAAGGAAATTTCTCGCCGCCCATTTAAGCTTTCCGGTGATGCCGCTGTTCTGCCGCCGATAACTCCGATGAGTCCAATGCTTACCAATTGATCTGTCTGCACAGCAAACCGTCGGAATCTTGTATTGCTGAGAAGAATTCTATTCGTCGAGGTGTCACTTTTGGGCATTGTGGCACCACCGACCCCGCGTCGGTGGACCACTGACTGGTAAGCTACAGCAGAAAACCGGCACTCCACCCTGGCCTGCACCGACCCTGCGTCGGTGTAGCCGCGACTAGTGGCGAAAAGGCGCCCAACCACCGACACGGGGTCGGATGGAGGGTGTTCTTCGCGATGTCTTTGTGTTGTAGCTGATCAGTCATGCTCCCACCGACGCGGGGTCGGATGGAGAGTGATTCGCATTGGCGAACTTCGGTTGCGGGCGATGCCCGCGCCAAGGAGTTTAAGCCGCAGTGACGGATCTCACTGATCGACAAATTGCACGCAACCGCGAGACGCACGATCAGCCGAGCTTTGCATCTCATCGTGATCGTGTGATGCAACTGATTGCTGCCGCTGCGAGCCGTCTTCGCAGGCGGCAGCCTGATCAATTGCCGACTATCACGGTGCTGGGTGCCGGAAATTGCCAGGATCTTGATCTGCCGGCGCTGACGACTGGTTTTCGCGAAGTCCGGCTCATTGATATTGATGCCGCAGCCGTACGCCAGGCAGTCTCTCAATTTCAGAACCCAGTGACATCGCGAATTCGAATTCTGACGCCGATTGATCTTGCCGCTCCCCTGATGTCCCTCGGAAGACATGAATTGGACGATCGCGAGCCGGACTTGTCGATTCTTCAGGCCATCGAATCTTCCTCGCTGCCAGAGGAGTTGCCGACTTCCGACGTGGTCGTTTCAACGTGCCTCCTCAGTCAACTCATCGACTCCGCTTCGCAGGTTGTCCGACCGGAGTCCGCAAATTTCCTGCCACTCATTCAGGCTGTTCGCCGAGGCCATCTCGCGAGAATGCTGCAACTCACCGCCGCATCGGGACGAGCGTCGCTGATTACGGATCTGGTGTCGTCGGACACGGTTCCGGAACTCAAGACGACTTCACCGAACGACCTTCCAGGACTCCTCCACCAGTGCATTCAGTCCGGCAATTTTTTTTCCGGACTGAATCCTGCCGTTGTGCAGCATGACCTTCAACATCTGCCAGCTCTTGTCGAACTCTGCGCGTCCTGCCGAACTTCTCCGCCCTGGCGCTGGACGCTTGGCCCTCGCTGCTTCGCTGTCTATGCGGTAGAGATGGTGCGTTGCTGAACTTTCCCAACTACCATGCGACCGACGATGTAAGAACACAGGAACATCAGTGCAATCCCCGAGATCAGGCGACCATTTCGGACGCTGATCGGATCGAAGCGAAACTGAACCGTGTGAGTACCACCGGGCACGACGCATCCCATGAAATCCACTTCGGCTCGGACAATCGGAGCGACAACGCCGTCAATCGTTACCGTCCATCCGCTTGAGAATCGTTCCGACAGAACCAATAGCTGAGGACTTACAACCAACGTCTGAATCTGTATTTGTCCAGGCCGATCGATCTGGATCTCTGCAGAACCTGGAGCAGCGTCGCTCACCGGTGGCAGCCCACAATCGCGTTCCACAACAGTCGCACCGTCAGGCTGCAGTCGTCGGACAGCCTCTTGTGGATTTGCCACTGTGACGGTGGTGACTGCCAGTCGCGCTCGAGGCAACGGGTTTGGAACTTCCAGCCACCGTGGATCGTTTGTTCCTTTCAAACCCACGATGTCACTGTGATTTCCGCCCGCGTTGATCCAGCGGACTCCAGCGATGCGGAGCGTTTTCAGGCTTGTATTCTGTTCGAACAGATTCGTCAGCGGAAGCAGCCCCTCGTAGCCGTCTGCCTGACGCCAACCTGCTAACAACAAGTCATTGCCTGTGTATCCAATATCGCCGTCCGCGAATTGAATTTCCGCCACGATTCGGCCTTCCGTCGGCGTCCCTGGAGGCTGATGCAGCGACGCCATCACTTCGGACCAGGTCTGCGTCTTTTGCAACGGCTCATACGTAAATCCGTACGCGAAAAGATCTCCGGCCACAAACAACATCAAGGCAGTGCTGATTCGGCCACGCGATAGATCTCTGATCATCAATGCCGCCAAAAAAAACAAGGCTGGCCCCAGAAAGATCAGATGCCGGGGTGCGGCGTTTTGGGGATCTCCCAGCCACCACACTCCGACCGCAGCAATCACACTCATCCAGGGCACGATCATGATCAGTTGCGGAACCCGAACAGCTCCCGACTCGATATCCTTCATCAATCGGGCGTAGCCGGTTGCCGCGAGTGCTGCCAGAACCAGATGCAACAGCACCACAATCCTCGACGGATAGCGAAATTTCCCGATCAGGGGCAACCATGTTTGTACGGTATAGAGTCCACCTGCGCGACCAAATGACAACCACAGCGCGAGCAACCCCAGTGCGACCATTGGGATGATGAGACGATTTCCCGTATCGGACTGTTTCCGTCGAATCAGCGTTAATGCCAGCAAGACCGGAAGCGCCCCGCAGTAGACGCCAAGCTCATGCGTGTTGACCCCGAAGACGCGACTTTTAGTCAGGAACGGACCGATCCATTGGAGCATGTCAGCCAGTGACAGTGGATGCTGAAAGAAAAACTCGGGCGGCATCAATGACCGCTCTGATTCCGCAAGTGCCGCCATCGACGGGAGTAACTGCACGGCACCAAGTAAGAGTCCGAAACACTTCAGCAGACTCATGAGTGTCAGAGTTTTGACGCCGGTCCAGTTCCTTTCGGCAAGGGCGAGGCACAACGAAACTTCAGCGAGCAGCGAGTACCAGACATACTGAGGATAGCCAAGCAACAGTTGCGAGCCCGTCAGCAGAGCAATGCCCACTTCGGCGGGAATGCTCCATTTGCGACTACTGGCGTCCGGCCTGAGCATTGCATCCTGAGCCAGCAATAGCCATGGAATATGGGCGACGACAGCGACGGCGTTGGGATGCAGGAAATGCAGCGTACAGAATCCGCTAAATGTGAATACGATGGCTCCCAGCCATGCGGCATCGGTTCTCTTTAGATGGCGTCGCAGAAATAGAGACATCCCGATCAGCATGAAAGGATAGCTGACCAGAATTTCCAGGTTAAACGCCGTCTCCAGGGGCAGACAGCGATACAGAAAATAGTGCAGCGGATGATAGGTGCCAGCCTGTCCCGAACCAGTCAGAAAGAAACCACAAAACAGACTGGGCAGCCAGTCGAACGAATCACCATCGGCAAGACATTGCGAATAAAACTGTCGAATGGGAAGATGGTAATTCAACAAATCATCACAGACGTAGACTCGCCCGGTGAGCACTGGAAGAAACATCCACGCCAACATTGCGGATACCGCGCATTTTGCGATCAATGCCTGTCGCAGTTCCATCGCCTTCCACGGCAATGAATTTTCTTCTGCGGTGTGCTGAGCTTTCATGGGAGACAATGCAAAAATGCCACAAGGAGGTCGGTCGCCGCTGAAATACACGACGATCACGCGACGCACGATCTGGAGCATATTTTACATCGAAATGCTGACAATATGAAGCACATGCGATGGCGTGTGCTCAGAAGACTTAGGATCGATCGAGAAATAAGTAGGACAGGCTTCCAGCCTGTCTTCAGCAAACAGACAGGCTGGAAGCCTGTCCTACGCCACCCAATGCCGCAGTTATTTAATCGAACAATCCTTACGGCGTCCGCCGCACTCGCAGTGCGGCGACTGCTCACGAAGCTAGCGATTCCAGTAACGCGAGCGGAAGAAACAGAATTACCAACGATCTCGCGTCGCCCAGGGAATCCGACCTGAGAGAGGTCGGACGACGTAGGCAGATCTGTCCTCAGATCTGCTTCCTTTCGCGTGGTTCAGTCGCACGGGTCCGCTCGCCCCGACGACTCGCCGATGGTAATTCCTTTTCTGCCGTTCGCCTAACCACGCTGATACAGACAATGCTCCCGCCTCGTGCCTGCACATTACTCCAGGTCGTAGAGTTCGTCCCGCTTCAATGGATCTTGCAGGTTGCCGCCGGAAACGAAGCCAAGACGTTTTTTTCCCATCAGCTCCACCTGTTCAGCGGACAGATAGTTCTCGCCAGGTACTTCGACATGCGTGGCATATGAGAAACTCTCAACGTGTCCGTCAAGGAATGCGACGTTGGCGGAATCCAAATGGCGAAAATGGACCGTCGGGAAGTTTTTGCTGGGTGGATCGAGCAGCCAATTCTCTTCAAAGCTGAACGTTGGTGGAGAAAAGCCCACGAGTTTCACTGCCGCGCTGTCCGCAAAGACAACTGTTCGACCAGTTTCCCGCACGTCGCGGAACTTGCGACACGCTGGCTTTGTGCTCAACTGAGCGTCCCAGGTTGGTGGCAGCCATTCAATGCCTTCGGGTCTCGACAAATAGTACCCGTTGTAGCCAAATCCAGTCGCTGGACGATCGAAACGCATCGTATCGACCTGGCTCGCTCCAAAATTCGGACACTGAAACGACTGATAGTTTGTCTCCATAAACGGACTGAGTGCCCCGGATGCAAAATCAAGTTGCTTTGCGGGATCCGGCTGGTTGTAGTCCACGGTGCCAAACCAATGCCGCGCCTTGCCAGGATTGCCTGAATACGTTTGCAGGTAATTGAGCCGTTCCTGGTCTTCAATTACATACGGTACAAACGATTCCTGATAAATGTCAGCATAGTTGTGCATTGCCAGAACAAGCTGCTTCAGGCTGTTTCTGCATTGAATCCGGCGAGCCGCCTCCCGAGCCTGCTGAACGGCGGGCAGCAGCAATGCGATCAGAATTGCAATAATCGCAATGACCACCAGCAACTCAATGAGTGTAAAACCACGCAGGATGCGTGGCTGACGATCGCGAACTTGAGTCATGTCAGAAACTCCGGAAAATGCAAAGAGTGCAGTCGGAGTCACCGGATGAATGCGATGGATTGGCGTCTGACGTTCGGCTGCACAAAATAAAGTCTGTGCTCAGCGGTACACGAGGAGATCCAACCAGCGGGATTCATGCCGACAACACCTTTCAGCGAAGGGGACGTCTGCAATCTGTCGAGGCAGGTCTTCTGGCTTTCGGATCGTCCCGACTCTGCTCCTTCCCATAGAAAGTACGGGGTTCTGACAAACAGAACTCCCAACATCCACAGTGGTCAATTGCAGAATCAGTCCCCGATTACAGCGGCGGGACCGCGACGGAATTCTGACGCAGGGCATCAGTCACCGTCTTCCCTTTTCATTCGCACCCGTGCCATCGCGTCAGAAACTGCCGTGACAACACCCGCGAACACCTCAACAGCATGGACCGCATCTACATGCGATCCACGCCGGAAAGTGTAATCCACCACAATTTGAATGCAACAACGGCCCTGCTCGTTGAATCACATTCCTCCCATCGTAGAATCTTCAACCTCACGAAATTCGTGACTCGACAGATCGCAACATTCACCAACCGACGGAACACTGATGGACGAAGCCATTCGCAAGGCAAAAGTACTCATTGAAGCACTTAGCTGGATCCAGCGTTTTCGGGGAAAGTTCGTCGTCGTAAAACTTGGTGGCAGCACACTGGATGATGTCGCGGCAGTGGATAGCCTGCTTACGGATGTCGTCTTCATGGCGACTGTGGGAATGAAGCCGGTGATCGTCCACGGTGGCGGGAAAGCAATTACTGCGGCGATGAACGCAGCGGGAATAAAACCCAACTTCGTCGCGGGGCGTCGTTTCACTGATCGACAGACTCTCCAAATTGCTTCGGACGTACTGATCAACGACATTTGTCAGTCGATTGTGGATCGGATCATCAGCAACGGTGCCAGATCGACAGGGCTGCATTTTGGAACAGAAAACGTCCTGACGGCAGAAAAACTGACTCTGGCCGACGAGCAGGGAAATCCCATCGACCTTGGACATGTCGGGCATGTGACGGAAGTCGATGTCGATACACTGATTCGCGTCTGCTCAACGGGCACCATTCCTGTCATTCCCAGCATTGCACTCAGCCAGGTCGGGCATCGTTTTAATGTCAACGCCGACACGGCTGCAGCCGCAGTCTCGCGGGCGCTGTCAGCCGAGAAACTGATTTTTCTGAGCGACATACCCGGCATTCTGACCAATATCAAAGATCCGTCTTCACGATTGTCGCACGTCACAGCGGCGCAAGTGCGGGACCTGATCGCCAATGGGACGATTGCTGGTGGAATGGTCCCCAAGGTCGAAGCCGCGCTGGAATCGCTGGATGCGGGCGTTCGCAAAGTCCACATCGTCGATGCCTCGATGCTGCATTCCGTCCTGCTGGAAATTTATTCCGACACTGGTGTAGGTACGGAAATCGTTCTTTAGGCGATCGACAGGAATGGAATTGTACTTCACGCGGTCTGAATTGATGTCCTTGTTCCGAGGCTCCAGCCTCGGAACACGCTGCTCTGGAGGCTCCAGCCTCCCGGGATTCTCGCTGGAGGCAGGAGCCTCCAGTGCGTTGCGTTCCAGGGCTGGAGCCCTGGAACGAGGATTGAGTTTGCAAGCCTCTAGGCCGATTGCCATTTTCAATGCCGAGGGTTGCAGATCTGAGGACAGATCTGCCTACGTAGGCCGACCTGTCTCAGGTCGGATTCCCTCCGCAGTGTGACATGTTTGGTAAACTTGTTTCTGCCGCTCGCCCAGCAATGTTGCTCGCCCAGATTGGCTTCTCGTGTTGTTCTCAGGCACCGGGCTGAACTTCGCAGACGTCCTCGTGTCCACTAGACTCACACTTTCTCCGCTCGGATTGGCGGAGTACAGTCCGTGTTCCATACCTCAACTCAAGTTACGCTGGAGAACGTTCCATGACACAGGTTGCCCTCTCAAAGAGCCAGGCCACCATCGATTTGTTCGATGAATACGTCATTCCCAACTATCGACGCTATCCGGTGGCGCTGGTCCGTGGTGAGGGATCGCATGTTTGGGACGCAGACGGACGGCGGTATCTCGATCTGTTCCCCGGCTGGGGCTGTAATATCCTGGGTTATTCACCACCCGCCGTTGTGAAAGCCATTCAGGAGCAGGCGGCAAAGCTGATTCACGTTCCGAACACGTGGTACATCGAGCAACAGGGACGATTCGCCGAGTTTCTTTGCACGCGGAGTTTCGGCAAGGCCTTCTTTTGCAACAGCGGAGCCGAAGCCAACGAAGCCGCTATTAAACTGGCGCGACTCCATGGGTCTGCCCAGGGACGATATCGCATCATCACATTTGAAAATGGATTCCACGGACGGACCTTCGGCGCTCTCACCGCAACCGCTCAACCCAAATACCACGAAGGTCTGGGACCGATGCTGGCAGGGTTTCGCTATTCGAAAATGAACGACATCGACGGAGTGAGAAGCCTCATCGACAACGAAACCTGCGGCATCATGATTGAGCCCGTGCAGGGTGAAGGCGGCGTGCGAATTCCCGATCCCGAATTCCTGCAGGCGCTGCGGGATCTTTGCGACGAGCATGGCTTGTTGTTGATTTTTGATGAAGTGCAAACCGGTATGGGACGCACGGGGACATGGTTTGGCTATCAGCAGACCGGCGTTCAGCCCGATGTGATCACAATGGCCAAGGGACTTGCAGCCGGAGTGGCCTGCGGTGCCATGATTTGTCGGGACGAATTCGCCGGAGATTTGCGACCCGGAATGCACGCCAGCACGTTTGGCGGAAATTCGCTGGCGATGGCAGCGGGCCTGGCTACTGGCGAGACCATTGAACGGGAAGGCCTGCTCGAACATGTCCAGCAACTTTCCGAAGACGTCCGCACTCAACTCGAATCGCTTCAGCAGCGGCTTCCGGTTATTCGCGAAATCCGCGTGTGCGGCATGATGATCGGAATTGATTTAAATATTCCAGCAACCCCGGCCGTCGAGAAATGTATGGAGCGAGGTGTCCTTATCAACGCCACCAGCAACACCGTGGTCCGCCTGCTGCCAGCAATCAATGTCACTTCAGAAGAACTGAACGAAGGTCTGCAGGTCATCGCCGAAGTTCTGGAAGAAATGGCCAACGAAAATGGGTAAGCTCTTATGAAGACACGCAGCACCAAGCTGACCTGTTGTGGCCCGTTGGGCCAAATCGCAGTGTTTCAATGGGCTTTCAAGAGTTCGTGGGCCTGTGTGGTTTGCCACACTTCCCGATGACATCCGCGAGTCCATGACATCCGCGAGTCCATGACATCCACGATTTCTGACACGCGCACTTCATTTCGCGCAGAATCGTTTTTCAACGAATTCGACGAATATGCCTCTGCTGCGATCCTGAAACCGAAAATGCCTGGAAGCATAGAGAGGAAATGTTGCCGCTGCCGACGTCAATTCCCAGAATGTCGGTGAGTTAATGAGTGGATTTCACGGGTGGCAGGTGTGAAAGGCAGGAAAATCCATGAAGTGGAGAATCTTGAAGTTCCTGGCCGGACTATTCGTTGTTGCGTTGATCGTTGGCTGTTCAGCATTACTGGCGACCGTCTACGCAACGCGGCAGATCAGTATGGCTCTGCGACAGAGTATGGCCGCTCCCGAATCACAATTACCGCCGGAAATCGAGCACGCAGTAAGCCTCGATTTTTGCAAGTCTGCCGGGATTGACCCATCAGAGTTGCGAGACTGGTTTCGAGAGCTTGACGCGAATCACCACATGCAACAGGTGCGAGTACTTTTGACACTGCATAATCAGAAAGGCCATTGCCTTGTTAATAGCCCGGTCGGATTGAAATGGAAAGACGGAATCGACTGGTATCACATCGACTCGTCCGGAGTGGCGGAATTTGCTATGTCGGCAGCACAACTCGAAGATCTGATGATCGTGACTCCTGCTGAGTATACTGAACTACACCAACGCACTTTTCCCCTGGGAACCCAGTACGAAAAACCCCCTCAGATATCAGATTTCGCGGGCGTGAAACTGGTCATTCATGATGATGCGATTCAGCAGGATTTGCTCAGGCACCTGTTGAAGGTTCGTGGTGTGGATTCTGTCTTCGAACGGCTGCAGGCGGAAAAAACGATGCGACGTCCTGTTTATGATGTAGAGCTTCCGGAACCCTCCGGTGAGTCGCAGTCGCCGGATCAGATCTATGAGCTTCGATCACGCTCAGTGGTCGTCATCGGATTTCTGCAGCCGAACGGCCAAATCTCACAGGGGACAGGATTTGTTTTGAGTTCAACAGGAGTGATCGCAACCAATTTTCATGTGGTCGATAAGCCTGATGCCGTTGCAGCCGGTGTTCTGATGGCCGACCATTCTTTCTACGAAATTCAGGAGTTCCTTGCCGGCAGCCCAAGCGACGATCTTGCATTAGTCCGAGTTGCTGCCAGCGATCTGCCTCCCATTCCTCTGGCTCCGAACAACGCACTCGTTGGCAGTGGACTGCTTGCGATCACTCATCCACAGTCACACTACTTCAGTATGACGTCGGGGCAGTCGACTCGCTATTTTCTGAAAACTCGGCACGCGATGCCATCGCTTCGAATGGGAGTCACTGCGGATTTCTCCGAGGGCTCCAGTGGTGGCCCACTTCTGGATTCATTTGGGAACGTCGTTGGAGTTGTGTCTGCGACAATGGGCAACCAAAATCAGATGCTGCAACTTGAAGCAATTCCTGTATCGTCGCTGCGAAGACTGTCCGGGCATTCTCCCGAACATTCGAATGCTGGTGACGAGGCACCGGTTACACCAGGCTCTGTGCCGAAATCTCTCAGCACTCAACCGGCTCCGAGAGACATCACAGGAACGAATGGCACTGTCGAGATGTAGGTTATTTCTTTGTTCCCCTTCATCACGATCGAGTACTCATGTTCCGCAGACTCCCGCTGCTTCGCGGCGAGCCGAACTTCGATCAGCCCACCGTTCTTGCCAAAGACGATGAGTTTTGTCTCCGGCAGCGTCGTACAGGCCAAATCGCGTCGCCCCTTCTTGGGATACAAGCCAACAACCATTGGCAAATTGTGAGACCGTAGCCGGTCAATACTGTCAGGTTCGAACCCGATGTCAGAATCAATCCACATCGTCTCCTGAAAGCCGTCTTTGAGCGCCTTGAATGCCAGTTCGTTGCGAGCCACATCCATAGCAGAATACCCCGGCACTCGACGAACAACGTACCCACGTCGTTCCAGTTCCTGAAGAGCCATGTCACATTCGGTCACTATGGCACCCGTGTGCGGGACAAGCACGACGCAGGAAGAATACGGGTTTTCGGCGGCGGATATGTTTTGATCTGCCAATGAGATTCGCTGACTCTACCGTTTTCTATGTTCTGGGCGATACATGCCCCACTTGAAGGGTATACAACCACGAATGACACAAATTTCACGAATGAAGGCCCGCAAAGATTCGTGCAATTCGTGGTTCAGAAATCGAATACATAGATTCCGGTAGAATCAGGAACTATCCCCCATCGCAGTGAGAACATACGTGCCAGATATTGATGTAGCGTTCGTATTCTGGGTTTGTGTCCCATCATTGGATTCCTGGTATGCTGCTCCGCCGCCTGTTCCGCCGGTTGAGATTGGGCTTCCGTCTTCGTTGCAGGATGTGGGCACACCGTCGCTGTCGGTGGATGTGTAGACACCGTTCCCGTCGAGCCACCGCTGCCCGAAGTTTCCGTGCCAACTGAACCAGAGCCGGAACTCGACCCTGATCCTGAACCCGAACCGTACGGATCGCCGGAACCGCTGCCGCTCATCGGCCCGAACAAATACGTCGGTCTGAAGGCCTCGGCCGATGCGTTGCAACTGGTCGGCGTTGATGGCGTCACTGCGGTAGCTCGCAATGTGGATGTCCTGTTCAACGAAGTTTCACCGGAACCGCCGGTCGCTGCGGCTCGGCTGGATGTGATCGACTTCACTTCGTTTGCTGGAGGCAAGCTGGCGGTTGAAACGGGTGGCAGTACCGTCGATCTTGATTTCAGTGAACGTCTGCTGGCGGCCTCCAGCGATTTGACGGTCAATGTCTCGAATCTGGTCACGGTGGATGGCGTGTTTGATTTTCAGCTGAGTCCTTCAAAGATCTTCGCCTACGTTGATGGCACCGGTTCTGTCTGAGCCGGTCCCTTGTCGCTGAATGTACAGCAGGTTGAAGGGCTGCTGATTATTGATGATCGTAGCTTGGGAGTGGATCTAAATGTGTCGGCAAACGCGACATTGCCGGGTAATACTACGATCACCGCCGATATGAATCTGAAGGTGAATACGAGTGCTCAGGAATACGTGTACCACGTGCCCGAGAAATTCCTGTCGCGCGTGGATTACACGTCACTGACCATCACCGCCGGAGCTCCGCGACCCGATGGCAGCAATGCGGCTCCGGGCTTTTACGTCGTGTTGGATGGAACCGGAACGCTGAGTGTTGCCAACACGGTTGACGTGGCTGGCGATGTGTACTTCTATGTGGCGAACGACGAATTGCAACTGAACGCGGCGGGAACGATGACCGACCGTGCCGGGTTGTTGCCGTCGGTTGCTGTGGCTGGCGACTTGTTCCTCAGCAGCGCTGGCATGGTCGGTAGTTTGCAGATGGCTGGTGGAATGACGCTGGCCGTGGGGCCGTTTACGGCTACTGGTTCCGCGCAACTTGAAAAGATTCTCATCGAAATCAAAAAGACTATCGAAAGAAATGCAATGGCTGCTGCAAATTCCAAAACTTGACTCATCTGCTACATGTTTCAAAAGATAAGCGTAGCTACTGCGAAGGTGGACGATTTGAAGGTCAGCGCGGCAACGGGACGGCCTTCGACAAAGATGGCAAGGCGTTTCGCAAGTTCAAGGGCACAGGGGGCTAGGGTGAGGGGGAAGAATCCACTGTTTTCTGGTTCATCCTATGAACTCCATGTCAACCCGCTCTCCGGAAAAGCATCAGATTTCGTCGGTCAAAGAATAAACTATCGGAACGAAGCGGCGATCTCGCTAATGCCCCGTCTTGACTTCCCCGGAAGCAACGCTTGTCCGCCGCAGTTCAGCCCAGGACTTCAGGCCCTTGTCGAGGAATTTGACAAAGTCCTCGCCACCAGACGTATCCAGCCCCCGAAAATGAGAGAGAACCGTCTTGCCATCCGCTGAAACAACTGCGTAAAACGGCAGCGTAACGTCGCCCAGCAGGTCAGACTGAAGTTCCCGATTTATCGACCGAAGACGCACTCCGAGGGACTCGTCGCGAATTCCCGGAACGACGTCCGTATACAGCTGCGCCCGAACCAGCTTGTCGAGTCGCTCTAATACCGCTTCATCAACCAGGACCGATCGCTCCATCTTCCGGCAGTTGACGCAATTGACGCCGGTGAAGTCCACAAACATCGGCCGATTGGATTTCTCCGCAGCCGCGATCGCCTTTTCAAATTCCAGTGCGTAGTCGAGTTTATGATGAGAAATCACGAAGCCCATCGTGTCCGTGTTTCGCACAACGATATCGGGTGGCGCAAAAGCAGCGATGTTATTCCAAAGTCCTGAGATTGGCATCTTATGCACGTACATGCCAGCCGTGACGTACCCTGCGAAGGCAAGGAACAAGACTGCAAAATAGTTGCGTACAAATTTCACCGTTGGAGTCATCGTCCCCAGCGGTTTTTGAATGATGCCCAGCAGATAAACACCGGCGGCCAGTGACAACACAATCCAGGACACCATAAAAATCCTGTACGTGATGAAGACGGGAACGCTACCCACTGAAAAGCCTATATCCGCGACGCTGAGAAACTTCGCCACCAGCGCCAACTCCACAATTCCCATCGTCACTTTGACGTCGTTCATCCAGCCACCGCTTTTGGGGAGTCGCTTCAGCACTGATGGAAACAGTGCCAGCAAAAAGAATGGCGAGGCAAACGCGGTTGAAAAGGCGAGCATTCCGACAACCGGCCAAAACACCTGTCCTTTGGCCGCCCAAACCAGCAGCGATCCCACAAAGGCAAACGTGCAGGTGAACGAGACCAGGGTGAAAGTCAGCGCCATGAACACGACCCCGATAATCCCGCCGGCCGATTCGCGTTTCGATGTCCAGGTCAGCAACCAAGAGGGAATTTGAATGTCAAACACCCCCAGCAACATCAATGAGAACAGTAGAAACAAACCAGCAAAGAACAGATTGAGCCAGCGATTGTTTGCCAGACTGTTCAGGCTGGTGGGGCCGAAAATACCTGATACGACGAGCCCCAGGATCGTGAAGGCACCGACGATGCTCAGACTGTAAATGATGGCGAGTTTCAGCGAACTTCCCGCCCGCTTTTCTTCCTGCTTCAGAAAGAACGCCACAGTCACGGGGATCATTGGAAAGACGCACGGCGTCAGCAGAGCCACAAATCCCGCAACTGTGGCTGCCAGAATGAACGCAAAAAATCCCTCTTTCGGAGTCTCGTCTTCGGTTGTTGATTCAGACTTCACCGGCGTGCCGCGACTTGCAATCGGGCCGGGCGCTGACAATGAATCGGTTGCCATTGAGTCCGCCGCCGTCAGCGACAGCTCGAATTCGGCAGTAGACGGTGGCAGACAACTGCCGTTGCTGCACATCTGGAACCTTATGGAACCGCCAATCGCGGCAGTGGAATCGCTGAGCTTGAAACGCCGCGACCACGTAATTTCGTGATGATGAACCCGCTGCTCGATGTCGTCCAGAGGTCGTTCAACGTCTGGTGCTGCAGATGGAACAAACTCGCCATCAATCGGTTCCAGTCCTCGGATCTCTGGCAATTCAATGACGGTCGGCTCGCCCGCCATGTCCGGATTCTGATCCAGCGCGAACGTATGCCATGGCTCTTCAAGCACTGCGTGAATCGAAAGTGTCACTTCCTGACCAACCGCCGGGCGTGTAGGTGAGAGGGTGATTTCAAAGCGCATCGGCCCATCTTTCGCCTTCTTGCCGTAACCCACCTTCGGGATGACAGTAACCGGGTTCTTGTCGTTGTTCTTCACGACCGCAGCAGCGGATGAACCCGTCGGCGGCGTCACATCTGCCAGCAGCACGGCTGTGAATTCGCGATCATAGATCGGAATGCATTCTCCGGTCCCTGATTCCGGGGATGAGCAAAACAAACCGTCCAGCTTTCCGGTGACCGTCGTCTCATTCGTGGCGGTTCCCAAGAGGACAGCACTCCAGGTTACGCGGTCGAAGTATTTTTCAAAGGTCTCACCCAGATCTTTATCGACGACGACCTTTGGTTCTCGATCAGGCTGCCAGTTCAGCTTGTTCGCCTTCAGCGTACCGGTATCCAGCAACTTGATCGTGGTTGCACCCGAAAACGACCGATTCATCGAATAGATGTAGTAGCCCTGAGGCACGGTCGCTGTGACCTGAATTTCCGTCTGGCCTTCACCGATCCGCTTTAGAACGGCGGAGATCTCCACATCGACGGCAGGGCCGGTGTTTCCGAAAAGTGCCGCACCGTCGAGCAGACCGCCAGCCTGCTTTTGAGCATCCGCCGCTGGCATCATGAGCACTGCCGCGAGCAAACCGATCGCCCGGACGGTTGCAGTGGCACGAGAATTTACTGACAAACGAAACATCGAGTTGGCCTTGCTAATTCAGTTCGGGGTCCTGGAAGTCGCCGGTCTGGACCGTGTCTCATGGAAAGCAGAATACAAACTATCGCCCCTCTACGGGAAGCCGTCTCCTGACAATGCCGAGTTGCCGGGAAAACAATTGCTGCCAGATCGCGTGCCAACATGTGCAAAAACGCACGGTTTCCACTCCCGAAGGATTTCTCCGGCTGTGTATTCTACCGCTCGGGGCTATCATGGCACCCTGAATATTGGACTTGGCAGATTCTTCAGCCCCGGAACCACTAACGAGACACCGGGTGTCACAGGGAGTTTACAGATGTCGCAATCGTTTCCGGACGCTGCAACGCTCGCGCAACGAAGAAAACTGTGGGGCAAGGTGCTGGCGTTTGCGGCCTTGGTGGTGATCGTCTACCTGCAGCCGAAAATTCAGGCATGGCTGGATGGACGCAACGCGAACGGGCCTGACGCCGTCGCCAGGCAGGACGCTGACCACCCAACCTCGTCGAAGCAATCCGAATATCGTGGCCCCGTCGTGATCCGCGACGTCGATGAACCGCTCGTCGCAGAAGTCGATCGCTCCGAGTCCGGCGATACCGAAAGACCGCCGGAGCCGGCAAATACCAGAATTACCAAACAGGCCGATTCATCCAGCGCGTCAGCAACCGGGACCAAATCGTCCTCCACGAAGTCTGCTCAGGCCGAATCCGAAAAGCCGCTCGGAAAACTGCGAGAGATCCGCAATAACGTCTTTGAGTCCACCGCTGGCCTGCGTTACGTCCCCGGTAGTGTGGATGGTCACCGTCTGCGGCACGTCATGCAACATGCCGAAGATGACACCTCAAAGCCCGTTCACGGTGTTTTTGACGGCGACCGCGACAAGATTCCCGCTACAATCGACGAAGCCTATCTGAAAGCTCTGAAAGGCGGGCGAGAGGTGCGCAGCGAAGAACAAAATGACCGCCTGGTTTACACTGTGAATCTCGGAAGAAAAATCGGTTACGCGGGCGGCTCGGAAGGCAAGCGTCAGCGAAACCCGGAATGTCGCTATTTGAGAATCGTGCTGGAAGACGGTAACGTCGTAATCAGCGCGTATCCGACAAAGTCGTTTTAACGGGAAGTCGCTGATTGCTTTAGTTTATACTTCACGCGGTTCGGAATGAGGTGTTTCGAAGGCACGTATCGCAAGTCCCTTCTCCCCCGAGATCGGGGGAGAAGGTGGCCGGAGGCCGGATGAGGGGGCTGACTTGGATTGAACGTCATGAGCCAAGAACAGGATGAGTTTCCTTTCCCCTCACCCTGGCCCTCTCCCCCGTGGAAAACGTGTAAAGCTGGAAAATCGATTGCGGGGGAGAGGGGACAATCGCAAGGCAATCGACGGCATTATTTCTAACCGCGTGAAGTATAACTCTGTTTGACCGGAGCCGTTGGGCCATCGGTGAGGTGTTTCTGCCAGTCGCCTTGCCGATGAATGCGGTTCCATAAGTTCCATCCGGTAATCCTTAAGTAAATCAATACCATGCAAACTGTTTTTATTTCGCCACTTCGACGCCGAGCCGTTGTTTCACTTCTGGCAGCGATCGCCTTTACGGCTGTCGCATCCTCACGCAGCGTTCGCGCGGACGAGCAGGTCGATACTGCGGTACGACAATCGCTGGATAATCTGGCGGCGATACAAAAGCGCCAGGGGAATTGGGAAGCGAATCAGGGCCAGTACAGAGTGGCGATGACGGCGCTCGTGGGCACCGCCATGTTGGCGGAAGGCTCGACAACAACCAGCGGGCGGTACGCGAAAGAAATTCGCCTGGCGGTTGATTACATCTTATCGATGAGCCGCCCAAATGGCCTGATCGGCTTTCGTGAAGATTATCACTACACATACGGCCATGGTTTCTCGATGCTGTTCCTGAGCCAGGTCTACGGCGAAGAGGAAGACGAGCAGCGACGCGAAGAGATTCGCGAAGTCCTCATCCGGGCCGTGCAATTCTCCGCCGATGCCCAAACCAGCAAAGGTGGCTGGGGATATGTCTCCGCAAAGGAAGGCAGTGACTTTGACGAAGGCTCCACGTGCATCACACAGGTGCAGGGACTGCGCGCGTGTCGCAATGCCGGAATTCCGGTCTCAAAGGAAATCATCGACCGGGCAAAAGAATACATCGACGAATGCACAGACAGCGATGGCGGAGTTCAGTACAGCATTCGAGGAGGAGGCTCACGTCCGCCAATCACCGCCGCAGCTCTGGCTGCAATGTTTAACGCGGGAGAATACGACACCGAACTCACCAAACGTATGAGAGAATACTGCAAACAGGAAATCTGGCCGGAGAAATCCATCGCCTCCAGCAGCGGCCACTGGCATTACATGCACTTCTATTTTTCGCAGGTCGTCTATCGCACCGGTGGTGAAGAATGGACGAAATACCGTGATGAACTCAACGCCAAACTCCTGCGTGAAATTCAGTCGGGAGGAGGCTGGGCGGATCCACAGATCGGCAGCGTCTACGTCACGTCTCTCAACTGCATCATGCTGCAGCTGGATAAAGGATTCCTGCCGATCTATCAGAGGTGAGGATCGCTCGAAAAATATACTTCACTCGGTCAGGAATGAAGCTGTGGATTTTCTAGCGATTGTCCCCTCTCCCCCGCAATTGATTTTCCAACTGTACACGTTTTCCACGGGGGAGAGGGCTAGGGTGAGGGGGAAGAATCCACTGTTTTCTGGTTCATCACATTAACTCCAGGCCAGCCCCCTCATCCGGCCTGGCGGCCACCTTCCCCCTTGCAGGCTGTCGATTTAATGCCAACCCGAAGCGCCAGTTTTGAAGTTGCGCAAACTGTCCTGATATTAACCCGAAGCGCCAGCGAGGCAAACAAGTCCCGTCTCTCGTTCGACGTGAATTTTTTGCCTCGCTGGCGCTTTTTGAAGTTGCGCTCATTCAAATCGTTTTTTGGCCAACGGCCATATTCAAACTAATCGACTCGGATTGAATATGGCCGTTGGCCAAAGAAAGTGCGTGTTTTCCGAATTCCTGGGCCGTTGCCCCAGGCTGTGTTGAAAGAGGCCGTTGGCCATAAATCAAAACAGCGCAACTTCAAAACTGGCGCTTCGGGTTAGTAAAACGCACTAAATCGACTGCCCCCTTGCCAGGGGGAGAAGGGACATGGAAGACGTTGACTTTGAAAGTACCTCAGTCTGCGCCGCGTGAAGCATAAGTCAGGACTGTTCCTCAGCGACAGCATTTTCAGCGTGTGCAATTGTTCCGAGTAGTCCAACCTTCATTTCGACGAGAACGCATTCATGCCATCAAATACAGGAACGCATCCTCTGCTTTTTTCCGCTGGGCTTCACTCTCGATGAATCGCCTGAGGATGTAGAAGCACCTATGCACAAATGATCGAACATTATAGCGGAACGGCGCGAGCCGTCCGGTCCCGCGAAACCGGAGGGCTTGCGCCC
>Ga0138256_10001062_pt1 | contig 29439 bp, 28 predicted proteins | sample KNB2016incub_MG_FD_105486 | JGI IMG/M metagenome (GOLD analysis project Ga0138256, IMG submission 105486) | Active sludge microbial communities from wastewater in Klosterneuburg, Austria - KNB2014incub_MG | ecosystem: Engineered > WWTP > Activated sludge > Unclassified | place: Austria... | reverse complement strand
TTGCACCAACAGATAACCTAAGAGCACAAATCAAATTGGAATCTTTTCCAAGACAAGTGCCAGGAGGTTGGGAATATACAGCAACAACTTTAGAGTCAAGCGTGTGGCTTCCTGCAGAATATTTTGCATCAGGTAAATATTGGACTAAGATATTAGGTGGTATTACATCAGCTTGGGCACCAGACACCTACGGTGGAATGAACGGAGGATTCGGATACTCTTATTTGGAGTTTGAGGTACCACTTACCACTATGGCAAAAGAGTACTCAGTAGATAGAGAAACACACCTTAGACAAGGTAACTTGAGAATATCAAGATGTGACGTGAACGACAAGATCTTGGACCAAAACATTACCAACGTATTGGAAATGATGTTTGACTCTGAAATCAAGAGAGAAAAAGAAATGTCACTTACTTGGGGTTCAATGTCCAAGCATCACATAGACAGAACGAGTGGTAAACCAATCAGTACTTCACCAGGTCTTTTTGCATTCCTTGAAGAAGGTAATGTATACAAGTATAATCCTTGGGTGAATTCAATTGACCAAATCGTTGAAATAATTTCTACATTCTGGTATGACAGAGTTCCAATTAACAAACGAAAACTTGTTCTTTACACAGGTGAGGCTGGAGTTCAATTATTTGACAAATGGGTAACTGAGAAATTCAATGGAACTGTTACTGGTACTGGTATTGACTTTATCTTGTCAAAGGCGGGCCGAATTGCCCCAGATAAAGAAGCTTACGCGCTCAACAACTACCAATTCACTGAGTATAAAATACCAGGCTCTTTTGGCTCGATATCAATAGCACACTGGCCTGTATTGGATGATACAAGAATGAATACTAAGAAGATGCCTAACAGCCACTTCACAGTTAAGTCATTTGAGTTTATCGCAATGGACTACGGTGTAGGTAAACCTAACGTACAGTTGCTGACAAGAAAAGCTACTTATCACAGAAATATTGTACCTGGTCAGTGGAGTCCTTACGGACACGTTGGTGTTGATAATCCAGTTTTCAAAACTGGTGCATATGACCTTGGTTATACATACAAAATCACACACACCGAACAATTCGGACTAGCTGTACAGAATACGCAGAAAATAATGCGTTTTGTACCATCAGTCGACTAAGACGGGGAATTTTTGACCGCCCATTGAACAATTAATTTGTAAGTAGTGGGTACACAGGAAAACAATAACGACGACTTACTGTGTATTAAATGGAATAATAGCTTGTCCAAGATCAGAAATGGTCGTTTGAAGGAAACTAAGGAGTGTACGCATCGAAAGGCGGCCATCATGTTGGGGGATGTTTCCCTAGTCACCAACCACTGATAAGACTCCGAGTAGCGAAGGGATATTAAAACAAGTTCCGTAAGGAAGTAAAAATTTTTAAATGGTTCCAGTATTAGATAAAAACAAAGTTCCATTAATGCCGTGTTCAGAAAAAAGAGCAAAGAACTTAATGGAAAAAGGTCGAGCTAAGCCTTATTGGTGCAAAGGAATATTCTGCATTATCTTGCAAGACGAGCCTAAAAGTAGGTACATGCAAGATGTGGTAATAGGGATAGACCCAGGTAGTAAATTCAATGGATACACTGTTAAATCACAGTCCCACACCTTACTTAACATGCAATCTAACGCAATAACAGATGTTAAAGGAAAGATGGAACTTAGAAAAATTCTACGAGGCGGAAGAAGAAGTAGAAAAACGCCATATAGGAAAAATAAATTTAATAGGAGTGTAGATGGAATGTTACCTGCATCTATAAAAGCAAGGTGGAATCAACACTTAAATATTGTTAAGTGGATGTCAAAACTTTATAATATTACTAAGGTAGTGATTGAAGATGTTATGGCAAAGACACTAAAAGGTGCTAAGAAGTGGAATTTGATGTTTAGCCCACTAGAGATGGGTAAGAATTGGTTTTCTAACCAAGTTGATTTAATGGGTCACAGGCTTTATAAATTTAGAGGTTTTGAAACATTTAGTATCAGAAAAGAACTTGGACTAAAGAAAAACAAAGATAAGAGTAAAAAATGTTTTTATACACATTGTGTAGACAGTTGGTGCATTGCTAATGAAGTTATAGGCGGACACACTGAAGTTGACAATAAAAAAGTCGTTCTTCTAACCCCACTTAGATATCATAAAAGAAGGCTCCACGAGATACTACCAAAGAAAGGGGCATTTAGAAAAGATTACGGATCAACGATGTCAATGGGGTTAGTGAGAGGAACTTTAGTAAAACACGTTCAATATGGGTTAAGTCTTATAGGTGGAACAAGTAAAAATAGAGTATCTTTACACAACCTAAAAACAAATGTTAGATTAACACAGAAAGCTAAAATAGAAGATCTAAAGGTACTAACGATATTTAGATATAATATTGCTTATTTAAAGCCAACATTGGCACTATGAAAAAAATTAGGTAGCGGGCCAGGACGCCCAATCCATCTGTGCTCGCTACCATTTTAAAACTCACAAAATAATTTTGTAATGAAAGTTACTAAAAAGATTACTAAAAAAGGTAATAAAAAGATGATGAGTGTGAAAGTAGATAAAATGGAGTGTGGAGGTAAGCCTCACAAGAAGAAAAAATAAGTAAAGATTAAAGACAAGAAAAGACAAGAATATGCAGACACAATTAGATGAAGGAGTGGTTGTTTTAAAAAAAATCAACAAATTAGAAAGCCTGAAAGTACAGCCAACACTTTACAATCAGGACACTTACAACCCCGAAGAACAGGGAGTAATAGAAGGTCAATACAAAGGTAATACCCTTCTTGGTTCAAAAAGAAATGTTACACCGTCATACGACTCACTTAAAGAGTGTTGGAGTTTTTCGGGGACGTTAACAGATTTAAAAGAGATACAAAAAGAGCTTAAGCTAAGAGATGAAGATAAGAATCTAATTCAAATAGAAGATGACTCTTTAGTAAATCCTTACGACAAGTTTTGGGGCCATAAAATGCTTTACACAACAAAGGTAATGGATGAAGGCTCAACAGCTTTAAATCCTAAGAATGCTCTTGACAGACTTATGATAATGGTACACAAAGGATCATCTTTTGTAAAAGGTGCATCAGAAAATCAATCATCATACGTACTTGCAGATTCAAATCTGGAACTTATTTCACCAAGACACGAAATAGAAAAAGAAGCTAAGTCAGTAGACAAGCTAATGGAAGCTATAACGTTACTTGCTGCAATGGGTGCGGAGAAGATGTCAGCAGTAGCTTATCTAATGGAACTTCCAGGACATAAGTTTGGAGATCTTGATATAGAAAGGTTGAAAGGATTACTTTCCGCCGCGGCGATGAACTTGAACGAAAATCATAAACTCGGGCGGGGAATAACTTTCCAAGACAGATTTATAGAACTCGCTAAATCAACCAACGAAGAGTTGAACATTATGCAAAAAGTATTTGAAGCAAAAAATCGTGGCTCAATAACACCTAATGTTAAAACAGGTTACACTTTCAAAGGAGAAAGACTTGACGAAGGTAATATTAGGAACGATAGGGATCTGATGAGATTCTATTTGAATGCAAAAAATTACGAAAAGTACAACGAACTGACAAATTACCTTTCAGACTCTGATGAAATTTTCAAAAAATAATAAACTGTGCCTGTAACAGCTAGGGAATTAATAGGTCAATTTGAAAGAAAGCTTAACAGCTTGAATACACACCAAGGACAGTCATATCAGGTAGTTGATGCTATCAACATATTGAATGAAGCTTGGGAAGTTGTGTTTGAGAATAACATTAAGCTGGCCGAAACAGACTCAAGATACAGGAATAATTTAAGACAGCTAGAGAAGAAAAATGTAAGACTTGACTTACAAGAGATGGCAAACGGAATGACATTTGCAAAATATCCAGTAGATCTACACACAAGGCTAAACCATTACGTGACAGCAAAGTGTATAGACAAAGGATGTGAGACATGTAAAATGATAGTTCCGAGGATCACCCAAAGTGATGACTTACATAAAAACAGGCAGGACCCATACAGAAGATCAGATTTTCAATGGGAGCAACTGCCGATGGATGAGGCTGGCGACGGAATTTACTTATACCACGACGGTAAGATGCAGATATGTGAAGTATATATAGATTACTATCGTAAAGTAAGAAAAATGCAAGCCCCATCCCTTTTAAGATGTAGTTTCAAAACATACTACGATTACAACGATAGACAAATAGTTATGGATGAAGACTTCGATGTGGATTCCACTTATTTATCAAGAAAAGTAGTTGACGTGGCGGTACTAATGGCACACAGAGATGTAAGAGATACAGAAGGATATCAATCCCAAATATCAAAGATAATGGCATTAGAAAATATAACATAAAATTTTAATAAACTAAACATAATACACAATGAACAACATTCCTTATGTAAATAAAGCTCTTGTAACGGCTGGCGACTTAGGTTTTGTCACAGCGGGAACTGCGCTTTACACGGTTATCAATCAAAAAGATTTCCGAGGAACAAAAATCTACAACGTAGCTCCAGGACAATTGGTAGCTTGGGTAGACAGACAAGATGGAACTATTCCACTTACAGAGACACCAGCGACTATTGTTGCAGGTGATTTGCCATTTTTACACATAGGTGTAGGACATGACGGAGACGGAGATGGTATCACAGAATCAGTAAGACAATTCGGCCCAGACCACGCAGAAGCCTGTACTATCACAGGATTTAATGCAGTAGCTCCACAATGTGGACTTTCAGAAATAAAAGCAATTTATCCTTCATGTTTGTCTTGCGACACTCTTACTATAAGAGTAACTGTTAACGATTCATTCACAAGATCATTTGCATCTGCTGGATGGCCTAACGAAGCCGCCACTTTTGTTGCTTCTTACACCCCTGACTGTGCGACTTGCGGAGATTGTGATAAAACAGTTTCTTGTGATGAGTACATGTGTGGGCTTGTAGATGAGTTAAACGGAGAGCAAACTTACAAAATAAACGGTGAGTATTATCCAGATTATTTTAACGACACAATTAAAAGACCATTCAGGGCTGTAAAATTGCATCCATATTGGTATTCTTATTGTATTGTACCTGCTGGAACTACCTGTAAGGATTGTTTCAAAATTGATGATCTTACTACATTTACTGTAGGTGACGGAGGAGACGCGGTTGTAAACTTTGTAGGTGTTAAAAACCCTGCAGACAACACACAGACTCTTATTACTCAGTTGGATTACGCTGCACAGCAGATAGAAAACAGAATTAAAGAAGTATTCGGTAAGCATGGTGGATGGGCTGTACTTTCAAGAGGGGTGGGTAACTGCTGTGGAGTTCAACTTCACGTTGTTACTTGTGATCCTGACTTTGCAATTACAGGTCTTGTAGAATGTACAAACGCAATCAATCCAATCGGAGATTTTACCGTAACAGGTGTTTGTGAGCAGTGTGACAGTGTGTCTACTGCAGACAACAGAACTTGTGGTATAGCTATTATAGCGGATCAGGATAGATTAGATTGTGACTGTTTCTTAGAGTTTGTTCCTACGAATTTACTTAGAAATATTGAAATCGACGTAGTTTCTACAGGTAATTTAGCAAAGTATGCTAAGAAGAAAACATTGCAGGAAGGTAAAGTGGCTGGTGGATTCGGTGCCGAAGTTCAGTTTGAAGAATACAGACAACTTGCAGGTTACTCAGGATACAACTACAGCAACGGAAACAACCCACGAGGAAATTTGGGACTGCCATCTAAGGACTCAAGAATCAGAAAAGCTGTTACTGCAAAGTGTGATACATCGTATTGTACTTACGAATTTGATGGAAGATTCCAAAGAGAATTCGGCGCGGCTGACAACTTCGTAAACAGAATAATTAAAACAAAGGTATTCGTACCAGAAGGAGATACAGTTACTACAGCAGCTATAGAAGCATTAGCTTTACAACTTGCCACAGTAGGCGCAGGAACATGTAAATTGTTGACCGCTTACGGATGTGACGGAGTAGCGTTGGCATAAGTAATAAGCAAGGTAATTAAAAAATACCTTTCAATATCACTTCCCATCAAACACTTGTCTTTCAATCGGGGGTCGTCGCGGGGCGGCTCCCACTTTTGACAAAATAAATTAGTAAAAAATAAAATGGCAAAAACACAAATAAAAGGTGGAGTATTTCACGACGGGAAAGGACATCAGTTCACTACCCTGGACGATGCTCTTGCTTTCAATACCAAGTGCGGTTGCGGGCTGAACTGCAAAAAGGGCTATCTCGTGTTGCCTAACTTTAACCCAGCATCAGGTGACGTAGACGAATTCTTCGCTATCTATGTTGTGGACGGAAGTATAGTAACAAGCACTATTGCAGAAGCAGAAGCAGCAATTAATGCATTCTGCCTTGACGCAGACGTGAGTGCAACATCGGTTACAATAGGTAACTGTTTACCAGCTACACCTTTAGCTGCTTTAGCTACAAGACAACTCACAAAAACTGTATTACCTACTGGATCTGTACAAACAGGAACTTGGTCTACAAGTGACGCTTTAGTAGCTACAGTATCAGTTGGAGGCTTAGTCACAGCGGTGGCATCAGGAACAGCAACAATAACTTTTACCACCACAGACGGTGGATTTACTGCTACTTGTGTAATCACAGTATCGTAATATAAAAACAAAAAATGGCTAATACTCCCTGCGGATGTATAAAAGGAAAATATGACTTTTATATAAACGAAATAAATTGCGATAAAATCTTATATCAAGACCTTTCGCTTTGGATGGAAGGGGAGAATTACGTAGTACCAGATACATATGAAGTGGAGTTTTATTCACTATCTGGCGGCGAAAAAACTTTAATAAAAAAGATAGAGGTAAAGGGTACTGGCATAACAAACATTGCCGACCTTTTACCCATATCAGATGCAGTATACGAAGTAAAAACTGTATCTTGTCAAAATACCTACTACAAGTGGGTGGCAGTACTACCTAAACTACAGTGCTGTTTAGATAAATATTTGGCTTCCGATGAATACGATATAGAAAAACATAGGGAAGCTGAAAGGCTGTTGAATGGGACTAGAACCACAGCATTATTCAACCAGCCAAACCAAGCGGTTGAATACTACAAGATGGCAAAGAAACTAATAGACAGACTTAATTGTGATTGCTAAGAAATAAATCAAAAATAAAATGTCAAATTGTTGTTTATGCTACGGACGAGTATGCAATCCACCAACACCACCCGCCTGTCCATCAGGTAACTGCTTACTTATACCACATCTACTTGTAGGATCAGAAGATTCAGTAGGACCATGTGACGAAGCAGGATTAATACCTTTTGAAGGCACGGGTATAAATACCACATTATGTGGAGTGACTGTTCCAAGTTACATCATCCTATCTCATTCAAATATATTTACGAGCGTATCAATTAATTCTACAGGAATTAGTTTTACAACAACCACCGCAATTGAATCAGCTTCAGTTGGGGTTATTACGTATGCGGTAAGTTGTGGTCAATACTCATCTATTGCTACTGCAACTATTATAATAAAGAATTTGTGTGCGGGTGTTATTTGTGGATCAACTCAAGCATGTGATAAATGCACAGGTGATTGTGAAGACATACCAGGATCACTTGCCGTTAGTGGGTCTTCATCAGGTGGAAGCGGCGGCCTAACAGTAATCTAAATAAAAAGATAAAGAAAAACTATGTCATACTTTCAAAACGGAGATAAATTTTACTACAGTATAGTAGTTACAAACAACTCCTCTTACACAGATACAAACGTAACTACAGTGATTGATGCTCTACCAGCAGGTATTGCATACGATCATGTAACACACACTCAGGGTACTTACAACTCAGGTACACGTACTTGGTTCATAGCATCTATGCCAGGTAAGACAACTACTACCCTTAAGTTTTGGGTAACTGTCACCGACGTAGGCTTGGGGCCATTTACTATTACAGGAGATACTACAGGGACACTTGTAGACCCTAACTTGGTAGACAACACTTTCTCACTCACAGCGAATGCATCAGAGTGTACCCCAGACGCGGGCGGAGTAAATGACACTACAAGTTGTTTATGTATAAACGTGGCCACAAACGATACACCATGTACTTATGGAGTTACAGAGTATAGGCTTGACGAGCTATCTATTGTAAATGGAACACTTCAGTATTGGGATGAACTTACGGGAATAGGTGGTTTTACCCCAATTGACCCTACACTACCAATTACTGGTACTTACGATCTGTGGTGTGTACTTGGGGTGGACGAATATCAAAAAAGTTGCGGCGTGACCTTTACAATATATCCACAATTAGAAGATAAAGATATATTCAACCACACAATAAACACAGTAGAGTACGGAGATCTATCAGTAGATGACTTAGCAGTACTTGCAGCACAATACCCAGCACTTACTTTAGCAGATTATTGCTGGAGAGTACTGAGAAACGCTGACGGAGATGCTACTTCAGGAGAACCTGTAGATTGCAATGATACACAAGATACAAGAACAATACATCTGTGCAGTGCAGTAGATTGCGAAGATATTGTTAACAACTGTCCGTTGTGTCCACAGAACCAACTTCCTGCAGATATACAAATACTGCTTGATGCTATTATTTTGGCCGACGAATACGAAGTACAATTAGGAGACACAATTGTAGCACAACACCCTAACGCAACATCTACTTATGTATACGGTGCATTAGGTTGGGAAAGAAACGATTGTGGATGTGTATATAAAATAAGCCAGGATGCAGATAATGATCTTGTATTAGGGACAGATGATGCACCTTATATAGATGTATCAGGATTAGCTGAAATAGAAGCTCTCGCAGATAAGGTGGTTACAGGTATAGCATTTACAGGAACAGGCACAAAAACCTTAACCTTAACATTTGATGATGCAACTACTCTAACAGCAAATTTTACTGACATATCAGGTAGTGCAGATACAATAGTACAAGTAAGTGACTCATGTTCTATAAATTTTGCAATATCAGGTACAGGTACATTGCTTGATCCATACATTGTAACAGGTACAGTTAACGATGGTTCACCTACATTTATATATGCACCAGGAACACCAGGAAGTACAGGTAATACATTAGATGTAAGTACTTTGTTTGGGATGGCTTGTCCAGGTGGTTGTACAGCAACATATACTTTAAATGGATATCCTGCGGATGTATACGATGCAGGAACTATAGATTTAACAGGAGTTACTCTTACATACGATATTTTAATAACAGCTCCTCCAGGAACACACGATATTAACATACAAAGAACTTGCGCATAAATGAGCAAAACACAAAGTAAATTAGGGGTTACAATACCAAAAATTCCAGATGCAACACCTGTAACTTATGCTGAATTAGCTACACTAATATCAGGTAGTGATTTAGTAGTAGGTAGAAAGTATCTTATTACAGATTTTACAACTACTCATACAATACCTGGAACAGTAGATTTAAATACGGGTAGTTTGGAGCCTATTATTGTAACAGCAGTAGACTCTAATTCTTTAGCAAGTTTAGCTTTTTCTACTACATTCCCTAATGATATACTTTATTATAATGTTTCTAATATAGACCAAAGTAAAGTACAAAACCAAACAAAAGGTTTTATAAACAGGCGCATAGATACAGAGAATAGTATAGATGTACCCTTTGATTTTAGAAATGTTAAATTTAGAAGGTGGGAAATAGATGTACCTGATGTATGGGATATAGCAACATCTTATCCTGTTACAGCAGTTGTGGTTGGGTCTGATGGTAGTGTTTATCTGTCTATGATTGCTGCTAATTTAGCAAATGACCCTATAACAGACACATATCATTGGTTGAAGTTTCCATTTGATAATGGAGATTATGTGTCACATCTTAGTACTGGCATAGCTTTGTCAGGTTATACAATACCTGTATCTGCATTTTATCTTGACCGATTAGTGGGTGTTTCAAATAACACAACCATAAAATATGGTGCAGATTTTGTAAATAGTGAGAAAATAGAGAAATTTAATGTGGTTTTTACTACCACATGTACTCAAAATGATATTAATGTTTTGTCAGCGTCTGGTACGATTTATTATATGGCTCACTCTAAAATATTTAACAGGGCGTTTACTAATATATATGGTAACACCATAACATCATCGGTAGTAAATGGAGAAGAGTTTATAGATAATTGTTTTTTCTCTATAGATGATTCTCATATAAGTGGTAGAATGATTGGTAGTAATATTAATAGTATAGATGCTTGCTTTTTTAACCCATCATCAGAGACAAGCTATTTTACTTTAAATTTTGATCCAACAAGTTCTTTTAGGTATAATACATTTAATGGGTATACTACAGCTTTAAAAATGTTATATGATAGCCAGGATTGTGTAAAAAATACATTTAACAATTTAGAATCAGTTAGTGGTGTAAGTTTTATAGCTGCAACAGAAGTGTTTAATAATTACCCAAAAACTTTATTTGAGCGGTCTGATAACACAACAAGATTAAGTTACGTAGACAACACAGACACAGTTATATACACAGCAATAAATGCATAACAGCATAATAAAATAATAAAATGAGTAAAACACAAAGTAAATTAGGAGTAACCGTTCCCAACGATTACTTAGTATATACTGCACTTCTTAACCAAACTAGTACAAATGCACCAGTAGCAACTGTACTTAAAAATACACTTGGGGGAACAGTTGTTTGGACTCGTACTTCTCCAGGATTATATGTAGGAACACTTGCAGGAGCTTTCACAGCAAACAAAACATGGTGTATTTCTATAAATGGAGTTGGTAATCATGAAGTTATATCAAGAATACATAGAGTAAGTAACAACCAAGTGGAAATATATGCAACGGATACTAATGTATTTGATGATGATATATTAATAGATACTAATGTAGAAATCAGAGTTTATCCTTAAAATAAAAAATGAAGACACAAAGTAGATTCGGGGTAACAATAGCAGATCAACCATTAGTAACTGTTAATGATAGTAATACTATAGATTTTACTGCAAGTGGTACAAGTAACCAAACTATTACTGCTGATGTTATAATAGATCCAGCAGTAGATAATATAACCGTCGCTACAGTAGGTGGAGTCTATACTAAATTAATAGATGAAGTAACTTATGCAGAATTAGCAGCACTTATCTCAGGTAGTGATTTGATACAAGGTAGACAATATCTTATTACAGATTATAGAACAGTTCATACTATTCCTAATACTGTAGATACAAATACAGGTACATTAGAACCTTTAATAGTTACTGCTTTATCTACAACTGACTTAGAACCAGTAGCGTATAGTACAACACACAAAGATGATATTGTATATTATGATCCTGTAAATAACTCAAAAGTTAATGGATCAACTAAAGGATGTATTTATAGAAGAATAGATACAGTAAATAATAGCGATATACCTTTTGATTGGAGAGAAGTTAAATTTAGAAGGTGGCAAATAGATGTAGATACTGTGTTTGATATAGGTGATACATATGCTACAGGAGATGTTGTTTTAGACGCTAACAATACTACAATATGGATTTCTTTGGTAGCTGGTAATATAGGTAATACTCCTGTAGATACTGATGGTTATTGGAGAAAGTTTGAGTGGGATAATTTAGCTTATGTATCTTACTCATCTGTATCTATGATTCTTTGTACAGGAGGAGCAGCAGAATTTACAATACCTGTTACAGCAAATTATCAGGATATAAAATCAATTACTTCTGCTAAAGATGTAAGAATGTATTATGAAAGAGTTACTCTTTTAGACATATTAGAATCTAATAATTCCTGTTTCAGCACTATAAACGAAAGTATAATTAAGATTTCTGGAGATATGAGAAATAATCATATAAACGGTATCTACGATTCTGATATTAATGCACAAACTTTCTCAAATAATTCAGTATTATTTTTTACTAGAAATATTATAAAAAGTGTATTTAGAGATAATTCTATTTATGTGTTAAATGATAATACAATTTTATTTTCGTTTAGTTATAATTCTTTAAGGATGTATGATTATAATTATAACAGAGGATTTTTTCAATCAAATAGACAGGGTTCTGGTTACAGTAATGCAGTATCTGAAAATATATTTAATGCTTCATTTAATAGTAATCATTTAGATAAAATAGCAGGAGCAACTTTTAGGTATAATGAGTTTCACAAAATTGCTACTGTAACTGGGTATAGTTTTTTAACTGCTACTCATGTGTTTGGTAATTATACAAAAGAGATAATAGAGAGATCTAATGGAACTCCTATACTAAGGTATACAGATAATACAAATACAATTCTTTATGTAGCAGTAGATGCTTAAGCACAATAAACTTTTTACAAAGTAATAATGACAAGATTAGAAAAACTTGAACAAAATATAAAAACTCTCCAAAGAGATTTAAAGTGCTGTAAAAGAGAAGAAGTAATCTGTCTTAATACAGCTACACCTGCTTTTACTCCTGTAGATCCATTTAACCCGACTACTGATGAAGTACAAGCATGGGTAGAAGCTAATTTGACTACTTGTCAACAAAATGGGGGCACTCACATATCCTATTTTCTTCCAGCATATAATGAAGATACAGAAATAAATTTAGAAGTTACTGTAGATCCACTTGCTGAGACAATTATAACATCTTTTATAGTAAATGGGGATGAGCTAATAGTAGACCCAATAACAGTAATAGATAGTGATCCATTATTTGTTTATACAGATGAGTTATTATTATTATTTGCAGCGTGGTTATTACTTCATCCTGAAGTAGAAGCAACCTTCGATGATACAGACTTAGTAAATGGTAACATCACTATTACAGATATCTTTAGTGATTTAACTATCACTATAGGTTATACTTATGATGGTGACCCACTTGAGACAACAGATACTGTTTTAATGACTGAAGCAGTAGGTACTTGTGAAGATCCACTGTTTGTTTGGGTATTGTCTCAGGATGGAAATATTACAAGGGTAGAGTATTTCTCTGAAGCTTTTATAGTAGATAGATTCAACGATAATATAATAGGTACAGATGTATATAATCCAGCACTACCATTAACAAACTGGACTGCACCTGCAGCACCTACATTAGGTAATACAGCGACAGTGAAATTCAGCGATGGAACAATTGTTACTTATACATATAATGGTGTTACATGGGTAGTAGATTTTACAGATGAGTGGTTTGAAGAGCGTATTTGTTTAAATACATCAGTTCCTGCACTTGTACCTGCTGATCCATCTTTACCAACATTTGCGGAAGTACAAGCATGGGCGGTAGCAAACCTAACAATCAAACAAAGACAAAACGGTACAAATCTTGTATGGTTTATAACAGGTGATGGCGGAGATTGTGATAATCCAGATTATACATGGACTTTAAATAAAGGTTCACAACTTGTATCAAGGAATCAAAATACAATTATAACAGTACCTGATTATACAACCCTAAGATCTATAACAAAGTACAACCATGATGTAATTAATGTTGCAGATTGGACTTATACAGGACCTGATGGAAATGATTACACTACATTAGGTGGTGTATTTAGAAAAACAACAGGTAAAACAGAAAATGGTGGTACAGTAATAGAAAGTGCTGATGGTATTATATGGGAAAGAGACGATGAAGATTTTATAAGACCTGAGTTTTTTGGGTCTGGCCTACCTATAGATAGAATAAATGCCGCTATAAATACCTATAGAAATGTGCTTATAGGTGATAGTATAGATGATATATACATTATAGATGCCCCAATATTACCACACGACAACAGTACACTGATAATTAACGGTACCATTATAACAAAAAGTCAATCTGCTATAACTCTTGCACAAAACGTAACAGATAATGATACATCTATAACAGTACCAAATGGTGCTTTATTTAGAGCAGGGCAATACGTAGTAGTGTCTGATAATAACGCAGCAGTACAGGGTGGTGGAACTCAGACAAGACGAGTAGGTGGTGTTGTAAAAATAAACTCTGTTGTTGGAAATGTTTTAAATACTACCCCAATACAAGGCTCTTACACAGTGGCTGCATCCGCTTATATAGCAATAACTACTAATATAATATTGGTGGAAGATAAAGAAGGGGTGACTATAAGGGGTAAAGGAATTCTAGATGGCGATTGGACAAACCAAGTAGATTTTGAAGGTATAGCACCTAACGGTATGGTATCTGTCGAAGAAACTAGAAGCCAATGTGGAGTAACTTTCTTTAGTAGTACTAATTGTGAAGTATATGGAATCACCATAAAAAACAATCCATTACATAATATAACGGGGTGGAACTCTGATTTTATAAAAGTAATAGATGTAACTCTATTAGATGCGCACGATAAAAACTTTTTAGTTTTTGGTACAGATTCTACAGACTACTATGTTTCAAATCTATACATAAATGGTTCCGTCTTTGAAGATGGATTAGCTTTTTATACAGGACCAAAAAAATCTTTTATAAATAATGTACATATACTAAATTGTCCTAGATATGGATTAATTAACGAGGCAGATTCTACACATAATGTATATTCAAATATAATAGTAGAAGGTTGTAAAACTGGGGTAGCTATTTTAGGTTCCTATAATTCATTAAACGGTTTAAAAATACTAGATAGTGAATTATGCTCTTTATTAATTCAAGACGAAACGGCATTAAGCCCTTTACAAGGAATAACTGTACAAGGGTTACTAATAGATACACAAGGGAATTTAGGTAGTGGCGTTGTAGTCAACTCTGTTGAAAACAGTAGTATATCTGATTTTAATGTTTACAACATTATAAACAATGGATACGCTTTAAATGTAAATACAAATTCTAGATACATAAATATATCAAATGGTGTGATAAAAGATTGTTACAGAGGCTACCTAACATCAGGAGGGGCTTTAGATATTACGTTAACAAATGTAGCACTTATAAACCCAACAGTAACTACAGTAGAAGATATAGCAACAACTAGAATGATAAACTGCGCTGGGTTTAGGGATCCTATAATGTTCAATCAAGACATCTACACTAATCAAAAAATTGGTATAGGTACAAAAGACCCTGCGGTTAGTTTACACATAGTAAACGGAAATGCATATTTAATTGGTACTAATTCAACAATACTTGTAGGAGATGACACTAGTACACAGTACGGAGGAGTCAGGTTCAACAGTGCAGCAAATTCTACTCAGATTTTTAATGGCGTAACTAATGTTGTAACCGCAAAAGCTAGTGGGGATATTACATTGAATGGATATGTAGAATTTACCCAAATACACGCAAACCACGGAGCTACTGTTGCAAATGGTTCTATATGGTTAGCAACAGACGGTTTATTTTACAAGAAAAATGGAGCAGGTGTTGTAACACTATTATAAAGACAAAACAACGGGCAGCGGGGATGAATAAACAGCCAAAAACAGATTACATAAAAACCAAAATATCATGAAATATTTAGCATTAATTATAAGCTTTTTATTCTTTTTAAGTTGTGAAAAAGAAGAAGTACCAACAACAGACGTTACTACAGCAAACACCGTAGATTTTGCGGCGGATACAACGATTACTCATATTATAGAAGATGATAGAGTAAAACAGATAGATGGAAATTTAGGTTTAAGAATAGGTATAAAGAGTGATTACTTTTACAATACATCATGGACTACAAGAAATACTAAATATCAATCCTATAATCTATAAGTGGACACCAGAAAGTAAGTTAGATCAAAAATATGAGTACGCTGGTTTTAGTGCTCAAAATGTAAAAGAAAACTTACCTTTATCTACAGGTGAAAATAGCGAAGGATTTTTATCATTACAAGATAGAGCAATTACAGCAGCACTGGTAAATTCTGTAAAGGAGTTAAAAGAGTTGTGTGATAAACAACAAGAACAAATAGAACAATTATTAAAATTAATAAAATGAAAAACATAAAAATATTACTTCCTATCCTATTATTCATTATATGGGGTATAGCATCTTGTACAAAGGATGATCAAATAGTAAACACCACAAACCCTGTAGATAAAAAAGAACTACCAGCGGTAGTAAATCTTGATGAAGCAACAATAGAATATGTAAGCTCTACTACAGGTGCACGAGATGGATCAGCAACACCTGATTTAGTATTATTCCTTGGATCACTAACAACAGATAATAAGTTAGTAGAACAACTATCCAGCGGCACAGTACAAAGGGAACACAAAATATATGACAAAGCAAAAGTAGCTTATCTACAATTGTCGGTGGGACTACTAAATCAAGTAAACATAAATGATGTAAACCACAAACATTACAAAGTAGCAATTGTATATAAAGACAGTACAATAGAGAGAATAGTAGCTTATGTAAAAGCTGGACCAACAAACTATCAGTTTATACCAACAGGAGAAAGTTTACTAAGAGAAGGTCACCCATCAAAAAAGATATCTTATACCGCTACAGCACAGGTTAAACCTTACTACAACGAACTAAGATTTCAGACGTATAATCTAAAGAAGTGGCAACTTAAAATGGATGGACAACCTATAAAAGCAGACTACAAAGAACCTACAGATAAAACTACAACTCAGTATCAACCTGCACATAGTTTTTAACAATTTTATAAGAAGTAATAAAATTTCTTAAACCTTAATAATAGCACCCGAAAGCAGTTATTAATCTTTAAATCCCAAACAACAATGACCACAAAATTTATTATTTCTTTTATTTGTGTTTCTCTATTATCTCTGTTTACCTGTGAAAATACAGGTAGGATAAAAAAATTAGAGAAGTTTAATCAGGATTTACCTTTTATAGATTCAACTGATTTTGTACAATGTGCAGTAAAGTATAAAAATGACTTGTATGATAATAACTCATTTTTACTATTTAAACTAAATGTTGTATATATTATGCCTTTATCTCTTGCTAATGTAATAGAAAGCAATGAGTTAAAGGATTCTACAATAGCAACTGTTTTAAATACAGCTTTTAAATCTCAGGGTATAGGGTTTGAAATATATCAAACAAGTACTTCTTATGCTGATTTAAGTTTAAATGAGTTTGCGTATCACTATCAGGAGTATGAAGAAAAGGATATGTTAACAATACTTGTGTATAAACCATCTGAAGATGCAAGATATAGTGGGATAGCAGCAGGAATACCTTCAGTAATATTAGGTATATCAGAAGATAAGATAGGTACAAGTACCTTACCACACGAAGCTGGTCATGCCCTGGGATTAAAACATATCTTCGAGAAAGATGATACAGATGGTAAAAACTCTCATAGTGGAGATAATATATGTGACACAGGTAGTTTTAATATAATGGATAACAAAACTGTAGGTTGTGCTTATATAGGAAAACCACTATACTCTAAAGAAGATTTGGAGATATTAATACCAAACTACTTAAATTATAACTCAGAACCAATTGATTGTAGAGATACATTTACACCAATACAAATATTAGCAATTAGATGGCATATAGAAAATTATCCAGCTTTATACTCTGCATTAGTTTACTAATTTTATCGTGTACCCCCAAGGATATAGATAAAGAAGAAGCAGGATTATTTGCAGAATTTGCAGATGCTGTAATAGATACAACCATAAACAGGGCGGAATATAAAGCAAAAGATATAAAAATACTTTTTGTACACGCTATTGCAACAGACCCTAAAAAAGGTAGGTGGAGTGGTACAAGATTAAAAACATTTTTTACAGCACCTAAACCTTATGGAAACGGGTGGGATAGATATGGATATAATTATTATATAGATATAGATGGTAAAGTGTTTGATATAACTCCCATTAATTCTAACACTAAATTAGAGTTTGATGAACTAACATATAATGCATCTGGATACAACTCTGTAAGTATGGCAATATCGTTAGAAGGTGGTTGCGAGTATAAAAATGGTAAACTCTTACCTAAAGACAACTTTACTCCTATACAGATACAAAGATTAGAAGAACTAATTGCAAAATATAAAAAGCAAATACCTAATCTACAAATATTACCACACAATGCAGTAAACAAAGGAAAAGCTTGTCCTGTACTTGACATAAAAAAACTAAAAATATAATGCCACCGATAGCATCAGGTAAAACAATCATATACAAATCAAACTGTAACCTAAATCCAGTAGCAACTCTACTTGATTTACCATTAGTGGGGGCGGAAAATACTCTCTATATAGTAAAAGATACAGCAGCTATTTATATATGGGATGGAGCAGATTATATTGTTTATGATAGCAGACCTTACAAGGTGTATACAGCGTTGTTAACACAGACAGGTACAGATACCCCAGTAGCAACGGTATTGGAGAATACGTTGGGTGGTACTGTGGTGTGGATCAGAGATGGAGTAGGTTCATATTCTTGTGTATTGTCAGGAGCTTTTTTAGCAAACAAAACGTGGACATCCGCTTTATATGGAGGCTCTGCTATAGCTCCAAAAGTAGGAGTAAAGTTATATAGATTTGATAATAATTTTGTGGTATTAAAAGTATTTAATGAATTAGAAGTTGCTTTAGAATTACAGAGTGAATATCCTATATCAGTAGAAATAAGAGTATATTCTTAATACATGGCATTTATCCTAACAATCCTATTCACACTACTCTCAGCATATTACGATGCAGTAGAATTAAAAGCTGGAAGATATTTCAAAGACCATACATCAAGAGCATTGTTTAGAGTATTAGTATTATTTATTATCTCTGTATTTACAAACACACATATTTTAATTTTACTCTCTGTTTCTTATTTAATTTTTGATACGTCTTTAAATCTTATGCGTGGATTAAAATGGAATTTTATAGGTGATACAGCGATTCACGATATTATATGGTCAAGATATTTAGGTGGATGGATTCCACAATATATAACAAAAATAACATTAGTAATATTAACAATTACATTTTTAAATTAAAACAAAATGAGTAACTTTAGAGAAGCATTCTTTTCAAAATATACCTTAATTATAGTAGGACTATTCTTTATATCTTTATTCTTAATGTCTCTTGTAGAAGAAGCACTAACAGTAAAAAATAGTTTAATACCTGCATTGGTATTTTTAATACCAGCAATTGTATGGTTCTTTGTATTTGTAAAACCAACTATTAACAAGTAGTCTTTATGAACTTAAAAGATTTACAATATTTAAAATATCTAAACAGCGTCAAAGTACTTACAATAGTATTTTTGGTGTGTTTAACTATTTATCTGATAGTAAAATCCCCGAGCATAGAGACAACAACTAAGATACAATTAGATGGATTAATAGTAGATTCTATTAGTACTGATACTCTTAAAAAAGATTTAAAATGCCAATAGATAGAGGTAGAACAATTATATCAAGAAATCCTGAGATTACAGCTTACGAAATAGCAGTAGCTAATGGATTTGTGGGTACACAACAAGACTGGTTAAATTCTTATATAGGATATCCTACCTATGTAGGTTATGTATCAGATGCTGGTGATGGCCCTGTTGTATTTACAGCATTAAATAGTTCTGCTGCTAATTATTTAGGAGAAATAGAGTGGGAACTAAATGATCCCACAAGTATGACAGGTACTACACTTACAGATAAATTTACAGAGTTTACTTTTTTAGAATTAAACTATTGTAGAACAGATACTGTGAGTAACTTAAAAATATCTAATGCTCAAGTAAACAACTCAAAATCTATTACTGTATCTTATGATGAATTGGGTACTATTCATGGTATGTTTAAGATAGTTGTTTATCCTGGAGAATATTTAGCAGAAGAATAATATAACTTAAAAAATAAAAATAAAATGTTAAGATTTGAAGAACGTGATGATGTCACAGTACAAAACCCACCAGCAGGTGAAGTAGTATTATTTTACACAGACGGGGCGTTTAGAATTAAAGATTCTGCAGGAGAAGTAACAACAATTACTACAGTAGAAGGCTTAGAAGAAGTAGCAGAAGCTACAGAACCTAAAGTATATGTAGCTTTATTAACTCAAAGTGGTACTGATGCACCAGTTGCTACAGTATTGAAGAATACATTAGGTGGAACGGTGGTTTGGACATATGATGCTGTTGGGCAATATAATGGCACACTTGCAAATGCTTTTACATTAAATAAAACAGCAATATTTCATAATTTACCTTTTCAGCAATCATCAGATGAAATATTAATAAAAGTAGTTCCTAATGGTGATGATATAATTAGAATAAATGTAATAAATGATGGATTTGCACTTTTTAATGGTATAGATTCCTTGTCTATAAGAGTGGAGGTATACCCATAAAACAAATAATAGCTAATAATGGCAGTATTAAAGTGGTATAATAAATGGTATTACGTAGTAGCGGCAATTATCTTAATTGTTGGGATCTATTTTGCTACAAGAAAAGCTATTACTTATATAAGTGTACACGATTATTTAAAGACACAAGTAGAAGTACTTGAGAGAGAAAATGTAAAACTTGATAGCTTATACAAAATAAGCGTGGCGCAAAAAGATAAAATTAGAATCATAAAAGAAAAAATAGATATATCTGATGATATAAAAAAATTAGAAAATCTATTATCAGAATATGAAACAATAAAAAAAGATACTGTAAAAACAGATCAACCAACACCACAAGAATTATTAAACTACCTAAATAAAGAATTTTAAAATGTTAAATATACAAGAAAGAGTACCAACAACTATACAGAACCCAAATGCAGATGAAAAAATACTTTTTAACGATGCTACAGATGGTAAGTTAAAAACTAAAGACTCAAGTGGGGTTATAGAAGAATTATCTACAGATTTAGTGGGTGTACCTACAGGTGGAGCTACAGGTGAAGTATTAGCAAAAGCAAGTGCTACAGACGGAGATGTAGAGTGGATAGATCCTACAGGTGGTGTAAAGGAGTATGTAGCATTGCTTACTCAAACTGGTACTGATGCACCAGTAGCTACTGTATTAAAGAATACATTGGGTGGTACAATAGTTTGGACATATAGTAATTTTGGTAGATACATAGGAACTTTAGCTGGTGCATTTACCGCTAATACTATAATAGATAGAAAATTTAATGAGGTTATAAATGAAGATGGTACATATACAGGGGGTAAAGGGTGGTTTTTACATAAAATAGATGTAAATAGTGTATATTTAAAATCTATTAATACAAGTGAAGCATATGAAGATGATATAATAACAGTACCACAACTTATAAAAATAGAAGTATATCCCTAACATATGAAACAACTACTAATACTACTACTCTTCATTTTACCGTTTGATATAACATCTCAAATAACACTTAATTCACAAGATAGTAGTTTTAATATTAGTTATTTAGAAGCGGTGCGGATAAAAGATAAAGTAGAAAACCTAAAAGCTCAAGTAAACATACTTATACAGATCGGCGGGAGTCAAGACTTAATAATAAAAAAACTTAGATTAAGAGACTCACTACACTACTTAGAAATAGAGCAGTATGAAAAGATGGATAGTATAATGAGAGAGAAAAATCACCTATCTAATAGTATAATAAATAACTATAAAATATTGCTAATTTCTACAGAAGAAAAGTTACGATTAGAAGAGAAAGAAGCAAGGAAACAGAGGTTGTGGAAAAATATTTATAAAATTTCCATCCCCGTTGTAGCAATTGTAACAGGAATAATAATTTTAAAATGAACAACAAAAATGAAAACAAGAAACGAAATTAAGGGTGGTGGCTGCGGATGTGGACAACCCAAGTAAATTAAAGTAGCTAACAAAAAACAAATCGGTGTCAGACTGTAAGCAAAAAGAAATAATACCATCTTCACAAAATACATGTAAGGGTGGAAAGTGCCCAAAACCATGTTGTGAAAAAGATTGGTTAATAGAAGATATTAATTGGGCTGTTGTCAATGCTTACAAGTATCTGTATGTAGTAGAGAAAAGACTACTCTGCAGTTACACCGATTTGTTAGCTAAACTTCATTACGGCTATCAATGTGACGCGGCGGCTGAAAGGTCTATAGACAAAGCGAGACTACTAAGAGATTCAGTAAAGAGAGAATTACGCAGATACAAGTATAAGGTAAGGTGTTTATGTAAGGATGAACTTATAAAAGTATTTGAAACAATAGAAAGATTAGAAAAATGCAAAATTGCTGCAACCCATGTCCAAATAGAAACGGACGAAGAGTGGGTAAAAAGAAACTTATTATGCGCTTCGAGGGAAGATTGGGAGATGTACGCATCAGCACTCTGTGCCCTGCTCAAAATAGAGTTCTCTTTACAAAAGGACGAGGACACAAAGTGTAACATTGCTTTCGAGATTACTAAATCTCAACAGTTTTGTGATTTTATTATATCCCTTGCAGTAGTCGAGGCGGCGTGTAAAATGGGTCTGCAATTCGATGTAGAAAAACAACAGTGTAAAATAGAGTGGGAGTTACTACTAGAAAAGAACCCCACATGCAACTTAGAATTAAAAACATACATCTCTTGTAAAGAACAAGGTATAACTTACGACCTTATACAATTACTAATAGATGCTGGACTTGATATTCAGTCCGTAGACGGAGAGCTTTTTATATTAGGGCTTCTTCAGAACTACAAATTAAATTCTTTATCTTTTTCAGGCATCCCCGCCCGAACAGAAGAAACAGAATCTTTTTACAAAGACCCCAAAGCTTTTGTAGAAAAGTATTTAAGAGAATATCACTTATCCGAATTAACGATTAAAAAAATAATAGAGAAATAAAAAATGGCAAAGTTTACAATTACAGTAACAGCTACCTTAAACGGAAAGTCGTGTAAAAACCCTCAAATAGAGTTTATACAGGGAGAAGGTTATATTTACCCCTGCGAGATAAAGGACGGAGTAATCACAATCGAGATATTACCAGGTGCACCAGCTAACGCTTGTATCGAAGGTTATATCAAATGTGACGATACCTGTTTGAACTGTCCACCACAGTACTTCAAAAAGTGCTTGTGTAACGATGTAACGGTTCTCACAGTTTGTCAAAGATGTGTAGACGGATTTATCGTAGAAATATGTACTCCTGAGCAACTGGCCCAAGGAATGATATGTACTCCTGACGGATGTGTGTGTCCTCCCGACAAACCTGTTAAAGACCCCAACACAGGACAGTGCGTTCAATGTATTACAGGGACTGTTCAAGGTTGTAAAGTTTGTCTCGGCGGAACATGGGTAACGATAGATTGTGGACCAAACGAAGTTTGTAAAGACGGTAAGTGTGAATGTGCACCAGGATATGTTAGAGACCCATTCACAGGGGAGTGTGTACCACCACCACAGTGTTCAGACGACGAAGATTGCGGGATTTGCGAGACGTGTGTCAACGGAGTATGTGTACCTGTAGTTTGTCCACCTAACCACAGATGTATAGACGGAATTTGTGTTTACTGGCCATGTACGAGTGTTACTTGTAATAACGGGGCGGACTGCGGAGAAGACTGCGGATGTTTAAACGGAGAGTGTGTACCTTGTCATTTACTTAATTGTAAACTTGATGCATCTTGTCAAAGTGCTTTGGGTTGCAGATGTAATGCATTAGATCTTTGCGAACCTGTACCTGATTGCGGTCAATACTGCGACGGAGAGACTCCTTGCTTAGACACAAACTGTACTTGCTACAACAACAGATGTGTTGACTGTAGTAGATTCCCTTGCCCAGAAGACTGTGCAACGCACTACAACTGTGGATGTAATGCAGAAGGTGATTGTGACGGTGGAAAGGCTTGTACAGATACACTTACACTTAAAAAAGAAGAAGTTTGTTCCAACGACGGGTGTCAGCTTGTAGCTGATTACACAACAGAGAACAAATGTATGTGTGACCCTATCGAATTCCGTATCTCGAATACAAGAGATTGTACGGGAGAAGTGGCGGGCACAGTCTTAGTACTAAAAACAGAAATATTCAAAAACAACTTACCTTACAAAGATTATCTATCTATTGTAGGAATGGGTGATGACGAATTAGTTTCAGGAACAATCACTACTCACATTGACTTTTTCACAAAAAATTCAAACGGACTGTGGATACCTGAGACGGTAACAAATGCACCAGTTGCAAATGTGTCTATTGTAGACAACAAAATAGACCTTATAAACATAACACCTGTTAATTTAGGGTTTCTTGCTCCGAATTCAGTTATAACAGCAAATAGAAAAGTTGTTATTACTCTTAGGGCTACGGGCGTGGAAATTCCAAACAACGATTGTAAAAAGTATAACTCTGCAGTAATAGCTACATACGAAATAGATCTCACTGCATCTACTATTTACTGCCCCGTAATAAATTCATTCAAAACAATAAAGTCAACTTTCCTAAAAGATACAGTATCTACAAGAAGGCCACTATTTGTTTGGAGTAAATCAACTACAGGAACTTTTGCAAATACTAAATTTGTAACAAACGGTGTTTACACAAACTCAGGTTGGTTTAGAAAAGAATATGGAAACCCTATTGCAGGTAAGTGGCAGGATAAAATAAACAATCCTAAACGCGGCGCGGAAAATCAATTCAACGAGCTATGGAACAACTACAACTACAAAGTAAAAGTAGATTGCGGGTGTAAATCAAACGACGCTACACTACAGAAAGTAGTATTCTGTTGCCCTAAAGAATTTGACTACACAATTACAGATTGTGGAAGAACAATAAGTCTGCAACCATTTGACACCTGTTCTGTTAATAAGTACTTAGGTGGGTTGTTTAATCAAGATTATATTATACCTGCAGAGTCACAGACATATTACTGGATGGTTATAAACGGTACAACAGAGTTATCTTTAAAACCTTCGGGAGGTAACTTAACCACACCATTTACACACTCTCACACAGAGCCAATAACTTCTGTTACATTTGAACAAAGATATACTGGGAGTCCTTTAGTGGCAACAGCGTGTCCTGTATCTTATGTAGAAACACCTGTATTGCCAGAGTTTAATCCTGTATTAACATGTAATCCTACTGTAATAGATGTAATAAAAGTTAATCACCCCAACTTACAATCTGTAAAAGCAGAGAAGATATCTGGTTTAGGTGCAGGACCAACAATTTATGACCTTGCAAATCAAACATCTAAGTTTACTACTGCTACTACATCATTAACTAGCCCACTTAGAACTGTAGGTTCTGTTAAGTTAACAGCTACATTTACTAACGGATGTAAAACAGTTAAAACAATAGATATTACAGGAAACTGTAGTCCAGTTGTTACGGCAGTGTCTGCTCCTAGCGCCATATCTTATGCTAATTGTGTAGGTGGTGGATCTAATCCAGACATAGTTGCACAACCTAGTGGTTTTGGACCTAATGTAGAATATTCATTGGATGGTGTCTTGTTTCAGAGTTCACCAACTTTTTCAAATAAAGCTCCAGGAGTATACACTGTAACAGCAAGGGAAACTATAGATGGTGTATTGTACACTGCTGTAAGTGCTCCAGTGACAATAACAGCCGCTATACAACCTACCATAAGTGTGTCCGGCGGCCTATGTGCTAACACAACAGCCACACTTACAATAGCTGGTGCCCCAAGTTCTACATTTATTCTTACCCTACCTAATGGTTCATCATCAATTGTAACCTTAAATGCTCAGGGTATATTTAATTATACAGTCCCAAGTACAGGTGCAGGAACTTATGTAGCCACTTTAAATTCTAACCCAACTCAACTTAGTTGTAGTCCTGTGGTACTTGAGCAAGTAGTTACATCTGGAGGATCACACCTTACACCTACAATAGTATTAGATGGGATATCTTGTCAAGGACAACCAAGGAGATTTAGAATAGACGATGGTGGTGCAAATCAAACATATACCCTATCAGCATATAACGGAACTCTTAGTTCAAATACAGTAACAGCATCTGCAACATTTGATAACACATTTACGCCCGATACAACAAACAATAGTTCAATAACCATTGCAGGTATAGGTAATAGTTGTTATACCTACACAACAGTTACTCAATCTGTCCCATCAACAGCGGCTACAATGATTAATTATGTTACTTCAAGCTGTATGGAATATTCGTTACCAAATACTTTTCAGATTAATATATACACAACAGGACCTGTCCCGACAACCGTATTCGTTGATTCTTTTGTGGCTGCTTTGGTTGCCCCTAATGAATATGTTATTTATGGATATGACTTCAAATTAGCTGGAGAGACTATAGTGGCAAATGTTACATCTGGTGCTTGTACGTATACTGAAGAGCATACCCTACCAATATGTACACCGGACCAAGGTTTTATTACAATAGTATCTAATTCCCCTACATGTGGACAAATGAATACAACTGTTGATGTAACAGAAGTAGATTTTGGTTATATAATTGGTGAATTTTTCCAATGGTACCGAGTTGAAGGTGGTGTAGATGTAGCAATAGCGGGTGAATATGGTGTTATAGTTGGTAATGTTCCATCTTTAACAGTATACTCCACAGGCTCACAAGTAGAGTACAAAGTAAAGATACACAAAGCAAACGGCAGCACAGCAGAATCCAATATTGCATCAGTTATAGCGGGTAATGCTCTTACACCTTTAATAAACGGGGCAATATCTGTTGGCACCGGGGTGACAACTCAGTACACCGCTACACCAGCACCTATTGGAGCAACATATCAGTGGTTATTAACAAATAGTATTGTCACTGACCAGCCTGTAGGGAACACAAGTTCGATATCAATATCATTCACAACAGTGGGAAACAACACACTATCCTTAAATATGACTAGTAATGGTTGTTCTGGTTCGGCTGTTCCTTATACTGTAAATGTAACACCAAATTGTCCTACTGTTAGTATTAATCCACAAGCAGGGTCTTGTGCTAACTTAACAAGCGTTGTTAATGTTTCGGGTACTGGTACTAATATAACCCTTTGGCAGTGGTTAGTAAATAATGTAGTAGCTCAGAGTGGTGCATCTACTACAGTTACACCGTTTGATGCATCTATATTAGCACCGGCATCAGTATCGGATATAATACTAAGAGTATTCTTTGGTAACGGTTGTGTAGTAGAATCAACAACCCTGTCTTATACAAGGTGTAGTGATTGTTGTATATCAGGATCTTGTACTACTACAAGTCTTGTTACAAGCACAACTACATTTCAACCACATCAAGACTTTTCATGGGGATCAAATGGTGCAATATTTATAACCGACCCAGTGCCTATTGTATACGATAATGCAGGTTTTGGTGGCTTACCTACTGGAACAATTGATGCAACAGACCCTTGGGCACCACCTGCTCCAGACAACAGGAGGGCTAACCTATCAGCAATAAGAAATGGTGACCCCCTCCTTCAGAGAGGACACTTTTTAGCTCCGGCAAATGCAGTGTCTATGGGATTCTTTGTTGATAACATAGGCCAAATTAAGGTTAATGGGAACATAATATTTGATTTAAAATCGGTTACAGATACAGGGTTGTATGCCTTTAGTTTATGGTGGGTTATTGACTATGCTGTGTCTATTGGAGACTGTATAGAGTTTTATAGCTTAGATGAAAGTGGTTTTACCCCATTTGGTGTTGGTTTTGAATTCTATTCAGCTAACATAGTAGCATTACAAGCATTAGCTAACGTTGCTGCCATAGATGCCGCTGTCGTGTTCTCATCCCAAACTTTAGTTGCTACATCAGATATAACAGCATACACTTGTTCAAATGGTGGTATACCAACTACGGGATGTTCTCCAACTTGTAATTGCCCATAACAAACAAAATATCCGCCTCGACCTAAAAATCGGGGCGGTTTATATACCTAAAAAGATAAAGAATAAAACAAAATGTTCTTAGAAGACGAAATAAAAACAACAAAGGCAGGAAGCACTAAATTAGGTATAAAAAAGAACCTAACTCAAGAAGAGTTCAACAAAGCTATTATATCTTACTTAGAATCTTCGTTTCAGCAATCAAACGGTTCTCCCAGAGCGACGATCTCCTCTGCGGTGGACGTAACTACCACTGCAGGAAGAAACCTCGTCAAATCACTCAATTTCGAGCCTGGATTAGCGGACATCTCAGTAGAGATGAAATCATCTACAATTGATGTAACTTATGACATCAGAAATTTGATATCTTCTATTCCATCGGTGGCCGAGATTAGAAAGATAACGGTAAGAGTAGACGGAACAAAACAAGTAGTAGCCAATACTAATAAGACAACACAAACTCTTTCTGTATCTCCTAGTGAATTCCCCCTTACTGTTGATGTTGAAGTCAGGGCGGACTCTACAGAAGGGTCTTATTTGTTGAGGGGTTTAAAAACCCTCGCGGCGGAGAATTTAACATCTACAATAGAATTTAACAAAGAACTTACATCGGCCAGACCTATAGAGAACCAGGAGGAATTAAATATTAAATTAATAGAAGAAATAGGACTACTCAAAAGGAGATTAACTGCATAACATTTAAAGATTTTTACTTCTTCCGCTTACTATTATCAGCCAAATTTGGAATTAACTGTAAATCAGGGAGTTAGAAAAATAAATAAAAAATTAAAGTTAATTAAAAGTTAAAGTTCTAAAAAAAGCACATTTACTACGTTAATTAGAAATAAATTTTGTATATTTGTGTTAGAAACAAAGGCAAAGTGATTTGGAAGACAAGCATCAGTTACTAAAAAACATAGTCACCGATCTATTATCAAACGGTAAAAAGAAAAATTGGCGGGATTACGCACTTGAGTGCGGGCTGTCAATAGACAAGTACGAAACATGCAGAAGTAGGTGGAAGTCTTTCAAGAAAGACTCTCTGCCTAAAGGTGTTTGGGGGCCTAACGATCCTATTACAGATACTTGGAAGGAGAAGTTAGAACGTGCAATGGCAATTGAAAAGGGAGAAGAATTTGTTCCTGATGCACCAGCTGGTTTTACAACAAATAGGATGCATCAACAGCAGACTAAGGACGGCGGACTCATTTGGCTTCAGTCAGTAGAAAGAGATAAAGAAATTGACGCGGCCAAAGACTTCTATGAAAAATCAGTAACAGCTTTTGAAAATATAGTACTGAAGTACGAGCCTACTAAGATATACTTACTACCCGTAACAAAGCCTACTAAATGGGGGATGAATGTGTATATATCAGATGCACATATAGGAGCAGGTATTAAAGATTCTTTATTTGGGATAGAGTACAACAGGGAAATATATTTACAAAGAATTCGGGCGGTAGTTGACCAAATAGAGAAGAATCACCAAAGATATGGAACATTTGATACTATCAACATTATACTGGCAGGTGATCTCGTCGATGGCTTTCAAAGTGAAACTACGCGTGGCGGACACAAATTAGTTCAAAATCTAAACGATGCAGAGCAGTTTGACACATTTACAAAATCTTTTGTAGACTTATTTAACACAGTAGTAGGAGAGGGTTTTTCTCAAAAATTGAGATTTATT
>Ga0138256_10001061_pt1 | contig 29445 bp, 24 predicted proteins | sample KNB2016incub_MG_FD_105486 | JGI IMG/M metagenome (GOLD analysis project Ga0138256, IMG submission 105486) | Active sludge microbial communities from wastewater in Klosterneuburg, Austria - KNB2014incub_MG | ecosystem: Engineered > WWTP > Activated sludge > Unclassified | place: Austria... | reverse complement strand
GTCAAACCTTTGGGATGTAACGGTGGGTGGTAGTGCTTTATTTGGTGAAACCAGTGCACATGCTGCTGAAAGAGAGTTGTTCGAGGAAATCGGTTTTAAATGGGACTTTACGGATGAACGGCCTTTTATAACGGTTAATTTTAGCTTTGGCTTTGACGATTTTTATCTCATTGAAGCTGAAATCGACTGCGAGACTTTAGTGCTTCAAGCAGAAGAGGTACAAAACGTCAAATGGGCAAGTCGGGATGAAATAATTGAGAGGATTGATGCAGGCACATTCATTCCTTACCATAAAAATCTAATTGCAACTCTTTTTGACATGCGTAACCATCGAGGGGCCATTGTTTTGGACTAATGCAACTTACTGCGAACGCAATCATCTTATTGAACACCATTTTTTTCATGATAATAAGATTGTGCATTTTAAAACAAAAATGTTATACTCTAATGAGAATAAACGACTGTTAGTAAGCAAATAAATAGGACAAATAAAGGAGATTTTATCATGAGTAAACCAATTCTTTCGGCACATTTCGAATCAAGAACACCATCTGACGTAAGGCTTGCACAGATGAAGTATGATGAACGCAAAGTGAAGCCACAAGCGGTTATCAATGTTGGTATCGGTAATGTATCCCTTCCAACTAACCCTGCTATGATGAAGAGAATGTTCGCACTTGATGCACCTGAAAGCCCATTTTCAAAAGGCGTCGTAAGATATTCAGGTACTGCAGGCTTGCCTGAAACACAAGATGCCTTTAAAAATATTTTGAATTGCGAAGGCTTTGATACGAGCAAGTTGTTTGTACAAGTAACAGACGGCGGATCAACGGGTATGGAACTTTTATTGATTGGCGTGTGCGGACCTGCTGGCACAAACGAAAAACCACTAATGATGATCGACCCAGCCTATACAAACTATATTTCATTTGCAGAAAGAGTCGGCCGTAAAACGGTGACGGTAAACCGTACTTTAACTGACGCAGGTAAGTTTACACTTCCTGAAATCAGCGAAATTGAAGAAGCAATCAAGCTTAATAACCCTGGTGCACTTCTTGTAATCCCTTATGACAACCCAACGGGTCAACTATATGATCACGAAACACTTGTTGAACTTGCAAAACTTTGCGTTAAATACAATCTATGGTTCATCAGTGATGAAGCCTACAGAGAACTTTACTATGATGAAAATGTAAAACTCGTCAGTATTTGGGGCGTAACGGACGCTGAAGCACCAGGTATTGAAGGCAGAAGAATCAGCATCGAAACTGCTTCAAAAGTATGGAATGCATGTGGCCTTCGAATTGGCGCTGTGATAACAGATAGCGCTGAGTTCAATAATCGTTCAATCGCTGAATATACAGCTAATTTATGTGCAAATGTTATTGGACAATATATCTTTGGTGCGCTTGCACACGAGAGCAAAGAAGATTTACTCGGATGGTGCAAAGGCCTTCGTGAATACTACAAAGAGCAACTTTTAACCGTCTACAATGGATTGAAATCAAAAGAACCAGGGCTTATTGTTTCTAGTCCAGATGCAGCTATTTATTCAGTAATTGACGTAAGAAACGTTGTAAAACCTGGATTTGATGCAATTGATTTTGTTCTTTACTGCGCTCAAGAAGGTTCAGTTATGGTAGATGGCGTTGAAACAACACTTCTTGTAGCGCCAATGAAAGGCTTCTACAATGTTAAAGCGGGCGATAAAAACCCAGGTAGCACTCAGTTTAGAATTTCATTTGTTGAATCGCCAGAAAATATGGCGAAAATTCCTGAATTGTTCGTAACACTCTTGAGACAGTTCGAAGCAAAAAGATAGTCTCTCGTATAAAAATAGACCTTGAGTCCGAAATTTTTCGGTTTCAAGGTCTTTTCTACTTGTAAGATATTATGCCCAAACTAATTGCCAAGTGATGTTAAATCGGTCAGTAACCCATGCAACTTTACGTAAGTCCATGATGGGTTCAGGTCCCATAACGACGTAACCTTGATCAGAAAAATTTGAAAAGAGGTGGTCAAATTCATTTTCGTTGTCGCATGTGACAAAAAGTGAAATCGCCCAACTAAAATCAGGCCCATGCTCTTTTGCAATGTCCATGAACATAATTGTCTGACCTTTGAGTTCAATAGAAGCATTGAGAATTTTCCCCGATTCACCCACACTAGGGAACTCATTTTGATAATAGGTCATGTTTATAAGTTTTGAGTCTTTGAAGAGGCTTAAATAAAACTGAATGGCTTCTTCAGAATCACCACAAAGTGTGATAAACGGTGTAACACCTGTTTTGGTTTGCATAAGTCGTCCTTTCTAAACCACAAAAATATGAGGAGATAATGCATTTTATCTATGAAAGATAAAAGATTTATACCCTTAAAATAATAGGTTATGCATGCAGGACCTACGACGTTTGGAACCTTTTGTGCGAAACTTACGTCTAATGCCTATAACGCATCCAAACTTATGAAAAAAAAAGGAGATATTTATATGAAATTCACAACAGGTAAAGTAGGTATATTGGCTTTGATAGGGGTTCTATTTCTATCAGGTTGTTCAAAAGTAGATGAAAATTTAGTTACCAATGAAAATCCAACTCAAAACCCACCCATTATTGAAACAACCGTAGAAAATACTGAGGAGACAACAGTTGACCCTGCTGCTGGCATCAGCTTACCAGTAAATGATCCAGGTGCAAAAGCGATTCAGTTTGACAGAATGATAGAAGGCATCAAAAGCATTACACTTAAAGATTTAGATGGCAATATCGTAGATAGAGCGTTCAGCGCTGAAGAGACCGCTGTCATTGAAAACGCTTTTAACGAAAGTTTTATTATGGATACCGCTTATATCGAAATGATCACAGGGTATAGCATGACAATTAACCTCGATAATGGTGAAGAAGTGTTTATCACAAGCTACGGTGATCCTGTATTTATCGTAGCACGAATTGGTGAAGGTGAAACCTATCATTTAGGCTGTGAAACGATTGCTTCTATTTTACTTGAAGGCATGAAATAATCATTGGGTATATATACGACATAGAATGAAAAGAGGAGCGTGTAATTATGTTAAAAAAAATAATCATTTTTACAATACTAGCATTAATGTGCTGGCTCCCAAGTTTTGCTGACGATACAATCCGAATTGAAATCGATGGCAAACCGTTGGTGCTCGAAGTTGCCCCACAAATCGAAAATGGCCGTACGCTTGTTCCATTTAAAGCCATTTTTGAAGCGCTTGGTCTTAAAATAGACTGGCTCTCAGAACAGCGCATTGCTACCGCGTACAATGCGGACATGAATGTATCGGTAAAAATTAAAGCAGCTTATGGTAACATCAATGGCGAATTGATTGCACTAGAAGCGCCTGGGAAAATAGTGAACGGGCGCACCCTTGTGCCATTAAAATTCGTCTCAGAAGCTTTTGGTAGTGAAGTCGCTTGGGATCCTGTAGCCCGTCTGGTTTCTATTAAAAGTGGTTTTAAACCCTACGTCTACACAGAGGCATTACCAGCTGTAGAGTCACTTGAAAAACTAAAATTGATACTAGAATATGCGGGTAAATATACGCAATATATTTATCCAATGCGGGAAGAAATTATGAGCCCGGATAAAGGTGGCATACCTGGTCAAGGATCAACACCACAACCTGAAGCAGTACCTTCTATAGATCCGAATTATAGCTCGACAAACGTGCAAGTAGAAGGGGTAGATGAAGCAGATAGTGTTAAAACAGATGGCAATACAATTTACCAATTGCGTGCACAAGATCTGAAAATTACGGATATTTCAACGGGTACAATGAAAAACTTAGCCACTATAAAATTTGAAGAGCTATATGGTGCCACTGAGTTTTATCTCTATGATAACAAACTCATCGTCATTGGGAATAGCCAGATGTTTTACCCAATGTTCGATAAATTCGCACCAAATTTAATGCCTATGCCTCAAATGACACCTAAAACGCAACTTTATTTTTATGATGTGCGCAACCCTGCAATGCCTGTTTTAATTCGAAAATATGAAGGCGAAGGCAATTACGTGACATCTCGATTAACGGGTGGCAAGCTTTATATGGTTATGAATAAATGGTTGACAAGCTATAATCTCTCTGTAGAAAATACGCTTCCAACCTTTACTGACAAATTGGTTTTTACAAATTCAGAAACGGTTAAGACTTCTAAAATTGACTTTAACACAATCAGGTATTTCCCTGATACCGTTGAGTCAAATATGATGATAACACTTGGTTTTAACCTTGATGTCATGACTGAGAGCCCTCATAAAGGGGCCTATCTTGGCAATAGCACAAACGTTTATGCCGATACAGAGTCAATGGTCATTGCGATGGATCGCTACCATTATGATATTAGAAATGTGAATAACATTATTGCACCGACATTCCAAAATACGACGGAACTTTATAAGTTCAATCTCATCAACGGTTCAGTCATTTATAATGCAAAAGGATCCGTACCTGGACGCGTACTCAACCAGTTTTCGATGGATGCGTATAATGGCAATTATCGCATTGCCACAACATCAGGTGAAACGTGGTCGGATACGTCACAAAACAACATCTATGTTCTTGGCAGTAACATGGCCATCAAAGGCAAATTGGAAGGCTTAGCCCCAACTGAACGCATCTATTCGGCAAGATTTGTAGGCGATCGTGCGTACCTCGTAACATTCAGGCAAGTCGATCCTTTTTATGTCATTGATCTTAAGAATCCACTAAGCCCTCAAGTACTTGGCTATTTAAAAATACCTGGTTTTAGTGATTACCTTCACCCATATGATGCCAACACCGTGATCGGATTTGGTAGAGAGACTATCGAAACGGCTAATGGTCCTATTCTTGGCGGACTCAAAATGGCTATGTTTGACGTCACAGATGTCACGAAACCAATTGAAAAAAGTAAGATAGTTTTAGGAACCAGCAATAGTTATTCAGACGTCCTTTATAATCACAAAGCGCTGCTGTTCTCGAAAGAGAAGAATTTATTCGCATTACCAGTGACCCTGTATTCTGGCGTTGGCAATGAAAATAGGTTTTCATTCCAAGGCGCTTACGTGTACAGTATTAGCCCAACTTCAGGTTTTGTGCTTCGAGGCACATCAACACACCTCACACAGCCTGAAATCGACGATAGCATTCTAAAATGGTATGATACAACGAAGAACGTGAGCCGTATCATCTGGTCAGGTACAAATCTCTATACACTGTCAGAGTATGGCATCAAGAGCCATGATTTAAACACAATGATAGAAAAGGGCTTTATGATGTACTAAACGACGATTTAATATTGAGCCAACATGTGATCAAGGTCATCTTAAAAATGACCTTGATCATTTTTTTGAATTGTATCATCTTATACTGTCGCCGAGAGTAGATTTTAGGCTATAATAGAGTGAGTAACGGATAGGAGGGCTTCATAATGGTGACAAATGAGAGGATTATCAATTGCGAAATCGAATATACAAAGTGTTTTTCTACGGTATATGAAGACGACAATATCTTGAGATTCAGAGATGATGTCATAAAAGATATGTATCACCACAACTACACTTATTTTAAGAGTCCTTATAAAGAACTCAAAATGAGAAGTTTGATGGAAGAAGAAATTGCAGTAAGACGCTCTGAAAAGAGCAATTTTTGTGATATCAAAGTGAATTCAAAACTGAATCCAGCAATTTTAGGCTATATCAAATACCCATCCAAAGTAACCACTTTCGGGTTTTACACTTTTAAAATGAGCCGTTTTAATACCCTTCCAGAAGTAAATGACATTGAGATTAAGCAAGCGACTTCTATCGAAAATTTGGAAGACATTTTATTCTGTGATCTTAAAGCAGATGAAGCTCGCCTCGGTCGTGATTTTTGCATCAGAAGGTGTTATAGGCGTGGTCAAGTTTATATCCTTGAGACAGGTGTAAATGCCTATGTCGCTTATATTAATGGCGAAATCATCGGTTGTTGTGATCTCTTTATACACGATGGTGTAGGAAAAATTGAAGACTTCAGTATCATCGAAGCATATCAACGCAAGGGATATGGCACGACCTTGCTTAAAGCGATGATTGGCAAAGCGCTTGAAGCAGCATGTCACACGGTTTATCTCGTTACTGACGAGGATGAAACGGCGTGTGAGATGTACCTTAAACTTGGTTTTGACAAAATCGGCGAGATGAAGCAGATCCATTTTACAATCAAATAAAGGGTTGAAATTTCATGAATAAGCAGTAGTCATACAAAAAAGATCAAGTCACGATTTATGAGTGACTTGATCTTTATTTTTTTTTGTGGTTATGAGCCATCTAAGGAAACCTTTGTGGATTTATCTTGATACATGCGCTGATCCGCTTCTATAATGAGTTCATTTAAGGTGATATTTTGCATGGGATCAAAGCGTGTAATGCCGTAAGAAAAAGTTGGTTTTACAGCCATGATCAAGCAGTCTTCTAAAGAGAGTTTAACTTGTTCGATGAGCGTTGAAGCATTTGCAATGTCACATTCTGGCAGAGCAATTAAAAATTCGTCACCGCCCATACGTACGATGTGGTCGGTGGTTCGAATGCGTTCTTTAAAATGCTCAATAATAATCTGCAGAAACTTATCCCCTTGAGCATGTCCATGTGTGTCATTCATGCTTTTGAGCCCATCAACATCTATGAAAATCAGTGCCAAATTTGTGCCAAGCCTCTTACAGTGTTTGATTTCTTTTTCGACGATTTCTAACCCAGCAGACCGTGGATAGGTGCCGGTCAATATATCTGTCATAGCAAGGTATTCAAGGTTTTCGCTTCGTTTTTTATTCTGTTCAAGTGACAATTTAAGCGCTTCTGAAATCTGTGTATTATCCACCAGCTCATCCTTAAGTTTCAGCGTGGTTATAAAAGTGCCAAAAGTATCACTTTCTTTTTTATAGGCTAATAAAATGACTAACAAAGTGGCAAAAGTTGTACTGGTATAAGCAAGGACTAGCTCACTAAATGTTAAAGGGGATAAGAGGATCGTCAATCCCACAAGGCTAAAATAGGGAATACCACAGATAACAGGTAACCATTTTGTACTTACGCCGCTAAATAGAAAAACTAAAAATATATTAACGATATACGCTTCAATCGCCAATTGCGTCTGCGGATGATAAAAGTCTTGAGTCATGTAAATATATAATATTCTTATTGCCGATGAAACAACATACCCCACTAATATCAAAGTGTGAAATCTTTCAACGGTTAGGTTCTTTTTTTCATTGATAAATAAAAAATAAAAGCCATAACTTATCAAGATGCCAATACTTATCAAGCGTGTTATAAGCAAAGTCGGAACGTATAAATCTTGGAACATAAAGAAAGCGGTCTCTATGAGTCCTGCGATAACGAAAATTTTACTGAGACGAATCGTGTCTTTAATCTGCTGGTTAAAATAAGCATCAGAAACAGAAGTTGATACGATGCGAGATTTACCAATATACATGTAAATCCTCCCTTGAAATTAATTGGAAACGAGTGCCAAACGGTACAATGAATATTGTACCACTTTAGGTTCTCAATTTCTATATAATTAATATTTAACAAGTGTCTACTTGTGATTTTACAATAAATAAAAAACGATAAACCTTAGAATCCGGTTATCGCTTTTAGGATTTCTTTTTATCTGATTTGGCCATTCTAGCCTCAATATTTTCAAAATAAATCCAACCTCGACGGTTTAAGTATCTTATATACATGATTAGACGTTCATAGACGGGCTCGCTACTTGCACCAAATTTGGTTTTAACAATTTCTCCGATTTCATAGAGGTTGCGTTTACCATCGATGGCTTTCCATACCGTTGAACCGAGGTCGTCAAATTTTATATCGGAGGTGCTAGATTTTTTAACGAGCCAATTGGCAGCCTTCTGTATTGGATGGTTGTGATGAAAGATGAGCAGGACGAAACCGTCTTTTTCGATCCATTCCGTATGTTTCATGTGTGGTACAAAAAGTAAAAAGTTTTCTTGGGGGATTTCTGGTTTGTTTTGTTTTTTATTAAAGAACATTTTATGGCTCCCTTTTTGATAAGAAACTGCTGAGAGACTGACTCTCAGCAGTTTAGGAAAATTCTATTTCATTTTTTTGTTGTTAACTTTACCTTTGTTACCATCTACTTTGATGATAAGTTTGTACATGAACGCACATAAGAGGGCACACATTAAAGCTGACATCCAAGGACTTGCAGTAAGTGTCGGTAATAATTTAGGTCCAATTGCAAGTGTGCCCGTCCATCCTGCTATGGTGAAAACAGCAATCAGGATGCCCATGATTGCATCGCCGGCTACAAGACCAGAAGCCAATAAAATACCTTTTTCGGTTTGTTTTTTAAGAAGTTCTGCATCAAATTTAAATTTCTTGTCAACAAGGACTCTTACAATACCACCGATGACAACACCCGCTGATAGGTGAATTGGAAGGTAAAGACCAAGTGCAAAAGGAAGCACTGGAATTTTCATGAGTTCAGCCATGATACCGAATACAGCACCCACTAAGACAAGATCCCAAGGTAAGTTACCACTCATGATTCCTTTAGAAATCATGGACATAATGGTGGCTTGAGGTGCCGCAATTTGTTCGCCACCAATACCATACGCTTGGTTTAGCATGAGGATAACAAAGCCTACTGCAGAAGCAGAAGCGATAATGCCAATCATCATACCAATTTCTACTTTTTTTGGTGTACCACCAATAATATAAGTTGTCTTGAGTGATTGTGCTGTACCACCTGCAACAGCAATCGCGACGCAGATGGTTGCTCCAGCAAGAATTGCCGCAACCATACCCATATCTCCAATTGTACCCGTCGCTTTAAGGCCAGCAGCCGTTAAGAGTAATGAGGCAATCGTCATACCAGATATCGGATTGTTCGATGTACCTATAACGCCTACTAATCTCGCAGAGACAACTGAGAAGAAAAACGCAAAAATTAAAACTAAGACACCACCCACTGGCCCAATTGTTGCGCCTGCCATTGGGAGGAACCAAGAAACGAAAAACACCATTGCGGCTATCCCGATAACCCATGTCATTGGAATGTCAAGATCGCTCTTTTTCTTGTCAGTTTGTTTGTGTCCCATACCAGCCATTGCTGATTTGAAAGAACTAACAATTGTCGGTGCATTCTTAAATATGCTGATAAAACCACCAGCGGCAACACCACCAGCGCCAATATATCTAACATATTTACTCCAAATGCCCCAAGCGCCAAGATTAGCAATTACGTCTGAAGCTGGGAAAATTGGCGTAGCAACGGTAGATCCAAAGAAGCTAATCAATGGAATGATTCCTAGCCATGCAACAAGTGCACCAGCAAACATATACATACCAATTTCAATACCAACAATATACCCAACACCGATAAGCGACGCTAAAACGTCTGCACCGATAATTGTGTTTTGAAGAGGTTTTATATTCCATTCAGGCTCGTATTTCCAAAATCCAAGTCCTTCAGATGCAAATTTATAGATAAAGCCAGAAACAAGACCTGTAAGCATCATCGCAAGGCCTTTTCCGCCTTCTGACGCAGAAACGAGTACTTCTGCAGCTGCCATGCCTTCAGGATAAATCAAATTACCATGTTCTTCGATAATTAAAAATTTTCTAAGTGGTACAACAAAAGCAATCCCTAAAAGACCACCCAAGATACCAACAATAGTGATTGTCATAAGTGATAATTCACTGCCGAGTAAAATAACTGCTGGAAGACAAAAAATAAGGCCGCCTGCTAAAGATTCTCCCATAGAACCCATAGCTTGAATAACATTGATTTCTAGAATATTGTTGTGCTTGAATAACCCTTTTAAAATGCCTGTTGCAAGAATAGCCGTTGGTAGACCCGCTGCGATTGTCATGCCGACTTTAAGACCAAGGTATGTGTTCGCCGCACCGAAAATCACTGCAAAAATAATACCTGCAATGATTGACAACCATGTTAATTCAGGCAAAGCCTTATCAACTGGTATATACGGAACATATTCTTCACCTTTACAGTCGCCATAAGCTGTGTAATGTAAACCCTTTTGTTCTGCCACGTTTATGCCTCCTAATTAGTTTAGTAGTTCGTTAGAATTGTAGCATGTCTACTGGTTTGCAACAATTGAAGAAAAATTAACAAACTGCTCACAATGCCATATAAAAAATACTTTTTCTTAACAAACAAAGTGTATCAATCTAAAAAAAAAAAAGGATTTAAAATTACCATTTGATAACGGTTGAAAAGGGGTCCATAATAGAAGTTATAAGAAAATTCTAAATTTTCATTATTAACGAATAAGTAAAGAAGGTGTTTTAATGGATGAGAAATCTTTAGAAGTTGTTTTGAAAAAAATTGTCGATATCGATAAAAAAACAGACGAAGAGGTGAAAAGAGTTCGAATCGAAATCATTGAAAGAGAGAAGCAACTTAAAACCATTATCAATGAAATTGAACAAAATTCCAATTTACATCAGATGCAACATGGTAAAAAATTGTTTGAACGTATTTTGGCAGAAGCTGAAACAGAACAACAAAACATTCAAATTGCGTGCGATGAACATTTGGCCGAGATGGATCGCTTATTTGAAGCGAATATACCCCAGCTGTTAGAAAAAGCGTTTCTAAAACTAGCCGTAGATAAGTGGGGGACGTAATGGATAAAGTGAAAACGCATGCGGCTGCCAATGCAAAAGCAAAAGCGATGCTTGGTAAACTACTCAAAGATCAGGATTATCAAGAACTTCTAAAACTTGAAAGTGTCGAAGAAGTTATAGAGTATCTAAGTCTGAACACACATTATGCGACGTTATTTAGTGATTCTGAAGACGATTCAGAAAGTTTAGAACTTTTGATGAAGCGACATTTCTTTAATGCCTATGAAAAGCTTTACCATTTCTACATTGATGCCTACCGCGATTTTTTCAAAGCGTTATTCACACGTTATGAAGTGGAAAATCTAAAGCTCTATTTGAGGGCACTTTCAAGAAATGAAAACTTGGGCCATATCACCACGCATTTAATCTACTCAAGTTTATATTCTAATATTAATTATGAATCCTTAAATCAAGTGACTAGTATTAAAGAATTCTTGGATGCAATCAAGGGCACAACCTATTATGCTGTTCTCGAACCATTTTCAGAAGAGGAACCGACAAGTATGGTTTTCCATATGGAAATGGTGCTTGATAGGGGTTATTTTAATCAATTGTATGGGTCTATTTTGGCACTGAATCGAATGGATAAAGCGTTGATGCTTGAGTTGTTGGGTATAAATATTGACATCTTAAATATTCAATGGATTTATAGAGGCCGAAAATACTTTGATATAACCTCTGAGGAGTTATTCAACTTCACGCTCAATGGTGGAGAACGTTATGATTATAAGGAATTAAAGCGATTTTGTTACATGGATCTTGATGATTTTAGACTTTTTATCATTCAAGGCGACTATAAAACAATTTTTCAGGACAAAGAATACATGATGGAACGTGCAATGGAAAGACTCATTTATTATAAACTTGATGATTTCACTAAAAATGGTGGCCTCTCAATTGCACTTCCTGTCGTACTTTTATTTAAATTTGAGTATGAAATTCGAGATTTATTTACAATCATTGAAGGCCACAAATATCACTTTGAGGATATTCACGATTTACTGATTAGAGACTTAAGGAGGGAGCGATAAGTGGCTATTAAAAAACTTGCTATGGCAAATGTTGTGTGTCATCGCGACGGACTTGACGAGATCATCCGAGATTTGATCCTCCTTGAAAAATGTGAATTCATCGATACTTTTTTAGAAATCAATGAAGGTGAATTCAGTATCGGCATTTCTGAAGAAAATGCAGACGAAATCCTCGATATGGAGGACATCGTACCATTAAAGGAAAACAAGGAAATCAAACAGGTGATCCAGAATCTGGATTTGACCTTGATGAGCTTAAATTATAAGCCTGATGTCACGAAGAAGCATATGCGTGGTGATCAGAATTTTGAAAAGCTCAAAGAAGAAGTAGATGCGCTGAGTATAAAATTTTCGAATCTCACGGATGAGGTCAGTCACAGCATACGAAAATTAGAGAAATTAAATGAATTAAGAGTTATCGAGTGTCTCAAAAATATCGACATTGATTTTGAAGAACTTGAAAATTTAAGTTATTTCACGATGAAATTTGGCTTTTTAACGCGTGAAAAAGCAAAACGAGTTTCTCAGAACTATGACCATATTAAGGCAATTGTCCTCCATGTAGGTACTTTTGAAGAGAAGGAAGTGTATATAGTTCTTTCACCGAAAAGCCTTGATATTGAGATGGGACGCATCTTAAGAAGTACCGATTTTGTTGAGATCAAACTGGGTGATGCGTTTCTAGGTACGCCGAAAGCTATGATTGAAAGAAATAAAAGTGAGACGGCAAAATATCAGAAAAGGCTTATTGAAATTCAAGAATTGACAAAGAAAGATATTAAAGAAAGCAGTGAATCAATCGATATACTTTACTCCAAACTGATCATGGAAAGTAGAATTGATCAAATTCGCACAAAAGTTGCGGTTACAGAAAATTTTGCCTATATCTCTGCATGGATTCCAGAGGCGTTCAAGGATAAACTTGATGCCGTTCTTGAAAGGACATCGGAAATCCTAGTATCTTACAAAAATTCAAATGAAGTTTCTTCGAACATTTCGGTGCCAACATTTTTAAAGAACAACGCCTTTTTTAAGCCTTTTGAAATGCTTGTAAATATGTACGGTGTACCAAATCACAACGAAAGTGATCCAACGATGTTCTTCGGACTCGCTTACACGTTTATGTTTGGTGCCATGTTCGGCGATTTAGGTCAGGGAATCGTCATCATATTGGCAGGACTGCTCTTAAGGAAAAAAGTAAATGCTGACTTTTGTGGTATTTTGACTAGAATCGGTATTGGTTCAATGTTTTTTGGTATATTGTATGATTCGTTTTTTGGGTATGAACGCCTGATTTCGAAAATCCTACCTTTTCCAATATACATTAGACCTATCGACAATATTAATCTCATGTTGATCTTATCGATCATCGCAGGATTGATTCTAGTATATATAAGCTATGGTTACAGTATTGTCAATAAACTCAGACTTGGGGATCTTGAAGAAGGCGTATTTGGGAGAAATGGAATCAATGGTGTGGTTTTACTCACATCGATACTGGTATTGGTTTATGAGCAGGTCATGAATTTAAACTTCATACCGAATCTATTTATGTATGGCATCATTGGGATAAGCGTCATCCTTTTGCTTATCAAGCAACCGCTTACCAATGCCATTCATAAAGAAGAGCGGTTATATGATGAAGGCGCAGGGTCATACTACGTTGAAAGCGGTTTTGACTTACTTGAGACTTTTCTAAGTATTTTAAGCAATACGGCATCATTTATCAGAATTGGTGCATTTGCACTGAACCATGTGGGACTATTCATTGCATTTCATACACTTGCCGAGATGATTGGCAGTACGGGCGGGAATATCTTAATGTTCTTTGTAGGTAACGTCATCATCATTGCACTAGAAGGTCTCGTTGTATTTATTCAAGGTTTGAGATTGTTTTATTATGAGTTATTTAGCAAATATTATACAGGTGAAGGGGTGCAATTTGCGCCTGACAAAATTTAGGAGGGTACTATGATCTATGTAGCTATATTAGTATTGATTATTTTGGTAACGATTGGACTTGGCATCTATTATTACTTTCAACCGTCTGTCGAGACGGCAAATAGAAAGTTAAAACTAATTTTTGGAACAAACGTGACTTTGTTTATTTGTGCGATATTAATGGCGACGGTTTCAGTGTTCTCAGGTGCTGCCTTTTCAGCCACTGCAGCGCCAGTTGCAGCAGCCGCTAACAATTCTGCTGGACTCGGTTATATTGCAGCTGCAATTGCTACAGGTCTTGCAACAATAGGTGCAGGGTATGCCGTTGGTAGTGTTGGTTCTTCAGCACTTGGTGCGGTTTCAGAAAACCCAAAAATCTTAGGTAAAACATTGATATTTGTAGGGCTTGCGGAAGGTATCGCCATTTACGGCTTGATTATTTCTATATTGATTTTAGGCAGATTATAATGAGATCCTATTGCCTTTGTGACAAACAAGAAACAATGACTGCCATGAGACTTGGCGGCATAGAAAGTCAACTTGTCACATCAGAGGATGAAGCAAAGCGCTTGATTGAAGGGTTGTTAGCGGATAAAACCATAGGACTCATCATGGTATCTGAAAATATCCATGACAAATTGAAAGCGTATATTATGGACGTCAAGCTACTAAGAAAAGATACACTTATCATACAAATACCAGGACCAGAAGGCTTGCAGGAAAAAGACTACATCATGAAATACATCAAAAATTCTATAGGAATAAAGTTATAAAGAAGGTGATACTATCATAACAGTTGAGATGAAAATTGAATTATTTTCAAAAATGGTCATTGAAAAAAATCTTTCAGAAGATAGACGGACCTTGGAAGCGCTGAATCGCAAACATGCAAAAGTTCTAGATGATATGGAAATGAGATGTCAGAAACAGCGTGACATTTATTTAGAAAATGTTGAAGATAAAGCGAATGACAGAAAAAGACGTATTCTCTCTAAAGCCTATTCTGAAGTTCAGAATCGCCTTCTGGTTAAAAAGAATGAACTGGTTAAAGCGATGAAACTCGAACTAATGGATGCACTTGAAAAAGAGACGTCAACTGACGCTTATAAAAGTTACTTTAAAAAGCGATTGTTTGAAGCTATGAAAAGTTTTGAAGAAAAAGATGGTTTGGTCATTGGTCTCAAAGCCAAAGATTTTTCTTTGGTAAATGAGGACATAGAAACAGTCATCGACGACAAAGTTTTAGGTGGTTTTTATATTATAAAAAGTGGTCGTGTTAAGTATGATTATACTCTAAACAGCGAAGTAGACCGTATTGACGAATTTCTAGGACTCATGATTGAAACGCTTTACAATAAAGCTGAGGAGGAAAATGATGCGGACGAATGAAGGCAGCATCATCTACATCAACGGACCTGTTATTAAAGGCACGCATATGGGGCAGTTCCAAATGCGTGAAATGGTCATGGTCGGCGAGAGCATGCTGATTGCTGAAGTGATTGCTTTGGATGATAATGTTGGCACAATTCAGGTGTATGAAGAAACTGAAGGTATTAAACTTGGGGAGAAGATAGTCGGCCTAGGAACACCACTTTCACTTAAACTTGGACCAGGATTAATTGGCAATATTTTTGATGGTATTGGAAGACCGCTCAATATTATTGAAAAAATGAGTGGCAATTTCATGCCTCTTGGTATTGGTCTTTTATCAATCGATCTTGAAAGACCATGGGATGTCACTATGAAAATCGCTGACGGCGATTACGTCAAAGGGGGTCAAATCATTGCAGAAGTGCCGGAATCTGGACTCGTGCTGCATAAAATTATGATACCACCCCACATAGAAGGAACCGTGACTTTAGCTGTTCCGAATGGCAGTTATAATTTGGATGAAGTTTTGCTTAAAGTAAAAGATAGATCAGGCAAAACAACCGATATAAAGATGTATCAAGATTGGCCAGTTAGAAAAGCACGACCGATTGGAACGCGTATGCGTATTTCTAAACCACTGATTACAGGACAAAGAATACTGGACACATTCTTTCCAATTGCCAAAGGTGGTACCGCTGCAATCCCCGGTGGGTTTGGTACGGGTAAGACAATGACACAACATCAGCTTGCAAAATGGTCCGATGCAGACATCATTATCTATATAGGTTGTGGCGAACGTGGTAATGAAATGACCGATGTTCTAGAAGAGTTTCCAAAACTGGTTGATCCTAAATCGGGTAAGGCAATTATGGAGCGAACGGTGCTGATTGCAAATACCTCAAACATGCCAGTTGCAGCGCGTGAAGCCAGTATTTATACGGGCATTACAATGGCTGAGTACTTCAGAGACATGGGTTATCACGTTGCAATCATGGCGGACTCCACTTCAAGATGGGCTGAAGCACTGAGAGAAATTAGCGGCAGATTGGAAGAAATGCCCGCTGAAGAAGGGTATCCGGCCTACTTGTCTTACCGTTTAGCTGAATTCTACGAAAGGGCTGGCTACGTCAAAACACTACAAGGCGATGAAGGTTCTATCACGATTATAGGGGCCGTTTCGCCTGCAGGCGGGGACTTTTCTGAGCCAGTAACAGAAAACACGAAACGTTATGTCAATGCATTTCTTGCGCTCGACAGAAAACTCGCTTATGCGAGACACTATCCGGCGATCAATTGGTTAACGAGCTATAGTGGTTATTTAAAAATGTTAAACGAATGGTATGCGGACAATGTGGGAGATGATGCAATTCCTCTAAGGAACCAAATGATGGGACTACTCCAAGAAGAGAGCAAATTACTCGACATCGTTCAATTGGTAGGCGAAGATGTTTTGCCGGACTCTCAAAGGGTAATTCTTGAAATTGCAAGGGTTGTCAAAACAGGCATATTACAACAGAATGCGTTTCATAAAGACGATTCTTTTGTACCAATGGAGAAGCAATTTAGCATGCTCAGAACGGTATGGCATCTTTATGAAAGGGCTAACAGTTGCGCTGAAATAGGCATTCCGATATCGCTCATTAAAGATACCTCGATTTTTGAGAAAGTCACAAAAATGAAGTATACAATACCCAATGACAACTTAGACGGGATTCGTGAAATTGTTGCTGAAATTGATTCTTATTATGACGCTTTGATCGCGCAATATAACTAAGGGGAAAATTGTTTAATGCCAATTTAATCAAGACATTATAAAGAGGCAATTTTCATAGGTGAAAAAATGGTAAAAGAGTATTTAAAAATTGACAAAATTGAAGGCCCCCTCATATTCCTAAAAGGAATCAAGGAAGCCCGATATGGTGAAATCATAGAGATTAGAATGGAATACGAAAACAGAATCGGCAAGATCATCAAAATTGATGAGAATCTTGTCGTCGCACAAGTTTTTGAAGGGACATCAGGTCTTAGTACGGTCAACGCGTCTGTCAGATTTACAGGGGAGCAGATGACGCTCAATCTATCAAAAGAAATTTTGGGTCGGGTATTTAACGGACTTGGAAATCCCATCGATGGTGGCGGCCCTATCTACTCAAAAAATAATTATAATATTAATTCAAGACCCATTAATCCAGTTGCAAGGCGTTACCCAAGAGATTATATCGAGACGGGTATTTCCTCAATTGATATATTAAGTACGCTCATTAGAGGGCAAAAGTTGCCTATATTTTCTGGCAATGGTTTACCACATAAAGAACTTGCGGCTCAAATTGTCAGCCAAGCAAAAATATCAACTGCTTTGGATGAAAAGTTTGCCATTTGTTTCGTGGCCATAGGGGTAACGCGGGATGAAGGGGCTTATTTCGTTGAGAAATTTGAAGAGAGCGGTACACTTAGCAATGTCGTTATGTATATGAATTATGCAGATGACCCTGTAACAGAACGTTTGAGCATACCAAAATGTGCCTTAACGGCTGCGGAGTATTTAGCTTTTGAAGAGGACATGCATATTCTTGTCGTTATGACCGATATGACAAACTATTGTGAAGCACTCAGAGAAATTGCTTCAGCAAAGGAAGAAGTGCCAAGCAGAAAAGGGTATCCAGGATATCTTTACTCAGATCTTGCTTTTATTTATGAAAGAGCGGGTATGCTTAAAAATAAAAAAGGGTCTATCACGTTCATCCCAATTTTGACGATGCCAAACGATGACATAACCCATCCAATTCCGGATCTCACCGGCTATATCACAGAAGGCCAAATCGTACTATCTCGTGATCTTGCTAACAAAGATTTAAATCCTCCTATTAACGTTATGCCATCTTTGTCGCGTCTTATGAAAGACGGTATTGGCGCAGGCTTTACACGTGAGGACCATCCGGATCTTGCAAATCAACTTTTTTCATCGTTCTCAAAAGTGCTCGACGTACGTTCATTGGCACAGATTATCGGTGAATCTGACTTATCTGAAACCGATAAGCTCTATATGGAATATGGTAAAATGTTCGAAAAAGTCTTTATCAACCAAGGTTTTTCTGAGCGCCGCACCATCATTCAAAGCCTTGACCTAGGATGGAAAACGCTGTCAATTCTACCGCCTGAAACATTAGACAGATTAGACGAAGCGACCATTCTCAAATATCACAGGAGATAATGCAATGGAAAAACTGACGCCGACCAAAGCCAATTTGATGAAATCAAAAGCGCTGCTTATATTTTCAAAACAGGGCTATCAGCTCCTTGATAAAAAACGCAGTGTGCTGATACGTGAGATGATGATGATGATTGAAGAGGTAAAAAGCCTTCAAATTAAAATCGATGAAATTTTTGTTGACGTTTATGCAGCGCTCAATCACGCGACTGTCACCATGGGCGCAAGTGCTGTCATGGAAACGGCTTTGTCCATTCCAAAAGATGAAAATATAACCATTTTGAACAAAAGTATTATGAACGTTGAAATTCCCACGATAAAGTATGATGATAAACCGTTAAAACCTTATTACGGCTTTTATCGAACGAATTCTGCAATCGATTTAACGGTTGTAAAAATGCGGGAAGTTCAGTTGCTGCTTTATCATCTTGCTGAAGTGGAAAATGCTGTGTTTAGACTCGCAATAGAAATCAGACAAACGAGCAAGAGAGCCAATGCACTCGATAAAATACAAATCCCTAAATACGTCGAAATGACAAAATGGATTGAAGAATCTTTAGAAGAAAAAGAGCGTGAAGATTTCTTTAGACTGAAGCGGCTCAAAGGAAAGAAATTTTAAAAGCATGATAATTTAATGACTCAGATGATTTTAAATGGAATGATGCTTGCGTCATTCCATTTTGTCGATTTGACGATCATGAAAGGCACCAAATAAAGTCATCGCAGAAATTGAACCAATGAGTGCAAGAAGGAGGTCTTTGTGTGTGTCGAAAAAATCACCTTGAAGCCCTAAAATAACATCGCCAGGTATTGTGGTTATAAATGAGACAGAATATTCAAGTAGCTCATAAAGTGCACTTACGGCCATAGACATGCTTAATATATAATAAAAAAACATTTTGTTACGTGTCATTTTTTCTTTTCTCAGAAATAATTCTTTCGCCATCAATGCGGGTGTAAAACCTTGCATAAAATGGCCAACACGATCGAAGTTATTGCGCTCAATTTGAAAGACCATGCCAAGCCACTCGAAAAGCGGATTGGCGGTATAAGTGTATTTTGCACCGATTAAAAGGATGAGAACATGGAAACAGATAACCATGTAAACAAACGTAGAAAATTGGTATCTTGGATAGATAACGATGAGTCCTATTACAAGGGCACAAGCAGGGATGGAGAGTAATAACCAAGATTGTGTATCAAGAGGATTGATTGCAGACCAAATGAAGAAACAAAGGGTTATTAAAAGTAAGAAGCTATGAATTTTATTCGCGCCAAAGCGCTTATTTGTATGCGTGATTTTCATAATAATGCCTCCTTTGTTATATCTATATCCAAATTACTTATGAACTATCTAAATGTTAACAATTAAACGGATATTTTCGTTTTCGGTTATGCTACAATAAAAAATATGGCAATCACACTATTAGGTATTGAGGTTATTATGAATTATGAAAAATCGGTAATTGAACTTATAAAGATGCGCGTCAGTACACGAACATATGATCCACGTGAGATTCAAGTTGAAACACTGCATCAATTTGAAAAATATTTAGAAGTAATAAACCAAAAAACGACCATTAAAGCTCGATTCGTTTTGGCCAAAGGCATTGGAAATGGTGAAAAAAAATTAGGAACCTATGGTTTCATAACGGGTGCGCAGTCCTACATCATAGGCTTGATTGATCAAACAGAAAAAGATGCAGTGACATTTGGCTTTCTTTTTGAAGAACTAGTTCTAGCAGCAACCGATTTAAATCTACAAACTTGTTGGATGGGCGGCACTTTTAAGAAAAGTGATTTCGAATCCCAGTTGACGCTGTTAAAGAATGAACGCATTGCCATCATCTCGCCAATTGGTTACAAAAAAAATAAACAGCGTGTCTTGGAAACAGCGATGCGTGGGCTAGTCGGTGCGGATAAAAGAAAATCTTGGGAAACACTATTTTTCAATGAGACACTTGATGTCGCACTGGATAAAAACGACGCAGGACATTATGCCGTGCCTATCGAAATGGTAAGATTAGGCCCTTCAGCGTCCAATAAACAACCATGGCGTCTTATAAAATGGTCAGAAGGCTATCACTTTTATTTGAGTCGTACAAAAGGTTATGGTGTGACGGGATTTGATATGCAACTTAATGATATTGGTATAGCGATGTGTCATTTTGAGATTTCGGCCTTGGAACTTGGCTTAAAGGGGTGCTGGCAAAAACAAGCCACAACCGAATTAAAGAATGATTGGGTATATATTAACAGCTGGGTATGTGGCGAAGAAGCATAAAATCAATAATGAGATTCAGATAGGCGGATATAGATATGATGATAAGTGGCAAAGCGAAGGCGATTAGTAACGTTTTAAAACTGACAAAATTTAAGGATAAAGTGGATTTTATAGAACCAAAGCGGTCAAAAAAGGTGAAGTTGCCTCAATCGCTTTACAAATACAATATTATTGAAACCGTTCAAATAAAAGGCGGTACCTTCCACAATATTTTGCCAATGGCGGCTTCTACCAATCATCACGTTCTTTTTTTTCATGGTGGCGGCTATGTATTTGAACCTTCTCGGAACAATTTTATGATGATTGAAAAATTTATAAGTCTTTCTAAATGCATGCTTACTTATGTGGCGTATCCATTGAGTCCAGAACACAATGTCGATAATACCATTGAGATGGTATTTGAAACGTATAAAACTCAAATTGATAAATTTCCAGATCATACCTTTATATTAATGGGGGATTCAGCAGGTGGTGGTCTAGCGTTAGCGCTTGCCATTCACATAAAAAAAATGAAAGTGAAACAGCCAGAGAAATTAGTGCTTTTTTCACCATGGCTTGACATTAGCCTTTCAAATCCTGAAATTGAACATTATGAAGCACGCGATTTTATATTGAATACAGAGTCATTAAGAGCAGCAGGTGCTAGATATGCGTTCGATGTCCCATTAAACGATTATAAAGTTTCGCCAATACATGGGGACCTCAACAATTTAGGTGACATCCTAGTCTTTTATGGTTCAGAAGAAATCCTTAAACCGGATTGTGAAAAAATGATTCGCACAAGTGGTCTTAAAAACACCTTTATTAAGGGTATTGAATTCGAAGAGATGCAACATGATTGGGTCGTATTACCGATTTTAGAGCAAGATCTCGCTCTAGGTGATGTGATTGATTTTATAAGCTAAATTATCATTGATTTAAAACTAAGGGACATTTCAAATTTGACAATCTGTCATTTTGAAATGTCCCCTTTTAGAATTTTTATAATTACTTATCACCATCGACCTTATCTTTCAAAGCATCAACTTTTTCTTTTGCTTTTTCTTTAAATTCATCCGCTTTATCCATGAATTCATCTTTTTTTTCTTTTAAATCATCCATGACATCTTCTGATTTAGCTTTAACATCTTTGACAACATCATCTAGTTTGTCTTTAAAATCACCTGCTTTTTCTTTTAAATCACCTGTTTTATCTTTTAATTCCTCTGCTTTGTCTTTAGATCCATGCACTAATTTGTCAAATGTATCTTTTAAACTCATGTAAATCCTCCTCTTTATTTTAAGTAAATGATTCCTGTTAAGTTCTCTGACAATTTAGACTTACCCATTTAGTACGCTTTCAAGCATTATTATTGAATCTGATGCTAATAGGAAGAAGTTGATGTAAATTTTACTGTCAGTATGCTAGAATTAAGGTGTGAATGATTATATTTGGAGGTATTCCATGCAACTATTGATTTTATACGGAAGCAAAACAGGAACAACTGAAGCCTGTGCAAACAAAATAAAGGATGCTCTAGAAGCCCGTCAAGAAAATTTCAACATTGATTTAGTCAATTTAGAAAAACGTCCTAAATTAAATCTAGACGCTTATGAAACGGTTGTTATTGGCTCACCAATTTATATGGGTCAAATTAGAAATTCGGTAAAGATGTTTTTAGGCTATAATATTGAAACACTCATAAAGAAAAAATTACATTTTTTTGTCTGCGGCTTGGCACGTGGGGATGAAGGTGTGGCACTATTTAAAAAGCAAGTTCCAACGACACTCTTCAGACATGCGTCACAGGTAAAACAGCTTGGTGGAGATGTGCATGTGGACCGATTGGGCTTTTTACACAAATTTATTATGAAAAAAATATTGGCTGAAAGCAAACCCGAACTTGGTTTGCTAGAAGATGCCATTGTTGAATTTGCAAATCAGATTGACTAATTGCCTTAATGATTGACTTATCGTTTGGATCAAATAACCCCCCTTGAAATCAAGGGGGGTTATTTGTATCAATATTGGTGTTTCCATATGGTGGAGACAGTGGGACTCGAACCCACGACCCCTTGGCTGCCAGCCAAGTGCGCTCCCAGCTGCGCTATGCCCCCAAGACCTAAATCTATTGTATGATTTTATTTGGAAAAATGCAATGCTAATATAACCGGTAATCGCTTGACACTACATATTAGTGGTATAAATATTAAAAGATATAAATAATTATGTGATAGAAAGGTCATGGAGCGATTATGTCAATGAGAAAAAAACTTGGAATTGATTTTGGTAATATCGATTCCATCACGAGGCGTGAAGACCGAATCAAATACATCAATTTTAAATTAGCGTCACTTGGCTTGCCAATTTATAGACCCGTTGACACAAGTGATACATCTAGTACCGACCTTATAGACTTGCTTGATGACATTATTAAGGATTATAGAGAAAAAACGAGAATGGTCGATTTACGCGAAATTGGCATTCATAAAAGGATTAATCAATTTTTTTCAAATTATTTTGTAGACGTGCAATCGCCTCCTGAGGTTATTGAAACACACTTTACATTGGATCATTATGGGCTCGCACGTGAAATGTCGTTACCACCAGATGAAACTATGTATAGCAATGCTTATGTCAGTAGTTATCGGATCAAGCAAGGTATTTTGAACAATCCTAAGAATGATCGACGAACGACACAGGGCTCATTTCATATCGTTGAGGGCGGCCTTGCTATTCCATTTGATAAAAAAGCGGTCCCTAAAGAAGTTTTCTTAAAACTATATAAAGCAGCGAAGCAGCCTCCTGAGGCGTTAAATATATTGCCATTTACGTCGAATTTACCAAATCCCGCGAAGACATTTGTTTCACTTACTGTAAAACCTATTGTTTGTCCAAATGTACCAGGTGTCGTCAAAGAAAAGACAATGGAAGTTTTGTGCATTGCACCAGGCAGCCTCGTCTCAAATTTAGATTTTCTAGAGTCGGTATTTGGCAATTCAGGTGATCCGAGTTATCATAACAATGATTCTGGTCTTGATGTTAATGGCTGGTCAGGGCATACTGGCTATATTCTGCTGGCACCACATCTCACTTCAATTAAAAAAATTGATGCGGGTTTGCCTCATTTTAAGGATGCCACGGATAGGCAACGCAGAGATGGCATGTGTTATCGCGATCCTAACGAGTATTATAATGAAGGTAAGGCATTCAAACTCACTTGTAGAGATAAGAGTGGGGTTGCTGTGACGTTGATTGCAGACAACTACTTTGGCTATTCAAAAAAAGAAATTAAGACACAAATTAGTTTTGCAGCGAATCTCTTTGGTGGTGTTGAAGAAGAACACGCCGGTGGCACCATTGTACACCCACAAATAAACGTAGGTGAAAATTACAATGGCAATGAAGATAAAAGTTTGAAAGGTTATTTGTTTGAGGATGTTTTGAATCGATATGGTGCTTTAATGAATCTTCAATCAGATCATTACAGTATTGATAAGTTAAATCCTGAAGTGATTTATTTACCTGAGACGGTTGAAATAGATTTGCACAAAACTGAGATCAAATGGTTTTATGACTCAATGGAGCGAAAACTAAAACTCAAACCAAACATGGTTTATGTTTTGCCAAATGGAGAGCGCCTTCATATGGAAAAACACCCTGCAACGCCAGCTTGGAAGCTTATAAGTACTGATGCTGAAGGCACATTTTGTCATAAACCATGTACCGTTTCAGGGGGTGGCAAATCCGAAATATCCAAGTCCATTAATAATGCCATCATCTATGGCACGTATTTTGTATTTGACTTAGTTAAAGATCTTGATACAGTGGCACATATTTTTAAGTACGATTATCGAAAAAGATGGAAAGATTATCCTGACCGATCTAGACCTTCTAGACCGATTCTCTCTAAAGACCGCACTTTGGGTTCAGTTATTAAATTATTATCACCTTCACCAGCGTATTCAGATGTTTTTAATGCGTATCTAGAAGCGATTCCAAACCACATTTTATCATTGGTTTTTATGATAAAAAGGTTTTATCAGCAATCTTGGGGGAAGGACTGGCGTCGGCATTTTACAGTTGATATCATTAATGGAAAACCTGGCAACGAAATAAATTTTAACGGTCGCAAAATAAGACCTAGTTATTTGCGCGTTGGATTTGGCGAAGATGGATCATGGCGTATTTTTAAATTGCGCATCGATTTTGTACCCAGTGAAAAAATCCAGATGGAAGATGATGTCACAGCTTCTGTATTAGTACCGGCCATAGCTTTAAATCACTTAAATCCCGAATATAAAAACAGTAGTTTAAAGTTCGTTACGAACTGTGAATACCGATTTTTTCAACGTCCAGATGATGCCATTCACAAGGGCTACGACAAACATGCGGAATACGATTTATCAAGCAATAATTTATTTGTTACAAATTTTGAGCCTCTTAGAAAAGAGGATGTTTTAGCCATAAAAGAGGACGTTATAGAATATATTGCATACACGGATCCCGTCAAAGCACACATTGAGGCGTTCTTAAATGGGTCTGATGAATATTGTATCGTTTCCTCTGAACCTCGAATCGTCGATGGGCTGCCAAGTAAGAATCCGAGGTATCTTGAACATCGACCTGATTTTCTTGACCCACTTAAAACCTACCTGTCTGAATTGGGCATCAGATTTTCTAGAAAAATACCGCTTGATGAACCTGTGCTTCAACCTGTAAACGCCATTTTGGCAGGGCGACGTAATAACCCTCCTGGGACAGAAAACGGAAAGAAAATACTGCCACTGAGTGTCTATAATCCGATTCACTATCAAGAGTTGCCAGAGCTATTTATGGACTTTATAAGTAGTTTAACTGGAAAATCACCTTCCACAACGGGAGCAGGGTCAGAAGGGGCATTAACCAAAGCGCCATTCAATATGCTATTACCCATTTACAATTTAAATAATGCGCTTCTATCCTATATTCTTGGCGATTATGTGGCGTTTTCAACACCAGCTGGACATATAGGGCCGCAAATGAGGGTGGATCATGATATCTCAATTCTTGTACCAGAGCTATGGTCTAGACTCGATGAAAGCGAACGCAATCCTGTAACATTGATCAATGAAGGGTCATTTGAAAAACTTAACGATTTTGAGTATGAAGGCGTAATCGTTCCCGCAAGTCGCCTAGGTTATCGCATGACCAATGTTTTTTCGTATAAATATCTCGGAAAAATTTTCGATGAACCTCAAAGTGTGTTTAATGAAGGTATTTTAAAACCTGAAAAGCAGAGTATGGAAGCGTTTGTCGATGGTATACTTAACATTGCGGCAGGGCATAGAAACGCTGCGCTTGATTATTTTAAGGACGGCAGCATAGATGCAGCCATTCCACCCCTTAAAGCATTGCTCCATATCATGGTGGATGGGTTTTATGAAAGTGACACAATAGAGTCACATTCAGTGAGAGTGTTGTTTTCTAAAGAGTCGGTACTTAGTAGTGACTGGTATAAGGATAGACTAAGAAACAAACAACAAATTGACAGTCGCCTTATCCAACAGAAAATAGCGAATCTAGAGACTTTTATCTCAAATCCGATGAACCGGCGTTTGATTGGCCCGTTCAATTATCTTGAAAGACTTAATGAAGCAAAAGAAACTTTGATTTACTATCAATCTGAATCCTATTTGAAAGCACTTTATGGCACGCTTGGGTCAGAGTCGATCGCTTTATAATTACACTTTGCGATACTTCTATTGTTGTTTAAAAGTGATAAATACTGTACAATTATAAATGGTGTTTTTATTAACTAAACAATTTAATGGAGGCTTGCAGTATATGAATAGCAGAAAAATTCTCGCATTTATGTTGGCTCTTATCATGATCTTAGGGTTGGTTTCAGGTTGTAATGTTCAAAGCAATGAGGCCTCAAATGGTAACGAAACTAAGTTTGATGTCATCGTTGTCGGTGGTGGTGCAGCCGGTCTTTCAGCAGCAATAGAAGCCGCTGAAGCGGGTGCAAAAGTAGCTGTGATAGAGAAAATGCCAGTTCTTGGCGGAAGTACTTTATTATCTGAAGGGATTGTTTATGCAACAGGTTCAAAGATTCAGACAGAATACCCAGTCAATGATTCAACAGAAGCACTTGTGAATTTTTGGATTGACAAAGCAGAAGGTCAAAATGATGTACCTTCACTTCAGTTAGTCGCCGATGAATCTGGTGCGACCATCGATTGGCTCGTTGACCTTGGCGTCGTTTTTGGCGATCCTATAGCGACTGGAACAAGCCCAGTACTCAGAGGACATGTTGCAGAGAATAAAGGCGCAGGTATCATTGACGCTCTCAAAGAACGTGCTGAAGAGAATATGGTTACCCTTATTTTAGAAACACGTGTGTTAGACCTTATTACCAATGATAAGGCAGAAATAACGGGTGTAAAAGCTCTGAATAGAGAAGGTCAAGAGGTTTCTTACGAAGCAAAAGCAGTCGTTCTTGCGACTGGTGGATTTGATAAAAATGAATTACTGGTTGCTTCATATGCACCAAATGCCAAAGGGCATACTTCTTTTACCAGTGAAAGTAGCACAGGTGATGGCTTAACAATGGCACTTGCGCTGGGTGCAGATGTCATCAATAAAGGTGGTGTTTTTGGTACGAAAACTGTTTTAGGTGAACCCGCATATAAGACAGAAATCAACAAGCTATTAGAACTACCATATTTAGCAGTAAATTCAAAAGGCGAGCGGTTTGTTGATGAATCTGATGATTTTGCTGTCTATTATCAAGAACTTGTGAAGCAAGAAGGGTCTGTTTCTTATATGATTTTCGACCAGACAAATTTTGATGCATCTTTGGATGCTGCGATTAAGAATGGATCGGCTTTTATGGCAGACACTTTAGATGAATTGGCTGCAAAAGCTGGTATAGATCCCGCAGGCTTAAATAAAACAGTCACTTATTATAATGACATGATTAAGTATGGAAAAGATGAGCAATTTGGCAAGAATTTAAAGGCACTAACACCATTAGAATCATCTAAATATTATGCTTTAAAAGTGGTGCCTGCTATTTTAGGTACAATGTCAGGGCTTAAGACGGACTTAGAAGCGAAAGTTCTTAATGCAGAAGGCCTCGCAATTTCAGGTTTGTATGCTGCAGGAGAACTCGCAACGGGAAACTTCTATAATACCATTTATCCGGCAATGGGAACTTCCTTACAGGTAAGCATAACTTTTGGGCGTATAGCAGGCACTAATGCTGCAAAATACGCAGATCAGTAATTATTTTTAAGTAGTGAGTGACAGATTAGACGATACATTCTAATCCGTCACTTTCTTTGTTTATATACATACAATTTTGCAAGTATTATATTTATAGCAACAGTATCGCAAAAAGTCTTCAAATAATAAAACAACGATTCAACTATTTTAGTATAGTTAAAAAGCCATTTATTGTCATTTTAGCTTTTATTATGAAGCCAAAATGAACAATGACTTTATTGTCAATAATGAACAGCATATTATTAAATTATTAACAAAATGAAAACATTTGACACGTTGAAATCAGAATGTTACAATAAATTAACTGTTTTAGGAGTGTATACTATATGCAGTAGTGTTCAAAGATATTAAATACAAGGAGGAGTATTATATGGAGGGTTTGTTAAATTTTTCAGCAACGCTTGATGGTTTCTTCTGGGGACAAATAATGATTTATCTTTGTCTTGGAGCCGGCATTTATTTTTCTGTATTAATGAAATTCCCGCAACTCAGATTAATTAAAGATATGGTTAAATTGTTACTTGGTGGTAAAGCGTCTGAAACTGGCGTCTCATCTTTCCAAGGTTTTGCAATGGCGCTTGGTGGTCGTGTAGGTACTGGTAATATCACAGGCGTTGCATCTGCTATATTCTTCGGCGGTCCTGGTGCAGTATTTTGGATGTGGGCAATCGCATTCTTAGGCGCAGGCTCAGCTTATATCGAATCGGCACTCGCACAAGTATGGAAAGAAGAGATTCACGGCGAATATCGTGGTGGACCAGCTTACTATATTGAAAAAGGTTTAAAATCTAGACCTCTTGGTATCGCTTTTGCAATTTTAACTATTATTTCTTGTGGCATCATGTTACCAGGTATTCAAACAAACGCATTTGCTCAAGCTGGCAAATTATCTTTTGGTATTGAGACTTGGGTTATCGGACTTATTTATACAGCTCTTACAGCATGGGTAATCTTTGGTGGTGGTAGAAGAATCGCTAAAGTTGCAGGTATGATCGTTCCTTTTATGGCAATTGCTTATATTCTTCTTGCATTAGTTATTCTTGCAGTAAACTTTGGCAAAATTGGCGAAGTTTTCGGTTTAATCTTCTCTTCAGCATTTAACATGAACGCTGTATACGGCGCAGTATTTGGCCAAGCGATTGCATGGGGCGTTAAAAGAGGTATCTTCTCAAATGAAGCGGGTCAAGGTACAGGCGCTCAAGCGGCTGGTGCTGCTGAAGTTTCTCACCCTGCCAAACAAGGTCTTGTACAAGCATTTTCTGTATACGTAGATACATTATTCGTATGTACAGCAACAGCGGTTATGATCTTATCTACAGGCGCATTTAACGTAGTTAACGAAGCAGGTGGTTTCATAACTGAAAACTTACCTGGCGTTGAAAAATCAAACTTTACTCAAGAAGCAGTTAACTCATTTATCCCAGGTATTGGTGGCGGTTTCGTTGCAGTTGCATTGTTCTTCTTTACTCTTACAACTGTATTCGCTTACGCATTCTATACTGACTCAAGTATTGGTTACATCTTCAAGAAAAACCAAAACGGTGCTGGCTATAAATACTCAATTATGGGCTCAAGATTCTTATTAACAGCTATGGTATTCGTTGGCGCAGTTTCTTCAGTTGACGTTGTTTGGAACTTAGGTTCTGCAGCAGTTGGCGCAATGGCATGGTTCAACGTTATCGTTATTATCTTC
>Ga0138256_10001060_pt1 | contig 29455 bp, 24 predicted proteins | sample KNB2016incub_MG_FD_105486 | JGI IMG/M metagenome (GOLD analysis project Ga0138256, IMG submission 105486) | Active sludge microbial communities from wastewater in Klosterneuburg, Austria - KNB2014incub_MG | ecosystem: Engineered > WWTP > Activated sludge > Unclassified | place: Austria... | reverse complement strand
TCATGGCGATGCGGCTGCCGCGCGACACATTCGTCGGTTGCATCAGCGTCATCTATCTCTCGGCCGCTATACCGCTGTATCTGGCCATGTTCCTTCACAGCAAGATTCAGCCCACAGATTTCGGATGGTCGATGGCGGCGTTGATACCGGTGTGGATCGGTCTGGCAGCCGGGCGCGCATGCCGACATCGGCTGAGCGAGCTCGCCTTTCGGCGCGTGCTACTGGCGTTCCTGAGCGCTGTGTGCCTTGCGCTATTGCTCAGGTGAACGCTGTCGCGCAGTCCGCCGTAGCCATCGACGTGACTTCCGCCGCCTCATCGATGCGACGAATGATCCCGATGACGCCCATCGATTGGACGGCAAGGTAGTGCAGCCCGTAGATTTCATAGAGCAGACGAACCGCTAGACGGTTCCGGATTGAAGGAGACAAGTGATGAATTGAATCCGCGCGCCGCTCGGCCCAGCGCGCCGATCCGATCATGGTTGGAGCCGAAGTTCAAGCCGACATATCGGAGAGCTTCATTGATCGATAGTTGAATCAACATTGATTCACCGTCGGGCTGTTTCTATACTGACTCGCTCTCCGATTCCGGCCTCGAAGAGAACACGTCGATCGGCGCACGCTGGCGACCCGCAGGAGACAGGACCGTGACAAGACCAGCAGCATCGGTACCGGGCAGCCGGATCGTTGCAGTTACTGGCGCTTCGCAGGGGCTCGGGCGAGCCTATGTGCTGCGCTTCGCGCGAGAAGGGAACCGGGTCGTGGCCATCGACATGAAACGCGACGCGCTCGATGTCGTTACAAGCGAGGCCAAGGCCTTCGGTGCAGATTGTTTGTCGCTGGTCGCGAACATCTGCGAGGAAGCGAGCGTCGCCCAAGCTGCCGCCGCTGTCGACCGAAACTTCGGTCGATGCGACGTGCTGATCAACAACGCCGCCATCATCTCCGCGATGGAGATGCGCCCATTCGAGGAGATTCCGCTGCACGAATGGAACCGCGTGCTGGAGGTGAACATCACCGGAACGTTCCTTATGACGCGCGCTCTAGTGCCTCTGATGCGACGCAACCGTTGGGGACGCGTGATGAACGTTTCCTCTGCCGCCGTCGCGATGGGGCGTCCTAACTATCTGCACTACGCCACGTCAAAGGCCGCAGTGATTGGCATGACGCGGTCGATGGCGCACGAGCTTGGCGCCGACGGCATCACCGTCAACGCTCTTCTGCCAGGCTCGACGGACACGGAGGTGCCGTCGGGGCCCGTCACGCCGCAACAGAAGAGAAAGCAGATCGCGATGCGATGCATTCAGCGCGAGGGATGGACGGATGACCTCGAGAGAGTCGTCAGCTTTCTCGCGTCTGACGACAGTTCCTTGGTGACGGGACAGTCCTTCGCCGTCGACGGCGGCTACTGCTTTGTTTGATTTGATCGATGACAAGTGGGGCGCAAGAAAGGCCCCGCACAACACCAGGAGACAAACCATGAAGCTGTTCGACAAGTTGGCGCATGTTGCCGTGGCCGTCGCCTGCACCTTGGGCCTTGCTCAGGCCCGGGCACAGGAGGTCTCGATCAAGGCGGTCGGTGCGTGGCCGGAAGGCAACTTCTTCTCGCTCAATTTCGAGAGGTTCGTGCAGAAGGTCAATGCCGAAGGCAAGGGCGTGATCCAGATCAACTACCTCGGAGGCGGCGCCAAGGTCATGCCTCCGTTCGAGGTGGGCAATGCCGTCAAGGGCGGCGTGGTCGACATGGCCAACGTGACCGTCAATTTCTACACCAATCTGCTGCCGGAATCGGATGCGCTGTCGGTCAGCACGATCCCGGTCCAGGAGTGGCGCAAGAACGGCGCCTACGATTACATCAACAAGCTCTGGGGCGAGAAGCTCAACGCCCATTACCTGGGTCGTGGCATCGACAACATGCCCTACCACCTGTTCCTGAAAAAGCAGATCACCAAGCCCGACGTGACCGGCATGCGCTTGCGCGGCCTGCCGATCTACCGGGACTTCTTCCAGAGCATGGGCGCCAACGTGCTCACCATTCCGCCCGGCGAGACCTATACCGCACTCGAACGCGGCGTGATCGATGGCTATGGCTGGCCGGTCTCCGGCATCTTCGACCTGAGCCTTCAGGAGCACACGAAGTATCGCGTCGAGCCCGGCTTCTACAACACGGAGGTCGGCGTGCTGGTGAACCTGAACACGTGGAAGCGTCTGAACGACAAGCAGCGCGCAGTGCTCACTGAAGCCGCCATCTGGATGGAGAACCTCAACCTGGAAAACGCCAAGAAGTGGGAAGACGAGAAGAAGCGGCAGGCCGCCGCCGGTATCCAGCCGATCGTCTTTTCGCCCGCGGACGCGGCCGCCTACTCCAAGCGCGCGAACGACACGATCTGGGACAGCATCATCAAGCGCAGCCCCGAGCACGGCCAGAAGCTTCGTCAACTGCTCACTCGTTGAGCGGAGCCTAGCGTGTCGGCCCGAATGGTCTTCGAGCGATTCGACGCGGCATGGGGCCGTGTGCTGGCGGCCCTGGCACTGCTGGCGTGCGCGCTGGTGGCAGTGATGGTGCTGGTCATCTGTGCCGATGTCCTCGTGCGCAACGCCCGCTGGGGCAATCTGCCATGGGCCACCGAGGTCGCGGAGTACACCTTGTACCTGTCGACTTTCCTCGCAGCGCCCTGGCTGCTTCGTCAGGGCGCCCACGTCCGCATGGACATAGTGCTCAGAATGCTGCCGGCGACGACTGCGTGGTCACTGGAATTGCTTGCGGACGTTATTGCAGTGCTCACCTGCGCGGCCTTGACCGCGTCGAGCGCGAAGGCGGCGTGGGCGAGCGCGGCGCACGGCTCGCTCGTCCTCAAGATCTTTGTCTTTCCCGAGTGGTGGCTGATCGCGCCCGCGAGCGTGCTGTTCGGGGTGCTGACCGTCGAGTGCCTGCTGCGCTTGCGGCGCCAGTGGTCCGGTCCGCGCAGGGTCCGCGACGAAGCCACGTCTGCGGCCTGAACTTCCACCCAGCTGCCGACGGAGAATCTTCTTGGACTGGACCCTGAACCTGCTTGCCCTTCTCGGCGGCGTGGTGGTGCTGATGTTCATCGGCTTGCCCGTCGCCTTGTCCTTCCTGGTGACCAACGTCGTCGCGGCCTACGTCTTCATGGGCGGCATCGCTGGCGTCGACCAGTTGGCCCGGAACTCGATCTCTTCGGTCATCACCTTTTCTCTCACACCCATCCCGCTTTTCATTCTGATGGGAGAGATCCTGTTCCAGACCGGCCTCGCATTGAAGGTGATCGACGGCTTCGACCGGCTCATCCATCATGTCCCGGCAAGGCTGTCGGTCGTTTCGGTGGTTGCCGGTACTGCGTTCTCGGCGATCTCCGGCTCCACCATCGCCACCACTGCAATGCTCGGCCGGTCCATGACGCCAGTGATGCTGGATAGGAAGTACCACCCGACGTTGGCGATGGGGCCGGTGATCGCTATCGGAGGGGTGGACATGTTGATCCCGCCCTCTGCGCTGATCGTGCTGTTCGGCAGCCTGGCCAACATCTCGATCACCAAGCTGCTGTTCGCCGGGATCCTGCCGGGCATCCTGCTGGCCGTGTGTTTCGTGGCCTATATCGTGAGCAAGGCGCTGCTGGTGCCGGGCAGTGCTCCGGCGAGTGACGAAGGTACTCTTCATACCGGCTGGAAGAAGTGGCGACCCTTCGTGATGTACGTCATTCCGCTGCTGTCCATCTTCGGTGTCGTGATCGGCGCGATGTCCGCCGGCATCTCGACGCCCACTGAGGCGGCCGCGCTGGGCGCGGCGGCGACGGCGCTGCTGGCCGCCTGCTACCGAGCCCTGACTTGGCGCAACCTGGTGCAATCGCTAAAGGGAACGGTCCACGTGTCGTGCATCGTGCTCTTCATCATCGTGGGCGCCACGGCCTTCTCCCAACTGCTCGGCTTTTCGGGCGCAACGAACGGATTCCTCGGCGCCATCGGCAAGCTCGAGCTGAGCCCAAGCGAACTGACGGTGGCGATGGTCCTCATTCTGCTGGTGCTCGGCTGCTTCGTCGACCAGGTGAGCATGATGCTGCTGACATTGCCGTTCTTCATGCCGCTGGTGATGGCTGCTGGCATCGACCAGATCTGGTTCGGCGTGCTCTTCCTGATCGCGATGCAGCTGGGATTGATGACGCCGCCGTTCGGGCTGCTGCTCTTTACGATGAAGAGCGTAGTGCCGAGTCACATCACCATGCGCGAGGTGTTCTTGTCGGCCTTCCCGTTCGTGGTGATCAGCATGTTGATGCTGATCGCAGTGTTCTTCATCCACCCAATCGCCACTTGGCTGCCCCGGTTGTTGGGCTGAGTAGGGCCTGCGATGCACGACGAGAATGCGTTCTTCGCCGAGCGTGGATTCGGCCTGACCATCGGCTTCGGCCACCGTCCGGCGGTGCTCGTGGTCGACTTGATCCAGGCGTTCACCGACCCGCGCATGATGCTGGGCGCTGATCTCGATGCGCAAGTCGCGGCGACGCAGACCCTGCTGGCCGCAGCGCGCACTAGCGGCCTGCCGATCTTCTTCTCAACGGTGAGCTACGACGATGCGGACCTCAAGGATGCCGGCATCTGGGCGCTCAAACAAAAGGGCGTCATGACACTGCGCGCCGGTACTGCAGCGGTAGAGCTGGACCCGCGGCTCCAACGACTGTCCGGAGAGGGGTTGCTCGTGAAGAAGTACGCGTCGTGCTTTTTCGGCACCGACCTGACCTCCAGGCTGCTGTCGCGTGGGGTCGATACCTTGCTGCTGGCCGGCTGTACCACCAGCGGCTGTGTGCGCGCTTCGGCGGTAGACGCGTTGCAAACTGGGCTGCGACCGATGGTGGTTCGTGAATGCGTGGGCGACCGCTCGCGCAGTGCGCACGAACAGAGTCTGTTCGACTTGCAGGCCAAGTACGCGGACGTGGTCAGCATCGAGGAAACCTGCCGCAACATCGAGCGACTCGCATCGGCATGAAGCCGGATCGCCGCGGAGCGCGTCCCCGGCGCTGGCAGGTTCAGCAGTTCACGCCGTGGTCAGTTGTGGCAGCACTTCCTCCACGAGCTTCGTGTTGACGTCGCCGCTGGCAAAGCGCGGCTGATTGATCAGAAAGTGCTGCAGCCGGATCGTGGTGGCGATGCCACCGACCTTGAATAGCTCCAGCGCGCGCGACATGCGTTCCCGTGCTTCATCACGATCGGTGCCGTAGACGATCAGCTTGCCGATCATCGAGTCGTAGTAGATCGGCACCCGGTAGCCGGTATGGCAGTGGCTATCGAGCCGGATGTTCGGTCCGGCTGGCGGATCCCACTCGGTGATGAGGCCTGGGCTTGGGCGGAACCCCTGATCGACCTGTTCGGCGTTGATCCGGCATTCGATCGCGTGACCTCGGAAGTGCACGTCCTCCTGGCGGAAGCGCAACCGCTCGCCGCGCGCCACGCGCAACTGCTCCTGGACCAGGTCGATGCCGGTCACCATCTCCGTCACCGGATGCTCGACCTGGATGCGGGTGTTCATCTCCAAGAAGTAGAACGCCTGCGAGTCCTGGTCCACGATGAACTCGACCGTGCCTGCGTTCTCGTAGCCGAATCCCTTGGCCAAGGCGACACCGGCGGCCCGGATTTGCTCGCGCAGGGGCTCCGAGAGCCGCGGGGCGGGCGCTTCTTCGACGAGCTTCTGATGGCGACGCTGCAGGGAGCAGTCCCGCTCGCCGAGGTGGATCACGTTGCCGTGCCGGTCTGCAAGGACCTGAACTTCGATGTGGCGCGCATTGGCGATGTAACGCTCGAGGTAGAGGGTCCCGTCGCCGAAGGCGGCCCGCGCCTCGTTGGCGGCGGCCGTGAACATCGGCGCCATGTCGGCCTCGTGTTGCACGATCTTCATGCCGCGCCCGCCGCCGCCTGCAGCGGCCTTGATCATCATCGGAAGGCCAACCTTGCGTGTGATCTCCATCGCCTCGTCAGCCGAGGCGACCTTGGTCGACCCCGACAGCGTCGGCAGCCCCAATTGGGCGGCCAGCACGCGTGCGCGGATCTTGTTTCCCATCTGGGCGATCTGCTCGGGCTGTGGGCCGACGAAGGTGACGCCGTGTTCGGCACACAGGCGGGAGAGTTCGGCAGATTCGGCGAGGAAGCCATAGCCGGGATGCAGCGCGTCGCATTCGGTAGCCAGCGCGGCATTCACCAGCAGCCGGGCGTCGAGGTAGCTCTGGGGGGCGCTTGCCGGCCCAATGCAGATGGTTCGCCCCGCGAGGCGGGCGCCCAGGCTGTCCAGGTCGGCCTCGGATGCCGCGAGTACCGTGTCGATTCCCAAACCCTGGCAGGCGCGGATGATCCGCACGGCGATCTCGCCTCGGTTGGCGACCAGCGCACGGGTGACAGACATCGTGGCGACTCCCTCAAGGCTGCACGTAGAACAGCACCTGGCCGAACTCGACCACCGCCGCGTCCTCCACGCACACCTGCACCACGGTGCCCGACACCCCGGCCGGGATGGCGTTGAACAGCTTCATCACCTCGATCAGGCATACCGTGTCTTCAGCAGAGACGCGATCTCCTATCTTCACGTACGGCGCCGAGTTCGGATCCGGGCGGCTGTAGAAGCGACCCATGGTGCTCGCCTTGACGGGCAGCCAGCCTGGCTGTGGCGCGGAAGCGGTCTGGCCTGCCGCAGGCGCCACCGTCGCGGCCGCGGCTACCGGTGCGGCTGCCGGTACGGCTACCGCAGGCGCAATGACCGGCGCTGGAGCGGCGATCGCAGGCACCGTCCCCACGGCGGCTGATGCTGCCGGCAACTGGCCTTTGCCGATGGTCACCTTGATGCTGCCGACGTCGATCTGGAGGTATTCGAAGTTGGACTTGTCGAGGGTCTCGACCAGGCTGTTGATCTGCCTGATGTCCTGATCGGTGAGAAAGTCGAATTGCTGGCTCATGCTGTCTCCGGTTCTTGTAGGTTGGGATGAGGCAGGCTCACGCCTGCATGCTCACAGTCTTGTCGCCCCGGCGGATCTGGATGTACTTGACGCTACGAGACTGGCCGAGCTTCTCGATCAGCGCGCGAAGGCCCTGCGTGCCCTGACCTTCGAGCCGGCGACGGCGTGCCTCGCGCATCTGCGCGACCTGCTCGGCACTGGTGAAGAAGTTCAACAGCAACTCGTCGTCCGATACGCCTGGTCCGCCGTACTGCGCACGCAGTTCCAGCAGACTCGGCTGCGTGTAGGTCTGTGCGGCCAGTTCCTTGGCGCGCGGTCGCCCGAGGATCTTGTCCCGCACGTCGGGGTGGATCGACTCGCTCTCCTCCCCGCCCCAGCCACCGGCGGCGTACTGGATGATCTCGTCGGAGACCTGCTTGTAGCGTTCGCCGGTGACCACGTTGAGCACCGCCTGCGCACCCACAAACTGGGAGTAGGGCGTGACCATGATCGGAAAGCCGAAGTCGGTGCGGACCCGCGCTATCTCTTCCAGCACCACGGGCAGCTTGTCCGCGAGCCCTGCAGCGCCGAGCTGGAAGCGCAGGTTGGAGATCATGCCGCCGGGCACCTGATGCTGGTAGTGGGTCACGTCGTAGGCCGCCGGGATGCCCAGGGGCAGTCCCTCGCGCAGCGCGATTTCGCGGAAATGGGTCTCCACGGGCCGCAGCAGAGACTCGTCGATCTTTGGGTCGTGGCCCATGGCGCGCGCGTTGCGCGCCACGTCGAACAGCGATGGGTTGGACGACGACTCTGCAAGTGGCGGAATCGCGGCGTTGATGATATGGACGCCGCTGCGGATGGCTTCCAGCGTGCACAGCAGGCCCAGACCGGTGTTGCAGTGGGTATGGAACTCGACCGGGATTGCGCCGGCGTTCTCCAGCACGATGGGTGCGAGCGTGCGGACGCGCTCCGGGGTAAGCAGGGCGCCGGGGTCCTTGAGGCAGATTCGATGCGGCTTGAGCCTGGCCGCCTCGCGAGCGCGCTTCGCGTAGTACGCGTCCGAGTGCTTATCGGACAGCGAGAAGATCAGATTGACGATCACGTCGATCCCGACCTTTCTGGCTCGGGCCATGTTCTTCTTCCAGCCGGCCGGCGTGTTTGAGGAGTCCGACAGCCGGATCTGGCGGATGCCCATGGCGGCCATGCGTTCGTACCAGAGATCCTCGATAGCGTCGGGCGTGATTTGGAATGCGGCCAGCTGGCGGCCGCGAATCATGCGCAGCGGTGTCTTGTCGATCCGCTTGCGCACCTCGACCAGCCGCTCCCACGGATCCTCCTGAAGGTCGCGGATCATCTTCTTCTCGAAGCTTGTCGCCATGATCTCGATGGCGTCGAATCCACCGTCGTCCAGGCGCTGCGCGATGGGCAGGATCATGTCGGTGCGCATGCCGATCGCCCACAGACTCTGGGAGCCATCGCGCACTGTGGTGTCCACGAAGCGAATCTCGCTCATGTTGTCTCCTTGTTCGGTCGAAGACTGTAGGAAGGGACCCACCCGCAACACAATCGACGAGCCGTATCCGCGTCATCCACGCGACGAATGGGGCAGCCCCCACGCGTGCGCGAGCACAACGGCCGCGTCGGCGGAATGCACACGGTTCCCGGTCCGTGTGCAGCGGTGCGCAGGTGTTGACCTGACGATCAAGATTGATTCACGTCAAAGAGGTCCTGGCATCTTCGAATACCGGGGTGCGCGGGAGCGCGGCAATCGTGCGCACGCGATGACCGAACAGGAGGCACGTATGACCCTTGCCCGCCATCACCGGCTGCTTCAAGCGCTGGCCGTCTTCACGACCCTTCTTGCTCACATCGCGTTCGCGCAGAACTATCCGGCCAGGCCGGTGCGCATCGTGGTCCCCTTCACCACGGGAGACAGTAGCGACGTGCTGGGCCGGGTGCTGGCGCAAGAGCGTACGACCATTCAGCTGTTGAGCTTCACATTGACGTTAACGTTCTTCACGTGGGTGAACTCGAAAAGCTCATCCTTGGACTCCTCGCGGCCGAGCCCGGACTGCTTGATGCCGCCAAAGGGCGTGCCCAGGAAGTGGGACGAGCAGTCATTGATCCAAAGGTAGCCGGCCTGCACGCGCGCTGCGTTTCGGTGCGCGGTCTGCAGGTCTTGTGTCCAGATCGATCCGGTCAGCCCGAAAGGCACGCCGTTGACGGCTGCGAACAGCGCATCCTCGTCGCGCCAGCTCAGCACCGATAGCACCGGACCGAAGATTTCCTCGCGAGCGATCCGCATCTGCGGCGTCACCCCGACGAATACCGTCGGCTCTACGAAGAAGCCGTTCTTCAGCGCCGGATCGTCGGGATGACGGCCGCCCGTCACGAGCGTCGCGCCGTCCGCGCGACCGGCATCGACGTAGTGCAACGTCCGCTCGTACTGGTCGCGGCTAACGAGCGCCCCCATCGTTGTGCGCATGTCGGTGGCGAGGCCCGGCCGGTGGGCCGCGGCCAACCGGGCGAGCATGGAATCGACGAAGCGGTCGTGCAAGCTCTCGTGCAGGAACAGACGGCTCGTCGATCCGCACGACTGTCCACACCAGGTGAAATTCATGCCGCGGACTGCGCCGTCGACGGCCGCGTCGAAGTCGGCATCGGGGTGCACGATCATGGCGTTCTTGCCGCCCAACTCGAGCACCGTGCGCTTGAGCGTGTCGGCCGATGCGCGCAGCACGGACTTGCCGGCTGGCACGCTGCCGATGATGCCCACCGCCGCCACGTCGGGATGGCTGGCCAACGCAGCGCCTGTATCGCGCCCGCCAACCACGCAGTTGAGCACCCCGGGCGGGAAGACGCCCTCGAGGAGTTCCATCAGCCGGATCGTCGACAGCGGCGCCTGCTCCGGCGGCTTGACGATGACGGTGTTGCCGGCTGCCAGCGGCGCGGCGATCTTGCCGGCAGCGAACATGAACGGATGGTTGAAGGCGCAGATGCGCACTACCACGCCGATCGGCTCGCGCACGGTGTAGTTGAGCGAGCCGTTGGCGGTCGGGATGGTCTCACCCTTGAGCTCGAGGACGAGGCCGGCGAAATACTCCAGCTGGGTTGCTGCCACCTCGGCATCCATCATCATCGCGCGCACCGGATTGCCGCAGTCGGCGGCATCGATCAGTGCCAGATCAGCCGAGTGCTCGCGCAGCCGCTGCGCGGCTTCGCGCAGACGTCGGGCCCGCTCCAGCGGGGGCGTGCGTGCCCATGCCGGCAATGCGGTGCGCGCGGCCCGCACTGCTGCATCCACCTCGGCCGGACCGCCGAACAACACATCGCCCAGCGGTTCGCCGGTGGAGGGATTGATGCTTGTCATGGCCTGCGCACCGGAGGGCGCATGCCATTGACCATTCCAGTACAGGCCGCGTTCGTGCGGCAGTACGGTCGCCACATGGGCGGACAGATCGTGTTGGGTGGTGTCGGTCACGGTGGATCCTCTCGGGTCTCACTTGTCGTGGTGGCTGCGCGTCATGCCAGAGGACATCGACGGCGTGTAGCCCGGCGTCACGTGCACATCGACGACGACGTTCGCGCCGTCGAGCACCGCTCGAACCGCGAGCGTCATGACCTCGTCGAGTTCCTCCGGCTTGCGCACTGGCCCGAAGCCGACGAGCCCCTGGCCGCGCGCGATCGTCGCCAAGTCGGGTTCCGGGTCGCCGATGCGCTGGCCAATCCACCGGTTTTCCACCGGTCGGCCGCGGTCTTTGGCGACCCGCTCCTGGTGAAGCTCGTCGTTGAAGAACGAGCGGTTGTTGCAGACCACGGTCAGCAGCGGTACGCCCGCGTTGGCGCCGGTCCAGAAGGCGCTCGCGCCCATCATGTAGTCGCCATCGCCTATCACCGCCACCGGCAGCCTGCCGCTGCCTTTGAGCGCAAGCGCCGCGCCCACGGCCATGCCGGGGCCGGAGCCGATGCCGCCGCCGCCGTCGTAGCCGAGGTAGTCCAGCGGATGCTCGAAGTCCCAGAGGTCGCCGGACCATCCGAGCGGCAGGCGGATGAGGCACGGGCGGTGTCCCGCAGTCGCGCGCTGCAGCGACTGCGCCATGCCGGCGATGCTGATACTGCCGTCGGGACCATGCGCCGGTGCCGGCGTTGTCGGCGGACGCGGCGGCGCCTCTGCCTGGCGTGGCGTAATCGCCGCCAACAGCGCATCGACAGCCTGGGCCGGCTCGCACTGGAGAAAGGCGTCGACCGGCGGCAACGCCTGGTGATCCTGGCTCCAGCCGCGATGGTTGTGGTGATCGACCGATGCCTGGATCACTCGGCTGCCCACAGGCTCGGCGCCCCAGGCTTGCTTCAGCGTCCCGCCCAGGTCCCACCAGTCCAGGCTGAGCACGACATCAGCTTGCTTGAGCACGGCGGCCGACTGCGGCGAGAGGAAGAAGCCTGGCGCGGCAGCATGCAGCCGATGCGAGGTCGGAAAGGCAGCGCCGACCTTCAGATCCGTCATCACTTGCGCGTTGAGCTTTTCAGCGAGTTGGCGGCGCTTGTTCCAGTCGGCCTCGTCTCTCGATACGCGGCCCATCAGAATCACCGGACGGCGGGCGCTGGACAGCCACTGCGCCGCCTCGCGAACGACAGCCGCCGGCGGCTCGGCCGGGGGCGGCGCCTTGTAGCGGGCCGGATCGGGCAGGGGCACTCTGCCGGGCAGCTTGCTTTCCTGCAGCCCCGCGTCGAAGCAGACGTAGGTCGGTCCCTGCGGCGCTGTGGTGGCGATCTGCAGAGCGCGCAGCAAGGCTTCATGGGCGGCGGCGACGGAGGCCGGCTGCGCATCCCACTTGATGAAGTCGCGGACGAGGGCACCCTGATCCTGCGCGGTATGCAGCCAGTCGATCCACGGTCGCCGCTTGGCCGCATCTACGGGGCCGGTGGCACCGAGCACCAGTATCGGGATGCGATCGTTCCAGGCGTTGTAGATCGCCATCGAGCCGTGCATCAGGCCGACATTGCTGTGCAGGAAGGCCGCAAGCGGCCGGCCTGTCACCTTTGTGTAGCCGTGGGCGATGGCGACCGCATGCTCTTCGTGCAGCACTACGAGCATTTGGGGCCGCTCGTTGCCGAGGTGGTTGACCAAGCTGTCGTGGATGCCGCGAAAGCTCGATCCGGGGTTCAGCAGCACGAACGGGATGTTCAGCGCGCGGATCATCTCCGCGATGGAATCGCTGCCCCAGACTTCCTTTGATTCGGATGAGGGTGCCGGAATGTCGCGTCGGATTTCGGGCGTTGAACGCGAGGTCACATAGGTCTCCAGGAGGAAAAGTCGATGGATCGGCCGTAGGTACGTCGAGAAAGTTGTTCAGTCCAGGCGGATTCCCAACTCCTTGATGAGAGGGGCGTAGCGTGCAGTCTCGACGCGAATGGTCTCGAGGAACTGCTCCTGCGACGATCCGACCGCCTCCAATCCCAAGACCAGGAGCTTCTCGCGCACGTCAGGCATCGCCATTACGGCCTGCGCGTCGGCGAGGATCTTTTTCTGGATGGCCACCGGGGTTGCCGCCGGGGCCGACAGGCCTAGCCAGACACGGACCTCGAAGTTTCGTAGGCCGAGTTCGTGCAGTGTCGGCACGTCGGGCAGGGCCGGCGACCGTTCCAGGCCGGTCGTCGCCAGCGCGTGGAAGCGGCCGGAGCGAATGTGCGGCACGTTCGGCGCGATGCCATCGACGCTCGTTTGAATCTCGCCCGAAAGCATTCCCTTGACGACGTCGGCGCTGCCCTTGTACGGGACGTATGCCAACTTGATGTCGGCCGCGCGGTTGAGCATCTCGCCAGCCAGCTGGGTCGAGATCGTGCCCGAGCCGTAGTTGATCTGCCCGGGCTGCGCCTTGGCCAGCTTGATCAGTTCGGTAAGCGACTTCGCCTGGATGCGGTCATTGGTCAGCACGACCAGCGACTGGGTCGCGAGCATCGTAATGTTGGCCAGATCCGTCAGCGGCTGGTAGGGCAGCTTGCTGAACAGGGCGGGGTTCATCGTGAGGGTCGAGTCGATTGGCATGAACAGCGTCAGGCCGTCCGCCGGAGCGCGGACCGCCTCCATCGCGCCGATAACGGTCGATCCCCCGGGCTTGTTCTCGACTATGACCTGCTGGCCCCAACGCTCGCCCAGCTTCTGTGCGACCACGCGGCCGAGCACGTCCGCCGGCCCGCCGGCGGGAAAGGGCACTATCAGCCGCACCGGCTTGCCGGGATACGTCTGCTGGGCCCGGGCTAGGAAAGGCGCGGCGGCAAGCGCCAGCAACGCGCGGCGGCGGTCAAACCACGGTACGTCGATCACGGCCTGTCTCCTCTTTGTCGTGAGCTCATGCGGAAGCGAGTGCGGATGCTAGGCAGCCGAGGTTCATTGATCAATCTTGAGTGACTAATCAATGATTGAGCCGCGCTGACGACCGCGGCGGCGCCATCGGCGAGCAGCTCGGGGTGTCGCAGCCGAAGTGCCGCCAAGCGGCGCGCGAGGTGTGGAGCAGGGTTGCCGGGCTGCGCAGTGAGCCGCGGCTGGGTCGCCTCAGAACGTTGGACAATCAGCGGGCGGCTCGTCCCTGATAGCGCCGACGGAGCTCGGCGTCATCAAGGGCCGCAACGTCCTCGCTCAATACGACTCGCGCGGCTCGACATGCACCCTGGGCTTGGCGGGGAAGCGAGTGGCCGGCCCGCGCGCCGCCGCATCGGCGCGCTTTGGCGCTGCCCGTGCGACCGCTACACGGCGGGCGGCGCCGACTCGAGCGCGGCGCCAGCACCGACATACTTCGCGCGTGGACGCAGCAGCGATCCGGTGAGGCGCTGCTCCTGCACGTGGGCGACCCAGCCGGCCGTGCGCGCCAGCACGAACAGCGCTCCCGCGGCATATCGCGACAGACCCATCGCGCGCACAAGGAGCGCCACGGCCAACTCATGCCGGGGATGCAGCGAGAAGCGCTCCTCCATCTCCTGCAGGAAGCCGAAGACCGGTGCCATCTGGCGTGCGCCGACCGTCCGCTGGCGGGCAATTTCCAGCAGAAGCTTTGCGCGTGGATCGCCGTGCGGGTATAGCGGGTGCACGAAGCCGGGGACGGCAGCGCCTCGCGCATGGAATTCGAGTGCGCGCGCGACGAGCGCCGGCCGCGTCCTTGCGCTTTCCAGGAGTTCGCCCACGCGGTTGTAGAGTCGCCCCACCTCCATGCCGGAGCTCGCGCACAGCGCCGAGGCGATGCAACTGTGCAGCGTGCTGCCGCTCGAGGCGGCGACGCGTGCAGTGAATGCGCCGGGCGACAGTTCATGATCCGCGATCATGATCAGGATCGCTTCGATCGTGCGGCGGTTCTCGTCCGTCGGCGCGACGCCTAGCGCGCGCAACAGGCCCTGGGAGATCGTCTGGCCGTCGAGCATCGGCACGTAGCGTTCGCCAGGAGTGCTCAGGCCGCAGCATCCCACCAACGTCTGGATAATCTGGCGCGCCGCATCCAGCGTTTGCCCGCTGCGAATGCGATCGGCAATCGTGCCGCGCCCGACACCCAGATGCAACGTCACCAGCGCGAAGACCTCAAGCAACTGGTCGCTGTCTCGCAACGACGGAAGCGACCTGGTGAGTCGACGCAGATCGTGATTCGATTTCACGATGGGCCACACGCCGTTCTCGTGCCACATGCCCGTCCACAGCAGTTCGGCCACGGCCTCAAATGAGGCACCCTGGCGCACCAGGTCGCAGGAGAGCTTGCCGCGGTATCGAGGGCCCTCCTGCGTGATCTCGGTGATCGTCGTCGGGACGATCGGCTCGCCCCAGTTCATCGCGGAGGCGGCCACGGCGCCGTGTCCTGATCGGGCCAGGGAACGCGCTGCCATCTTCTCGATGTCGTCCCGCAGGTATAGCCGGTCGCGGCGGCCCGGCTGGCGCATGCTGCGGATCCAGCCGCGACTCACGTACGCGTAGAGCGTCTGCTGGCGGATACCCAGCATCGCCATCGCCTCCGGCGCGCTCGCATAGTTCTTGGTCGGCGGGCTTTCCAAGGGAGCGACGGAACGCTTTGACATTGAATTGTTGCTCAAGATTGATCAATACCGAATGGTCGCGTATTGTCGCCCGCGAAACAAGCGCCTCGGGCACGCTGCGGGCCGCCGCGTGAGGAACAGGAGACATCGTTGACCTACCGACTTGGCATCGACATCGGTGGCACCTTCACCGACCTGTCGCTGCTCGACGAGGCAACTGGCCTCGTGCATACCCACAAGGTTCCGAGCACGCCGCGGTCGCCTTCGCAGGCCGTAGCCACGGGTATCGTGCAACTGATCGAGCGCCTGGGTGCCAGTGCGGACCGCATCAGCAGCTTCGTCCATGGCACGACGATTGGCCTGAACGCGGTGCTCGAGCGGCGCGGCGCCCGGGTGGCCCTGGTGGTCTCTGCGGGCAATCGCGACCTGCTCGAACTGGCGCGATTGCGCAAACCCAACCAGTTTGATTTGCGCTCGGCCGTCCCGGAGCCCCTGGTGCCGCGTCGTCGCGTCGTCGAACTGCCAATGCGGCTGGACCGCGATGGGCGCCTGGTGAACCTGCCCGGCGACGAAGCGTTCGACGCCTGCGCTGCGGCGCTGCGCGCGATGGACGTGGAGGTGGTGGCCGTCTGCCTGCTCAATGCCTTCGCCGCACCGGCGCATGAGGCAGACGTCGAGGAGCAACTGCGCAGACGGCTGCCGGGCGTGATGGTCTCGCGTTCAACGGCGCTGTGGCCGGAGGCGCGCGAGTACGAGCGCGGCATCGTGACCGTACTCAACGCCTACGTGCAGCCCATCATGAGCCGCTACGTGCAGGCGCTCAAGGATGATGCTGAACGAATCGGCCTGCGGACCAAGCTGTACCTGACGCGCTCGAACGGTGGCGTAATGGGCGCGGAGACCGCAGCGCGGCTTCCGGTCCATACCTTGCTGTCCGGGCCGGCTGCCGGCGTGGTCGGGGCCGCGTTCATCGCGCGGTCGGGAGGCGTCCTCGAGGCGGTGACCTGCGATATCGGCGGCACGAGCGCCGACGTTTCGATCATCCGCAGTGGCGAGCCGGTGCACTCGACCGATGCGGGCATCGGCGACTTCCCGATCGTGATGCCGGCGGTGGACGTCTTCGCAGTGGGTGCTGGTGGGGGATCGATCGCGCGTTTCGATTCACTGGGCTTGCTCAAGCTGGGACCGCAGAGCGCTGGCGCCGTGCCGGGGCCGGCGGCGTACGGGCAGGGGGGGCAGCAGCCGACGATGACAGACGCCTACCTGCTCTGCGGCTTCCTGGATCCGGATCGCTTCCTCGGGGGCACGATGCGCCTGCGTCGCGAACTGGCCGAGGCGGCGTTGATGCCGATTGCGCAGCGGCTCGGCATCGACGTGATGTCGGCGGCGGAAGCGGTGCTCTCGTTGGGCACGTCGAACATGTCTACGTCGCTGTTGCCGATGCTCACCAAACGCGGTATCGATCCCCGCGACTTCACGCTGATTCCGTACGGCGGCGCTGGCGCGACGCATGCCTGCCTGCTCGCGGAAGACCTGGGCATGACGCGCATCCTGGTGCCGCCGTCGCCAGGCACGCTCTGCGCGCTCGGCGCGATGATCGCAGACCTCAAGGCCGACTACATTCGCAGCGTGCGCTGCCGCTTGGCTGAGTTGCCCGACGTCGAGCTTCGTGACATCTTCTCGACCCTGGAGATGCAGGCGCGCGCATGGCTGGAAGGTGAGCGCGCCGACGTTGACGCCGTCGTGCTCGAGTGCGCCGCCGACATGCGCTATGCGGGCCAGGCCTTCGAACTGGAGGTTGCACTGGACGGCGCACCGTCAACACTCGATGGTGAACGTATCGCGTCCGCGTTCGCGGCGACCTATGCCGAGCTCTACGGCGCGGCGCAACCCGATGGCGATATCGAGGTCGTCAACCTACGCGTCCATATTACCGGGCGTCGTCCGGCTTTCGCGCTGGCCGAACTACCCGAAGCGGCGACGGGCTCGACACCGGCACCCGCTGGCGTGCGCCGCATCCGATACGGCGGCGCGAACCATGAGGCGCGTGTCTACCGGCGCGATGCGCTGCTTGCGGGCCACTGCTTCGACGGCCCTGCGATCGTCGAGCAGTTCGACACCACGACGGTGGTCGGGCCCGGCTTCCGTGCGGCCGTGGACCGCCGGGGTGCGCTGCTTCTCACCCTCATCCCGACATGAAGAACGTCAACGCAGCGCAACTGGCCTTGCGCACAGAACCGATTCTGCTGGAGGTGCTGATGCAGCGCTTCCGGGCTGTAGCCGAGGAGATGGGCTATGCCCTGCAGCGGACTGGCTACACCGCGTTCGTGAACGAGACCGCCGACCTGGGCGTTGCGCTGGTCACGCCCGAGGGCGAGATTTTCGGCTACCCCGTCTCGATCGGCATCTCGATGTTCGCCAACCTCGACTTCGGCGCCGTCATCCGATCGATGGACAGCTACGACGAAGGGGATGTCGTCTTCTACAACGATCCGTACACCACGGCGGGCGTAGCCTCGCACCTGCCGGACGTCAACATGCTTGCTCCCATGTTCCACGGCGGCAACCTGGTGTGCTTCGCGTTTGCCTATGTCCACTCCACCGACATCGGCGGCAACGTGCCGGGCAGCCTGTCGCCGAGCCACCGGGAAGTTTTCCAGGAGGGCTTGCGCATCTCACCCGTCAAGCTCTACCGCAAGGGGGAGGTCAATGCGGACGTGCTGCGCTTGCTGCTGAACAACGTGCGTGTGCCGGCCGACAGCGCAGGCGACCTGATGGCGATGCGCACTGCGCTGCAGGTCGCGCAGCGGCGCGTGAAGGAACTGGCGGACCGCTATGGCACCACCGCTTTGCGCGGTGCGATGCTCGATGCGCTCGACTACAGCGAACGGAGGGCGCGGCAGGTCATCGCCCGCATGCCAGACGGTACCTACCGGTTCAGCGACTACCTCGACGACGATGTCGCATCGCTGCAGCCTATCAAGCTGTGCGCCGCCGTAACGATCGAAGGCGACCGGCTGCACGTCGACTTCGCGGGCACCGAGGTGCAGGTTCCGTCCGCATTCAACATCTTCAGCTGCGGCCAGCCCCACCCCTGGCTGGTCTACAAGCTGATGTTCCTGCTGCTGACGCTGGAACCCGACATTCCCGTCAATGCCGGTCTGCTGCGCCCGGTGACGGTATCGGTTCCGGAGGGCAGCATTCTCAACTGCCAATTCCCAGCGGCCGTGGGCTTGCGAACCACCACCGGCGTGCGGGTGCAGGATGCGATCTTCGGCGCGCTGGCTCAGGCCGTAGAGGGTCTGGTGCCGGCCTGCGGCGCCGGCACCATCGCGCCGGTCGTCTTCGCCGAGCGCGATGCGGGCGGTCGGCTCGTCGTGAACGTGCTCGAGCCGATGTCCGGCGGCACCGGCGCACATGCACAGGGCGACGGGCTCCATGCGCGGGACGTCGTCGATATCGCGAACCTGCGCAACAGCCCCATCGAGTCGGTAGAGCGAAAGGCGTCGGTGCGTGTGCGCGGCTATGGCCTGCTGACCGATTCGGCCGGTGCCGGGCGCTGGCGCGGGGGCTGTGGAACATTCCTCGAGTTCGAGGTGCTGGCCTCCGAATGCACGGTGACGGCGCGGGGCATGGAACGCCACCGCTTCCGCCCCTGGGGCCAGGCCGGTGGGCACTGCGGCGCCGGAGGACGCGTGACACTAAAGCGGGCGCCGAGCGCCCAGCCTGAAGACATCGGCAAGATCGATCTGCTGCGCCTGCATCGCGGGGATGTCCTGCGCATCGAGATCGCAGGCGGCGGTGGTTATGGCGACCCGCTGCAGCGCGAGACGTGGCGCGTCACGGCAGATGTCCTCGACGGTTTCGTCAGCGAAGGCGAGGCGCACGAAGTCTATGGCGTGGTGATGCGCGGCGGCGAGGTCGATGAAACGGCGACTGCGCGCCTGCGCGACGAGAAGGCGAAAGCGGTGTCATCGATTTCGCGCTTCACCTTCGACTCGGCCCGGATGGCCTACGAGGCCGACTGGTCCGAGCGCGTCTGGCAGCGCTATGTCGAGCGCCTCTATGCGCTGCCGGCGACGGTGCGAGGCGAAGCCCGCGCACGGGTGTGGCGGGCGCTCGAGGATCTTCGCAGCGCTGGCGGCGGACTCTCGCCTCAGGACGTGGACTCGGCATGCGACCGAATGGTCGCCCAACTCGGCGCCTGACCGCGATGCTGCCGCCCATCGACTACGGAACCTGGGGCCGGCTCGGCATCCTGCTGCCCTCCGGCAATACCGCTGCCGAGCCACAGTTCTCGGCTGCGCGACCCGAAGGGCTCGCAATCCATTGGACACGACTGCCTCTGACGGGAAGCAGCGAGGCCCAGTTGCGGGCCATGGCCGACGGAGTGGAGGGCGGAGCCAGGCTGCTGCATGATGCACACGTTGGCCTGATCGCCTTCCATTGCACGGCTGTCAGTACCTGGGCGCCGGAGCTCGAGGCGGAGATCCTGCAGCGCATCACCGCGGCGTCGGGCTGCGACGCGGTGGCGACGTCCCAGGCGCTGGTGTCCGGGCTTCAGGCGTTGGGCGCACGCCGCATCGTGATGGTCTCGCCCTACGTCGAGCACATCGCGCGCCGTGAGGAACGCTTCTTCGCCGAACGTGGATTCGATGTACTGGCTTCATATTTCCTTGGCATTGGCGACCCGCACGAGATGCTGGCCGTCCCACCGTCGCGATGGTCGGAACTTCTGCGGGCATCTGCCGACGATCGGGCTGACGCCTATGTGCTCAGCTGCACCGCCGTTCGTGGCTGGGAGGCCGTAGACGAGGCGGAGGCCGCGTTGCAGCGACCCGTGATCACGAGCAACTCGGCGATGCTGTGGTACGCCTGTCGGCGCCTCGGGCATGCATCGGCACTGCCGTCGTGCGGGCGACTCGGCGGCAGTGCGCTGTAGCGATGACGCCATGCGCCGCCTTCGCCGGGACGACATCGTCCGCCTGAATCCTCTTTCATCCACTGACCGCCATCTTTCATGAGCAGTCCATCATCCGGCGTCGCCCTCGTCACCTCCGACTTCATCCTCGACCCATGGCTCGACAAGATTGCCGACCAGCTGCGAGGCCGGGGCTTCGACGTGTTGCGGGGGCCACCCCAAAAGCCGCCGGCGAAGACCCGGTTCCAGGGCGAGGACCTCGACCGCTTCTTCGGCCGTTCCGATCTCGTCGTCACGACGACGCGCACGATCATCAGCCGTGAGGCGCTGCAGGCGGCTTCACGGCTGCGGGCCGTGGTGTTTCCGACGATCGGCACGGAGTCGATCGACCTGCAGGCCGCCGACGAACTGGGCATCGCCGTGGCTCACGGCCCGACGCCGGAGAACTTCAACTCGATGGCAGAGTCGACGGTGCTGCTGATGCTCGCGCTGCTGTACGACCTGCACGGCACCGAGCGCAACCTGCGGGAAAACCTGCCGCGGCCTCGCATGATGAAAGCCCGCATGCTGATGGGCAAGACGGTCGGGCTGATCGGCCTGGGTCGAATCGGACGCGGCGTGGTCGAGCGCCTGCGGACCTGGGGCGTGCGGTTCCTCGTGTCAGACCCCTACCTGCCGGCTGATGCGCTGCCGCAGGGCGCACAGGCTGTCGACCTCGACACCCTCCTGGCCAGCAGCGACATCGTCAGCATCCACACCACGTTGACGGATGAGACGCGCCACGTGATCAATGCGCGCACGCTGGCGCGGATGAAGCCCACGGCCTACCTCATCAACACGGCGCGTGGCGGGACGATCGACGAGTCCGCACTCGTCAAGGCGCTTGCCGAGCGGCGCATCGCCGGTGCCGCGCTGGATGCTTTCGAGCTGGAGCCCCTGCCGGCGGACCACCCGCTGCGCAGCCTGGATAACGTCATCCTCACGCCGCACATGGTCGGACATACCCAGGAGATCTTCGATGCCATTCCCTTCGCTGCGATGGAGAACATCGACCGCCTGCTGCGCGGAGAGCCTCCGCTGTACTTCCGCAACCCGCCGATACTGGATCGCTGGCGCGCGCGGCTGGCCCGGCTGCCGCTGGCCTGAGTCCGCGACGTCCCGCACGCTGAGGATGACACGATGAATGAAGCGATGAACGCCGCACCTTCTCCGGGTCTGATCGACGACCTCGTCGATGCCAACCACATCCTGTTCCACCAAGGCGTCGTCGACGCGTTCGGCCATGTCAGCGCGCGCCATGACGGCGACCCGTCGCAGTTCCTGATGGCGCGCAATCTCGCCCCGGGATTGGCGACGGCCGCGGACATCTTGGCCTATCACGTGGACACTGGCGAAGCTGTGCAACCGGATCCGCCGCGCTTGTATCTGGAGCGGTACATACACAGTGAAATCTATCGGCTGCGTCCCGATGTCATGGCCGTAGTGCACAACCACTCGCCGGCCGTGCTGCCATTCACCGTGTCTCGCCGGGCGCGCTTTCTGCCGGTGTGTCACATGTGCGGTTTTTTGGGCGCCGGCCCGCCGATCTTCGAGATTCGACAGCATGCCGGCGACGCAACCGACCTATTGATCCGCAACCGGGCGCTGGGTACCGCGCTGGCGAAGTCCCTTGGCTCGGGGCGCGTGATTCTCATGCGAGGCCATGGCTGTACGGTGATTGGCGAATCGGTGCGGATCGCCGTCTACAGGAGCGTCTACACCGAAGTCAACGCCAAGTTGCTTCAGCAGGCGTTGACGCTCGGTGATCCGGTCACGCTCACCGAGGGAGAGGCCGAGGCCGGCCGTGTGTCGAACGAGGGTCAGGTGCATCGCCCGTGGGAGTTGTGGCGCACGCAGGCCCGGGCAGCCCGGCAGGAACACTGACGCGCAGCGGATTGCTGTCGGCTGCCGAGGCCTTGCTGCACGTCTCGTTCCTGTCCATCGTCATGGTTGGCCCGTGTGTTGCGCCGGGCAGCGAGTCGCTCGGATTAAGTCACACTATGCCTATCGGAAACCGACCTTATCAGCATGAACTTCAAGACTAACGAGACTCTGGAGATGGCCATGCAACGCAACGTCCGCGACGCGCTGATGGAGGACGTCGGGTGTGGCGACTGGACCGCGATGCTCGTGCCGGGCGACCGGCGAGCTCGCGCACTCGTACTTGCCAAGGAGAGTGCCGTAGTGTGCGGCCGTCCCTGGTTCGACAACTGCATCCTGAATCTGGACCCGGACGCATCGATCGAGTGGTCCTGTGAGGAAGGTAGCGAGGTCGCTGCGGGAACGGTAGTTTGCCGCATCCATTCAGTCGCGAGGGCTCTGTTGAGCGCGGAGCGTGCGGCATTGAACTTTCTGCAGATGATGTCGGGTGTAGCGGGCATCACTCGACGCTACGTCGAGGCGATCGACGGCGTGTCCCCGAATCCGCGCGGCTGTGCTTTGCTGGATACGCGCAAGACCCTCCCCGGGCTTCGCCAGGCGCAGAAGTACGCCGTGCGCATCGGCGGTGGACGGAACCACCGGATGGCGCTTTGGGACGGCATCCTCGTCAAGGAGAACCACATCGCGGCCGCCGGGGGCATCGCCGCGGCCCTTGATGCTGCGCGTGCGCTGCGATCAGGCGTAGACATCCAGATCGAGGTAGAAAACCTCGACGAACTCCGTCAGGCGCTCGATGCGGGCGCCTTGAGTATCCTTCTCGATGACTTCTCGTTCGACGACATGAAGACCGCGGTCGCGCTGAATGCCGGACGAGCCGAGCTTGAAGTCTCTGGTGGTGTTGACCTCGGAACCGTCCGTGCGATTGCTGCCACTGGTGTCGATCGAATCTCGATTGGCAAGCTGACCAAAGATGTGAAGTCTGTCGATCTGTCGATGCGGTTCGTGGAGTGACGAGCTTTTCGCTTGGCTCATCGGGATAGGCGGCTGGCTGACGGGACACGCGCATGGGGTAGGCGGTTACAGCCGATCGAGCTGAACGACAATGCAACACATGATGCCGAAGCTGCCGCCCGATGTTGTAGCGTTCCTCGCTCAACACAAGGTCATGACATTGGCCACGTATGGGCCGGACGGCCCCTGGGCATCTGCAGTGTTCTACGCCGAGGACAAGGATGGCCTCGTTTTTGTTTCGAAGCCCAGCAGTCGCCACGGACGCAACCTCGCAGATGCGAATCATTGCGCAGCTACGATCCAATCGGAAGTGGACGATTGGCGTGCGATTCGCGGCATCCAGCTTCAAGGTAGTGTCGAGTTGCTTGTTGACGACGCACTCTCAACAGCGCAGCAGCGCTACGGTGAGAAGTTTCCATTCGCGCGGCGGGGAGACGCGGTAAGCGCACTGCTGACTGCGCTTGCGAAGGTGCGCTGGTATCGGCTGCACGTCCGACGACTCTGGTTCATCGACAACGCCCGCGGATTCGGCCACCGTCAATCCTTCGACGCGTGATCACGTGCGAGACAGCAAGCGGCGGCTCGGATCAAGTGCTGCCGATCGGACTCCAAGTCTGGTGCGACGCAGCATGCGGGTATCCGCGATCATGAGTTAGCGCCGGCGCTCCCCTCGCACGACTGGACATGTGATTCGGTCGTCGGCACCATGAGCAACCAAGACACTCATGTTGCAGCACACCAATGACTGATGCTCGAAGGCTCAAGCTGAACGACGTCGATCTCAATCTGCTGGTGGTCTTTCAGCAGCTCTTGCGAGATCGGCGCGTCTCCGCAGCCGCCGACGCCTTGCAGCTTTCGCAGCCGGCTGTCAGTTGCGCGCTGAACCGGTTACGCAAGGTTCTAGGCGACCAACTCTTTGTCCGGACATCGCGGGGAATGCAGCCGACCCCGTACGCAGAAGGACTAGCCGCGCCGCTGCTGGAAGCTCTGGGTGCGGCTGCGCGGCGCGGTAGCTGCTGCCATCTCTCCAGAGTTGCGGGAGTTCGGATACACCCCCGCAGCAGTGAACAGTGTCCGGCGCGATAGATGAGCCAATCTGACTTCGCCGCCTTATCCTGTGTTGTGGGGGTCCGTTGTCACGGCTTGATGACGACGTAGCCAGCACGCTCCAGCGTCCGTCGTGCCTTCGCGAGCGTCTTCTCTGATGCCGCGGGCTTGCGCATTGGCGGAGGGCGTCGCGGCGTCTCAACGCCACACCAGGCGCAGATTTCGAGGAATGTGCGATTGCCGAGTTGTGGTGTGAGCTCGGGCGTCAGCGCGCCAGCAGCGATTGCTTCCCGGACAGACTCCTTTGTCGCCAAGCCGCTAACCTTGATTGCATAGGCGCCCCTGGGGCTCAGACCCTTGAGCCAAGCGACAGTGTCATCGTGCGTGACCACGGGTCAATCGCGACGCAGTGAGTGAAGCAGGCGATCGACAAGCGTGTCGATGACCGATCGATACGCAGCCGAACTGCATGCCAGGTTGTTCAGCGATGGAGCGTCGATCTTCAAGCCGCTGTAGCGTCGAGAGAAGTGCCAGACTCCTGGTGGATGATGGGACCGCCGAGCGGCTTGATGCCATCAGTCTTGGCGGAATCGGGCGCCTCAGCGGCGGGGACCCGTCCTGGGACTTCATCAGCCCCGCCATCGCGCCACATAGCCGGATTCGCGAACACGACCGAGCACCCGGAACAGCTGTACAGGCCGGTGGGCCTCATGGCGCCGGCATCGTCACGCTCGATGACGCGGCGGTAACTGGTGGCGCCGCATAAGCGGCAGGCGTTGGGGAGGCGCATGGCTGGACGTTTATACAGCATCTGTCGTTGCCGGCCTAGGGGCGGCGCAGCCTGTGAGCGACCGGCTCAGGGCACGTGGAGTGTGCCCGGTAGCATCTGTCGCTCGGGCCAAGCGGCTTCGCAGGCATCGACGCCTCATCCTAGGGAAGTGAAGCCTCAACCTCACGGTCGAGGCTTCACTGAAGCGCCGTGCCCTTTCAGGCGACTTCTATCGATTTGGCCTGCATCCGCTCAGCGCTCCGTCGAAGAACGCTGGCTCGTCGACCAGCCACCGCATGACTTCGAGCCGCCAGGAGCTCGATGGCATTGAACTGCTTAGCCGGGCAACATACTCACGCATGAACTCTCGCGACATCCGCTCGGCACTACGAGCGGGACAGGCCTTGGCCGAGGTCGCGGCGAAGTCCAAGCATTCCCGTACCAGAGCGCGAGCAGAACTGAGCCTCACGGCAGGCATAGCGTGCGAACGCGCATACGAGGCCACGAGGACGGTGGCTACATCGCGTGCCGTCCCCGTATGCTTCGACCCGGCGATACCGCCTTGTTGATTCACTTGAACCTCATTTCCACACGGTCACAGCAACCGCACGGTGTGTAGCTACCTAGCTGGCAAGGCACTCGGCCAAGAACGGCTGATGCTCGATCAACACTGCGTAGAGAGCCAACCTCCAGTTCAGGCCCAAGGGTCTGCATTCGTTGCTAGCAGGGTTGTCCAGCGCGCCGCAGGCCCTAGCCTCGTGCTCCTCACGCCCGGGCTCATCTGGGAAGCGGCTTCCGCGAATGTCCCAGCGCTCCGCCCAGCCCCAATGAGCACCACAATGGTGCATCAGCAGGACCGATTCAACGCTCCGTCCAGCCGTCGCGAAGCACTCAATGGCCACCAGCGAAAGCCCGCGAAGTACTTAATGTCCAGGAAGGCGATGCCTCCCTCTTGGCGTTGCATTTGGTTACATCCGCTCCCGTTCAGCGGCACGCGTCGTGGCGCACCGGGTGGGTCGCGGGCTGTTCGGCGACGGTCCGGCGCGAGCACGTCCAGCGATTGGACTTGAGGCGGTTTCTCCTCTATGACTTGAGCATCGCGAGCAACCTATTTGTCAACGCGTCGGGCTCGCGCGGGGGCGTTAGCGACCAACTTAATGTCAAGTCGCCAGCGCGAAGTACTTAATGTCCAGCGGTGGACTTAATTGTCCAACTACAACGAGCGCGACGACTGGGACCTGTTCCGCGACACCGGCGTCGCGCACCTGATGAGCATCAGCGGCCTGCACGTCACGATGTTCGCCTGGCTCGCCGGCCTGGCGATCGGCGCGGCGTGGCGGCGCAGCGCGCGCCTGACGCTGGCCGTGCCGGCGCCGCTGGCGGCGCGCGTCGGCGGCCTGGCGGCGGCCGTCGCCTATGCCGTCGTCGCCGGCTGGGGCGTGCCGGCGCAGCGCACGGTGTGGATGCTGGCGACGGCGAGCCTGCTGCCGGTGGCCGGCGCGCGCTGGCCGTGGCCGCTGCTGCTGCTGGCGGCGGCCGTCGTCGTCTCGGCGCTCGATCCGTGGGCGCTGCTGCAGCCGGGGTTCTGGCTGTCGTTCGTCGCTGTCGCGCTGCTGATGGCGTCCGACGCCGGCGCGTCGCCTCAGGCGACGCCGCGGCAGGGCCGCCTCGCGGCCGCGCTCGGCGGCGCGCGACGCGGCCTGCGCACGCAGCTCGTCGCCACGCTCGGCCTGGCGCCGCTCACGCTCGTGTTCTTCGGCCAGGTGTCGCTGGTCGGCTTCGTCGCCAACCTGGCGGCGATCCCCGTCGTCACGCTGCTCGTCACGCCGCTGGCGCTGCTGGGCACGCTCGCGCCGCCGCTGTGGAGCGTGGGCGCATGGCTGTCGGCTGGGTTGTCCGACGCGCTGGGCTGGCTCGCCGCGCTGCCCGGGGCCGTGTGGTTCGCGGCGGCGGCGCCGCCCTGGGCGCAGGCGGCGGGCCTCGTCGGCGGCGCGCTCGCCGTCGCGCCGCTGCCGCGCTGGCTGCGCCTGCTGGCGCTGCCGCTCGTTTTGCCGCTGGCGTGGCCGGCGGCGGCGCGGCCCGAGTCCGGGCGCTACGAGCTGATCGCCGTCGACGTGGGGCAGGGCACGGCCGTCGTCGTGCGCACGCACCGCCACACGCTGGTCTACGACGCCGGCCCGCGCTATGCGCCCGGCAGCGGCGACGCCGGCGAGCGCATCGTGCTGCCGCTGCTGCGCGCGCTCGGCGAGCGCGCGATCGACCGCCTCGTGCTCAGCCATCGCGATGCCGACCACACGGGCGGCGCGGCGGCGCTGCTGCGTGCACTGCCGGTGCGCGCCGTGGCGTCGTCGTTCGACGATGCGCCCGCGCCGGCAGGCAATGGCGAGCGCTGCGCCGACGGCCAGCGCTGGGAGTGGGACGGCGTGCGCTTCGAACTGCTGCATCCGCCGCCGGGCGGCGCCGGCACCAAGCCGAACGCGCTGTCTTGCGTGCTGCGCATCGACGACGGCCGGCACCGCGCGCTGCTCGCCGGCGACATCGAGCGCGAGCAGGAGGCGCGGCTCGTCGCCGAGCACGGCGCCGCGCTGCGCGCCGACTGGCTGCTCGTGCCGCACCACGGCAGCCGAACGTCGTCGACGCCGGCCTTCCTCGACGCCGTGCAGCCGCGCGTCGCCGTCGTGCAGGCGGGCTACCGCAACCGCTTCGGCCATCCGGCGCCCGACGTGGTGGCGCGCTATCGCGAGCGCGGCATCGACGTGCGCGAGAGCGCCGCCTGCGGCGCCTACGTGTGGGCCGACGGCGTCGGCCGCTGCGAGCGCGCACGCGCGCCGCGCTACTGGCACGCGCCGGCGCAGTGATCAGTCGATGCCGAGCCCGACGCCGCGCGATCGGGCCCCGCGAACCCGCGTGTAACGCGAGGTAACGCCACCCCGCGCAGCCCTCGGTGAACGCGAGCGGGCCGCCGATTCGTGGGATAGTTCACGCCGTGGCCCCGGGGAAACAATCCCGTCGGAGCCGGATCCTTGCAGGAGCAGGCGATGAGGATGTCGTTCACGTCCCGCTCGCGCGATCTTCGCGGTCGCGCCGTGCGGCGCACCGTCGAATCGGTCGAGCCGGCGGCCGGCGTGGCTGCGGCCACGGTGCCGCTGGAAGCCGCCGCCGTCGACGAGCATGTCGACGAAGAAACGACGCGCCCGCCCACGGCGCGCGGCTGGTATGCCTCGTCACTCGACCTGCGGCACGGCCTCGAAGTCTCCGACGTGCCGCTCGACACGCTGCCCGACGACCTGATCAGCGGCTTCACCAAGTGGTGACGGCGCCGGCGTTGCGCCACCGAGGCTGACCCCGGCACGCGACGCTTCGCGCGCCACCGCGGCGCCGAGTTCGATGACGGCCATCGCGTAATAGCTCGACCAGTTGTAGCGCGTGATCGCGTAGAAGTTCTGCGTGCCCGCGACGTAGCTCGGCGGCGCCGCGCCGTTTTGCAACTCGACGAGCGCCAGCTTGCCGGCGTGAGCCTCGGCCTCGGGCGCGAGGCGTGCACCGCGGCGCGCGAATTCGGCGGCATCGAAGCTCGGCAGGATGTCGGGCTCGAGCAGTGCGGAGCGCTCGGCCGCGTCGGCGGGCGGCTCGACGGCGTAGTGCGTCGGCTCGCCCGGCACCCAGCCGAACTGCGCGAGGTAGTGCGCCACCGAGCCGATCACGTCGGCAGCGTTGCGGTGCAGGTCGATCTCGCCGTCGTGGTCGAAGTCGATCGCGAAGCGCAGCCAGCTGCTCGGCATGAACTGCGGCATGCCCATCGCGCCGGCGTACGAGCCCTTCAGCGCGAGCGGGTCGCGGTCCTCGAGGTGGCACAGCAGCAGCAGCTGCTCCAGCTCGTCGCGGAAGAACGCGCTGCGGTCGGAGCGCCCGCTCGGAAAGTCGAACGCCAGCGTGGCCAGCGCGTCGACGACGCGAAAGCTGCCCATCTGCTGGCCGTAGATCGTCTCGACGCCGACGATGCCGACGACGATCTCGGGCGGCACGCCGTACAGCGCCCGCGCCTTGGCCAGCCAGGCGACGTTGTCGCGCCAGAACGCGAGGCCGGCGCGCAGGCGCGCCGCGTCGATGAAGCGGCTGCGATAGAGCGCCCAGTTCTTCGCGACGCCGGCCGGCGGCGGCATGATGGCGCGCGTGACGGCGGGCACCTGGCGCGCGTCGGCGAGCACGTCGCGCACCCACTGCGCATCGAGCCCGTAGAGCACCGCCACCTCGTCGGCGAAGCGCTGCGCGTCGGCGCGCTCGGCATAGCGCGGGCCCTCGGCCGGCGGCGCCTTGCGGCCGGCGGCGCAGGCCGTGCCCAGCGCACACGCCAGCACCATCGCCGCCACTGCCTCGCACCACCGCCTGCGCATGGGCTCGATTATCGAGGCGCGCGGCGCATTGCCGTGTCGCGCAGCGAAGCGCGAAAGCCCGGCCACCAGTCGCGCGGCGGGCGGCGCGCGGCGGCGGGGCCGTAGCGCAGGCGATCGAGCGCGTCGAGCCGCGCCGCCGGCGCGTGCGCCGCGTCGCCGTGCACGTCGCGCAGCCGCGCCGCCAGCGTGCGCAGCGCCTCGTGCGGCGCGGCGTCGACGCCGCGGCGGCGCAGCTCGCGCTGCACGCGCGCGCGCAGCCGCGACCACGGGTCCTGGCGGTGACGGTCCCACGCCGCCCAGCCTGCGCCGGCGAGCGCCAGCGCGACCAGCGAGCCGATGAGCAGCAGCGCCAGGTCCTCCCAGCCGGGATGGCGCAGGCCGAACTCGCGCAGCAGGTCGAGCTGCCGGCCGCGCGAATAGTCGAGCACCCACTGGTTCCAGCGGTTGTTGA